>Ga0209542_10002469_pt1 | contig 41270 bp, 31 predicted proteins | sample RifCSPhighO2_01_FD_184028 | JGI IMG/M metagenome (GOLD analysis project Ga0209542, IMG submission 184028) | Soil microbial communities from Rifle, Colorado - Rifle CSP2_plank highO2_0.1 (SPAdes) (version 2) | ecosystem: Environmental > Terrestrial > Deep subsurface > Rock core/Sediment ... | reverse complement strand
TGGCGAAAATCAAAGCGCGATTTTGGCTTCCGCAAAATCGCTCCATATTCCTAATTCCGAACAAGTTACTACTGGTGCGCGGGGGGAGACTTGAACTCCCAAGCCTTACGGCACACGTCCCTCAAACGTGCATGTTTACCAGTTTCATCACCCGCGCATACTACAAACGTTCGCCAACTATATCCAACATCTTCTTTATTTTCAAGTATTTCCTGCTAAGATGCATGACATTTTTTTGATAGTACATCTTCCGAATAATTTTAATACTATCTGCCTTTGCATATTTTAACTGATAATAGGTATTTTTTCCTTTCGCTGTTGTGACGTGCCCCTTAACACCAACGGAGCTAAAAATCTCATTCCGCAACCATGTAACAAAAGCGAGACTAGCAGACACAAAACCGATGTAATACATAAAACTAGATTTCCAACGTGGATCCCAATAGGAATATGTGTATCCATCTCCATCAAAAACTCCCCTTAAAAAATCAAAGAATAAAAGGTCGGGAATGTTTATTGGGCCGAGAGTTTTTGATTTGGCAGGCGTAATCCCAATTCCTTTGAGAAAATTATAGAGTGACGTGTCTGATACTTGAATCACAAAGTATTTTTTGTCGTCAGGATCTGCCCCTCTCGATTTTCTCCCAATTTTATATCTATTCTCAAGGTGCAAAGCTTTTTGAAAGTTCTTAATTACTTCTAGATCTTTAGACGTAAGATTGACGCACACTTTGTGTCTGTATAAGCAACCGTCAGTAGTAATAAGCCCAACTGCATAGGCAAAATCAGAAGACCATTTGATCTTCACCTTTCCTTTAGGTTTTGGGCCTCGCTTCCCCATTGGGTAATTATATTACCTCAAGGGTGTAGCGTCTACCAATTACTATTAATAAAAAAGAGTCTAGAGACTCTTTTTATTCTTTGACTTCGGCTTTAGCCACAACATCTGCGGCAGCGGCCGCTTGCACGGCTTCAGGAACAACGAGTGTCTCACTATCTTCTGAAGGGGCGCTTACGTGCAATTCGCTTTTCATTTGCCGGCGAATTTCTTTTGCCGCTTTCTCGCGAATGTGATAGAGCTTTGCACGGCGCACGTTGGCACGACGAACGATTTCAATTTTATCAATCATGGGTGAGTACAAAGGGAAGATGCGTTCCACACCGACACCATCAATGCTCTTACGCACGGTAAACATACCACCTGCTTCGCTCCCGTGTTTAACAGCGAGCACCAAACCATCAAAAACCTGCAAACGAATTTTTTCTTTTTCACCTTTGTCTTTACCCTTCCCTTTTACCTTGGTGGCCTTCTCAACGATTTTCTGTGTCACGCGAACGGTATCGCCAGCACGAACACCGAGCTTTTTGCGCTCGTCCATATTGACCGGTGAAACTAAAATGTTGGCGGTTTTCATAGCTAAAAAGAGTGTTCCAATTTAACATATCGCGGCCAAACAGGCAAACAAATGGGCTTCGATTTGAAATCGGAGCCCACGAGGCAATGTTACTTACCTCCAGTCTTTTTTGGCCCTAAAAAGGACCTGTTTTGTTCCTTCGCTGTTTTGCAGTGCTTGAGAACCGCTGCCACGATAGTTTTCGCGCTGTAATCAGAGCGCAAACGGCCTGCAGACCCTGCTGGTAATGGTGATAATTCAGTCATAACTCACCTCCAATCTAAACCTATTATAGAACTGCAAAAAGTTATTGCAACAATGCAACCGCATGCTTGAAATCCTCAGGGTATTCTGCAGTAACAGAAATTTCCTTGCCTCCCCGACCAGTAAATTTAATCGCATACGAATGCAAAGCTGTGCGGGTAAAGCCAAGTGTTGGTTTGTGCTTGGACGCATAGAGCGAATCACTTACCACCGGATGGTTGATTGCTTTGAAATGCACACGAATCTGATGCGTGCGTCCCGTGCGAGGTTGTGCTTCCACAAAACTGAATCCATTTTTACGAGCAAGCACGCGGTACCACGTTACTGCGGGGCGCATTTCTCCGCGCGCCCCGCGCCCCGATGACCACATACGGAAATCACGCGGACTGCGCCCGATGGGACGATCTATCGTCCCGCGGTCATCCTTGAGTTCGCCGTATACGAACAGATGATATTTTTTATGCACCTCGCGTGCTTGGAACAATTTCTTCAAATACACAAACGCACTCTGCGTCTTGGCCACCACCATTGCTCCCGAAGTCTCCCGGTCCAAACGATGCACAATCCCCGGACGATGCACCAGCTCAGATGTTTCGCTGATTTCTTCATTTCCCCGTTTAATTTTATTTTTGTGTTTTGAATTTTCAATTACCAGGGGTTCTCCCACACCTTCAATGCTGGGATAATGCTTCAGGAGCCAATCAACCAGCGTCGGCTCTGTAGTCTTCCCATCAGCATGCACGACAAGACCAGACGGTTTATTTATAACCAATACGTCTTCGTCTTCATAGAGAATCACGACGCTTTCCATACCACCACCCTAACAGAAAGCGCGAGAAACGACAAAAAATCCAGAAGAGAAGACCAGTGGGGCGCATACGTTATACTATCGCGCCTAGAATCTGGTACTCTCTTCTGGATTCTTTCTTTAAAGGGTTTTAAACCCTTGTTGTCGTTGCTCGTTCGGAAGAGAAAAAGAGGATATTTTTTCTCTTCCCTCACTCGCCCTCGCACCAATGTTACCTAATAACAGACAATCATTGTGCGAATAGGTGCAACATATGAGAACGAATAAACCGATACATGGGTATCAGTGAAATTGGTGTTAGGGCGAGCTAGGCAATAAAAAACCCGGCCGGGTTGTGGGTGTTCCACACCAGATACTAGCCAAAACGGTGTATAAGTAAAGGCGACAAACGTGAACTCCTCTGGTACAAATAAATCCCCACTCGTCCTACCCCCGCGACAAGCCGACGGGGTATTCTGCGGTATGAAGAAATCACACTCCGGACAACACGGTAACAGCAGAAAACGCTGAAAATTTATAGACATAATACACGCTCACCATCACCAAAAGCAGAACTAAAATATAGAGCAGATGCCAACCGCGGCGCTCGTGACGTACAAAAAGTACAAAAATCAGGGTCAAGAGAAGGACCGCGCTGATGAAGGCGTAGACAAGCGCCAAAATTTTTGCGGGACTGGTGATGAATCGTTCAAAGAAAGACGCGTAATTCCCCGGCGAGATAACTGATGCAGCAAGGCCACTCGTTGAAGTTACCGCGACGACATCCACGTTCTTGACCGCGACAAAGGTCTCTTTTCCGACGGTTCCAAGAATGGTTGAGGATGCAATGGGCACAACATTCGGTTCTACAACCGCGACCGTTTTCCGAACTGGCGTTTCCGTGTCAGAGACCTGCAGCACAGGAGACTTAGTCACTAGGGGTTCTCTCGCGAGGCTTCCGAACTCTTGGACGACAAACGTGGTCTCCTGCCCTTCATACATGCCTCGGGCAGTCGCAATGCCGATTTCGGTGAAATGACTGTTGAGAATATTGGCACGGTGACCGGGCGAGTTCATCCATGCCTCATTGACCGCGGTAGAGTCATCAAAGTGTATGGCGAGATTTTCACCCGCGTAGACGAATGTGTAACCAGCCTCGCCAAACCAATGCCACGGACTGACACCTTCGGGACTGTAATGGGCAAAATAACTTTTGGCGGCCATATCCTCTGCTTTCAGACGCGCGGCTTGCTCAAGTAGGGGATTTATCGTTAAAGACGGTAAATCATAGGAACTCCGATTAGCGTTTGCCAAATCAACCAACACCGCCGGTAATATCGCCGCAAGAAAATCATTTGTGGTCAGTATGATGCGGTATACGTTTGAAGCAAAAAAAGCACCGAGGACAAACACCAACGTGAGAAAGACCCCCATCCCCCGGAGAAGGTAGGGACGGAAATTGTTTTCCTTATGAGGAATGAGGTATTTTTTAGTAATGCGTCTCAACATAGAAATTATGGCATAGTGAATTTTTCTCAACAACACCGAGACTTGAATTCGGGCTGGGAATCAGCCAGTAAAATTATACAATATAAATAATATTCAAGCAATACCCCACTTTGTGGTGCATAAACTCTGTATATCCTGTGTACAATAAAGGTATTATACCGCGGGGCAAGCCCCGCATGAGGTATTAACAAGGTCCGACCTTGTTAGAGTTCGCATTTGAGCCGTTAGAGAATCAGATCGCTCTCAACGCGCAAGCCCGCGCCTCTTTTGAGGCACGGGCTTTTGGTGCTCATTTTTTTCATGTGTAATTAATGTGCGTCTGGTGCGTCTGTACTGTAGGCCTACCACTCTGGTGGCCGAGACACGTTCATGCTACTCTAGCAGGTGTCGGTTATTGTCAGTTAATATAATTACTATGAAGAAGAAATATTTAATTTCTCTAGGACTTTTATCAGCCCTGCTTGTCTCTACGCTCAGCGTTTCCGCTTCTACATCGGTTGGTGTAGGGGTAGGAACAACCGTCAAATCCGATAATTCTACGGACGCGTCTGTTTCAGGCGAAGTTGAAGTTGAAACATCGCGTGAATCTGCAAGCGGTAAAGCGACCGGACTTCCAGTCCAGGCATCCGCAACCGCGACACTCAATGCGCGAGTAGAAGGCGAGGATTTTGAACCAATTGAAATAGAAACACATGGCCGAGCGCTTGGCACTACGTCAGTGCAAATTATCTCTGTCGCGTCAGTTTCTATCTCTTCTGCCGCGGAACTACAAGCCCTTGCCGAGCAGATCGCCGATTCCGATTCCCGCGTGAAGCTCATCAAATTGGAGCCGGGAAGTACTGAAGTGGACTACCAATACAATGGTAAGTTTCTCGGTATCTTTCCAGTCAAGCCGACACTCAAGGCTTCTGTTGATTCAGAGGGAAAGGTGAAAGTGAAATTCCCGTGGTACGAAATATTCGTCCGACGCACGACCGTTGTGGACGAGGCTTCTGTCGCCTCTGATGTCTCAGCAAATGCGGGAGTATCAGCAAATGCTGGTGGTGTGCTCAATGCGCAAGCCCGCGCATTTGTGGCCCTCTCAAATGCCCTCAAAGCAAGGCACGGTGGTTCAGAGTAATACTCTCGTCAGAATCATCAGAAAGAAATAACGTAGAGAGAATAACGGCGTTTGGGTTTTAAACCAAAACGCCGTTTCTCTTTCCGGGTTTACACACGGAGTAGCTTGACAATCTTAGCAGAAGAGTATAATTGGGTTGCTTACAATAACCTTAAAAACTATGAAGAAACAGATTATTATAGTCGGCGCCGTTATCGGTTTATTGGCAACAGTAGGCACCGCGTTCGCGTTCCATTCATGGGGCCCGTATCATTGGGCTCGCCAGTCCAATCCTTTCACACTCAAACTCGGTGACAACGTCTCAAGCGCGTGGGATAGCGTACTGAGAACCGCGTCAGACGATTGGACCGTTTCTATCGTATTGGATACGACTGTAGTAGCAGGGCTCTCATCCCGTAGATCTTGCAAGCCGACAAATGGACGCGTGGAAGTGTGCAACGCTAAATATGGCAATAATGGGTGGCTGGGTATCGCGCAGATTTGGGTTACGGGAGGTGAGCACATTACTCAAGGAGCGGTGAAGCTCAATGATACGTACTTTAATACTGCGAAATACAACACCGTGGCGTGGAGGAATCTGGTAACCTGTCAGGAAGTTGGGCACACGTTCGGACTTGATCACCAGGACGAGAATTTTTCCAATACAAACTTGAATACCTGCATGGATTACACGAGCAATCCAGTATCAAATCAACATCCGAATGCGCACGACTTTGAGGAACTTGAGTCCATGTATGCTCATGGCGATTCGTTCACAACGGTGCTTTCGTCCGTAGCATCAAGAATCAAAAATGTTGTCGCGTCAGAGCGCTCTAGTGAGGACAGCGAGCTTGGGCATGTCGTTCGCAGAGACAGACAGGGAAGGCCGTCAGTCTATGAGAAAGATTTAGGTAAAGGAGAGGAACTCCTGACTCACATTTTCTGGGCGGAATAATTACATACCATAGCATATGTGCAACAAAAACCGCGTTCTGTACGACGCGGTTTTTGTTTTTCCGTTTTTCCTCTTTATACATTCCCTCGTTTTCCCAGTCCATTTATAATTATGCTATAGCATAATTATAAATGGATGATATAATGTACTTTATAACTGAATTATATGGGCAAGTTAGAACAAAAAATTAAGGAGCGAATCAGAAAAACTAAAATTAATAGAGCTATTCTTACTACCTTAGCTATTACCGTAGCCGGTCTACTTAATCCTCAAGGGTTAGTTCACGCAGTCCTTAAAGGTTTGAAGAATCCGAAGAATAAGCGCAGAGCATCACAAAACGCAATCTATGCAGCCCGTGGGCGTTTGGCTAAAAGCGGTCACATTGAATATGTAGATGGATTTTGGAGGATAACAGAAAAAGGGAAGAGATCTTTTGAACTAATGAGCGCGGGAAAACATATGACTCGGCCCAAAAAATGGGATAAGAAATGGCGCATACTTATTTTCGATATTCGTGAAGAGAGGAAAACCCTCCGAAATAAAGTTCGCACAACCCTCATAGCTATTGGTTTTAAAAGGTTGCAGGATAGTGTGTGGGTGTATCCCTATGAGTGCGAAGATTTTGTCGCTCTACTTAAGGCGGATTTCAAGATAGGGAAGGACCTCCTTTATATTATTGCCGATACAATTGAAAATGATGCATGGCTGGTAAAAGAATTTGGTTTAGTCTAAACAACCTGTAATGTTAGAACGTGAATTTTGCTAATCCGGCGGAGGATTTTTTATTACTTCTGTATCCATGTTTAATTATGCTATAGCTAAGTTATTCATAGCAGGGAAACATGTCTCTCATTCCACTCGCTCGCAAAACAATAAACGTATAATAGAAAAGATTTCCTCGCAGCTCTGCTGCGGGGTAGTTGATTTTCTCCTAAACTAATTCATTATCCTAAAATCATCACATACGCTATAAATATGCGGCCGCATATTTATAGTGTATGTGAAAAAGGATAGATATCCTTTGGATAGGTCTGACCTATCCAATCTATCTATGGCGCGGGTTCAGGTGCACTTTCTGCAGGAGGTGTTTCAGGAGCAGGTGACGCTGTGGGTTCAGGTGACACCGAGGACGCAGAGGGCACGGGTTCTGGCGTAACCTCCGCAGGAGACGCCGGTGGAGTTGCAGATGAATCATTTTGTTCAACGGTAGCAGGCTCGGCTCCTGAATCTTCCCCATGCTCTGGCTCGGTAGCAGGCTCGGCTTCCAAATCTGCCGCTTGCTCTGGTTCTGAAGCAGTCTCGGCAGATGAATCAGGGGAAGGTTCATCGGGGGGTACTGTTTGAGAAAGTGTTTCTTCTGGTGCAGGCGTGCCTGTATCTGAAGGCTCGCTGATAAGGTTCTCTGGTTCAGTAATACTTGATTCAGATTCTGCCGGCAGTACTTCAGATACGACAGGGGTTTCTGCCACGGGCGCAGGTTCAGGAGCTATCGCACCTCCTCCTCCGCCACCTCCAGAAAGAATGACTTCCGGCGTTACGGTTGCTTGCCCTCCTAAATCTCCCCCGGAGATTTCGTCGGGCGTGGTAGTTGCTGTTTCTTGCTCTGTCACAATTTCTTCAGGGTCAAGTATGTTGGGAGCTCCTGGCGTCGGAATCGGGTCAACCCACGCGCCGATGCCGTCAGGAATGCGCGCGTAGGATTTGTTGGGTGCAACTTGATTTTGGCTGCAGTCTGAATTTGGTGGCGGCCCCGGCGTGCCTGACGGCGAAGAAGTCGCGTTTGATCCTCCCGGTGTTGGGTCGTTCTCGCAGAAATCGCTTGGGTTGTTGTACGCGTATGAGTCAACCTCTACACCCCCCGTTGAGGTGGCAGTATAGAGATGAATTTCCTCCGCAGACGAGTTGTTGAGCGTTTGTTTATTCATATACACAACCAACCAGCCACCTGCCGCAATGATCGTAGAACCGGTATTGGTGTTGCTTGGCCCAATGACTGCATGTGTATTTCCCACGCCACCTGAAGCATCCGTCATAAACCAGCCGGCAATATCCTGCGCAACATCGCCTTTGTTGTAGAGCTCAATCCATTCGCCAAGTGGCTTGCTATCATTATCGTCACCAAAATTAAGTCCGCCCGCGCTTGTATCCGGATTCGGCAAAAATTCGTTCAGCACGATGTCAAAGACGCTTGCCGTCGCCTGATAAGTGAATATGATATGCACCCGCTCCTCGTCCGTAAATCCAGTATATTCGGGCGCGTCCGGATGCCATCCGCGATACACGAGATCTATGGTGCATATGTCGCCATGGGTCAAACCGGTCGTCGTCGCAAGCGTAACTCCAAGATTCCATGTTCCTGATGTCGTCGTAGCGACCGTCAAGAGCGAAAGAAGCGGTCCGTTGTAGATGAATGGAGATGTAGTCGCCGACGCATTGAGGGCGTTGCAAAACACACTACTGCCGCCCGTCTGTTCGGCGGTCACTTTATAGAGTGTTGGCAAACTTCCCGCTTCGGGGGTTACCAGAGGAACAATCGTCGCGGTGGACGTCGCCGTCATAGTAACGTTAAGCGTTCCATCATTACCTAAATTAACAAGAAAATCCAAGAGCCCTGCCAAAAATGAGTTGCCAGAAGAGGTCTCTGTGTCGCTTAAATACGAAAATGTGTAGCCAATGTTGCCGAAAGAGAATAATGCAACGACAACTGTAAAATAGAGCGCGAACAAGGGGCGATATTTTTTGAAAAGGCGGGGCATAGCTTTAGTTGCCAGACGTAGAGGAATACGTACGTCGTCCATAGGGCGAACCCTACGAAAAATAACATTATTTTGTGAGTCTTTATTCCCCATGGACTAATTTTTCTTTCCGCTTTCGTCTAAGCGCGGCAACCTCCTGTATGATGCGCGCCGATTCATCCAAAATGATGATGCCTGCGGGCACGCCGATAAGGAGCGTAAATCCGATCGGCTGGCGGGCAAAATCTAAAATGTATCCAGCATACGGTGCATCAAAAAGCACTTTGCCGATGACGTTACTCGCCGCTACTTCTTGCACGTCAGCTTCCTCGTTCGCATCTCCTTTCGTGGTGTAGAAAACGGTTCCCGACTCCTCGCGCACCGAAACAATGCGATGCGTGGTCGGAATCTGATTGCGAGAATCCTCGCCGAACGTAATCACCTCACCGACTGCGTATGCATCGGCAGGCTTCACGATGACAAGAGACCCAGTCGCGATGGTCGGCTCCATAGAACCCGACTTCACTATCTTTACCTCAATATTGCCTGGGATCGGCAACAGAGTGGAAATAAATATCCCCGCAACCGCCACGAGTGCCGCGATAAATATGCCGTACAAAATTTTCCCAAGAATTCTCATAGAGTATTATCGCGACCGCGTGCGCTGGCGCGTAGGCGGCTCGGCAATGGTTGAAGGTTGCGTCACTGTTTGTGTCGTAGATACCGAACTAGAAGAACTCCCAAAGCCGTCTGGGCACTCGGTTGAATAATCTGGCAGTGGCCAGCCGAAGTTGGCAAGAAGCTCGCACTTTACATACAACCCGATTTGCTCGCCAAGCCCTATCTCATCAACCGGTGGGGGTGGTGGAGGCGGCTCGCCACTGCAGGTAAAGCTCGGGTCATCATCGGCATTGACCGTACCAAGAGAAATATCAACTGAAAATGAATCCGTCTGCGCGGCGTTCCCCAGCGCCGTGCCGTCACAGCTTACAGCGCCCGTTGCAAGATTGACGGCCATGTTGCCCGCGCACCACGCAATCCCAACATGGCGCGTCTCCCCCGCCGCAAGCACAGGGAGTGTAAGCGCGTCGGCGATAGCGTACACGTCTGCGTCTAACGCCACGGATGCCGGCTGCACCGCGGGGTTAAAAAGCGGCTCCTCGCCTGATTGCGGTTCAAACATGTTGTCCCCGTCGTCGCGCCACGCAAAGAAATCCGTTCCACCCGCAAGCTCTGCATTTACATTGTTGTCCTCAAGTCCTTCGGGTTCGTTGACGCCATTTTCATTTTCGGTGAGGTTACTAAACTGCAAACACACCCACGCGTTCTTATCAACATGCAACGAGATAGTGTTCTCACCAAAATCACCCGGCTTGATGTCACCAAAGTTAAAGAATTTATCAACACCCGGCACAAGGTCCTTAAGCCCCCAGGTCGCGGCGGGTACGGCATTGCCGTTGTAGCTCGCGGTGGAATCTATCGTAAGATTCACATTCTCCACCGCAAAGGTACTGCCGATAACGCGGGTGTTTCCGACGTTATAGAGCAACGCGACAAGCGCGAACACCCCTAGGATAAGGAGTGTTCGCGCCCCGATTTTTAGAAGTGCCGTAGACATATAGAACTAGAACATCGCTCAAGCAACTAGAAGAAGTTAAAGAATTGTTCGCGCGATGCGAAGTCAGAGTTAATCGCCAATACCATCACCTACTTCATTGTTCAAGATATTACAGACAACATTGTCTCCAAGTCCAAGAGTAACGGTTCCATTTTGTCCTGACGGAGTGCACGCCCCGCTGAATGCTGTGGTGAATGTTTTTCCGGCAACACTACCAGTAATCAATTCGTAGACAGTGTAAGTACCTACCGGAAGATTTATCACAGGAATCTCGTCAGTGACAATCTGGTCATCAATACTCCCAGACACTGGCCCATCAATGTGAAGCTCAAAGTCTGCAACTTCAATACCCGCCGTAGAAACAAGCAGAGCCTTATTCACCGTAAGTATTGGGAGTGGCTCTTCAGGGGGATTACAGAGGAAGTCGTCATTGTGCCGTGCCTGTACCGCGCTAAAGATAATATTGAGTTCCGCACTGTCGGTTTGCGTCAAGTTATTGAGCAGTGTGCCATCGCAATCTACGCCAGAGTCAACTGACGGGTTATCTCCTAGACCAGCAGTCACTGGATTATTGATTGAGAGATCTCCCAAACACCATGCTTTAGCAATATAGACCGTGTCGCCACCCGGCACTGGATCGCCAACATCACCCCAGACGTTGTTTTCAGAATCCGCAAGCGCAATCGGGAATGTGGCATCAAGATTCTTGAGCGATACTACGCCATTTGTTATCTGGTTCTCGCCCTCTTCATAGACATTGTCGCCATCGTCCGCCCACCAGAAGAAGTTGATTTCTCCTGCAAGCTCCCCGTCCCACGCATTACCTGCGTCTTCTTGGGCATCTCCATCTTCAAGCTCCGGCTCGGTTGATGAGTTGTCGTCATCCGAGGTCAACGTGAGGTCCATACATATCCAAGCGTCGTTTTGGACATCAATGGAGATAGTGTCCTCACCCTCGTCGTCGGGCTTAAGGTCAAGGAAGTTAAAGAAGAGCAGTCCATCTAGGTTAGACGGCTCAAACGAAGTTGAGCAGGGCGTATCCGGCACAGGATAGGGCGCAGTTCCTTGCCACGTCCAGTAATTCGGATCGTTCACGCCAGCATTGTGATTTTCTGCACAGACATTGCCATTGTAGTAGCTTTCGTTATCTACAAGCAGGTCTATAGCACCAGCGGTAAAGACGTTGCCGGTTGAAGTCTCCGTATCAGAGAAGAACGCGCCGGTCATGCCGGTTGCAATCGCCCCCGCGGCTCCCGCAATGAGAATTAGTCCTGTAATAATTCGTCTCATAATTTTGTTTTTATACCACTCCACGTTTCCCTGTGAGTGGTGTGGTTATAAACGAATTATTAGGGTGTTACGCACTGGAAAGTCGCGTTATGGCGAGCTTGTACCGTGCGGAATGCAACATTAGCTGTCAACTTGTCTGTTTGCGCGGCGTTGTTTACGGCTACGCCATCACAGGTAAAGCCACCGTCTTCTGGCTCGCCGTTAATTGAATCCCCATCGCCACTTTGTGCAGGGGTAGTTGTAGTACGCCCGCCGACGAGTGAGCTTTGTGAGAGTGGAATTGAAAGTTGTGCAATGGTACCAAAGCACCATGCCTTACCTATATACTTCGTCGCATTTCCTGGAAATGGTTGTCCTAATGTTCCAAAGATATTTTGGTTAATGTCAGTCAACGGAACTGTAGTCGTGCTTCCAACATTAATTGCACCGAGCGGCCCTCCGGGAAGTACGTTCTCTCCTTGTTCAAGAACATTATCTCCATCGTCCGCCCACCAGAGGAAATTGACAGCGTCTGCGAGGTCGCCATCAGCAATATCGCTATCTGACTCAGTGCAACTTGGATCATCGCTATTTTCTGGGTCTGTACAGGTAATATCGTCGTCACTGGTAAGCGCAACTTCCGCACAGAGCCACGCATCATTACTTCCGGTGTGAATAGAGATGGTATCTTCACCATAGTCACCTGGTTTCAAGTCATAGAAGTCAAAGAACTTCTCGACAGTAAGGTCGACGGGGGTTAGCCATGTTGTCGTTGATGTTGCGACTCCATTGTAATAACTCGTGTTATCAATCTGAAGGTCAATATCTCCTGCCGCGAACGTGTTGCCAGTTGAGGTCTCCGTGTCCGAGAAGAACGCGCCCGTCATTCCGGCCACAACCCCTCCCACGAACACGATCATTCCCAAACTAATTAATATTTTTCTCATATATTTTCTATTTCTCTACCTATAAGCGTTGTTACGATATATCGTAACAACTCTCTCTAATAATTATTTAATAATGACTCTCTTTTTATCCCGTTAGAGACAGTCCCGACACTGTCGTAGACGTTGGCTCTAATCGGGTATCCCCGACCACTCATCAAGACTTAATCCCTGATACAGGACTTAAATGAAGTCCTGATCAGTGCCGAGGCTTGTGACCATCCTACCCACCTTCCTTTCATCGACCGAAAGGTTTTGACCAGCTTAAGAAATAAGGACGAATCCCAATTTCTCTTTTGGCCAAACATCCCTCCCCCGCTCGCCCTCCAGTCGCGTAAAGACTTTCGTCAAAACGTTACCGGCGGCCGCAAAGAGAGTGATGACTGACCGAAAGAGTCAGAGTTTTATTTTCAAGGTTCCACATCTCACATACAAACTCCTTACACTACATTCATCAGCATGAATACCGGATGAACTCAATATTTCGGCACCGTCGCTCCTCGTATACATTCGCCCTGGTGGGCTCAGTATTTCGTCGCCTTCGCTCCTCAACAAAAAAGCGCCAGGGATTAGATTAAGCGGTTTCCCTGCGCTCAAACTCCTCTTACCACTTACCAAAAAATTTTCTACTTTGTTGAATCACTTCACCCGCAAAAATTTTACAGAACTAAAGTGTATCAGCTATCCCAAATCGCGCAACCCAAAAAAAGGCTAATATAAAGGGTTTTATCCACCCTTTCATCACAACCAATCCACAGGCTTTTCCCCATACTTACCCACAGGATATTCGTTACTTCCATTCACAATTTCAAAGAACACGGGCCGCTTGAAAAACAAAAAACCGCCTAAGAAGCAATGCTTCCCTAGCGGAAATTAAAGGGCATTACACCCTTTGTTGCCATCGCTCGCTCGGGAGAGAAAAGAAGATACTTTTTCTCTCCGCTCACTCGCTTGGCAATAAAAACGATTTTTTTGCGAGAAGAAACCTCCATTTCAGTGGCCCAAAAATCCTTCATGCCGTTCGGTTTCCTCTCGAACTTCCCCGCACAATGCGAAGAATGGCAGTACCTATTCTATATCCTCGCACATCAATGTAAAGCGCAAAAACACCCCCTGATACAATAGAGCTGGGCTGTCAATCACACCCGTTGGCACTCGTGAGTGAATACAGCACTTACCGCGGAGTAACTGATACCAGAGTAACTAAAATCTCCGTGTTGTCTTTCCGTGCATCCCAAATTCTAAGACCAACGCCACCACGTGACGGAATTTGTTTTACAGTATTAGCAGATGCTACGAGCACGCCGTATACCCACTTTTTATCTCGTGTGTGAATATAATAATACAAGCCGCACACTACCGCTTTCTTTCGGAGGGAGTGTGTGTTATACTTTATACTAAGGTGACGGGAAACCACCTCTTTGCATGAAGTGTGTTTCTCCTATAAAAAATAATCTTAACCCTAATAAGTATATTAAAGCGCAACGTGGCGCTCCGAAAGTTTTAATAACCGGTGGGGCCGGTTTTATTGGGTCAAACCTCGCTCGTGCGCTTCTCAACACTGGCGCGGAAGTTTTTGTCGTAGATAATTTGATAACGGGACGTCTCCAAAATGTCTTACCCCTTAAAAAAGCCAAGCGGTTCCACTTCTTTGAAATGGATGTCACACAGGACTCGTTCTTGAAAAAGTTCTCAAAAATCCAACTTAATCAAATTTACCATCTGGCATGCCCAACGGGCGTCCCGAACATAAAAAAACTTGGTGAAGAGATGCTCCTAACCTGTTCAATAGGAACAAGAAATGCACTCGAGCTCTGTCGTGTTCACGGAGCGAAGTTTCTGGTCACTAGCTCATCAGAGATTTACGGCGCCGCTGATACGCCCGTGCAGGCCGAGTCTTACGAGGGCAGGGTTAATCCTGTTGGTGTTCGTTCTGCTTATGAGGAGGGTAAACGATTTACCGAGGCCTTGGTAATTCACTATGTAAGAAAATACAGAGTTGATGCGGATATTGTTCGTCTTTTTAATACGTATGGCCCCGGTATGTCGCCGGTAGACCAGCGTGTCATCCCGCGTTTTTTGCGTTCTCTTAAAAATGGCCGCCCATTAACAATTTACGGCAACGGCGAACAAAAAAGAACCTTTCTCTTTATTGATGACCTTATATCTGCCCTTACGCTCGTAATGGCGAAGGGTGGGCGAGGTGAAGTATACAACATCGGCGGTCCAAATCCAGTTACTATCAAGGAACTCGCGCAACTAATTTGCAACATGGTTGATGGTTCACCCGATATCCACTTTGTTCCCCACTTTATTGAGGATCACGATTACCGCAAACCCTTACTTACTAAGATCAGGAGACTTGGTTGGCGACAAACTGTCTTACTTAGAAATGGATTGAGGCGAATGATGGAGATGGATCATTTTAAACCGAGAGGATTCGTTGGTTAATGAATGTAATGGAATGTCGGTTCGGTTGGGTTTGGGGAGGGGTTTATTGAATATTTATGGGATCACTTTTTCCTTTTTTTGGCCTTAATTTTATTTTCTGGGGCTTAATGGGCTTACTGCGTCTTTTTTCCGAGAGATTGATGAAAGAGCGGCGCGTAAGCGCGAGACGGATTAACGGTGCTCTGGTTTTACTTTTTGTAACCCTCGTGTCCATAAGTCTTGGAAGAGTGACGGCGACGTCAATACACTCATTTACTATTGTTGGGGAGATGGAGGTCCACGTCACCATTTTGAAGTTTATGTTGGCTTTTTGGTTCAATGGCTTGGCCGCTTTCGGTGCCCTATCTTTTACCCGCACCTTCGGACTAAAGGCTGTGCCGCTTGTTGCAATCCTCTTCTTTTCACTATGGAGCATGTTAACAGCGACCATACTTGATCATACATTTTCCGCAGAGAATTTTTTGTCTGGCTCGATCGTATCAATTCTATTTATTGTGGTACCCGTTGTTTGTCTGCGTCGAGGGAGAGTTCCTAAGATAATTTCCGAACAATCTTTTAGTCCCTTTACAGGTGGAGTTTACCACCAGAGGGTGAGTGGGAACGAGGTGGCGGTGGTTATTCCGGCACACAACGAGTCAAAAACAATAGTCAGAACGATTCATACGCTCACGCGCATTATGAAACCTGAGCAGATTTTTGTCGGAAGTGATGCTTCCACGGATGCAACCGTCACGATTGCACGTTTCCTTGATGTGGTTGTTGATGATATTAAACCAAACTGCGGTAAAGCAAACACTTTGAATGAGATCATTAAGCGCAACAACTTACTTAACCGCTTTCAGGCGATTATTTTTGTGGACGCTGATTCCGAGATTCCGGACGATTATCTTTCTAAGGTTTTGCCGGTCTTCGACGACCCTACCGTGGCGGCGGTTGCGGTGCACGCTCTTTCAAAATGGGAAGATCACTGGCCGCCAAAGCAATCCTTATTTTTTTCCGCCTACCGCATTCGCTTTTACCGAGTGCTCCAAGCGGTTTTAAGATACGGTCAGGCCTGGCGTTATCTGAACGTTGTGCCAATTATACCGGGATTCGCGAGCATGTATCGTTCTGAGGTGCTCAAGCGTATTGAAATAAACGCTCCCGGTTTAGTTATAGAGGATTTCAATATGACCTTTGAGATTCACCACAAAAAACTTGGTCGGGTGGCGTACCTTCCTTGGGTACGAGGTGTCAGTCGCGATCCCCTGTGTCTGCGGGACTACATTAAACAAGTGAAACGCTGGAATTTAGGTTTTTGGCAAACGGTGCGACGGCACGGCATTTGGGCCAGCTTTTTTTGGTGTACTCTCGCGGTTTTCATAATTGAAATGCTCGTCTTCGGTGTATGCTTCCTTGTGCTACCTTTTCTTCTTATTGCGTCCCTTGTTTTTCCAAATGAGTCAAGATCTTTCGCATTTTTATTCGGAGTATCGGCGGCAGAGTCTGTACTTGCTATTATCGCTCTATTGATCATTGCGGATTATTTGCTTACAGCGGCGGTAGCGCTCTATGAACGTAAACCCATTCTTCTTCTGTATGGTTTAGGTTTTATAGTAATCCGATACATTGATAATTTCCTGTTTTTGTACACCTTACCTCTGGCATTTATAAAAAAATCCGATGGGCGGTGGGTGAGTCCAAACCGATAACAAACAATCGTGAACATCTGTTTGCTCAGTTTCTTGTTTTTAACTATAATTGGCGAGCATGAAGACAGGCATACATGCCGCTGTTGGGTTGGTTACTGTTGCCGTTGTTGTGGCGGCTTGGTTTAACCTTAGCAATCAAGGCGTATCCGGTACATCACCGATCGTTAGTTTGGATGATTCCAGAATCCCGTATCGACCGACATTAGACGTGGAAGCCTATGTGATATCCGTTCATATGCCCGAGCGATTTAGTATGCCTCGATCGACGACTGTCTTGGAGAGCACATACGGGTACGAGATTGCCTACCCTATCAAATGGAATACCGAGCTCTTTCCTCCCTACGGCGATTCTCAGTACAATGCGACGCGGGAAAGTTCTCAGCCTGAACGCTATTCATTTTATCCTGATGAAGCGTCGCGATCATATGACCCGGTGATTCAGGTCGAGGTATTTCGCTATTCTCTCGAGAATCTCATTGCCAAAGAGAGAATATCCGGGATGTCGTTGGTAAAACTTAACGGGAAGAGCGGGTATTGGTACGAAGCAAACGATAAACTTTATTTTCTGTTTCCCGCAGACGAGTTTCTCTACAGAGTTACCTACACGCCGTATCGTTCCCGCATCGTAACGGCCGAGGAAGCTCTCTGGCTTATCTCCACCTTCAAACCGTCGTTGCCGATCGAGAGGGAGCATGAAGTACGAAGCATGCTCGTTTCCAAGGATACGCCGGAGAGTACAATGGAAAACAACGTGCGAATAGCTGTCGGCGATACATTTGGCGACTTTACCGTTTCGAAAATACGCCTAGGGTTTCATAATATAAACACCGTAGAGTTCAGCGGAGAAATCACGCTCAAAGGTACATTAATGTACGAGACCGCATTCGGGGCGGGTTTGATACTCAATGTCAAAGGGAACGAGTTTTCAAAGCTACCTCGCGTTTATAGATGGGAGAATAGTCGTCCGGAGGATATCAACGTTGCTACCATTGGGATCAACTGGCCGTCAGTGATATCTAAAGACGATTTTGTTTTCAGCGACGGTAAGTTGTATTCGGAACCTATACCAGCGGAAGTCCTTATTACTAATATTAGGATGTCGGTCCCCCCTCTTGATCCCGTATTCGGGTCCGCCGAACTTAAGGAGGTAAAAAAATTGCCTCAGTAAGGCAAGTCAAATAAAAAAACAGCGAAGCACTCGCTCCGCTGTGACTGTCAGGCCATAAACCACAACTTCTTACTGACCGAACCAACTCAGGTTCTCGGTATCAAGAAAGGAGGATGGAAAGGCAGGTAAACCGTCGCAAGCACTCTCTGGAAGCGCGCCATTTTGGCTATTGACGTCATAATCTTTGACTCTCAACCCGAAATGAAGGTGCGAACCCCCTGACAGGTATTTAGTAGTGCCGAGTAACGTGCCAGGCCACACCTCTTGTCCCTCTTGGATTGTGGTAGGTTCGTTCAAATGCAAATAGCTGGTTGTGAGCCCGCTCTCGTGTTGCACCACGACGACGTAACCCCATCCACCTGGCTGATCGTACTTTTGCTTAACGACCCCACGCATACAAGAGTAAACCGCCCTTCCCTGATCGGCGTTGTCTGTATAGTCATTACCAGTATGGAGTTTCCGGAACGATGAACAGTAGCCGTTCTCCCAATGATCACCAAAGTGATACCCGGTCACCTGTTTAGCCACTCCTGTTATAGGCCAACTCAGCACGGGGATAAACTTGGTGTCGTCAATGTAGAACGTGTTCGCTGTGCTGGACTGAAGGTACACACCCCCAAGAGGTGTCGATTGGCTCAAGAAGTCGGTTATCGGGATGGTAATCCGGTACCATTTGTTAGCCTGCATGGGTCGAAGTGTGGAAGGAAGATAGCTATCATTGATCTGGACGATGTTACCGACAGCACTTCCGTCCGTTCGTGTCAGACCAACATAGAGTGTTTGGGCCGCAGATGTTTTCTTGAACAAGACGGAGAGCGCACTGGAAGTGCCGATGAAAGCCCAGCGCGATTGCAGTTGCACGCCTCCCCATACTGCTGTTGGACTGACGTTGAGCCAATAGTCCTCCCCCGAGTTTTCATGCCACCATGACGTATTCCAGTACCAAACCATGATGCCGGGCCCTTCTTCAACAGCACTACCGTAGTCCGCCGAGATACCTTCGTAAATCGTCGCTCCCGATGAGAAAGAGACCTCATCGAAGAGGACAGTTGCATTGGCACCTCCGCACTCAATGACGATGCTGTTGATAGTAATGTCCACGCAACCGAGGTCGTAGAGCGGCACGCGAACCCATTTCCACATTCCCTGCGGGAATGTGAACGAGTCGGAGTAATCGGAGAGATTCTTTGCCATTATCATCTGGCCGTTCATGTTCATCGCGTAGATAAAGAGGCTCGCGCCGTTTTGTTGGTTATACACGGCCAGGTTGAGATACTGGTATCCCGTTGTGTTGAAGCCGCCATTGGCGTAGAACCGAACTCCGGTCCAGGGGCTAGGAAAAGTTTCCTGGAGCGCCGCCGAACCTTTGAAGGTTGTGGTGTAATTGGTTGTGAAGTAGTTTGGCCACGACCAATCTTGCCAATCCGCTCCCAAACCATCGAGGAAGATGTCATACCTCGGGCTGGCGTGAATGAGAAGGGTAGATGCGCAAAGCATGCCCGCGACGAGAAGCGACTAATGGATTTTATTCATATAACTGACTTTCTGTGTTTCCGAATATGTTGTTGTTTACGACAAAGAACAAAAACTCCCACTCAGGAGTTTGCCTATCCAACAGATAAGCGTTGAGAACTATATCACTTTGAATTACGAGATGCAACAAACGGACCGCATCCTACCTTGCACTCATCAGGCAGCGGATATGGGTATAACCGGATTATAACAATTGTATCGGCATCAGTTTGTTGAAGCATTTCGTAATTCAAAGCGTCTTAAAACAATTCCTGTGGTAGATTTTTACCATATCTCGCCATACCTCGCTACTTTTCCGCCCCGTTTGTAAAAGAAGCGACTACTTTTAGTAAGTCTGGTCCATCTCTCGGAAGATACCAACCGGGTGGCGTATCAGGATAGCGTTCCGGACCCCAGCCGAAAAATGAAACTCCACTGACACCCTCAATCTTTAGCGTTTCCCTAATGTCTCGAGTTAAATCTTCGGCGATTGGCCTAATAAAAAGAGGCAACTCTTTGAAGGCGGCGAGAGAGATCCATACGTTTACTTTGGGATCAACCGCTCGTATCTTCCGAACGAGAGCCGCCCCTGAATCGCGCACCATATTGGGAAGTAGTGGCGTTTTCTTATCCTGTGAGTAGTTGCTGTAAAGATTAAGTATAACAACATCAGCGATGCCAGGTCCAAATGGGTTATCGGAAAAAAAATCGCCGTCCAGCCGGTCCCAGTAGTGCATCCTTATAATAATTGGCCGTTTGGAATCTACTCTACGAACACTATCAGCTGCATCCCTCAGAGAAGATTCATCAATTCTAAACCAGTCGCCATTTGGTAGATTCTCTCCAGCCTCATTTGAAATATCATAGCCATAGATCGCACGGTGCTGTTTAATACTTTGGACATACTCTTCCATCCTCAATGGTTGCCAGATTGGTTTCTGGCCAGGAGAGATTTTTCCTGTCGTGTGGTAACCCCAAGCCGCTTCGTCAGATAAATTTACTATTAATGTTATGTCACGCGCGGCGAGCCGATCGAGAAGCTCGAGCACTTGTTCGGGTGTAGCCTCATCCATACCCCACTCTCCCTCAAGTACCCTGATTCCGAGATTTTCTAGGCGGTCGAGATCTTCGTCGCTCACATTTTCGTTGACCAACTTCATTCCCCACAAAATTGCGGCGGGTGATTGCGCGATATGTTCTTTTGCAGGTTCATTTTTTCCATTTTGGACTAGAGCCGGCCCTTCTTTTATGTTGGAATTGGTGGTCTCAACAATTGTAGAGCCGGATTGCCCTCTCATGAAGTACCACGTGCCACTTGCGGTAACAGCAATTGCCATAGCTAACATAAACACGCGGGCTTTCATAGAATGTATCCTATCTTGTTTCTATCTCCATAAGTTTAGCACCGGATTGCATGTTGGGTCTAGACATGTATAATGCAGATATGAAACAGTTGAGCACGATGTATTTTTCGGTCGTACTGTTTATCTTGCTTTCATTCATTCCGTTTCAAGCGCTTCACGCTGAATTATTGGATCCGCTTGCAAACGGGGATTTTGAACAGGCGGGCGAAACTGCCCAGAGTGCCTACGGCTGGCAGGCCTACGGTTCAAATTACAGACGAGTAAGCCAGCCGCACTCGGGGGCTTGGTCAGTCCGCTTGCAAACAGATAGTTTCAGCGCGCAAGCGGGTGCATATCAGCGACTAGACTTGACCCAAACCGAACCGAAGCCCGTGTTTATCGGAGCTTATGTTAAGGGACAGCGGATTGAAAACTCTCCGGGTGGTTATTTCGGCGCCAGTTTATACGTTGAGGTTCATCTTAAAGACGGTCAAGTTGTGTATTGGAACTCTGTTGGCAATTTTGGCACTTTTCCGTGGCGCTGGATTGGTTTTAACACCGGCACCGTCACGACCATTAACCAGCCGATTGACCACATTTTTGTGATTCCAATTCTTGCAAGCGCTATTGGCACGGCATGGTTTGATGATGTTACCGTAACTGAGTTTGATCCCACTCAGTCGGCGGTAACTCTTATGTTTGACGATGGAGAACTCTCCACTTTGACAGAGGCGAAACCGATTCTTGACGATTTTGGAATAGTTGGATCAGCCGCAATCGTGACTGATAATCTCGGTGAGTCCGGTTTTATGAATCTAGCGGATCTCAAAGAACTTGTCGCGAGAGGTTGGGAGATTGTCTCTCATGGTTTGACCCATAGCGATTTAACAACGATGAGCGAGCGGCGCATGAAAAGAGAGCTGCAGCGTTCCAAGCAAATTCTTGAAGGATATGGTTTTACAATTCGTAATTTTGCCCTACCTTTCGGAGCCTATAATGCCGCAATTTTGTCTGAAGGGGCTAAACTCTACAACTCTATGCGCGCTTATGAACTAGGCGATAATCCTCAAGGTGCATTTCCTTATGATATTAAAGTAAGGAGCGTTGTAAACACTACGACTCTTGCGGAGGTTAATGAATGGTTGGCGAAAGCCGCTGCCGAAAAACGCTGGGATGTGCTGGTGTTTCACTCAATAAGCGAAACTGGTGATGACGCCTACTATGTGAGTCCAGACAGGCTTCGTGGCATCGTTCAGATTATCGCCGACAGTGGCATTCCGGTAGTTACCTACAACACCGGTCTCCAACTCTTTTCAGTAAAGTAAAATATAGGTGAGGTGGTAATAACCCTCAAGGTTTTTTTATATAAGCAGAGTGACAATTAAGAACCCATATTCCACGCGAAGATTGTAAAGCACCCCGCTACAACCGATGACTATGGTATCCAGCAACATGAAATGACGTATCATGAACAAAAACTTATAGTCGCACAAGTAGGCAAGATTTTTCCAGCGACACAAAATTTGTCTTAGCAAGAAATTACTCGCTTTGCGCCCTTTTCGACGCAGATACTCCGAATATTTCCCTCACACGTAACCCACCGCCTAAAATTTTGGAGAACAAGAGCGGTCCTCCAAGCATTCCTCTCAAAAAAATTGCTAAAGAAACAACACTTCCATAGCGGAGAAAGAATACTTTATAGTTTTAGGAGAAGAAACCTCCATATGAGTGGCCCAAAAATCCTTCATGCCGTTCGGTTTCCCCTCGAATTTCTCCGACACCTTCGGAGAGTGACGTAGACATCCTGCTCTCTTCATCACCTGTGTACAACCAGGGAAGCTGCCCATGATATAATAAAAGTTTGATGTCAACGACATGTGCTCACAATGTAACTAAAAAATCCGGAAGCGGACGCCAAATCGGGAAACGACTCGATACATCGGGCGGATTCGGCGTCCACTTCGGGATTCTTGACTTCTAAAGGACATAAAGGACGCTCTCGCGCTGAAATAACCCTCCGTTCCGCTAAACAGTAGAGTATAGTAATCATCGCGAGCAAAATGTAAACTCCTATCCCTGCTATGAATAGATGTGCTATAGCACATCTATTCATAGCAGGTACAAAATAAAGGGTATTATACCGCGGGGCAAGCCCCGCATGAAAAACGCGCTGTGCGCGTACTCACCCGCGGCAAGCCGTGGGGTAGTAAACCCTTTGTTGCCGTCCTCCTCGGGAGAGAAAAAGAAGATACTTTTTCTCTCCGCTTACTTGCTAGGCAATAAAAAAACGGTTAAATAAGAAAAGGACGTGGTAAAAAATACATGGCTTTTGGGGGCTCGACAAAAAAGCCATGTATTCTGTCTGCCTTTACTGCCCACCCACCCTGTCTCCTTTCTTATCTTTACATGATGGAACGTGACCGTAAGATTTTGTTGTTTTTGTTTTCCTATATTAAAAAACGAGGAAAAGTATCTTTATATGTTATGAGGTAGCCTGTCAATAAGCCCTGCACCCGAACAGTACGTAAAACAAAAAATCCAAAAGCGGACGCCAAATCGGGAAACGACCCGATACATCGGGCGGATTCGACGTCCGCTTTCGGATTCTTTCTAAAGGACATGGTTATTACCCTTTTGCGCATATTAGTCATACCACGCGAAATGTAAAGGGGGGGGGTGACTTTTTTGGAGGCATCCTTAAAAACAATCCTCACACTGAACGGCATAGTAATCATCGCGAGCAAAATGTAAACCCCTATCCCTGCTATGAATAGATATGCTATAGCACATCTATTCATAGCAGGTACAAGGCACACGCTATATATAGTATGATGTGCGCGTTGCGCATATAGAATGTATATGATAAAACGATACCCGGGCTATTCCCGAATCTGCGCTGAACATCACATACTACGACGCTATCGCAGGTACTGAAGTAAGAGCTCGGTGTAAAACGGCACTTAATTTAAAATAATATGAACATCATCACACTTATTCTTAGTTTATCGTTTGGTTTTGTAGGAATCGCGCATGCCGCAACAAATTGTGACGGTCAGCCGAAACCAGCCCTTGAGTGTACAACGGGCTACTCTATAATGTGTATTCCTGTTTCTATAGACCATTGGGGGTGCGGTAAGGAAAGCAACGGATCAATTATTGAGGTCGGAAGTGACGGGACGGTTACTGTTTCAACATCAAATTCTTCTTCAATCACAACCGAAACAGAGGCCGAAGCGTCAACTGGCGGCAACTCGGTTTCTTCCGGTGGCAGTGTCAGAAGCGGCAGTTCAGAAAGCTCCGTACGTGTTATAAACTCAAACGGAACAGATGACGATGAAACAGAAATTGAAGTTGAAACGGAACAAGGCGCCTCAAGCGTTACGATAAAAAATAAAAATGTCTCTACGAGTTCTGTCTCCAACACGTCTAACCTCATACACGTTCGCGCTTCCTCGACGGGCTCATCAGATGACAAGCATGGAGTTGAAATTGAACTTGAAGCAGAGCACGGAAAGTTTTTTCTGAAAGTGAACGGTGCAGAGATACGCGTCATTGATGAGACGGGCGCCCTTAGGGTGAACATACGCGGTTGGGATCCCAAGGAAAAAAGAGTGACTATCACACCAAAAGAGGTTACCACGAATAGCGATCTTGAAAATTTCGTGAAGGTTATTGCATTAAGCGACGACAACATCGTACATCTCTCAATTGCCACGACTACCATTGAACTTGCGTACTCGCAGAGAGCTCGGTTTCTCGGACTCTTTCCTTGGACACTCACGCCGACCGTCACCCTCAGTAATGAAGCAGGTACGACCACGGAAGTTACGGTGAGATTCCCGTGGTATCATGTTTTCTTCAAGAAGAGCATAGATTTTTCTGAAGTTGAGAAAGAACTTGAGCAGGTTCATGAGGATACAGAGGCGACGGGGAGCGAAGTCAATAGGATTGCCACAGCACTTCAGACACTCTCTCGTATTTTGAAGACTAAGCACGACACGGTAAAAAACAGCATCAACAACGTAAGATAAAAAATGGTTGAACGAGCGGCGCGTCTTCCAGATTCACGATAGCGGACACCCGGAGAACGCTTTAAGGAGCGTTTGACAGATTACTTCAACCATGTTTTGCCTTTCAAAAAGGCAAAAAAGTTATTGACATCCAATATCAATTCTATAGGATGGTGAGCATCCGAAAGGACCTTTGTTTCGCGGGGAAACCGAAGCGAGGGAAAAGCAGGATGTATTACGTTTCCCAAACAAACTTTTTAAGATTATAAACTGCCAAAGCACAGTCGTGCTTTGGCAGATTTTGTTTGCTTGGGGCGTGGGCGGTCTAAGCGACAGCTCCGTTCTCTACAAGGTCTAGAACGAAAATCTTGGGGATTTCGTTTTTTCTGAACGAAGCTTCCGCTTGGACTCGCAAGGTCCAAAAGGTCGATAGCGCCTTTTGTTCGGTTGTCCCTTAAGGGATCGAGCAAACGGCGGCAATTATTAGTAATAGAATAAAGTTAAGAACAACTATGAAAAAAGTAATATCTCTAATGGCAGTTGTAGCATTCGTGCTCTCTGCAGCACCGGCTCTCGCTGACGTGAATTCGAGCAAGATTAAGATTGAAACCAAGAGCTCAGGCTCGATTGACAACTACACATCCGCTAAGGCGGAGACTGGTGGTAACTGGGCGGGCGGTAGCGATGCCGGCAAGGGCGGTTCTGGCGGCGACGTTGAAGTTGACGGAAGCGGCGACAACAACAACGGCGGCGCTTCGGCTGGCGAAGGCGGCGACGGTGGCGACGCTGGTATCGGCGGAACGGTGTTGACGGGCGACGCGAATGCGGACGCTGGTACGGTGAATTCCTTGAACACGACAGATGTTGATGTTGATCTCTACGGAGAGGACATGAACAGCTCGGAGCTCGAGATCAAGACCGAGTACAAAGACTGTGAGTGTAACAACATCGACAACACAACAAAGGCACGCGCTCGCACTGGCGGCAATGACGCTGACGGTAGTGATGCCGGCAAGGGCGGCTCTGGCGGCGACGTTGAAGTTGAAGACGGAGACAGCGACAACAACAACGGCGGCGCTTCGGCTGGCGACGGCGGTAACGGCGGCGAAAGTTCTGACGGCGGATGGGTTGAGACAGGTGTCGCAACATCAAACGCTGGCAGTGTCAACATTCTCAATGCGACTCTCGTTCGCGTGAGATTGTAATTTGCCGAGAGGAAGGTAGAGAATCTTTCAGTTTGATTTGATTTTCTCCTCACTCTGCTTTTGGAGGGTCAGGAATCCGTCTGCCGGTTGGCGGAGGATTCCTGCCCTCTGGAGAGCGCTTCTTCGGCACAGAAGTCTTTCCAGAGAGCAACGGGTTTCGGGGGACCCCTAGACTTTTCAACCTTTTTATGTTAGAAGAACGTGGGATTAAAATTGCGGAAATTAGTAAAAAATATAATTACGTAGACTTTTTAAATACACATCTATGACATCAGTATTTCCCAGCAAAACATACGCCGCTTTATGGACAGGCATTGTCTTGACGCTTGCGGTTAGTGTCGGCTCAGTCGTTGTAACGCACGCACAAGTAGCGCCACCGCACGCGTGCACGTTGCCGGCACCACAAGGCTACACCGTCAAGAACGGTACGGCTGGCAATGATACCGTCTACCTTACGAGGAATACGATGTTTTTCGGGAATGGCGGCAACGACAGGGTATTGGGCACTACTGGTAATCATATCCTCTGCTTCGGAAACGGAAGCGACCGGGTTACGCTCGGTCGTGGGAATGTGGAGATTGATGGGGGGGGAGGTAATAACACCATTACGCTTGGAAGCGGAGTCGGTACGATCATAACCGGCGCCGGCAATGACAAAATCACACTAGGAAATGGCGCGCGTACCATCAACGCAGGGCACGGCGACAATAGAATCATTTCGGGAACTGGTATCCAGACCATCACGACCGGAAACGGTGCCGACGACATCTATTCAGGACCGGGAGCCGACATCATCAACGCCGGGAACGGTGCTAATTTCGTTGATGCCGGAGCGGGCAATGACAATGTGATCGCAGGAACCGGTGATGACGAAATTGACGGCGGGCCCGACATTGATACCTGTGACGCTGATGGAGGCTCCAATGTCGTTACCAATTGTGAGTTCTAAGTTAAGCTAAAAAATCATGAACATGATGACATCATTATTTCGCAACAAAACACACCTCGCTTTCTGGACAGGCACGTTCATGGTGCTTGCGGTTAGTGTCGGCTCCGTCGTTGTAGTATACGCAGAAGAAGCGATTCCTCCAGCTGATGTCTGTGCAAATGTAGAGGGAGATCAAACCGCCGAACCGTGTGCCGATGTGCAGTGTACGCAAGATGGTGGAACATGGAGCGGTAGTGCGTGTGAAATGCCCCCTGCCCCTCCAGCTGATGTCTGTGCAAATGTAGAGGGAGATCAAACCGCCGAACCGTGTGCCGATGTGCAGTGTACGCAAGATGGTGGAACATGGAGCGGTAGTGCGTGTGAAATGCCCCCTGCCCCTCCAGCTGATGTCTGTGCAAATGTAGAGGGAGATCAAACCGCCGAACCGTGTGCCGATGTACAGTGTTCTCTAGATGGTGGCACATGGAGCGGTAGTGCCTGTGAACTACCACCCCCTCCGATTCCTCCAACGTGCGGCGAAAGCCAGCATCTTGAAGGTGATGTATGTGTTGACAATGTAGTGGTTGCAGAGGAGTCCGCACCCGAGCCTCAGCTTGAGTTAGCGTCATCAACTGATGGCACCGGAGGACTGTTGGGTGGAACTATCGCGACCGGAGATGCTACCGCAACGACGAGTGTCCAAAACGAACTCAACATAAATATCACGAACCCCGACAGTGAAGGTACCTCTAATTCTTCTGCGCTCACCAACGAAAATACGAATGAGGGAGATGTCTTAAGCGGATCAGAAACGCAATCGTCAACTGGCGAAAATCAGGCTGATGGAGGGGTGAGTCTCGCGACCGTCTCTACGGGGACTGCGGTCTCCACCGCGAGCGTTATCAATGTCGTCAACACAAACCTTTTCAATTCCGAGGGACTCGTTTTGTTCCTTAACCAACTTTTTGGAGGAGGACTCGATTTGCGCGAGTACGACCTCTCATATTTCTTCGGTGCGCCTGTTGATTGCGATACGAACCCCATGATTCTCTCGTGTCGCAATAGCAGTGACCTCAACGTCTTTAACACAAATATGGCCACCGTCACCAACAGTGTCATTGTGCGTTCCTCAACCGGAACGAATACCGCCTCATCCACGGGAGATGGGAGCGCACTGATAGACACAGGCGATGCCTACGCGGCCGCGAATGTGTTGAATCTCGTCAACACAAATTTAATCAACTCCAACTACTTATTGGTTTCGTTCAACAATTTCGGTAATTTGGGCGGAGATATTACCTTGCCTAATGCGGATTTCTTCAAACAGCTTCTCGCTCATGGCGGTGTGTTGCCAGACATGAATTCTAGCTCGGTAATCACGCATAGTGCCAACGATGCCGACTTTACCGGCACGACGACGGCAAACGGAGAGACGGGAAACAATATAGCGTCTACGACGGGGAGCGGTTCGGGAGAGGTCATAACGGGCGATGCATATTCCTCGGCAGATACGTTCAATCAGTTGAACGATACGCAAGTCGGGGGTACATCAGTCTTTCTACTCTTCCGTGTCTGGGGCGATTGGGCGGGCGACATACAGGGATTGCCCGAGGGCATGTCGTGGATGGAAACGCCTGCGGGTATCGTGCTGATGAGTGATGGACCCCAATGCTCAAATAATCAGGATGATGATGGTGATGGTTTTGCTGACTCCGCCGATTCCACCTGTCATACCAATGGTAATGAAAATAATGAATTTACCTACGATCCATACGGTACTTCAGAAAACGCACCACAATGCTCAAACGGCATAGACGACGATAGCGATGGTTTTGTTGACGTAGCTGATCCAAGCTGTTTTACGCAAGATCATGGGGAAATGATCTACCAAGGAAATATGAGAGAGCAATCGCCAAACGGAGAATACAACTCATCTAACCTTGTGGCATCATCAACGAATGTGGCGAATGTTGAAAATGATGTACAAGTGTACGCGCTCACCGGAGAAAATCAGACGGTTACTGAAAACGGCACCTCTACCATAGCGACCGGAAATGCGTACGCGGCGGCAAACGTGGTGAACTTAGTTAACACGAACATCATCGGACGCAACTGGATATTCGCTATCTTCAACATCTTCGGCAATTGGGACGGAAACATCGCATTCGGTCGGCCTGACTTATGGATCGGCGCCATTGCAGAGACGACCAACCCGACGCTCCCCGGATCCGACGTGACGTATCGCTTTACTGTCGCCAACCACGGAGACGCGGATGCGGACAACATCCTTTTGAGTACGGAATTTGATACTGCAATGCTTACCTTTGAGACGCCGGGCGATGTAAGCGCCGCGGCGGATTCAAGCGGGGAAATCTGGAACCTAGGAGGAATTCCTCGAGGAGAAACCCGCGACTTCACCTACACAGCGCGCGTCCGAGATCTCCCGGACGGAACATCAGTTACGGTTCCTTTGCGAGCAACCGTTACGAGCAGTTCGGCCGATAACAACAACGCTGACAACTCTGAAGCTGTCACGATTGTTGTTGCTTCACCTGAACCAGCGCCAGAACCAGAACCGTCCCCGGGCACAGGTGGTAATGGAGGAGGTGGAGGAGGGGGTGGAGGTGGAGGCTCCCCTGCAGCTTTTGGGAGCGGTAATAACACTGATTCTTGGTCTCCCGATCCAAATATATCCGTGACAAAAACGGCGACCATGGGAACATCCACAACAGTTGCGAGAGTGGACTATGAGGTTGTGGTATTCAATGACAAGAATGCGGGACCTGCGTACCGCGGTCTTCTCACCGACACGCTCTATGATCCGTTGGGAGAAGTCATGTATAACCGCACGTGGAATCTTGATACGATAGTCGCAGGAGATTTGATTACACTTACCTATTCGGTTGAATATGGCGCAAGCACCACTCCAGGCATCTATCGAAACGTCGCAAAGGTGACAGGTAAACGCAATTATTCCAATCCGGCTCTCGCGGTTGATATGACGCCAGTTGAAGGTTCAGCTTCTGTTGAATTTGACGAGTTAACCTTGGGGCGCGTTCTCGGTATGGCGACCTCAACAACCGCAATAGCAACCTCAACAATCACCATCGCGACCTCAACAACCGCGTCAATTTCTTCCTGTGACCCGTTGATCTCTTCCTATTTGCGCCAAGGTATGCGTAATGATGTGGTAGAGGTGAAGAAACTCCAACAGTTCTTGAATGAGGATATACAAGCTCATCTGCCGATAACGGGATTTTTCGGTTCAATGACCAATACGGCGGTCAGGGTGTTTCAAATCAAACACAAAAACCAGATTCTCACCCCCTTAGGGCTTACGGTGCCAACTGGCGCGGTTTACTCAGCGACCAAGCGTCAGATCAACACGCTGGCCTGCGGTGGAGTTGTACCACTAGCTGAAGAGAACCTTAACCGCACCGAAACAACCGCGAGTTCAGCGTATATTCAGAAAACGTCTGCGGCCAATCCTCCAGTCGTACAAAAAATAAAGGTTCCGGTCGTGGATACCAAGCCACAGGACGCCAACAACACCGGCGCGCAGAACAATGCAAAGCCGGTCGGCCAGGCAAAAGGAGGATTGAAGAGTTGGCTTAAGACCTTATTTCTAAGGTAAAAACAATATTATTTATGACATTGCGTAAAGAAAAAAAGTCATATACGAGAGACGTTGCTACATTCGCACTAGCGTTCGCCATTCTCTGGTTTGTCGGGAGCCAGAGTCTTGTTCATGCATCTGTCACCATTAACCCGAATCCTCTCTCGGAATGTTCAGATCTTATTGATAACGACAGCGATGGTTTTATAGATTTTGTACCAGTGGTGGGCTCTGATGGGAACGGTCCGGACCCTGATTGTGAAAATATCTTTGATGAAAGCGAGGGAGCTGGTTCTCCCGCTATTTCTGAATGTCAGAATGCGCTGGATGATGATGGAGATGGATTTGTGGATAGCAGTGACCCGAACTGCCACACCGACGGTAACCCAACGAATAGCGACTCGTACAATTCAAACGGCAGTGAATCGGGTGACTTGCCCGTGTGCTGGAACGGCATAGATGACGATGGGGACGGTTTCACTGACTGGGCTCCCCTAGAAGGGGGAGACCCCGGCTGTTCAACGCCCACTGATGGAAATGAGGTGGATGACCCAGTGCCCCCTCCTTCAGAAGTTGAGAACACACTCACACTCTGCACAGATCTGATTGATAATGACGGAGATGATCTGATTGACCTTGCTGACCCGAATTGTTCATCGTTCAGGCCGACACTTACCGTGACTAAAGTTGTTATTAATGACAACACTGGCACGAGTACGGTCAACGATTTTCCGCTGTTTGTCGGCACGACGCCCGTAACTTCATCCGCAACCACAACGTTTACCCCAGGAACCTATTCTGTTTCTGAAACTTCAAATAGCGCGTACGCGGCATCGTTCTCCGGTAACTGTGATGTAACCGGAAATATTACGCTTGTCCCCGGAGACGTCAAAATCTGCACGATAACCAATAACGACGTTCCACCAACAAGCCCGTTACCGGCAGCGTGTGCTGACGGCACAGACAACGATGGAGACGGTCTTACGGATAGCGCTGATGCTGGCTGTACCGACGCTACGGATAACGATGAATCCAATCCTCCCCCCTCTTCTGGTGGAAGTGGGCCGACGAGCGAAGAATCTACCACACCTCCTCCAAGTGGCGGTGGAGGTAACGGTCCTCTGGGAGCTTTGGGTGGAGGTGGAGGTGGCATAGGACTCAGTGCTTCAATAGGAGCGGTGCTTGGTGTATCGGCAGAGCAATGCAGTTCGTATCTCACCGGATACATTCACTACGGTAGAAAGAATGACCGAGAACAGGTCTTGAGGCTCCAAAGATTCCTACGCGATATAGAGGGATTCACCGCCGTCACAGAAACAGGGATATACGACAACGCGTCTCTTGCGGCAGTGCATACCTTCCAGAAGAAATATGCCTCCACTATCCTAACGCCGTGGGGGGCTACGCGTTCTACTGGTTTCGTCTATCACACCACCAGGAAGGCGATAAACGAGATTTACTGCAACTTCACCAAAGATTTCTCGCTGACAGCCGACCAACTTGCGGAAATCGCGCGAATTAAAGCACTCGGCGATGCGTATCAGCCACCTTCTCTAACCACTCCTCAGATGCCCGCAGTTTCAACTAAACCGGATGCTCCGGAAGAAATCAACGCCCCTACTGCCAGTTCAGGAAAAGCAGAAAGCCCCACTGAGTCTGCCGGAGATTCAGCGTTGAACAAGGATAGTCTCTGGAGTAAGATCTGGAATCGTATCTTCAAGCGCTAAAGGGTATTAAATCCCGGAGCCGAGTCCTGCACCCAACCAATATTCGCTGTGCAAACTCTTTTGCCACCCTAAAGGAGAAGAATGGTACACTCTTTTCCTGTCTCCTTCTTCTATTTTCTTTTGTTTCTTCAGCCAAAGTCCCATCCCGCCCCCCGCCCCAACCACTTCAGAGCCCCTAGAACATCTCGAGTTAAAAAAACATCTCTAACCACATAATTACATAAGTAAGCTATAGCTTACTTATGTAATTATGTGAAAATACCTAGTAAACCAGCCAGATGAAACACGGGTTAATAGAGCACGACCACCATTGCCAATTTTTTATTCTAGTTGAAATTCTTTTCGAAGAAAAGTGTCATTCTCAATTTCATCGGCAATAATATACAATAAATCTTTGCCAATCTTAAAATCCGCTTTCAGAAGAGCGACAAAATCCTCGCAATCATACGGGCACACCCACACGCTGTCTTGCAAGCGACGGAATCCGATCGCGACAAGCGTACGGCGGACTTTTTCACGGAGCGTTTTGCGTTCCTCTCTGATATCAAAAATAAGTATTCTCCATTTTTTATCCCACTTGCGCGGGTAAGGAATAGGTTTGTATTCCCCCTCTGATGTTCGAAGCAATTGTTTCCCCTTTTCTGTCGCACGGAAGAAACCACTATGATATTCAATAAGTCCCTGCTTCAAGAGACGCCCTCGAGCAATGTAGATAGAGTTTTTTGATGAAACGTGTCCGCCTTTCTTTTTTCCGACTTCGCGTAAGACACCGCGCACAAGTCCGCCAGGATTGAGAGCCCCCGCAACGGCTACTGCAAGAGTAGTTAGAATAGCTCGCGTAATTTTTGAGTTACGCATTCTGATTTTTACCTGCTGTTCCAATTTCCCCATACTCTCTATAGTACACCACATTATATAATTAAGCTATAGCTTAATTATATAATGTTTGGGATTTTGTGGAGATAATAGAAAGATAGAGAGAGATGTAGGCCGGTTAGAAGTAGGTTGCACTTTGCAACCCTCAGTTCTAAAGTTCTAATGGGGTGCTTTCTTTGTGTTTGAGAGTTAGCGGGTGACAGTAGTTGAGGCAAGCTCGGCCTTGACAGCGACGACTGTTATGCGGCCTCCCGTATCTTGGTAAATCTCATAACCAACTTTTTTGGTTCCGATATCACCACACTGAAAACCTGTTCCGGTCGTAGTTGATAATGCGGTACCATTAAAATCACCCTTTGGATCAGTCGGCAACGCCGCGACATACGTAGATGTTAAGGCATAACAGGTACTGGAGGAAACATCGGATTGTATCAGTGTAATTCCGGACGGCAGATTACCTTTATTATCTGCAATATACTGACCAACCGCATTTAAGATAGTATTTACAGCGCTTACACGTTGCGAATCACGAGCCTGCGCAAACTGGCGAGCTGGGTTGATAGCGATGAGGACGACAGCGGCCAAGATGGCAATGATACCGATGACCACCAAGATTTCAATGAGGGTAAAACCCTTATTTTTCTTCATAATTTTATTATTCTACTATTAAAGCTTGTAAAGTGTAAAGAAAGGTTATTGTAGGTTGGTGAAAATTGATGAGATGCAAGGCGCGGACGAGAAGCGAACCGAGCCATATTCCTATATGGTGAGGGAGAACCGCAGGCCGCAACGCAGCAGATCGCTATTTTCACCAACCTCTTATCGGAGGCCTTTTTAGCTCTTGTTAAGATACGAACTGTGTTACCACCAAACTCAAAAATAGCAACCGTACTAAAGATTCGGGACTTCTTGCCATGAAATGATGGTGCCGTTTGTATTATCGACGGACACTTGCAGATTGGTTACTGTAGCACTCGTGCTTGCCGTAGTTTTGATGAGACTCTCCCCTCCCACAGGGTTTACCGAATGAATCATGCACCTGTCAGACCCTACTGGAACCATAACATTAACTCCGTTATATAATGAATCATTTACCACAGCGATAATCGCAACTTGCACGCATGCACGCGCAAGCTGGTTGCTTACATCCTTTCGTTCAAGGTCAAGAAGGAGGAAGCGCGTGCCGAGACTTCGGTTCCCGAGTGTAAGAACCGCGATGAGCAGTACGAACCCTAAAATAATAACGGAAATGAGCGCTATGAACCCCCCGTTAGAACTCACGGTCGCGAAGCGCGACCTACTTCTAACGGGGCAAGCCCGATCCATTCCGTGATGATATAGATTAATAGAAGACATTATAGGTTTGAGAATAAGGTTCTCCGTTAACTGAAAAAGCAACTGACACTGCATTCGGAGTGCCGATAACCACGGAAGCGGTAAACGCAGAAAAAAATGCACGCTCTGCGGTAAGTAAAATCCAGTCTCTTGCACTCGGAGTAACCCCAGCATTTGATGTCTCAAAGATTTCAATACCTGCATTACCCTCATGGAGCCAAAGGTAGCTCCCTCCAACATTTTTTATTTTGAGCGTATTAGTTGCTGGCAAGGTAATCGCGGTACTGGAGGAAAGTGCCCAGCCGATTTTGTGAAAGACAAACGCCGCTTCCCCTTCTTCGGTTACACGTTGTGACAATTTTTCCGCGCCCGTGATAAGCGGGTACGCCGAAGTGATAACACCCGTGAGGATTATCCCAAACAGCGCAATGTAGATGAGAGTCTCAATGAGGGTAAAACCTTTCTGCATGGTTATGGGCTGTAGAGAATCTGAAAGTTCGGGGTTGATTCTCCGGTTGCGTAAATAAAATCCGGACCATAATCGATATAAGCAGGCTTATTGCCAAAGTTAAAGGTGAGATTGATGCTCTGCATATTTGATGGATCTAAAATATTCCAGACCTGTAAACCCTTACTTGCATCGAGAGTTACCAGAAACGCAAACTTACTTGTTACTCGAATACCAATAACATCGGTGCTAATTTCCTGAAAGCCGAGGACAGGCAAGCCGCCAACCGCTGTGGTGGTAGTCGCCACACCTAAAATATAAAACTCAGGACTGGATGGAACGTTATACCTACCAAAATATAATTTATTTCCCAGAAGGTAAACGCTTGCGCCATTCTGGTTCCCAGAATACTGCCCGCGCGCGCCCACAATTTCGGTGATACTTGCCGGGACAGAAACATTGTAGACTAGCAATTCGCCACGAGCATCGCTGTCTACCGCAAAATACGCAAGCCCATCCCTGACTGTAAAATCATTCGCCGTCGTGTTTATTTCTTCGCTACCAATCTCGGTTGGATTCGTCGGGTCAGTAACATCAAATATATGCAGTTCGGGACCGGCTGTCTCGCGCGAAGTAATATACAGTTTGTCGCCATAATACTGGAGCCGCCAGCCCCACGAAGTTAAATCGGTGGCTGTAATACCAGCAAGATTTCGTTTTGCAAGAACATGTAAACTATTTTTTGCGATGAATGGATTATGCATATCTGTAACGTCCATCACCACAAGTTGAGCGGTGGTACTCGCCATTGCAATAAATGCATATGTCTTTCCAGACACAACATCTTTATATACATCAATATCATTTATTTCATCAATTACCTTCCCAGAAGAATTAAACGAGTTTGAAAAAGTTATAAATAATGACTGGTCAGCAGAAGGGTTGTATACAGCACTTCGCGTATCGGCTATAAAGAGATGAGGTTTAACATCAACACCCAAGTAAGCAATTTTATTTAGTACATCTATAGTGGTTGGTCTACCAGGATTTAAGGAATCGCGCGCATACCGCTGCGGATTGTCCCATGTTGATTCAGGAGGAAACGGATTGCAATCGCCCCCAAGTTTTATAGCGGCGCTGGTACTTGCCACGAGCGTAGCAAGACCGAGATAATGTCCACGGTTCATATCTGATTTCCAACCGGTACCGGTGGCAATAAACTTCATACATTCGGAAATATCGGTGATTGTTGTGCCTGCATCATAAATATTTCCCCCCGCTTGCGTAGTCGTCGCTTGAACAGAAACCGTACCTGCCCAATTGGTAAATGCCCCAAGTGCCATCGCTTCTTGGTGTGTTGTCGTCGTAGACAATCCGTGGCCGGTGAGTTTCACATCCAAGCTTGCCGATTGTCCGCCAAACGAAACGAGTGTCGCGCCAACAAGAAAGGTTACGGCCAACGCAAACGCGACGAGCAATTCCAATGTCGCAATACCTTGCGACAAGGGTTGAGGGTTGAACAACCGCAAAAGGCGGCTGTTTTTCTTATTTTTATCTTGTGGATTCTTTTTCATATTTTTATCTATCCTCTACACCCCTCACCCTCTTTCGTCACCACTCAATACGACCCTGTCCATTTATATCAATGGTGTCTGTTTGAGCGCCTTGCGAAAGAGTGACTATCCCCACGCCCATGGTTACACTGGCTGAAAGTTGGTCAAAAACAACATCAAACGTATCCACGGGAGGAGTCGCACCGTTTTTTACTTCTATCCCAGAATTGCGGGGTGTGGACCGATTGTTTGGATCTGTAGAATCATACGCTGAACCTTCAAATAAAATAATCTCGCTTGGTGTGACGTGCATGCCCTGTGCCAATTGATTCACGTTCGCCAGCGCGCGGGTACGCGCGCCGGTGAGCATCAACACTACAAGGTCACGTTCGCTCTGCACCGTGGAACGACTGATAGAGTCAAACCCCATGATTGCACCCACAGAGACGAGTATGGCAAAAAGACCTGTGACAACCAGGATTTCAATTAACGTAAAACCACCAGCGCTTTTGCGCCGCGCAAAAGCGCTGTGGGGGCTATCTTGGATTGAGGTGTTGGGTAACTTCATAGATAGGAGTGATGATGGAGACCGCGACGAAACCGACGATGAGACCCATGAAAATCATCAAGACCGGCTCAATGGAGCTTGAGAGGTTCTTGACGGTATCGTCCACTTCGGCCTCATAGTGCTCCGCAAGATACATGAGCGAATCGGAAAGTGTCCCCGATTTTTCTCCAATCGCCACCATGTGAGAAACCATATCGGGAAAGAGTTTGGGGATTTTTTCAAAATGTTGAGAAATGCGTTCCCCTTTGATGACCCCTTCTCGAGTCCGCATACATTCCAGTTTAAAAACCGGATTTGGCGTAGAGTCGGCCGTTACCGTCAAAGATTCAGACAAATTAAACCCGCTACGCAACAGCAGGCTCAACGTGCGGGAAAAATTCGTCATGTTGTAATTTTGCACGAGGCGACCGAAAAGCGGTAAGCGCAGAATGTTGCGTGCAACGAAATATCGAAGGGCATCGCTCTTACGCAAGGCAAAGAAATACGCGACTCCGAGAACAATCAGGCCACCTAGTACATAGAGCCCGTAGGTGCGCAAAAAGTCGCTCATGAACAAAAGCACGCGCGTGGTGAAAGGAAGTTTGACGTTGAGACTTATGAAAATCGGCATCACCTTTGGGAAGATAAAGACGGTCAGAAGAGTTGCAATGCTGATGGTCGCGACCGTGATAAAGGCCGGATAGACGAGAGCTCCGATGACTTTGCGCTTGAGCACGTTTCTTTTCTCCAACTCAAGTGCCAGATAGGCAAGATTTTGGCTTAGTGTCCCGCTCATTTCCCCTACGCGAATGACGTTTATGGTGAAATTACCGAAAATCTTTGGGTAGCGGCCGAGACCCGCAGAGAGCGTGCGGCCGTTTGCGACATCATCAACGACTGACTCCAGAATCTTTCCCCGCGCGCTCGAGCGATTCTGTTTGTGGAGCAGTTGAAGACTCTCCAAAATAGGCACGCCGGAGCGGATGAGAAAGGCGAGACGTTTGGTAAAATGCGTGAGTTCTTTTATGGAAAACCCAGCAAAGAGGGTTGAGGGGGAGGCCTTCTTCTTTTTCGCGGGTTTGGTAATCTTCGTTTTTATAAATTGTCTGGTGAAAACAGCGACTATTCTTTGCAATGCAAAACCATTCTTGGCAGATTTCTTATCTTTGACTTCTTTCGGAACTTTTTTATTTTTCGCGCCATCGATCTTTCGTCTCAACATTCCTCTGACGATATCCACAAGTGATTTTTTTTGAACCGGTTTAGGCAACGACTCTCCTCTTCTCTTTGTTTCAGCCGTCTTGATTTGCGAAATATATTCTTGCACCTCAGTATGCTCAGCGGCTAAATCCTGTTTTTGCTTCATATCGCGCAAGAACGCCTCGCTCTCCGATCGTTTGGTGATAAGCTTTGCAGTCGCCTGTTCCCCAGACGTCTTAGATTTCTTGATAGTAATTTTTATTTTATGCTCTTCACTATTCATGGGTGACTCGGAGAATTTCCGCAAAGGTGGTATCTCCCGCAATCACTTTTCGGACACCCTCTTCAACTATTGTGGTCATGCCGTTTTTGACCGCTATCTGCTTTATTTCGCTTGCAGACCCTTTGCGCAACATGACCTCACGGATTTCGTCGTCCACCACCAATACTTCTCCGATAACGGTACGTCCCTTGAATCCTGTGCCCCCACAAACTTTACACCCCTTGCCCTCATACACATTCCCTACATTCGCAAGCAGGTGCGGAGGAACGGTGCCGGACAGACTCTCTCGTGCTGGAGCCGAGAATACTTTCTTTTGTTTACAATCGGTGCAGATAGTGCGCACTAAACGTTGGGCAATGGCGATGTTGACGGTGGACGCGACTAGAAATGGTTCTATTTTCATGTCCAAAAGACGCGGCAGAGTTGTCGCGGCATCGTTGGTATGGAGTGTGCTCAGCAAGAGGTGACCCGTCAACGCTGTATTAACCGCGATGCTCGCCGTGTCTGTGTCACGAATCTCCCCTACCATGATGATGTTGGGATCCTGACGGAGAATGGAGCGCAGGCCGTCGGCAAACGTGAGCCCAGTCCGCGTATTCACTTGAATTTGCTCCACGCCCTCCACCGCGTATTCTATCGGGTCTTCTATGGTTATGATGGAGTTGTCTCCACGATTGAGAAGCTTAATCAATGTGTAGAGCGTCGTGGTTTTTCCTGAACCAGTCGGGCCGGTGGAGAGAATCATGCCGTGCGGACGGCGCGCCGCGCGCATAATTTTTTCCTGATCGGGTTTTGAAAAACCAATGGCATCCAGCGAAAACTGCGAGGCATTATCAGACAAAAGGCGGAGCACGGCGTTCTCGCCGTAATAGGTCGGGACGATAGACACACGAATATCAACTAAGGTGTCCGCAAAACTGGTGCGGAAACGCCCGTCTTGAGCGGCCTGATGCTCGTCGGTGCGGAGGCTCGTAAGCACTTTGATGCGGGAGATAACCGGTGAATGCAGTTCCTTTGGAAAGGTATACGAATCCAAGAGCACGCCGTCCACGCGGATACGTACCTGCACGGAGTTTGCACGCGGATCAATATGTATGTCGGAGGCACGCGCAGAGTGCGCATGCTCAATCAATGAGTTAACAAGATTTATAACGGACACTTCGGATCCGCGCGCAAGCTCTATTTGTACCTTGGTTTCAGTTGGCATGGGTGCATTACAAGCCTCTAACGCGAGGCGTTAGCCAAAATTATAGATTGGCAGATGGTATCTGGTAAACTTAGATATGTCAACATCTCGGTGACGTTGAAATAATAGCGGAAGTGATTTATTGTAAGGCGGTCGCGCCCTTAATTGCTTGGGTAGAGGTGAAAGCAAGCGGGCAGACAATGAGTTATTTAGTACAGAGTAGAAATTGACGCGCGCTTAGCTCAGTTGGTAGAGCAATCGCTTTACACGCGAAAGGTCGGGGGTTCAAGTCCCTCAGCGCGCACCAAATTGGACTTCGTGATTTTTTGTGGGGGGAAGCAGAGGTTTGCTCGCCGCGCCGTTCGGCGCGGCTCGCAAGGAATTGGGCGGTAAAATCATACGACGGGACAAAATCCCAAGAAACAATTTTTTCGGAAATGAGGCGGTTCGTTCCAATTTTTTGCGCAAAATGAGCAATCTCTTGCGGAGATTGCTCCGAGGCGATTTTTCCCGCGTAAATCAAGGTGTTTATGTAATCTCGCATTGGTTCGTTCCACCCGCTCATTCGCTTTCGCAGAAGCGTGTCCTGTTCGCCCTTCAAGGCGATTTTTTGTTGCACCAAACTTTCTTTTTTCCGTTTGTAAGTTTCCTCGTCAATAAGATTGTCTAAATATCCTTCAAGCAGTTTATCCAGTTTTTCTTGAAGGGCGAAAATCTTTTTTCTGTTCGCTTCTGCGAAAGCGTCTGCCGATTGGGCTTGCGATTTTTCTTCGCGCTCCAATCTTTCCAACATTTCTTTTGACCAATCGGCGGGCAAAGCAATTGTTTGCGACTTTTCAATAATTTGTTTTTGCAATTCGCTTTCTTGGATATACTTTTCGGCGCAAGCCCCGTGTTTGCGTGTGCAACGATAATATCGGTAAAGTCCGCCGTTTCCTTTGGCGAATTGCGCCGTGAACATTGAGCCGCACGAGCAATGGAATAATCCGACAAATGGAAAATCATGCCGCTTCTTGCTTTTGCGGGGCTTGCGCCTGTTTGCCAAAACTTCCTGCACTTTCGCAAACAATTGCTTTGAGATGAGCGGGCGGTATCTGCCTTCGTGCGCTTCGCCGTCCCAGCGCATAATTCCGATGTAGCGATCATTGGTTAAAAGATTTTCAATTGAATAATTGGAGCGCGCTTTTCCGCCGCTAAGCTCGGCGAGGCGAGCCGATATTGATTTGAGGGTATGCCTGCCGGTTGCAAACTCCTCGTAGATTTTTTTGACGATTTTTGCCTCTTTTGGCTCCGGTACGATGTTGCGCAATCTATGGTCGTAAATGTAGCCGAAAGGTTTTTGTCCGGGCCATTCGCCTCGCCGTAGCTTGGCGCGGTTCCCTCGCCGAACATTTTCGGCCAGATTGTCCACATAATATTTGGCGTTTGATAATCCGATAGCGAGAAAGAATTTTCCACTTGGGTTATTTTCAAACGCGAAAGTTGGAAATTTCAACCCGCCCAGTTTTCCGGTGTCCAAAAGATATATCAAACGCCCGCCGTCAACGGAATTTCTGGACAATCTGTCCGGATGCCACGCCAAAATCCCAATAAGATGAGGAAGACCGCCATCAATTT
>Ga0209542_10002468_pt1 | contig 41286 bp, 44 predicted proteins | sample RifCSPhighO2_01_FD_184028 | JGI IMG/M metagenome (GOLD analysis project Ga0209542, IMG submission 184028) | Soil microbial communities from Rifle, Colorado - Rifle CSP2_plank highO2_0.1 (SPAdes) (version 2) | ecosystem: Environmental > Terrestrial > Deep subsurface > Rock core/Sediment ... | reverse complement strand
ATAAGGAACTCGAACAATTGGGAGTTTGAATTTTTGAAGAAAAATCAAACTGTGCTTTCCGCATATTAAACTGAAGCACTCCTAACTGACGGATACCCAACCCTTCAGGGTTTGGGAGCCGTCATCCAGAAAGTCTCGATTTGCAATTAATTAGTGTGTGCAAATCAAGTTATTTATCGCAAACAATCGTGTATTAATTTATTTTGAAAAGAGTTTAACGAGGATTATTTTTCTAAGAGAACTGCGTTAATATGGCCTTCCTGGCTTGGGCGGTTTGTGATTTTTGCTTTGCCTTCAGAGGTCATGATTATTGCGCCTTTCATCAAACGATTCTGTCTTGCAAGAAAAGTGTTTTGCGGAGTTTCAACAACGTTTTTGATTATTGATTTTTTTGTTTTGCCATTCACAACAAGATTAACCTGGTTTGAACTGAGCATGATTGTTTTTGTGTTGCCGCCTTTAACGCGGAGAGATTTTCTTTTTGTTTCCTTTAAGTGTACGACTCGCTCTTGGTTCTTTCTTTCATAAAACCTTTTCTTTCTATTCGCGTGATATTTTCCTCCGGAAATTTTTCTGCCTTTGTTCATGACTTGATTGGAAAAAGTTAGTTTATAAAAGTTTCTTTCAATAGGACTTGTCTTGCTTTGCAAGAGACGAGGTCGCTAGCAACGAGGTCATTCACTTTGTTCGCGAGGCACGAGACAAAGTCTCACGATATTCTTCGTGAGAGGCAGCCTGCAAGTCTTGATGATAAGCAACTTCGCTTTGTTAATATCTAGGACGCCAGTTGTTTGAGGCTGGCGTCAAATTTATTAGAGCTCGCTTCGCTCGCCAGTTATCAACCCAACACTGACGAAATCATTCGCTTCGCTCATGAGGCAGCCAGACCGCATTGTTGTGGGTTGATTCATTTTTAAAGTTGATTTGTTTATTGAAGATAATTCTTAAGATAAGAAATCTTTGGATTTATCGAAGAGAGTTGTGAAACATCAAAACATTTAAATACGTTAGTTATTGAAAGCAATTATGGTTAACGGAATTGAGCGACCACTTGATCTGTTGAATCAGTCGAAGGGAAAAGACGTGTTGATTCAGCTGAAAGGTGACAAGCAGTTTGTCGGAACTTTGCTTGCGTTCGATATGCATATAAATGTTGCATTGGACAACGCAAAGGAAATCGAAAGCGGCGAAGTTAAGAAGAACATAGGCTTGACCTTTTTGCGAGGCGACACGATTATCTACATTTCGCCTGCATCAAACAAGTAGTGAGATTTTTAAGTTTGCTCTAAGATTTTGAATTTGCTGTTTTAGAATTTTCTTGAGGGAGATTTAAATAATCTGATGTAATGGTTTTGTGATGACAAGTAAGCTAACGAAGGTTGTATTTTTTGCTGCGATTGTTGAGGTAATTATTTTGGTTATGTTTTTTGCGTGGGGCAATCAGAGACTTATATGGATATGGGCTTATTTTTCTTTAACGGGCATTACGTTATTATTTATTTTGCTTTTGCCCACGGGATTAATTTTTTCTGCTATCGCGATAAGTTATGCTGTTAAAAATAAAGAAAAGACAGATATTATATATTCGGCTATTGCATTTGGAATCTTTTTGTTAATCTTAGTTTATATGTTTGTGTACTTTAAATTTTTGTGGCGTCCTACGGGGCTTTTTTAGAACTCAACAACATCGAAATCTTTCGTTCGAATAAAACGCTTTCTTTTAATTTCTTCAATTGGGCGCCTGCGGGCGTCTTGTTTGTTGAAGCTCGCTCTGCTCGCTTCTCCGCCCCGCCTTTTGTTATCTCACCCGCGTTTTATTCAGAATTCTATCGTATCAAAATCTCTCGCCAGCGTCGTGTTCTTGAAAACCTTTTTGGCTTCTTCGAGAATGATTCTTGGAGCGTGTTCATAACGCTGGTGTTAAATTAGTTTTGCTTTATTTCTTCTTGAATTCAACGAAATCGAAATCTTCAAATTCTTTGTCGCCTGTCACGAAGTAACAACCGTTTTTTATTGAGAAAATATAGCCGACAGCGTCGAAGAACGAAATGTTTGTTTTTTTGTGCGCTTGTCGGAATTTGACTGATTCAATCAAAGTGTCAATATCTGCTGGTTGGGAATATCTTTCTAATTTTTTAAACCAATAGTGAGCAACCTTCTCGTCTTCTTCTCTCAAGAGAACGCCATAAAATTCCGCAAGCGTTAAATCGTTGATGATAAATTCTTTGTGCAGGTAATCTGTAAACTTCTTATTTCCAAGAAATATTTCTACAAGGGCATATGTGTCGAGGCATTTTTTTATTTCAACCATTTGCTTTCAGAGTCTTTTCTAAAATCATCAATTACCTTCCGTGCTGATTTCTTAAATCTTGCTTTTCCAAACATTTCTTTTAATACATTTTCCTTTTTGCTGATTTCGATAACTATTTGTTCTTCTGGTTTAAGCGATAGTCTTTCAATTGTTTCGTTAGGTATGACTATGCCGATTGAATTTCCCCATTTCTTCAGCCTAACTTCTATTGTCATTGTATAACTTTAATGTCTAATTGTTATTTAAACTTTTCTATCAGAAATTAATAACATCGAAATCCTTTGCAAGCGTCGTGTTCTTGAAAACCTTCTTGGCTTCTTCGAGGATGATTCTTGGATTGTGTTCATAACGCTGAGAGATGTGAGTGAGGATTAATTGCCTTACATTGGCTTTCTTTGCAATTGTCGCGGCTTGTTCGGCGGTTAGGTGCATTCTTTCGCTTGCTAATTGAGACTCTTCGTTTGAAAATGATGACTCACAGACTAAAATGTCCGAACCTCTTGCTAGCTCGATTGCGCCTTCGTTGAATGCGGTGTCAAGAATGAAAGTAATTTTTCTTCCTTTTTCTAGATAGGAAACATCTTTCGCTTTGATTTTCTTGCCTTCGAAAGTAATGTCCTCGCCGACTTGGAGTTTTTTCAATAGCAGAGAGTTTGGTAGCTTTAGTTTTTTTAATGCAGATTTGTCCAATCGGTATTTGTCTTTTATTACGAAAGAATAAGCAAGGCAAGGGGTATCGTGTTTCATTGGCGCGGCTTCGAGGTAGAAGTCATCGCTTTCGAAGAATTTGCTGAAGATTTCTTTTACTTGGGTTTTTATTTTGATATGAAAGAGCTGTTCTAACGATGAGATAAAACGCTCGGTTCCTCTTGGGCCGTAAATTTCTAGGACCTTTTGATAGTCGTTCATTGCGAGAGTTTGGAACAATCCGGGAATGCCTAGAACGTGGTCGCCGTGCAAATGCGTAATTAACAGTTTTGTGATTTTATTGGCTGAGAGATTTGCTATTTTGAATTGGCGCTGTGTGCCTTCGCCGCAATCAATGAGAATGTTTTCATTTTTGTAAGTGAGAAGCATGGCTGTGTGATTGCGTTTTGGAGTTGGCACTGCGTTTCCTGTTCCTAAAAATGTGAGGGTGATCTTTTCCATAACATGTAAAGTGATTCTTGATTTAAATAGGTTAGGTTTTGAGTATGGCTTTGTTGAAAATCTATTAGAATTGTTTTACTCGCAGCCACGCTCATAATTTACTTGTAGATACTCTCGTGTAACTGCTCGCCCACCCTCCCGCCCAGATTGTTTTGACTTGCAGTTATTAAATTGGCAAGTCAAATTATTTATCGCAAACAATTCTGATTTTCTGGCAAGTTTAGGATTCCAACAATCATTTCACTTTCAGTGAAAAACCCACCCCTCCTCACCCAAATCTCTTCTCCTCGCAGGCACACTCGATATTTACTAACTTTTGCGCTCGTGTACCGTGCTCGCCCCAATCAAAATAGTAAACCAATAATTATACCTTTTCAACAGGGCTGTTGAACACGATAATTTTTTTAAAGCCGATTTCATAGGGATTTATGTATTTGTTTGAAAGGAGGTGAATGAAATGAAAAAGATATTCATTGTGAGCGTTTTGGTTTTGGCTATTGTGAGTGCTTTTGTTTTCGTGTCAGCCCGGCCTCCGGCTTGTCCTATTCAGAGCGATACGTCTGTTGTCATTTATGGGGACACTGGGAATGGCGGAGTTGGAACTCCGAGCAAGTCGTGGCAAACGCATTTTTTTGACTGGTGGCATTCATACGACCCGAACGTAAAATATGTCTTTCTCGATAGAAATGACGTAAAAAGCGATTGCGACCTTTCGCGGTTCCCGAATGTAAAATTGTACGTACAGCCCGGAGGAGATGCATACTATCAGCAAAATGCCCTTGGAAGTCAGGGAAAAGCAAATATTCTGAATTTCATTAACAGCGGAAAAGGTTTCTTTGGAACCTGCGCTGGCTTTTACTATGTTGCCGGTGATTATTACTGGCAGGGAAAATACTATAGTTGGTCTAATCTGCTGGGAATATTCCCAACGCTTGAAGGCTCGGTAACAGATATTGCGGATTATGACAATAGTCCAGGATATGCATTGACTCCGTTAAGCAACGGATTTAACGCGATTTATTACGGCGGGCCAACAAGAGGATGGAGAAATACTCCGAACACGTTGCCAGTTGGAGCTGAGAACAAGGCGAGTTTTGCGGCGCTACCGAACTATTTGCCAGCGGTTGTGAAATATAACAACATGCTGCTGACGAGTGTTCACTTAGAAGCTTTTGAAAACGATGGCATAACAGGATTGAGCAGTGAGCAAAGAATTGAGAACTACAAATTGCTTGCAAACAACATCAACGAAGTAGCGGGAACAAGCTTTTATGTTCCAGCTTATACTAATCCAAGTCAATGCAATGATGGCATTGACAATGATGGGGATGGCTTCGTTGATATGGCCGATTCAGGTTGTGTAAACGCAGGCGATAATGACGAGACAGACATTCCAATGACTCGGTGTAATGATGGTATTGATAACGACGGAGACGGGCTTGTTGATTTAACAGATCTTGGATGTGTTGATTCATTGGATAACAACGAGACAGATCCTACAGGACCTACTGAACTGTTCTTTGACGATTTTGAGTCTGGAAGCTTGAGCGGATGGGTATTAACCAAGGTTTTCGGAGGCAACGATTGGGCGAATGCCGTGACGAATCCTTATCAAGGAGCGAGATATGCGCAGTCGCAGCCAATGTCTACGAATGAGCCGGCTTCCGTGATGGAACGAAGCATTAGCACTTCTGGATATGCGAGCGTAACTGTGAGTTATTATAAAAGACTTGTCGGCCTTGATGTGGCTGATGAATTTCAAGCTAAATGGTTTGACGGAGCTCAATGGAATGTCCTTGAATTTACTGGAAGCAATTCTGCTAACGATGCGGGATATGTTCTGAAAACATTTGACTTGCCTGCAAATGCGGGAGATAACTCTAATTTCAAGATTAGGTTTGAATGCACTGCCGGAGCGGTAAGCGAGTATTGCCGGGTGGATAATGTCAATGTAGAAGGCCAATAATTTTATTTTTTCTTTTATTTTTTCTTTTTCTTTCTATTTATTTCTATGGAAGTATATGTATTTCTATAGAGTTCTAGGGAAATATTTATATAAGTTGAAACTCATTAGTAATCAATGGGAAAAAAGAAGGTGACGCTTAGTTTGGATTCTAAGGTGTACGATACTTTTCAGAAATATTGCGAAGAGAATGCGATTATGCTTTCCAAGAAGTTAGAATTGGTAATGAAAGAGATTATGAAGAATAAGAAAGGAATATTGGTTTTGTTTATGTTTTTCATTGGGATGTTTTTGCCTTTGGTGAGCGGGGCGACGATTCTTTCTGACGGGTTCGAATCCGGAAACTTGAATAGTTGGACTTTGACGCATGTTTCAGGAGCAAATGACTGGACTGCTTCAACGACAGATCCGTATCAGGGAACGTATCATGCACAATCTCAACCATCAAGCACTACAGAACCAGCATCGGTAATGGAAAGAACAATCAGTACCTCGGGCTATCAGAACATTATAATTAATTATTCCAGAAAACTGGTTGGACTAGATGGGCCGGATGAGTTTCAAGTTGAATGGTCTGATGGAACGACATGGGTTATGTTAGAGCAGACGGGAGGCAATAGCGCGAATGATGCTGCGTACGTTTCCAGAGAGTATAGTCCAGGGTCCGGGGCAAATAATAATGCTAATTTTAAAATAAAGATTGAATGCACTGCAGGAGCGGTGAGCGAATACTGCAGAGTTGATAGTGTTAACATTTTTGGAGACATAATTGATAATTCTTCGCCAACATTTTCAGGTTATGTCGAAGCACCGAACAATGGCAGTGCATATGTTTCCGAGCAGGCATACTGGCTGAATGTTACAGTGACTGAAAGCACAGGCCTTTCTGCCGCGGGAATTGAGTTTAACGGAATAAATAAAACAGTAACAAATCTCTCGAACGTTTATATGTTTAATGCCAGCGACTTATCGGCGGGAACTTATTATTACTACTGGTGGGCAAATGACACGAACGGAAATTTCAATACAAGCGGAGTCAGGTATTATGTTGTTGGCAAGGCAGATCCAGATGCAAGAATGTACCTAAATGGCGCGAGAAATAATTTGACCGCGAGTTATGGAACGCAGGTTAATGGAACAGCCCTTTCCGGCTTTTCAGGTGTTTTGCTGTATCGCAATGGGCAAGATGTGACTTCTGCTGAAAATGGAAAAAATATCGCCCTGCCAGCAGGCTATTATAATTATACTGCTTTTTTTGCAGGCAATCAAAATTATTCCCAAGATAGCGAGACATTTTTCGTGAATATCACCAAGATTCAGAGCAGTGTTTCGCTGATTTTTGATGTAGCGTCTCCGCAAGTTTATGGAACGAGCGTGAATGCTTCATGCACGACAGACAATCCAGAAGGAGTTTTGAAGTTATATAGAAATGGAGCGGATGTGACTTTAAGTGAAATGGGTGCGAATGCTGTATTGCCGGCAGGGACTTATAATTATGTTTGCAATGTTACGGGGACAGGAAATTATACTTTTGCCGAAGATAGCGCGAGTTTTATCATCAACAAGGCTGTTGGAGATGTACAATTGGAATTGAATGGCAATGCAGATAATTTAACTGTCCAATATCCGCAGAAGACGAATATTTCTGCTTCTACGTTGTACGGAAATGTGGCGGTTTATCGCGATGGAGCAAGTATTACATTTGAAAACGGGGCGAACGTGACCAGGGGCGGGGGGTATTATAATATTACTGCTGTTTCTTCTGGAGACGAGAATCATACTGCGAAAAGTATCACATATTGGCTGAATATAACCAAAACAACAGGAAGTGTTAGCTTAACTTTAAACGGGGAAGGGGACGATTTGGAAGTTCGGTATCCGCAGGCTGTATTGGCTTTTGCTTCTACGCCTTATGGAATTGTTAACTTGTTCAGAGATGGAACTGATAAAACGGGTGAAAACGGAAATTTTGTCCTGCTCAATGCAGGATATTATAATTATACGGCAGTCTCCAGTGGGAATCCGAATTATTCTTCGTCCAGCTTGAGTTATTTTGTTAATATTACCAAGGGCACTAATCTGGTTTCATTGCTGTTGAATAGTGCGGCTGGAAATATTTCTTTGACTTATCTGAATAATCTGAACGCTTCAGGAAGTACGACGGCAGGAACTATTCATTTGTACAGGGACGGTGCTGATGTTTCAATTGCGAACGGGCAGAATGTTCTGCTAGGCTCAGGGAATTATGAATATTTTGCCAATGCGACAGGAAATTCTAATTACTTGGATAATTCTACTGGTACTAGTTATTTTGTTAATGTGAGCAAGGCAAATCCTTCCAGCGGGATGCAAATCAATATTAATCCTTCGAACAATGTTAATTATGGAACCCAGACAAGAGCGATTGCAACGGAAGGCGTGATCGGAGATGGAGGCATGCCTTATTCATTTTATCGAAATGGAAATTTGGCAGCAAGCTCATCTCCGTGGGAGGAGCCATTTTTGACTTTGAATGCGGGAACTTACAATTATGTTTTCAATACAACTGGGGGAGAGAATTATACTAATGGAACAGTCAGCGAAGTTTTGGTGGTCAATAAAATAGGAAATGCGGTCACATTGCTGTTGAATGGGGTGGCAGGGAATTTGACTGTACAGTATCCTCAACAAATTAATGCGAGTGCGGGAAGTGATTCAGGAAATATAGGATTATTCAGAAATGGAACTGCAGTGACCGGCGAGAGCGGGCAGAACGTAACTCTGGGGGCGGGGATTTATGAATATTTTGCTAATTCATCGGGCGGAACAAATTATTTGGATAATTCTATCGGAGTTAGTTATTTTGTTAATGTGACGCCGGCCCCAGATACGAGTAATCCAATTGTTTTAATTTCGCAGCCGAATGAAGGACAGACTTTTGGATATAATGAAAGTTTGCCGCTCGAGTTTTCTGTTACCGAAGATAATTTAGACAGTTGCTGGTATGATTTAGACAATGGGGAAAACATCTCTTTGGTTGATTGTGAAAATTCGACTTTTGATATAACGGGCGGGGAACATACGATAAAGGTTTATGCAAATGATTCTTCCGGAAATATTGGGTCTGATGAAAATAATTTTAGTATTAATCTTGGAGCGCCTTCAATTTTGTTATTGTCGCCGGGCGAGGATGCGTATAAAAGGTCTGACTTGGGAATTTACGGATTTTTATTCCAGGCAGAAGATCCTGATTTAGATACTTGCGAATTATGGGGAAATTTCAATGGGGCTTTCATGAAAAATGAAAGCGACTCAAGTTTAACTTCAGGAGGAACTAATTTGTTTTCGGTAGGCTTGCAGGATGGAAACTATTTGTGGGCGGTTTATTGCAACGACACTTTTGGAAATGGAGTGTTCACAACCAATAGAACGCTGTATGTTGATAATGTGAATCCGAATTTGACTTTGACGCAGCCAAGCGGAGTGAAGAATTCGAGAACTGTCGGATTCGGATTTAATGCTGAAGACACGAGCCCAATTACCTGCAAATACAATGTCTATCAGGGTGCAAGTTTAGAAGTTGCGAATACTACTATCAATTGCACTGCTGGACTAGGTAGTTTTGCAGTTTCAGCTGATGCTTCTTACTTGCTGAATTTCTTTGTCGAGGATTCTGCCGGGAATTCAAATTCAGCAAATTCAACATTTAGTGTTTCTACTGCAATAAGCGGTGGCGGAGACACTGGGGGCGGTGGCGGTGGTGGGGGTGGCGGAGGAGGAATAGTCAAAACATATAATGAAACTTTTTTGCTGAAGCTTGAAATTTCTGAGCCAGGACAGTTGTTTTTTGAGAGGGGAACATCGGGGGAAGTAACTTTGGAAGCGACAAATAAGGACAGAGTATTTGCTAATAATTGCCGTGTGGAATTTTCAGGAAAAGACTTGGAATGGTGGACGAGCGAAAGTAAAGACGGGTTGGGAATTGGGGAGAAGTCTGCTTTTATTTTGAGAGCTGGTGTGCCAGACAATGCAGAGCCCGGAACTTACTCAACTAAAATTAAAATTCAATGTGATGAAGGCTATGCAGAGAAAGACGTAAGATTTACGGTTTATTATCAGCCGTTTGAAATTGAAATCCTGAATTATGAGAAGATTGGGAATAAACTGAAAGTTGCTTATTCATTGCAAGAATATTCCGGAGAGAATAGGATTCTTGTTATGGATTATTCTCTTATGGACTTGGACGGATTGTCAAGATATGCTGCCCAGGAAACTGTTTCTCTTGGGGCTCGAGAGAAAAAAGACGGAGAAATCTTGTTTGAGCTGCCAAAAGATTCATTTGGAGAGTTTAATTTCAGAGTTAAACTGGTCGAGGGCGACGTAGAATTTGTCGCGGATAAATCAATATTTCTGCCGTCTCAAACCGGCTTGACAGGATTTGCTATCTCTGATGCAAACCGAAGAGTTTTGTCTTATTTGGGAATAGGAATTTTGATTTTAGTTGCTTTGATTTTTGTGGTTATGATGGTTAAGAAGTCTAAGAGAAGAGCAAAGAAGCTTGAAGTTCTAAGGTCGGGGCATTTTGATAACAAGAAGCTTCATAGGCAGATGACGCGGATTCATTAAGTTTATAAAAATAAGACGGCTGGTGTTGAAATGGGTGACAGAAAATTTGCTTTGGTTTTTCTTGGTATTTTTCTGTTAGTGCTTGTGATATTTTTAGTTTTGTTTTCTGTATTTGGGTCCGGACAAGAGAACGGAGAGTCTCGGAGAGTGCTGTGGTCAGCCCTGACTATTTTGGTTTTGCTTTTTGGAATTATAGGAATATCTCTTTTTATCAATAGAAATAGACGGTAAGTGCTTTGTTGAAAATCTTTTTTTGAGTTGTTTGCTGTTCGCGACAAGGGACGAAGTCGCTCACTCTGTTCGCGAGGCAGCCACGCTAGTAATTTATTTACAAATCACTCCGCGTAACATGCTCTGCTCGCAGCCACGCTAGTAATTAGTATATGTATTACTCTAACGTAACTGCTCGCCTTAACCACTCAATCCACCATCCCCCAAACCAAGATAGTAAAATAATTAAACTTTTTCAACAAAGCCCGATGCTATAAGAAACCTTTATAAATGGGGGGATTTATGAATGATGAGGGAGCTACTTATGGCGGAAGGAAAATCTGATTTAAAGATACAGAATATTGTTGCGACTACTTCTCTTGGGAAACCGGTTTCTTTGACGAAGCTGGCGAGGACACATTCGAATACCGAATATAATCCTGAGCAATTTCCAGGGCTTGTGCTAAGAGTGAAAGAGCCGAAGTCGGCCGTTTTAGTGTTTTCTTCAGGGAATTTGGTTTGCACTGGGACGAAAAGTGTTGCGCAGGTTAAGCAGGTTATTGATGCTGTGATAAAGCAGATTGCGAAGATTGGAGTCAAAATCACGGACAAGCCGAAAATCACTGTCCAGAATATTGTTGCTTCGGGAAGCATAGATTTGAATTTGAATTTGAACGTCTTGGCGCTGCAATTGGAAAATACAGAGTATGAACCAGAGCAATTTCCTGGACTTGTTTACAAATTAGTTGACCCGCCAGCGACATTTTTGCTGTTCTCGAATGGAAAGTTGGTTTGCACCGGGACGAAAGATAAGAACCAGCTTGAAGAAAGCATGAGGCAGCTGAATAAAAATATTAAGGCGGCTGTGAAGAAGAACTAATTGGAAGTCATTAGTTCTAAAGAAGAACTAATTGGAAGTCATTAAGAAGGTATTCATTTTGAATAGCTTACTAGAAAAGATAGAAATCTATTAAAACCTATTTCTTTGTTAAATTTTATGGTATTCGGATATAACGAAGCAAGACCCAAAGAGCAAAACTATCAAGATTTTGTAGAAAAATTAAAAGGTGGATTGGGAGATTTAGGGGAGCAAGGGGTTAGTTTAATGCTATACGGTTCTTGGGTTAGAGGAGATTATGTCGCTGGTAGAAGTGATATAGATGCAGTTTTAATATTTCCAGATGAGGTTATTATAGATAAACAAAAACTAAACACTGCTTCAAAAGTATTAACACAAGCCCAAAAAGGAAATAATATTCCGTTTCAAGTTACGGTTACAGATTTAAGAACTATGCAAGATGGAAGGTTTAATTCATTTGACCCAAACTTTGAAGCATATTTTGGTGAAGAGGGTAGAATACTTGTCGGACCAGATTATAGAAAACTATTTACTTATTCTATTGCAATACATTCGGACCAAAATGCTTTGCGTTTCAATTTAAGAAAATCAAGACTAGGACTTCTTTTATTAGAACACGACAAAGAAGAAGATTATGAAAGATTATTAGAGAGATTTAACAAAACATTGGACGCAACAAGCAGAGCATCTAAACAAGTATTAGCTATGCTTGATGGGAATTTAAGAAAGAATAGATTTTCTGCCCTAGAAGAGTTATCTAAAGTATTTCCAGATTTAGACACAGAACCTCTTAGAAGAATAAAAAGTCTTTACCATAATTTAAAAGATTTGGATAAATTATATGGGCATGCTGAAGAATTAGCTGTTGTTTGGAATGAATCGGTCACTTTCTTTGAGTCGTTAGTTAAATCTTATTTAGATAACAATCCTTAATAAGGTCTTCAAAAAGAATACCTTCTTATTAATCCTAAAGAAGTAATTTTATAAAGAAGCGGATTTTTATAAGTCAGAGGTTTTATGGTTAGAAAGGTTAAGAAAGAGGATTTGCCGGAGGCAGGTTTTGGACAGGCGATTTATCAGAACTTTGATATTGAAGAAGAACACTCTAAGACGATCAGATTTCTTGAGTTCATGATTTATTTTGTTGGCTTTCTTGGGGCGTTGCTTGCATTGCCGCAGGCGTATAGAATTTGGTTTTCTGGGGATGTAATTGGCTCGCTGAATTCATGGATTGCGCTGGCTGCTTTCACGCCTTTCTGGATTCTTTATGGGATTCTGAACAGGAAATTTTCTCTGGCAATGACTTATGTTGTTTGGCTGGTTGCCGCACTTTTGATTATTGTTGGGATTTATGTGAACGGATGAATTTTTGTGAAGTTAATATTAAATTACACAAATTTCTAAATACTTCTTCAATTTTCTTTCAATATGAAATGTAAAATCTGCGGACAGGAAAATTGCAAGAAACACTCGATGCTAATGGGAAGACCTGTTTCTCTTACTGAATTCTCTGGCTCTTCTCCTCCGGAAATCTTCGTCGGCAAATGGAATTATCCGAATGTCTATACAGGAATCCTCTCACCGATGGAGCACGGCCAAACTTCAATAATGTCATCCCCAGAACTCTGGCACGAGAGAAAACTTTCTATTCCAAGCATTCTTTCAATGCGAAACAAGCTTATTTATGGCAGAACTCAGAGTAACATTTACAAACTAAACGATAAAAAATTTCTTTCCGTAATGCAGGAAATCGCAATGACTCACAAATCAGTTTCGACAGAATTCAAATTAAAAAAACCGGTCTCAAAAAATCCAGAACAAGACTCTCGCACGCCAATAATTCCTAAAGCTGCTCCAATAGAATCCGTAAGGCTCCAGGAAAACGCTCCTGTAAAAAAGAAAATTGATTACCTCGTTTCAGATGGCGAGCTAAAATCCGCCCCAGCTTTAGTTGAAATGCACAAATCAGGAATTGAAAATTCTTCGTTGATAAAAATTCTCTCAGCCGGACTCTTGGGCTTGACAAAAAACCGAAAGCTTGTTCCAACAAGATGGTCTATAACCGCAGTCGATGACACTCTCTCAAAAGAAAGACTCGAAAGAATTAGATATTATCAGGAAATTTCGGAGTTCATGGTCTTCACAGCAGAATATTTGGGCAATCATTACAACTTCCTTCTCCTTCCAAGCAAATGGTCTTTTGAAGTAATCGAGATTTCACTAAACCATCCAGGAATCTGGCATGACTACGAATCATTCTTTCCAAGAAAAAAATACGCAGACTCTGTAACCGGAGCCTATTACGCAAACCGCCTCGCTCTTACTGAATACCTTGAAAAAATAAAACGCCAATGCTCTTGTCTCATCATTAGAGAAATCCGCCCGGAATACACCGCGCCCCTGGGCGTTGGCATTCTCAGACAAACATCCAGAGAAGCATTCTCAGAACCAGCAAAAAAATTTCCAACGTTAAAAGACGCTCTTAGAGACATTCAGCTTAAATTAAAACAACCAATAACAAACTACACAAACAAATCAAAAATTCTCGCAGAACATGGCAAACAAAAGAAGATAACAGAATTTTTCTCTATTTAGTTTTAGACGCTTCTCTCATTCCTTTTCCCTTTGCGCCCTTTGCCCTATTTCTTTTCTGCCTTGATTTTCGCTTTTCCTTTCTCATGACAAAACTTAGTCTATGTAATTTTTAAACTTATCTGGAAGAAGAATGCTGAAGTTTAAGGATCATTGTAGTTGATGAAACTAAAAACCTTTAAAGGACATTTTCTTAAGATTGGGATGTTATTGGAAATCTTTGACGTCTTGGCTAACTTTTTAGTTTCCACGATAGGGGCACTGGGCTATTTTGGGATATTTGTGCTTATGACGATTGAGAGCAGTTTTACTCCCTTTCCATCTGAAGTTGTGCTGATTCCTGCAGGGGCTTTGGCTGCGCAAGGGAAAATGTCTTTTGTGCTGATTTTGTCTGTGGCGATTCTTGGAAGTATTCTTGGAGCATTAGTCAATTATTACCTTGCTTATTTTATTGGAAGGAAGGCGGTTGAAAAGCTCGTTCATAGGTATGGGAAGTTTCTTTTTATTCATGACGAGTCGATTGCAAAGTCAGAGAAATATTTTGAGTCTCATGGGGACATTACAACCTTTACAGGAAGACTGATTCCAGTGATTCGGCAGTTGATTTCTTTGCCTGCGGGTTTTGCGAAGATGAATCTTGGAAGGTTTATATTTTATACGGCGCTTGGAGCGGGAATATGGTCTGCTATCTTAATCTATCTAGGATTTGTTTTTGGAAATAATTTAGAATTGATAAGGACGAATTTGAATGCAATTACTCTGGTGGTGGTTTTCTTCTGCCTTGTGATTCTGCTGGTTTATTTGCTTGTGAAACATAGAAAGAAAAGTTCTAAGAAGAGAAGGACGCGATTAATTTTCTAAATAGCTTCAGTTTTCAGGATATTAATATTGTAATATATTAGTTTATTCGGGAGGACAGAAAGAGTAAAGGTAAAGTGTTTCCTTGGTAAATAAGTAATTTGTAATTATCCCTTGATTTCGGAGATGCCGAGAAGGATGAAAAGGCATCCAATCATCAGGATGAACCAGAAGATTCCGCCTTTGAGGAATGTCCATGCGGGGCTCCAGAAATTGAAGCTAACGCCCCAGGCAGTCCAAGCCTGCGAGTAGAACGCGACTATAATTGCGCCTATTACCAGAATCAATCCAAGCAATAATTCAGCCCACTTATTCATGTTTTATAATCGTATGAATATTATTTAAAGATTTTGCAAGAAGTTTTTGTTAGGGGGAGTAGTGAAATTTGAGGGTTTTGAAGGGGGGATATTGGTTTTATTTCACGTTCACAAATCACAGTAAACAACGGGGCTCTTCAAGCAGTACCAGAATTAGTTTTGCAGCAAGGCAATCAATATGCTATTTGGATTTGGGATGGTAACAAAAATTCTCGGGCAGCAACATTTACAGCTGCTACTTGTCAACAACAGGCGACTAAATCATGTCTCCAAAAATGCCAAAGCGAATGTGGCGGATGGACAATAAGCGACTCTGCGGTTTGTGGAAGCAGTCAGGGCGCTATATGTTCATTTGCTAGCTCTTTGGTAAGTGATTGCGGCGCTTCTACTTGTTATTGCAATGCGCCGCTTGATTAATTTTTAATGACTTCAATCTTGTTTGAAGCTTTCAGAGAATTTATAAGTTGGATTTGTTGTATATAATATAAACTTGTTTGGTGCGTAAATAGGACGCCAATCTTTGTGGCTGGCGTCTCATTATTGTTGCGCGTAGAACGCGCTTACGCACCTTGGAGAAAAGTGTAAAAATGGCAAGCAGTTCGATAATGATTGATTTGGATGACGCGAGGAGCGAAAGGATAGCGGAGGTGCTTTCTAACAAAACGTCTAAGAAGGTTTTGCAGGCGCTTGCGGAAGGCGAGAAGTCTGCGAGTGAGCTGGCTGAACAACTTAAATTTCCGTTGAATACGGTGACTTACAATCTTAAGAAACTTGTTGATGCTGGACTTATTGAAAGAAGCAAGGGATTTTTCTGGAGCAGGAAAGGAAAGAAGATGGAGTTGTATAAAGTTGTGAATAAGAGAATTGTGATTATGCCTAAGCAAATGGTTAAAGGAGTTTTGCCGGCAGTGATTTTTGCCGGGCTGGCTGCTGCCGGAATTAAGCTTTGGACTTCTGCGAAGATTCAGTCTAATGATATGTTTAATGCTGTTGTCGGAGACGGAGGAGCTTTGAAGGCGACTGCCGAAGCGGCTGAGGCAAATGGGGCTGGAGTTGCTGCTGGGACGGCAGCTACGCCAATGGCTGCGACAGCTTCTACAACGACTTCGTCAATTGTTTTGAGTTTGGCTCAGAATGCGTGGCTTTGGTTTTTGACTGGAGCGTTGTTTGCTTTGCTTGTTTATTTGATTTGGAATTTTGCGAGGAGAGAAAGATGAATACTATTTATGAAATTTCTCTTACGAATTGTTTGCATCCACCCAACTCGCGGTCACGCTCGGGTTGCTTGCTAATTCGCTCGCGTAACGCGCTCGCCCGCCCAGATAGTTTCGACTCGCAATTAGTTCGAGTCGAATTATTTATCGCAAACAATTTTAATCTCTTCTCATCATGCATAGCTTCAAACAAACTTGAACACAAAATAGGATTTAAATATGCAAGAGATTTAGGAACAAAATGAAAGAAGAAATGAAAAATATTGTCGTCGTGGGAAGCGTTCTTGTAGTTGCAATTGTATTTTTGGTTGTATCCTTGAGGATTAATCCTGTCGGACCAAATGTAAATGTCGGGGAAATTAATAATTTTAATTCTGTTGAAGAAATAAGGGCTTTCCTGGAAGAGAACGTGCAGGAAAATAATTTCTACTATGGCGGACTTGCAAGTACGCAGGTGATGGGAGAATCTGGAGCTGTGCCTGCTGTTGCAAATGATATGGCTAAGGCTGGAGTCGAGTCGCAGTCGGCATCTGATAGCGGCGCGGATAGTTATTCTCAGACTAATGTTCAAGTTGAAGGAGTTGATGAGCCGGACATTGTGAAGAACGACGGGAAGTACATCTATACTGTTAGCGGGAATAAAGTTGTGATTGTTGACGCGTATCCTGCAGAAGGAATGGACATTGTGAGCGAAGTTAGTTTTGATAAGGATTCTGTCATGGGGCTTTTTGTCAACGAAGATAAAATGATTGTTTTCACGCAGAAGTATGAATATGTTGACAGCGGAATAAGATGCGGGGAAATTTATTGGGGAATAAGATGCGGAGGCTATAGCAAGGAAAGCACGCTTGCTTATATTTATGATGTTTCTGACAGAAGCAATCCTGAACTTGACAAAACAATAGCGCTTAGCGGGAATTATCTTGATGCGAGAATGATTGGAAATTATGTTTATTTAATATCTAATAAATATATTTATGAAAATAGTTTTGACCTTCCATTTTATGAAGTTGACGGAGTGAAAACAGACATTGCACCAACAGACATTTATTATTTCAGACAACACGACCAGAATTTTGTTTTTGACACAATCGCGGCGATTAATGTCGATGATGGGGAATTTGAAACTGAGACTTATTTAGTTGGAAGCTCGACGAGCATTTTTGTTTCTGAAGATAATATCTATCTGACTTATCAGAGAAAGCTTAGCCAGGAATATATTATGGGAAGATATTTGGATGAGATTCTATTGCCTGAACTGCCGAACAGCGTTGCTGGCGATATTGAAGACATTTGGGGAGATGACGACAAGAGCCTGAGCGAGAAGGAAAGAGAAATCGGAGAGATATTTGGAGATTATATGCAGAGTTTGGACGATAGCGAGGTGTTTGAGTTTCAGAACAATTTAGAGGAAAAGGCGTTTGAGTTTTTCAAGGAAATCCAAGAGGAGCAGGAGAAGACGGTCATTCACAGAGTTAGTGTGGACGGGTTGGGAATTTCTGCTGAGGCTGTTGGAGAAGTGCCTGGAAGAGTTTTGAACCAGTTTTCGATGGATGAATACGATGGAACGTTCAGGATTGCTACTACGACGGGAGGATGGGACAGAGAAGAGAACGAAAATGGAGTTTATGTTTTGAATCTTGATTTGGAAATTATTGGGAAACTAGAAGGGCTTGCAGAAGGGGAGCAGATTTATTCTGCGAGGTTTATGGGGGGGAGAGCTTATATGGTGACTTTCAGACAGACTGACCCGTTGTTTGCGATTGACTTGTCTAATCCTGAAAATCCAAGGGTGCTTGGAGAGCTGAAGGTTACAGGATACTCTGGTTATCTTCAGCCTTATGACGAAAATCATCTTATCGGAATTGGAATGGAAGCGAGCGAGAGCGGAAGAGTTGAAGGAGTCAAGATTAGCTTGTATGATGTTACAGAGATGAAGAATCCCGAGGAAATTGGGAAGTATGAAGTTGAAGAAAAGTGGAGCAACTCCGAGGCGACTTACGACCACAAGGCGGTTTTGTTCGACAAGGAGAAAAATCTTCTTGTGATTCCGGTTTCATACAGCAAAGAGTATAGCGTTGCAGGACAGCTCTGGCCGAATTATGAGAATTGGCAGGGAGCTTATGTTTTTAACGTGGACTTGAATGGAATCGAGCTGAAAGGAAAGATTGCTCATGAACAAGATGAGAAAGGAGACCAGTATTGGTATGGCGGAGGAGATTATGTTAGAAGGAGCTTGTATATGGACGACGTTCTTTATACGATTTCGAACTCTAAGATAAAGGCAAACGAACTGAGCGATTTGAGTTCAATCGGCGAGGTAAAATTGCCTTTTGAGTCGTATGGCGGGCCGATTGCTTATGGGGGCGTTGGCGGCGGAGTTGTTGAACCAGACTTGACGATGGCGAAGTAGATTTATTTTTGGAAGAACCTAAAGATAGCTTTATTTTTTATTATCACGGAAATTATTATAACGTCAACTTGCGGTCACAGTTTTTGGTTATGGGGGGCAATGCTTTTAACTTTTTCAACAGAGCTTTTATATATCTCATTAGCTTTTTTTAAAGATGTTAACGAAGAAGCAGCTTGCGGAAGTTAGGGAGCATCTTGAGAACGCGAAGAATCCTATTTTTTATTTTGACAATGATACAGACGGGCTTTGCAGTTATATTCTTTTGAGGAAGTTTTTGGGAAGGGGGAAGGGCGTGGCTGTCCGGAGCTTTCCTGGACTGGATGGAGGCTATGCAAGAAGGGCCTCTGAGCTTGGCGCGGACAGTGTTTTTATTTTGGACAAGCCGGTTTTGTCGAAGGAGTTTGTTGAAATTATTGATAGTTTTGGGCTGCCGCTGGTTTGGATAGACCATCATGACGTTCCTTGTGATGAATTTGAAAAGGAATTCAAGAATATATTTGTTTTTAATCCTGCTAGGAATTCCGGGAAGGACAAGAGCGACGAGCCGACGACTTATTTGTGCTATAAAATAACAAAAAGGAAAGAAGATATGTGGTTGGCCGTGATTGGGTGCATTGCAGACCATTTTCTTCCGGAGTTTGTCAGCGAGTTCAAAGAACATTATCCGGACTTTTGGGGGGTGGTGAAAGAGCCGTTTGATGCGTATTACAAAACAGAGATTGGGAGAATCGCGATGGCTATGAATTTTGGACTGAAGGACAGCGTTACGCATGTTGTGCAGCTGCAGAATTTTTTGATTTCTTGCAAGAATCCCGGAGAAGTTTTTGCTGAGGGACCTTCAAATTATTCTTTTCGCAGAAAGTATTTGGACATAAAGAGAAAGTATGATTCTTTATTGGAAAAAGCGGGGAATTTTTCTAACGAGAAGGTTGTCTTTTTTGAGTACGGGGGAGAAATGAGCATGAGTGCGGACCTTTCTAACGAATTGCACTACAAGAATCCGGGGAAGTACGTTCTTGTGGCTTACAAGAAAGGAGAAGTTTCGAATATTTCTCTGAGAGGAAAGAATGTTAAGAAGATTTTGGAGAAAGTTCTGAAGGGCGTGGATGGGACTGGGGGAGGGCATGACGATGCGGTTGGAGCAAGAATTAAGACTTCTGATTTGGAGAAATTTAAGGAAGTCTTTGAGGAAGAAGTGAAGAAATGAACCTATAATTTGGAATAGAATTCTTTATATAATATCAAGTTAAGATTTGTTCATGCCAAGAAGAGCAGTAATTGCAATAATTTTGTATAATGGAAAGACCTTAATGGGAAAGAAGAGGAGCGATTCTCCAAAGTTTTTGGCTGGAGAATGGTATTTGCTTGGAGAAAATGTTGAAGGTGAAGAGAGTGATGCTGAAGCGCTGAAGCGTGGAACGCGTGAGGAGGTCGGCTTAGAAATTGAAGTTGGACAATGTGTTGGAACAGATAAATCTCCTAGCGGAAAGGATGTAAAATATTATGAATGTTTTGCTAAATCTGATAGAATAACTGTTGGAAGTGATTTAGAAGAAGCGATGTGGGTTGAATCATCTCGGGTTTTGGATTATTGTGGAGAGAAAATTAAAGGGCTGATGAGCGAGCAAATAAGAGAATATTTTTTAAGGCAGGCGTAATTATTTATCTTATGAAATCTTTTAGGATTATTGTTAGCGGGAGAGTCCAAGGAGTGAATTTTAGAAGCATGATGAAGTCTTATGCAGAGAAGGATGGCTTGAAAGGAAATGTAAGAAATTTGGATGATGGAAGAGTTGAGATTTACGCAAAGTGCAATGAGGAAGAGAAAGACAAATTGGTTGATTGGTTGAAATCGAATCCCGGATTTTCGAAGGTTCAAGATGTTAAGGTTGATTCTGTAAAGGGCAGGGTTAAGATGAACGGTTTTGAAATAATTAAGGAAAAAAGCTTTTTGAAAGACCAAGGGAAGAGTGCAAAGAATTTTGTGAAGAAGCTTTGGATTTGTTGAAGGGTTTGTGAATTATTTTGCAACCCGCCCCCACCCAAAAAGTTATCATACCAACACTGACGAAGTCAACTTCTTCCAGTCGTTGAGGCAGCCAACCGTCTTGTGATGATAATGTTTGCTTGGTTGTGGGAGTAGGATGGATTTTCTTTTTCTTAATAAAGTGAAAATTCTAAAACTTTAAAAACCGCTTTTTCATTTCCTAAAGCATGGATAACACAATTCCGATACACGTTGCGGTGATTCCGGATGGAAACAGAAGATGGGCGAAGCGCAGGTTGTTGAAGCCATGGGAAGGACACGAGAAGGCAGGAACTTATGAAAATATGAATTCTTTGATACAAGAAGCGAAGAAATTTGGAGTGAAATATATGTCTTTTTGGGGATTTTCTACTGAAAATTGGAAGAGGGAGAAAAAAGAAGTTGATATACTCATGAGAATTATTCTGAAAGGGCTCAACGAGTTTGATGAGAAGAGAGATATGGGAATTAGGTTTGTTCATGTTGGAAGAAAGGATAGACTGCTGAAGAAGCTAGTTGACAAAATCGTTGAACTGGAAGAGAAGACGAAGAACAATAAGGGAATTTGCGTGATTATGTGTTTAGATTATGGGGGAAGGGATGAGACTGTGAGGGCGGTGAATAAAATTTTGAAAGAAGGAAGGAAAGAAATTGATGCCGAAGAGTTCAGGCTTTATCTGGATACAAATGGATTTCCTGACCCTGACTTGATTATCCGGACAGGAGAGGAGATTAGGATGAGCGGGTTTATGCCGTTTCAGTCGGATTATGCGGAATTGTATTTTACCGAGACATATTTTCCTGATTTTGATGTGAAAGAATTGAGGAAAGCGTTTGAAGAATATTCGAGAAGGCAAAGACGGTACGGTGAATAATGAAGCTTGTTAAAGTTCCGGGAGTGAACGGGCTTGGAAAGACGAAAGGGACAAGGGATTTTGGTGATTTACTGGTGAGCAAATTTGATAAGGTCTTGGAATTGGACAATGGGAATTTAGAAGAACAGATAATTAAGATTTACGACGCGGCAGATGAGTTTTTTTATCATGATGAGATGATTGTTTTTATAGGGGGAGACCATTCCATTAGTTATCCAATCGCTCGGGCTTTTTTTGATAAGTTTGAAAACGGGAAAATGGTTGTGTTTGACGCTCACCCGGATTTAATGCCGCCGATGAAGGAGCCGACGCATGAGGAATGGTTGAGGGCATTGGTTGAGCAAGGCGTGAACGGAGAAGACATTTTGCTTATCGGGGCAAGGAAGATTGAGAAAGAAGAAGGAAAATTCCTGGCGCTTTCTGGAATTAAAACGATAACTGTTGATGAAGTGAGATATGATTTGGCGAGGAGCTTGAGAAAACTGAGAGAGTTTATTTCACAAGGAGAAGTTTATGTTAGTTTTGATGTTGACGTATTTGATGCAAGAATTGTAAAGGCGACGGGATATCCTGTGAAGGAAGGTTTTGACGAGGAAGAAATTATGAATTTGCTTGGAGTTATCTCTGAAGTTAAGGAAAGGCTGAAGGGAGCAGATTTAGTTGAAGTGAACTTGGATTTTCCTAAGAAGCATGTTGCGGAGACGATTTCTGTTGCGAAGAAAGTTTTGGATAAGTTTGAGGGGATGAGGAAGTAATTTTTAATGGAATTAAAGGTAGAAACGAAAGTTTATATATTGGTGATACATCTGTCTAACTATGGCAATAGAAGTTAAGTTAAAGAAATGGGGAAACTCGATGGCAATTATAGTGCCAAGCGCGATTATCGAGAAGAAAGGCCTCAAGGAGAACGACACTATTCTGATTGAAGTTTTCAAAGAAGCTAATTTTTCCAAGATTGCAGGGCTGATAAAGAAACGCAAGATGTCCGGGCAGGAGTTTAAGGATTTAGTAAGAAAAGGATGGAAGAGCTAAAACATTTTTTTCTAGACACTTATGCAATGTATGAGCTTGTTCATAACAGCGAAAATTATAAAAAATATCAGCAAGGCATTTCGATAGTTACAAGCAAACTTAATTTGATGGAATTGCATTATGGCCTGCTTAGAACCGAGGGGAAAGATTCTGCGGAATATTATTATGACTTCTTTCTTGAGTTCTGCGTTGAGTTTGATGACGCTGTGATAAAAGAAGCGAACGAGTTCAGGCTGAAAAATTACCGTCGTGACTTATCTTATGTTGATTGCATTGGATATATTCTGGCGAGAAAGCTGAACGCCAAGTTTCTTACAGGAGACAAACAGTTCGAGAATTTTGAAGGCGTTGAGTTTGTGAAATAACTTTCTGAGAGAATAGCTTTAATGAGTTGTGAGGCGCGACGCGCGCGACATCCTTGGTGAATTGTTAACATAAAGGACGGTTAATGATGATTAAATGAACTTGAAATTTGCTTCCTAATAAAAATAAAACAATAGGAAGTTATTTTCATTCTGAAAATAATTCTCAATCTCTCTTCTCGTTACGCTTAAGCCTTTTCTCAAATCAGAATCAAACCGTTTAATCTCGCTTAAACGTAATTGACGGTGATAGAAATGCAAGAATAATCCTAACCCCCACCCGACGGCGCGCTTGCAGAGGATATTTAAGTGCTTTTTCCATATAAAATTATGCCAAAAATTGCTGTTGCCCAAATTGAAATTTTTGACGAACTAAACAAAAATTTGAGGAAAGTTCTGAATTTTATAGATAAGGCTTCTACAAAGAATGCTGATTTAGTCTGTTTTCCCGAATCATGTTTAGGCGAAGACTTTCTAAATATTAATTGCCAAGAAATTAAGGCTATTCAAGAAAAATGCAAAAAGAAATCAATTTACTGCATCTTTGGTGCTCATATAAAAGAAAATAACAAAATTTTCAATTCTGCAATTTTGGTTAATAGATTAGGCAAAATCCAGTATGTTTACAAAAAAATTAACCTGTTTCCTGACCTTGATTTAAAACAAACAACTTCTGGAAAAAACAATAGAGTCATTGAAACAGATTTCGGGAAAATTGGAATTATTATCTGCTGGGATTTTGCTTTTCCAGAAAATATTAGAAAACTTTCAGAAAGCGGTGCACAAATAATATTTTGTCCGTCATATTTATTAAATAATGCAAAAATCAGTAAAGGAGTATTTAGAAGCTATCCTCTTACGAGGGCTTTTGAAAATCTAGCTTATTTTGTGAGTTGCGATGCTTTTACTGATGAGGTGCTTTCTGAAAGTTATATCTGCAGTCCATTGAAAATTTTGAATAAAATTCAGAATAAAGAAGGCATAATTTTCTCAAATTTAAACATAAACAAAATTAAGATGCTTAGAAAGTTCTACAACCACGTCTAAACAGCGCGCGCCATCCCCCACCCAAAATAGTCTTGCACCAAATAATAATAGCCGTCAATTCCACTCGAAGAGAGATTTACGAACAAATATTCAAGACAAGAGGGTCTTTCGTAGCCCACTCTTGCCCTTCGGGTCACTTAATCTCTGCTAAAAGGTAAATCTCTCAATTACTCCGTAATTGTTCTCTGAGTTCGAAACGAGATTTAACCTAACTTTCACCTTATACTAATAATTCATTAATGGGATGAAAGTTCTTTTAGCCTGAACGATTGGGCGAAGGTTTATAACTCTATAATTTTCTTTTTATTATAGTATAAACGCAAAGCCGTTTTGTGCGCAATAGGACAGCAATTTTATGTTGCTGCTGTCTAAATAGTAAACATGGATAAGGTAAAACCATTGAAAATTGAGAAGGGAATGAAAGTTTCTGAGTTAGTCGAACGGATGAAGGACGCGGGATTTGGGGCTAGGAAAATTGGACGAGCGAGCGAGATTGTTAAGAAGATGTTTGCGGACAAAGAATGCAGGGTTTTCTTTGGAATGGCTGGAGCGATGGTTCCTGCAGGAATGAAACAGATAGTTATTGACTTGATTAACGAGAAGAAAATAGACGTTATGGTTACAACTGGAGCGAATTTGACGCATGACTTGATTGAAGCATTAGGGGAAAGTCATTATCATTGTGACACTTGGGACGACGAGGATTTTCATAAGAAAGGATTTGATAGAATGTATAATGTTTTGATGAAGAATGAGGTTTATCCTATGCTTGAAGATTTTTTTGAGAAACATTGGAATGAGTTTAAGGAATGCAAGACGATTAAAGAATTTCTGAGTAAGATTGGGGAAATATTAAGTAAGAAAAACAATAGCCAAAATGGTAATGACAGAAAAATATCAAAACGGATTAATGTGGGGGGCGGCGAGGGGGTTCGTGGGGGCTTGGGTGGGGCTGGAACTGGAGGAAGTATTCTTCAAGCGTGTTATGAGAAAGATGTGCAATTGTATTGCCCTGCGCTTGCGGATTCTGGAATTGGACTGATGATTTGGGGAAGGAAGGCGGCGGGGAAGGAGATTTTTATAGACGCATTTGAAGATATGAAGGAAATAATTGATTTTGCGTGGACGTCAAAAAAGAGCGGAGTGATTTATATTGGCGGGGGCGTGCCTAAGAATTTTATTCAGCAGAGCTTGCAATTTTCAAAAGGGGCGGATTATGGGGTGCAGATAACGCAGGACGCGGAGGCGGGAGGCGGGAGCTCTGGGGCGCCGTTGGAAGAAGGGAAGAGCTGGGGGAAGCTGAAAGAAGGAAAGAAGTACGGGGAAGACTTTGTTGATGTTAGAATTGATGCGACGGTTGCAATGCCTTTGATTTTTGGTTCTGTGATGTAATTTTAAGAAAATTTAAAGAATGTTTTTACTTTCCTTGATTTCACCTTTTTCTCTTGGCCGTTTTTACTCCTCTAGGAGGCATTACCTTTTCCCTTTTGCTAATCTAATAACAACTGAGACAACAAATAAGATAATAAAGATATAGAATAGAAATTTAGCGATTTCGATTGAAGTGCCTGCTACAAAACCAAATCCGAATATAGCTGCCACTAAGGCTATTACCAGAAAGACTATTGCCCAACTTAAGAGTCCGTCCCATTCAACCATTTTGTTATGTGCCGATTGAATGTTATTAAACTTGTGTTAACTCTGTTGACAATATTTTTACTAATTTGCTCTACTAACTCGCGGTTGCATTCGCTTCGCTGGCAAATTAATTTGCAAGTACTTGGACAATAAAGTTAAAAAAGGGTGTCCATTGATAAAGGAAAGGGCTTATAGTTTAGTGGATAGATGAATGTATTCCCCAAATTTTTTCTTTTTTGGTCATGGATGCATGTTCGTCGTAAGGTATATGAATATATTTGTATTACAAATTTGGTGACACAAATGAATGAAGAATTAGCAGAAATATGCGGAATCCATGCAGGAGATGGCTATCTAAGAAATGATGGTCATAGACGAGAATTAGACTTGAGCGGAAGTGTGGAAGAGTCTGAATATTTCGATGAACATGTCTCTGTCTTGTTTGAGAAAGTTTTTGGCATTAAAACAGAACTAAAAATCTTTTCTTCAAGAAATACTTATGGCTTCGTAATAAGAAAGAAAGAGATTATAGAATCTTTTCATGACTTGGGTTTTCCTTATGGCAATAAATCTACCAGCGTTAGAATCCCCTCAAGCATCTTGGATAGTGATAATAAAGTGCTAATTGCGAGATTTTTAAGAGGATTATTTGATACGGATGGAAATCTTAGTTTTAGGAAGTATTATGGTCCGGGCTATAAGTTGTTTAAGACGACCAATCATGTGTATCCTGTCGTTTCAATCACAACTGTTTCTAAGAATCTTTGTGAGGATATTGGTGTTGTTCTAAAGAAATTAGGCATCGTATATAATTATTATTCTTACAAGCCAAAAAAGATCCACGAGAACGAAGCTCATAAGATTACCGTCAATGGGATTTCCCAGCTGCAAAATTGGATGAACCAGATAGGGATGAAGAACTTTTCAAAACTTTCTCGTTATTTAATTTGGAAAAAGCACGGTTTTTGCCCGACAAAATTAACCTTACAGCAAAGGAAAGATATTTTAAAGGGCGACATCAGTCCCCTTCTTGTAGGCCTATAAGTTAATGGATAGACTCCTCGGCTTCGGACCGAGAAATCAGGGTTCGATTCCCTGTAGGCCTGTTTATTAGGGTTCGATTCCTTGCTGAACCCCAGATACTCGCCTTGCTCGCATAAGTCCCAAACGTCGCGAACAAAAAGACTTTCGCGACATAAGGGTTCGATTCCTTCTGGGCCCGTTTTATAATCTATCTTAATTCAATCCAATTGGCGGGCGGTAGCCTATGCCTCTGAAGAAATTTATCTTGCCGGTTTTGTATAACGCCCAAGTGTCTGCTAGGTATTCGCCTCTTGGAGAGCCGTCTAGTCCGAGGAGAGAGTGAGCTATTTCATGCTGTTGCACACTGACGTCTAAACTATCAGGAAGGCCTGTTGCAAAAAGACCTTCGCCGGTTCTGCTGTCGGTGTAGCCGTAAACGCCCTGTCTAAGCAAAGTTGAAGTGTGTCCTGGCTGGATTCTTTGTTCTAATTCAGAGAGTTTTGTCTGGAGTAATCTATCTTGGGTGTAAATAGGTTTTTCATGAGGATAATATCTTGTGGTTGAGACCATGCCTTTTCTTTAATATAAGAGAATAAATATCTTTTGTTAACGGCATTAGGACATGCGGGCATGGAGGCGCATGTCTTAATTATTTGTTGGCTCGCTCACTTTTTGTTTCAATAGGACTTGCTGTCACAAGTCAGATTTGCTGGCAACTTCGCTACACTCGTTGCCTTATTATCTAACCACCATCCCTAACCGTCTTGTTGTGATAATGTCGGCGGGATTGTGAGTTTCTAGTCTTATTTTATTACTAATTTCTTGTTATGGCTATTTTTTGATAAAATTTAAGAACACTCTTTGCTATTGTTCTTTATGGATAAATCAAGCGATAAGGAAAAGAAAGACGGGAAGAGCAACAAGGGGCTTAGTGTTGGAAAGAGCGAGGACTTTTCGACTTGGTATTCTGAAATTGTGCAGAAGGCAGAGCTTGGAGATCTTAGGTATAATGTTAAGGGGTTTTTGGTTTTTCAGCCTTGGAGTGTGCTTTGCATGGAAAAGATGTATCGGCATTTTGAGAAGGTGCTGCAGGACAAGGGACATGAGCCGTATTTTTTTCCTACATTGATTCCTGAAGAGAATTTTATGAAAGAGGCGGGGCATGTTGAGGGATTTATGCCTGAGGTTTTCTGGGTGACGCAAGGAGGAGAGACGAAGTTCAAGGATAAACTTGCGCTTAGGCCGACTTCGGAGACTGCGTTTTATCAGATGTTTGCGCTTTGGATTAGAAGTTATAACGATTTGCCTTTCAAGACGTATCAAAGAGCGAATGTTTTTAGATACGAGACGAAAGCGACTAGGCCGTTTTTGAGGAGCAGAGAATTTCACTGGATTGAAACGCATTGTGCTTTCGCGAGTGAGAATGATGCGATGAAACAGGTTGAGGAAGATATGGAGACGACGAAAGAAGTTTTGCATGACAGTTTCGGATTGCCTTTCATATTTTTTGAGAGGCCGCAGTGGGATACATTTCCGGGAGCGAAGAAAACTTTTGCTGCGGATGTCTTGAATCCAGATGGAAAGGTTGTGCAGCAGCCGTCAACGCATATGATAAAACAGGATTTTGCTAAAGCGTTTGATATTAAGTTTAAGGACAAGGATGGAAAGGATAAGTTTGTTTACACGACTTGTTATGGGCCTGCGATGTCAAGGATTTTTGCGAGCGTTGTGAGCGTGCATGGGGACGACAAGGGATTGAGATTTCCGTGGGAAATTGCGCCGAGGCATGTTGCGATTGTGCCTATTGATGACAGTTCAGAATTAGTTGAGAAAGCCAAGGAAATAAAAAAGAGGATTGGGGAGTTTGCGGAAGTTGTTATTGATTTGAGCAAGAAGACGCCGGGGGAGAGATTTAACAGTTGGGAAATGAAAGGCGTGCCTGTTAGAATTGATATTGGAAAGAAAGAGCTGAAGGAAGGGAAACTTAGCGTGTTTAGAAGAGACTTGAACAAGAAGGAAGTAATTGCGGAGAAAGAGATGATGAGTTATCTTGAGAAGGTGAAGAAAGAGTCGACGAAGAATCTTATGAAAGGTGCGGACGAGATTTTTAAAGACAGAATTGTTGACGTTGCTAGCGTGAAGGAAATGAAGAAAGCGATTGACTCAGGGAATATTGCGAGATGCGAATTTTGTTCGATAGACAAAGATGGAGAAAAGTGCGCGGAAGTTATAGAAAAAGAAGTCGGGGCGAAGGTTAGAGGAACGAACTTGAAGAAAGAATCTGTTAAAGGAAAGTGCGCTGTTTGCGGGAAGAAGGCGCAGAGCGTGGTTTATGTTGCGAGGGATTATTAACTCCCAACGAGTTTGAAGTTATGAAAATGTTTTTAAACATGTGTTTTGTAATGATTATATGATGAAATCAGTCTTGGGAGTTGGGTTTGTTGCTTTGTTAGTGTTAAGTGTTTTTGTTTCTGCCGCTCAAAATTGGTATTACGCTGTTGGAGATAGTCAGAATGATTATCAATTAACCATTGAAGTAAAAAATGGTTGGAACTTACTTCAGGGATTTCATCCAAGTTATATTTCTGCTGGAAGTCAAATAAGTGCTTCCAATGTAAAAGCGGTTTTTATGTATTCTCCTGATAAAAACAAATACTTTGAGATTTATCCAGAGAACAAACTTCCAAATTCTGGATTAGACCAAAATGACGAATACTATGATGATGGTGCTGGATTATATTCTTACTGGGTTTATATTGATAATATCCAAACTTGTAATGACCCTGCCTGCGAAGTTCAGGGAGGAAAGCTAAATAAATTAGTTTATACAATAAAATTTGGTGAATGGGCAGAGACACCAATGAAAAAGGGTTGGAATTTTGTGGGAATAAATCCAGATATGTATAATGGTGAATACAATCCTAATCAGGGAAATGAAGGAGAATATTTTTCATGGGATGCGATAAAAGGAGATTGCACGTATGAAAAAATCTATGCTTGGAACCCTGAAACACAAACTTGGTTTACTTCAATGACATCTGATTTACAAATAAAATCTTATGATTTTGATGATTTCCTTGGAAATGGTATGCTTGTAAAGGTATCTGACGCTTGCACATTAAAGAGAGCTACAACTGCTGGAGGAACAATTACACCTCCGCCAGTAATACCGAACTAACAAAATGATAAAACAAAAAAGAGGAATGAGCGCATGGATTTGGGCGTTAATTATTGTTTTAATCTTAGTTGTTGGTTTTATGGCCTGGTTCTTCTTGTCTAGTAATGTTATACCTGACGGAAGTTCAATACCTCAACCACCCGCCTTGCCTTCGGGATAATAGGCTATTCGATAACAGCCTTCTAGAAAATATTAATAGCCAAATAATTGTGAGTTTCTATGGTTGGATTGAATTATCAAGCTTTGACAAGGGAAGAAGATTCATAGGAATATTTGAAAAGAGTTGTTGATGAAACGCCTGCGCTTGGCCGGGAAAAGAGGGCTTGAGGAAATGCGAAAGTTAGAAGATGGACTTTTCTAAAAAACAATATTTTTATAAGTTTTCTTTTTTATTATGCTCAATACTTTCTTATTACTGACAATAAATAGTCATAGCTCTTATCTGCCTGTTCTAGCATGAATTGGCAGTATTTTTTTAATTTTCCTTCGCTGGACGATGCGATTGAATTGAAATATCCTTGTTTATTGTCTTTATAGACAATTATTGGTGGGTAATCAGAATTCATTAAAATTTTGTTCATTATCAATCTGCCAGTTCTCCCATTGCCATCCAGGAATGGATGGATTCTCTCAAATCTTAAATGAAATTCGAATGCTAATAGAAGAGGATGTAGGTTATTTCTTTGTTGTTTATACCAATCGAGTAAAGTTTTGAGCTCTTCTTCAACTTTTTCTGGTGCGGTAGTCGGAGAATTGCCGACGATATTGGGTTCTTTTTTAAATCCTTTTGGATACATACTTTTTCCTTCTCTCAATAGGTTTTTTGTAAGTATATGATAAATCCTTTTTATTGAATTAGTATTAAATTTAAATGATTTTTTCAAATATTCGAATGCGATAATTGAGTTCTGGACTTCTCGTACCTCATTTCTGTCCATATATTTTGTATCCCCTTTGTCAATTATTTCCCTGACTCGTTCAGGCGGAATTTTGGACCCTTCAATATTATTTGAGTTAAAAATAAACTCTTTAGCAAATTCGGTATCAACTATAGACTGACATTGTTTACCTTCAATAAAATTATTTATTTTTATGGCTTTGAATTCAATCTTTTCTGGCAGGCCTTTATTGTAAGAAAGAATTTGTATTATATCTTCTAAGAATTTTTTTCTAAAATTTAATTCTTCATTCGAAATCGATTCAAGGTTATCCAGGAGATATTTTTTCTTGCTAATAATATTGGAATCCAAGCCAATATGCTTTTTTATTACAACTATTTTTTTCATAAACGATATCTTTTTTACAAATGAAAGATACGTCCTACCATTGACTTGTTTTCTTTCTAGATAGCTCATATCTTTTATAGCATCTGAGACTTTATAAATCTTACCTTTTTGGCAGGAAAATTTAATAGATTTTTTATTTATTTATCTTCGATAATTATGAAACATTTATTATAAGTTAGACTAATTTGGCAGGAATATTAAGTTAATTTTTTACCTTTTTGGCACCAATTAATTGCTTATTTTGTAGATTAAAAATTTTTTAACGCCCTTCTAGAAAATATTAAATACTCAAAATATTGTAAGATTTTATGGTAAATTATGGAACTTTAGGAAGGTCCGATGAAGATAATGATAATCGTGAGTATTTGAGAAGGTTAGTTGATGAGAGGCCTGCGTTTGGCAGAGGTTATCGAGAGCCGCTTGTTCCAAGAGGATTTCTGCTTAGCGAATTAATTTTTGATGTTTATGCTGCCAGATATGAAAGGTCTGGACAGAGCGCGGGTTATGAACGCACCGAATTTAAAGGGTTGCCTTATGGCAGCAGTGAGGGTGGAAGTTCTGGCGGGGTTTTTGGGAATGTAGCACCTACGGCGATTTTGTCTTCTTGATTAGTATCTAAATAGGACTTGCTGTCGCAAGTCAAATTTACTGGCAACTTCGCTTACGCTCGTTGCTTTATTATCTAACCACCACCCCATACCGACTTGGAGCGAGATGTTTTATTTTATTTGAAGGCGGGCAGATTTGTAAACCGATTTATTTTCATAAGCCAATATTTTTATATTCGAGTTTTCTATTATCTGAATGAAAAAAAAGCGTGATAGGAAGAATTCTCAAAGACACTATAAGGGGCGAGATAAGAGCGTTTCGATCTTGGCTATTGTGCTTGTTTTTGTGGTGGCTGCGGCGGGGTGGTATCTTTTGAATCAGGATAAACTAGACAGAAGAGGGGACATTGTTGGAGATAGGATATGCGGGGATTTTAGCAGTACTGAGACGCAAAACAAATGTTGTGCGGATGTTCACGCAAATGAAATTCATGTTTTATGTGACGGAAAATGGCAATATCTTTCTGGGGTGAGGAAGTGCCAGTTTGTTTGTGCTGGAGTTTTGCCTAGTTGTTCAGAGGACTTTAGAGTTTGTGAGAGCGGGGATGTTGTTGGAAGGAACGCAAGTTACGGATGCGAGTTTAATGCGTGCCCTTGATTATTGAAATTGGACACCTGCTTAGATAGTCTGGTGTCTTGATTATTGGCTCGCTCGGAATTTTTTGGCGTTATTTTTTACCCAACCCACCTTGCAGCCACGCTCGAAATTTGCTAATTACTCGCACTCGCGTAACGTGCTCGCCCACCCGATGCGATATTGCTTAGATAATATTATTTTGGCAATATCGCCTAACGCCAAAAAATTATTTGTTCGCTTGCCTAAATTATCTAACCACCCCACAAAACGACTTGTTGTGGGTGAGAAAGAAAGGCGGACTCCATAAAACAGTTCGTTACTAACAATATAAAAATCGTGAGAAGATTTTTATATTGTTTTCTTCTAGAGTTTTTATGGCAGAACTGAATTTTGTACCTGGAGATTATGTGAGACTTCGGCTTGCGAAGAAAGAAGTTGAAGGAACGATTTTGGAGAGCGCGGAGCCCGGGATTTATCTTTTGAAAATGAAATCTGGGTATAATGTTGGAATTCCGAGAGAGAATGTTCTTGCAGGAAGAGCTTTGAAAAAATATTCGGAGGAAAAGAAAGAGTTTGAAATCAAACAGAAAAAAGGTCTGAAGAATATTGGGCTTATTGTGACTGGTGGGACGATTGCATCTAAATCTGACCCAAAAACCGGAGGCGTGGCTCCGTTGACAGAAATTGGGGAATTTGCCAGGTTTTATCCAGAGTTGTTTGAGATGGTGAATGTTAAGAAAATAGAAGTTCCTTTTATGATAGCGTCTGAATCAATGAGCAGCGAGCATTGGATAAAAATTGCGGAAATTGCAGAGAAGATGTTAAACGATAATGAGATTGAAGGAGTGATAATAACCCATGGGACTGACTTTTTGCATTATACTTCTGCTGCGTTGAGTTTTTTTCTTAGGAATCTGAATAAGCCTGTTGTGCTGACGTATTCGCAGAGAAGCATTGACAGGGGAAGTTCTGACGCGAATTTGAATTTGCAGTGTGCGGCGAGGATGGCTCTTTCGGATTGCGCGGAAGTCATGCTTGTTGGACATGCGACGATAAATGACGATTTCTGTTATGCGATGCCTGGAACTAAAGTCAGGAAACTGCATAGCTCGAGGAGAGACGCGTTCAAAGTTGTGAATGCAGAGCCGATTGCGAAAGTTACTCCAGAAAAAGTTGAGTTTTTGAGAGAGCATAAGACAAGGAATAAAGGTAAGGTTGAACTTGACGCGAGTTTTAGTGACAAGGTTGCCTTGGTAAAGTTTTATCCGGGGCAGGATCCTGACATTTTGGATTATTATGCTTTGAAGTACAAGGGGTTAGTGATTGAAGCGACGGGACTTGGGCATGTTGCGGCGAATGATTCAAAAAATAGCTGGATTCCTAAATTGAAGAAGCATATTCGAGATGGTTTAGTTGTTTGTGCTGCACCGCAAACTATTTACGGAAGATTAGATCCATGGGTTTATTCAAACGGAAGGGAAATTCTGGATGCAGGAGTTATTTATCTGGAAGATATGCTGTCTGAGACCGCGCTTGTAAAGCTGGGGTGGGTTTTGGGGCATCATGGATGGAAAGGGAAGGCGAAAGAAAAAATGCTTGAAAATGTTGCGGGAGAGTTGAATGAACGACTCGGTCATGATTTTTTGTAACTCTTGTGATTGTTGTTACTTTAAAGAAGTTATATGGGGAAAGGTTTAAATATAAAAAAAAGAAGGAAAATATATGGCAGACGACAAACGAAGATTGACTTCATATGTAGATTCCATGCGTGAGGCCAGTTCAGTAATCACGAGAGAAAATCCTGATTTTGTAGTTGCGCCCATGTCTGGATCTATTCCTTTTATTGATGCTATGGCTATTGTGGATAGGGATTTTGATCCATCCAAGGTCGTTTATATGCCTGCTTCAAGTAGAATTGCTGACGTGAGCCGGGTCATCAAGGATTGGTATGGTAATTTTTTGGGAACTGTGGTTGAGTCGCCTCATGAGTTTCCGGCAGTTTTAGGCATTGACGAAGTAGTAAGTGGGAGTTCTGTGGTAAGATGCATGAAACCTATTGATTTGGCTTGTTCTAGAAAAAGAACAGAAATTAAACAAGACCTTGTGGAATCTTTACATTCTCCTGATAGAGATGTTGCTCTGGATGCGGTAAGGTCTTTGGATATTCTGACAAGAAACAAGAACGCGGGTAATCTTGCTTTGATAAAGGAGAGGATAGCCGATGGGACTTACAGGATATATCCACATATCCGGAGAAACGATGAACAATTTTTTGTTCAAACTACTACTGAAGCATTGGATGGGAAGTTAACTTATAGAACTATTGGAATAGAAGACGGGAAGAAACCCGATGCAGAACGAAATAAGGAATATAAAGAGTTAAGAGCCGAAGGAAGGATTATTCCCATTAGAGTTGAACGAATAATCAGTATGGACGATCCGAATTTTTCTACAGCAGTCTTCGAAGATTTGGACCACCCTTATAGTGGAGGTTATGTTCGATTGTCTCCAAGGGTGATTGGATTCAACATTCCTCATCAGTATATAGATTTTCTTACTAAAATTGCAAGACACGTTGGCGTAGACCCTTCAAAGGTGAATCCTATTAACACGAAATCAATTTTAGACTCTGCAAGGTATCTTGCAAAACAGGATGCGAATAATTAAAACTCAGTTCCTAAATTATCTAAGAAGCCCTTTCTTTTGAGCTGGGAGATTTCATTTGGGCGGTATTGATAAACGACGTCGCCTTTGTCATCGTTATCTGGCCAGGGCTGGATGATTACATAGTTGCCTGGGCGGAGCCAGAATTTTCTTGAGAACTTTCCAGGAACGCGGCAGTTTCTTGTTTTTTTGTCAGTTGTTTTTACGGACATTCTTTTTCCGCCTAAACGCTCAATGACTACTCCGACAAATTGCCCTTCTCTCGGAAGCTTTACTCTGACAGGAAAGTTTTGCTGGAATTGCTCTTTCTTTTCTGGCTCTTTTTTTTCGTCTTCTTTGATTTCTTCAAAGTCGCCGTATTCGGATTCTCCTTCTTGATTATCCATCGGCTAGGAGAGAGAATAGGTGTTTAAAAGATTATTCATGCTTGGGATTGATAGAATCTGCTTCTCTTTGTGAAATTGGACAAGCCAATTTTTGGAGGCGGCTTGTCTTAATTGTTTGGCTCGCTTCTTCTGCTTCAATGGGACTGCTGTTTTGGAGAATGCAGTCTTAATTATTGGCTCGCTTCTTCTGCTTCAATGGGACTGCTGTTTTGGAGAATGCAGTCTTAATTATTGGCTCGCTCATTTGATTCGCTCGCAAATTATCATACCACCACTCCTAACCGCTGAGCTGTGGGTCTTCATTTATCTTTTGATTAGGATTCAAATAACGGACAACCACAAACTTAAATATTCAGATTTGTTTCTTGAGATATGATAAAAACTTTTGTTGCTGGAGACGTGTTCAGTTCTACGTCGCCTGAGGCGTTTTCAATGCACGAGAAGTCAAATTGGGGAGAGAAGAACGGGAAGAGAATTGATTATTCCGGAGTTGAAGTTTTATATCTTGTTGAACAAGGAAAGATGGAAGTTTTCTTTAGGGAAAAGGAAATTGATTTTGATTCTTTGATGAAAAGACTGATTGCGAAAGACAAGAAGATTGAGACGAAGTATGCTGTTTTCAGGGATTTGAGGAAGAAAGGATATATTGTAAAGACGGCTTTGAAGTTTGGGGCAGAGTTTAGGGTTTACGACAAAGGAATTAAGCCTGGAGAAGACCACGCGAAGTGGGTAGTGTTTACAGTTAAGGAAACTGAAAGAACGAGCTGGCATGAGTTTGCGGCGAAAAACAGGGTGGCGCATTCGACAAGAAAGAATCTGCTAATCTGCATTGTCGATGAGGAGGGCGGGGTGAGTTATTACGAAGTTGAATGGAGAAAGGTTTAACGTTTAGAAGAAGAATGTTAATTGCCAAAAAATAGCTTCAATTTTCAGAGATATTATAGTTATAACAAGCCATGCTTGGTGGACGGTAGGAAGAATGGGACAAGGGTGGTGTTTGAGATGGATTTGTTATTTACATAAGAAGTAATTTTATTGGTATAATAATCTTTATAATCTTTCTAAATTTAATAGTGGAATGATAGAGGTGAATTATGATAATGAGGTATCACAATAAATCATGATAGAAGTGGAAAAGCTCAATACGAGCAAGGAAAAGATTTTATCGACGATTAGAATGAGGGGGCCGATTTTGCCGGTGCAGGTCGCGAAGGAGATTAACTTCTCGCCGCTGTTTGCTTCGGCTTTCTTGAGCGAGCTGAAGGATGAGGACAAGATAAAGATTTCTAATATGAGAGTCGGGAGTTCGCCGTTGTATTATCTGCCCGGGCAGGAAGTGATGTTAGAAAAGTTTGTTCCGTATCTGAATCAGAGGGAGAAGGAAGCTTTCCAGAAATTGAGACAGGAAAAGCTCTTGGAAGACGCCAATCAAGATCCGGTTGTCCGCGTGGCTTTGAGGGCGATAAAAGATTTTGCAATTCCTGTAAAGGTCAGGGTTGATGGGGAAATGAAATTATTTTGGAAATACTTTACGTTAAGCGATGAGGAAATTGCCCAAGTAATTAATAAAGATAATAAAAAAGAGGAAGCGCTGCGCGAAGACCGTCCAAGTGTGGCAGGCCTAGAGGAAGATGAAGAAGAAGTTCCTTTGGTTGCTGAGCCTTTGGTGAATCAGGAAAGTTCGTTGAATGAAGGAGAGCGATCGTTGGCTGAGAAAACCAACGCAAGCGATGACGAACGATCGCTTGCTGAGAAGAAGAGAGATAAGGTTATTGATAACGGCTTTGCGATTAATGTGAAAGATTCTTTGTCGAGGAAAGATATTGAGATTTTGCATGTTGTTGCGGAGAAGAAAAAAGAGTTTGAAGCGAAGGTAAGGATAAACACAGATTTGGGAAAGCAGAATTATTATGTTATTGCAAAAGACAAGAAATCTGTGAGCGATGCGGATTTGGTGAAGGCGGACAAGAAGGCGAGAGCTGAGAAGCTGCCTGCAGTTTTCATGGCTCCGGGAGAGCTGAATAAGAAAGGAAGGCAGTTTCTCGAGCAATGGGGAAATTTAGTAAGGTTTGAGAGATTGGAGTTTTGATAATTTGTAGAAAACTTTCTTGTAGTTTCTAATTCATTAATTCTAAGTAGTTATTAAACCACCTCCCAACTTACCGACTTGTGAATAGGCTCTTTCTAATAATAATCGGTTTATTCATCGTTTGTTATTTTTAATAAAACTATGAGATAGAAAGGTTTTTAATGATGATATTTCAATTCATGAAATGGGAAGAATAAAATCTACAATCATCAAACGGGCAGCATTTGAATTGTTCACTACTACCGAGGGATTTAATGAAGATTTCGAGAGAAATAAAAAGATATTAAAAGATACGATGCCTTCTAAAAAGGTAAGAAATAAAGTGGCTGGCCAGTTGAGCAGGCTGGCTAGGCAGAAACGACAGAAAGAACATGACAGAGAACACAGAGGGAAGGACATCGGAACCGAGCAACAAGGCGACGAGCAATCGGAGTAATGATAATTCTGTTTTTATCGGTTCGAAGCCGCTTGTAAATTATATTCGTGGGGTAATTACTCAGTTCATGAGAAAGGATGCAGCGGAAGTTGTTATAAGGTCAAGGGGCAAGTTTATTTCTAAGGCGGTTGATGTGGCAGAGATTGCCAAGAGATCTTTGGAAAATGCGGTTAAAGTAAAAGAAATAAAAATAGGAAGTGAAAGTTTTGAGTCCGAAGGAAAGAAGACGAATATCTCGACTATGGATATTGTCTTGGTAAAAGAGTAAAGAATATTTATCTAATTTTTCTTACTTATTTTTTTATCGCTTTGTCTAATTTTTTTTCTATGTTTTGAAGAGTTTCGATTAGTTCGTTCATCTTTTTGATTCTTCTTCGGCTGAGAACCCAGTTGATTATCTGGAAGGCTAGCCAGAAAACGAAAATGAGGCCGATGGCTTGAAGCCATAAACCAATGGAACCTAGTTTTAGGAATATCTGTTCTGCGAGATCGTTTGTTTCGTTTAAAATTTCACTTGTTGCCATTTTTGATATCCTCTTAAATTATGAATCTTTTTGGTGCGCAAAATAGGACGCCTGTTTTTGTTGCTGGCGTCTTATTATTGTTGCGCGTAAATAACGAGGTCATTCGCCCAGCTCATGATGGACCAGCGCCGCGCACCAAATCGTTAAGAGCAACATACTTAAAAACCCTGCGTTTTTGTTTAATTGGAACGCTGTCAAAACCGCGTTCTTGTTGATTGGCTGTGTAGCTCAGTGGTAAGTCTGCTCTTGGCAAAGGGTCTTGGAACCCCCGAGCTAAAACAGTAAAACAAATGGCTGTGTAGCTCAGTGGTAGAGCACTAGTCTCATGAGCTAGGGGTCCCGGGTTCAATCCCCGGTGCAGCCATATATTCTAAGAATTTTCTTTGGTGTTTTGGATTAACAAAGCCGATTAGTTCTCTGAAAAGTAGCAGATTCTTCTTGCTATTAAATTGAAATCTATATTGGTCTTGTTCTTTCTTCCATCTCTGATTATTTCTTTTACATTTGTATACATGACCTTGCATTCCTAAATCTGTCAGGTATTGGTGGATTTGTTCTATTAACTTTCTGTGTATGACATGAGCTTCTATTCTTGGATAAACTTTGTTTGGATTTTTTGTAATTACTAAACTACCATCAGTTGCGAAAAATCCTTGTACGATTTCTTTTAAGAGTCTTTGTTCATAGAATACCTTTGGGATTGCCAATTCAGGACCTTTTTTGCCCACTGGAAAATTAAGCCCTTTAATCTTTTGAAATAATCTTTTGTCTGTAAAGTTCAATTCGACAGTTCCTTTTTCAGGCCTTTGTTTTATATTTACATTCTTTTCTCTTAATTTTATCGTTAAGGGCAGAAGTATTTCTTTCATGAATTCTTGATCATCGCGATATGAACAAGTTATTGAAATGAAAAAATAATCTTGCCCGTCTTTTGACTGATGATGTGATAAGCAGCCATCTCCCAACATTATCCCATAAAACAGGGCACCACCTTTGTTTAATTGATAATCCATTAATAATAATTGACTTTGGATTTTATATAATTACGTTACTATTTTAAAGAAGTTGAGGTTTGATTCTCCCTGGAGCCATCCAAACCCCGACACAACTTTAAAGACATAATTTTATTAATCAAAAAATCTTTGTCTTTTTATGAAAAATGTGAGGGTTAAGGAAACCGGGGGGGCGAGAAGGCCCTATCATATTCTGAGCAACTTCATATTTTTCCTGAATCTTATTATTGCTTTGTTGATTATAACGGGAGCATGGATTTTGGCTGAAACAGAATTTGGGCAGAGCGCGATGATACTTGGTTTTCTGATGCTGTCGATTTCTGTTTTGCTGAAAGCGGTAAGATGGTGGTAACTATAAATTTGAAATGAAATAGCCTAAATTTGCTGAAGACTAATTATTGTAACGGCAACTGATTAAATTTTTTAGAGAATCTTGTAAAATGACAGAAAAGTTAAGAGGGAGTTATTTTTCTTTGACGAGATACCTGATTCCATCGCCTTCTTTTCTTGGAATTATGTGGAAGTGGGCATGCATGATGGCCTGGCCCGCGACTTGGAGATTGTTTTGGATGACGTTGAAACCGTCGGCAAGTTTTTTATCCATTAAATCTGAAGCGACGTCCTTTATCATTTTTAGGAGTTCTGGAGCAAGGGTATTCGGGATGTCCAGGATTGTCACGAAGTGTTTTTTTGGAATGACGAGAGTATGACCTTCAGCGTTTGGATATTTGTCTTTGATGGCAAAGAAGTTGTCTGATTCTTTTATTTTCATATCTGAAATTTCATCCTTTGCGATTTTGCAGAAAATGCAGTCTTTGCTTTTTTTCATTTTAAGATTTGAAAGTGTTTGAGTAAAAATCTTCTTTGAGGAGCTCGCGGTTGACTCTTTCTCTTCTGAAATCGAAAGGCATTAAAGACTGGAAGAAAGATTTCTTTTCTTTATTTCTGGTGAGCGCGGCGTTTAATCTGTTTATTTCCTGCGAGAGTGGGGAACTTTTTTTGTAGAGGGGAAGGGGGATTCTTGAAAAAAGCGAGCGGATTGCGTGTTTGTCGTCGGGAATTCTCGCTATGACCGGAATGTCAACAGAGTCTTCTATCTCCCTTATGGTCAGCTCATACTTTGGGTCACGGATTTTGTTGATTATTATTCCTGCAATCGGCTTGCCCCTTTGTTTTGCAAGCTTCGCGGCTTTTATCGTGCAGGAAAGAGTCGGGTAATCTGGGGTTGTGACGACGAAGAGCGCGTCGGAGGCAAGCATAGTTGAAAGCATTTCGTCGTTTAAGCTTGGGGAGGAATCTAAGATAATGAAGTCATAATCTTTTTTGAGCGGAGCAAGACGGTCTTTTAATTTTAAATAAGGGATATTTTTGTTGTATACATATTCTCCCGGAATTACGTCGACACCGAATTTTTCGTGGACTGCAGATTTTGCGTGGACTTTTTTATCCAGAACGTGGTGAATTGTTTTATCTGGCTCGAGAATGTCCATGTGCAAGCCGAGATTTGGAGCAGAGTAGTTTGTGTCGACAAGAAGAACTTTTTTTTGATAGTGGTTTGCTAGGTCTGTTGCAAGTGCGGCAGAAATAGTTGTCTTGCCTACACCCCCTTTGATGGCAATAATGCCAATCGTTTTAGCCATGGAAGAAAAAAGATGCCTGGGTTTTTAATGGTTGCGGAAGATGGTTTGGGATATATGGACCCATCAGGTCTGAACGAAGTTCAGCCATTGAAACGCTTACGCATTTCAGGGAATCAAACCTGGCTGCAAATGGACCCATCGAGAATCGGACTCGAATCTTCTGACTGCCAGCCAGACATAATAACCATTATACTATGGGCCCAAACTAATATTTAAATGTAGAATTTAAGGTTTTTAAATATCTTTTATATTAGAAAGGTTTTTAATTAGGCGCGGGAAATCTACACCTTTCAAGGTGGGGATGAGAGCGCCCCAAACTATTTTTAGTAAAAAGATTATAAAAAAGTGAACAAGATTGTTGTTCACTGAAGAAATTCATAGTGATAACTTT
>Ga0209542_10002467_pt1 | contig 41295 bp, 47 predicted proteins | sample RifCSPhighO2_01_FD_184028 | JGI IMG/M metagenome (GOLD analysis project Ga0209542, IMG submission 184028) | Soil microbial communities from Rifle, Colorado - Rifle CSP2_plank highO2_0.1 (SPAdes) (version 2) | ecosystem: Environmental > Terrestrial > Deep subsurface > Rock core/Sediment ... | reverse complement strand
ATAACGGGTCGGCAACCAAAACACGGTGGTTGCGGCCGCCGTAATCGTAATGCCTCTTTCCCTTTCCTGCTCCATCCAGTCCATTATCGCCCGCCCCTCGTGGACTTCGCCGATTTTGTGGGAAATGCCCGTGTAAAATAAAATCCGCTCGGACACGGTTGTTTTTCCCGCGTCAATGTGGGCGATAACGCCGATATTTCTTGTTTTTTCTATTGGAAAATCTCTCATGTCCTATACGACCTATAAGTCTTATAAGACTTATAGGTCGTAAAATTAACGGCCAAAATGCGCGAAAGCCCTGTTTGCTTCCGCCATTCTGCGAGTGTCTTCTTTCTTTTTATAAGCGTCTCCTTGTTTGTTGACGGCGTTGACAAATTCTTCGGCCAATTTATTCCGCATCGGTCTTCCTTTTTTGTTGCGGCTTGCCTGAATCAACCATCTGGTGGCAAGCGCGATTTGGCGTCCCTTCGGCACTTCGCGCGGCACCTGATAATTCGCTCCCCCTATTCTTTTTGACCTTACTTCAACCAAAGGTGTGACACTCTGCAACGCTTCTTCAAAAAGCTTAATCGGCTCTTTGTTCGTTTTTTTGCCGGCTTCTTCAATCGCCTGATAAAAAATTTTCTCCGCCAGATTTTTTTTGCCGCTTTGCATAAGCGAATTGATGAATTTTCCGGCAAGAACGCTTCCGTAAACCGCATCCGGCTTTATTGACGCAATTCCTTTTCTTTTCCTCCTCATAATTTTTATCTAAAAACTGCTAATCGCTATAAGCTATTTTTGTTCCGCTTTCGGCTTTTTTGCTCCGTATCCCGACCTTTCCTGCCTTCTTGCTTCAACGCCGGCGCAGTCTAAAATCCCGCGGACAATGTGGTATCTGACGCCCGGCAAATCCTTCACTCTTCCGCCTCTTAACATAACTATTGAGTGCTCTTGCAAATTATGTCCCTCGCCCGGAATATAGGCGGTTACCTCCATTCCGTTGGTTAGCCTGACTTTGGCGACTTTCCGCAAAGCCGAATTGGGTTTTTTGGGAGTAGTGGTGAAAACCTTAACGCAAACTCCGCGTTTAAAAGGAGAACCGTAATCAACGGGCCTGTTTTTTTTGGCGTTAAATCCAAAAGTAAGAGCCGGCGAGGGCGATTTCGCCTTTTTTGATTTTCTTCCCCTTTTTATCAATTGATTGATTCTCGCCATAAGAAAATATAATATAGCAAAAATTGAAATTAAATCAACAAACTTAGCTCTGCCCAGTTGTTGCCGGATTTTATCTCGGTTTTTAACGGAATTCTAAGGGAGTGAATTTCCTCCATTATTTTTTGGATTTCCGGGACGATTTTTGACGCGGCTTCTTCTTTGATTTCAAAAATAAGTTCGTCGTGGATTTGCAAAATCAATTTCGCCTTTTCAATAAGATTGTTTTTTTGAAGATATTCGTCAATTTTCACCATTGAGAGTTTAATCAAATCGGCCGCGCTTCCTTGAATCGGGAAATTGAGCGCTTTTCTCTCTCCTTCTCTCTTGATTCTTTCAATGTTTGAATTTATTTCCGGAATAAATCTTTTCCGACCGAAGAGAGTCGTCAAAAATCCTTTTTCCCGCGCCGAGTTTTTAACGCTTTCAAAATAATTAAAAAGCTTGGGAAAGTCTTTGAAGTATTCGTCAAGAAAAATCCGGGCTTCTTCATAAGAAACACCAATCGCTTCGGCAAGCGCCCTCGCGCTCATTCCGTATAGAATTCCGAAATTGATTGTTTTGGCGAAATTTCTTTTTTCTTCGTCAACCTTGTCTTCCGGCAAATCAAAAATTTTTGAAGCGGTTATGGCGTGAATGTCTTTATCTTCGCGAAACGCCTTTATTAAATTTTCGTCTTCGGAAAAATGGGCGGCGAGCCGCAGTTCAATCTGGGAATAGTCCAAAGAAACTAATTTAAAACCCATTGACGCGATAAAAATTTTTCTGATTAAATTGCCCTCGCCTTTTAAGGGGATATTCTGCAAATTCGGCTCTTCGCAGGACAACCGACCAGTGGCGGTTCCTGTTTGATTGAACTTTGGATGAATTCTTTTGTCATTGCCAATATGTTCCGGCAAGGCTTCCAGATAGCCGGAAACCAATTTTTGAAGCTCCCTTTGTTTGATGATTTTTTCAACAATTGGATGCGCGGACGCGATTTTTAAAAGTTCCGGCGTGGCGGTTGAAATTTCGCCTCCTCCGGTTTTTCTCGCCCTTTTGTTTTTTATCTGAAGTTTTTCAAACAAAATTCTCCTTACTTCCTTTGGAGAATTAACATTGAATTTTTCTCCGGCTATCTCAAAAATTTCTTCTTCAATCTTCGCCGTTTTATCTTGGAAAATTTTTCTTTGATTGTTAAGTTCTTCCGAATCAATCAAAATTCCGTTTTTTTCCATTCTTTCAATAATCGGAATTAAAGGGATTTCTATTTCTTTAAACAATCTTTCAAGGCCCTGCTCTTTTATTTCTTTTTCAAGAATTTCTTCGGCTTTTGAAATCAATTCAACGGAAATTTTTTCGTTGGGGAACAGCGAAACCAATATTTCTTCGTTTTTTGGATTTGTTCTCCTTGAATCCAAAAGCCAGTATTTAACGCCAAGCTCTTTTGTTTCCGGCAATCCGGCAAAATCAAACGCCTTCTGCGTCATTGTCGGAGGTTTAACCTCCGAAAGTCTGGCGAGAAAAGTTTTAAAACCAAGCGACTGAAATAATTCAATAAGCTTGTTTTTGTCAAATTCCCGCCAATTAAATTGAGAAGGCAGACTGAATTCAATCGGCAAATCTTTTCGCAAACAAGCGAGGGTTTTTGAAAATAAAGCGGCCTCTTCGTTCTGAATGAGCGCCCTTATGATTCTCTCCTTAAAACCGGCTTGTTGTAAAATCTCGGGATTGTTTTTTACTTTGTTTAAAATATTTTCCAAACTGCCGAATTTTTTAATCAGTTCCGAAGCGGTTTTTTCGCCGATTCCTTTAACGCCGGGGATATTGTCCGAGGGGTCGCCTTTTAATCCTTTAAAATCCGAAATAAATTCCGGCGGAAAACCAAATCTTTTTTCAACCTCTTTTTGGCCGTAAAAAGCCGTCTCTTCAACGCCTTTTTTGAGCGTATAAACTTTTACTTTGTCTTGCTCAACCAAAGCCAAGGCGTCCAAATCGCCGGTGGCGATTATAATTTTCAAATCTTTTTCTTTTTTGGTTTTTTCAACGATTGTGGCGATTAAATCATCGGCTTCAAAACCCTCTTTTTCATAAACCGGGATATTGAATCTTTTTAAAATTTCTTTTGAAGTATCAATTTGCAAAACAAGTTCGTTTTCGGTTTTGGGCCGATGGGCTTTGTATTGTTTATAAACAATATGCCGAAATGTCGGTTTTGCCAAATCATAACAAGCGGCGATGTAATCCGGTTTTAAATCGCGAAGTATTTTTAAGAGCATTGCCGTAAAACCGTAAAGCGCGCCGGTCGGCTGGCCTTGCGGGGAAGTAAAATAAGGAAGCGCGTGATAAGCGCGGTGTAAAATCGCCTGTGAGTCCAAAATAACAAGGGTTTTGGAAGCCATTAACGGTCAAATTATAGCAAATTTCAACTCCCTTGTGTTTTTGCCAAGAATTTTAAATTTTATTTTTAAATATCGTTTTGGCAGAAATTTTTGAATTTTCTCGCTCCATTCAACAATAATTAAATTTTCCGGTTTTTTTATAAGCCCTGTCCAGCCAAGCGTTTCTAGTTCTTTTTTTGAAATTTTTTCCAGGCGATAAAAATCAAAATGGAGCAAATGATTGAATTTTCCGAGAGCTACGGCGGGCAAGTCAAAAATTTTCAAGAGCGCAAAACTCGGGCTTTTGATTGATTCTTTGATTCCAAGCCCCCGGGCGAATCCCTGGACAAAAGTGGTTTTACCAGCTCCTAGGTTGCCTTCAAGAGCGATAACAAAAGCGCGGTTTAAAAAAGTTTTTTCTTTCGCGAAAAATATTCCCAGAATTTTTCCAATTTTTTTTGTTTCTTTGCCGCTTTTGCTGATAATTTTCAAAACTTCCATCTATCTATTCTAAAATAAATTTAATGAAATAAAAAAGGGCCTTTTGTAAAAGGCCCGGCACTTATTGCGTTATGGATATCTTATCAACATTCAGCTGATCGACCAGTGAAAAGTACTGTTCATAGATATGAAGGCCGTCGCTAAAAGCGATAAGCTCGCCGTCTTTTAAATTTTTCAGAGATGGCGCGCTTTGCAATTCCTGCAACACATACTCTTTCAACCACTGCAATCCTCCCAAGTTCACGGGCAGACCGCAAAAAAGATCCCACGACCGGAAATATACCGTCATCGCAAGCCTGCCATCAACCACTTTAAAGGAAACAACCTTAAGGCAAGGCGGGTCGGAAAGTTTGACCGATTCCGCGTTGCCTATGGTGATACAAGCTTGATTCGTCGCTCCTTCCGAACCTTTAAGCAATTCAATAATTCGCGGCAATTGAAGAACAATATAACCTCCGTAAGTATATTGTTCTTTTAATTGCTTCTCATCATTCATCAAATACCCGCTAAAATAATCCTGAATGCTCTCTTCGCTCGCTGGCGGCGATATTGATGAACCCTCCGGCATAATCGGCGCCAATGGCCTCTGCCAGGGCTCATGAATAACGATAGTTACATAGGGCAACTGTCGCCTGATTTGTCCAACATAGCTCCCTTGCTTAACTATGTAGTCGTAGCCATTTCTAACGCAGAGCCACATAACATCTCTCCACGCCTCGGGAATTGTTGGCGCCAAAACATGATTTGTCTCAAAATTAACTCCAAAACAACTCGTTTTCATCTCGCTCTCCTTTCTTAAATCAGATTTCCAACAATATCCAAGACTTTTTCTTTGACTTGTTCCTCGCTCATGTTGGTTGTTGAAATCAAGTGCCACGCGGTTGTTTTTGCGGTTTTGAATGTTTTCGCGGTTTTGAATTGGCGCAAAAACCCGGTTCTGACTCTTTTGTGAAATTCCAGCGCCTCGCGGTCAAATCTTGTGTGCCGGCCTTCCTTGCTTTCGCTTTTCCGCTTTAAACCCGCGGCCGGAACAACGTCCAAATAAATCACCGCGTCCGGCGCCAATCCTTGTTTCGCGATGTTGTTTAAGGTTTTAAAATCCTTTGTCAGGTCTCTTCTCTTGCGGCCGAAAATCTGGTAGGCAAAAGTTGAAGCGTCAAATCTGTCGCTTACAACATTTTTGCCGGCCAAAAGCGCCGGTTTTACAATCTCTTCAATATGCTGGGCTCGGCTCGCGCAAAAAAGAAAAAGCTCGGTCAAGGCGGACATTTTGCCGTGCGCCTTATCCATTAAAACGCCTCTGATTTTCTCGCCTATAACCGTTCCGCCCGGCTCCCTGGTAAAAATAACATCGGACTTTGGGCCGAACTTTTCTTTAAGATATTCAAGACAACTGGTTTTACCCGAACCTTCTCCGCCTTCAATAATTATAAATTTTCCCGCCATGGTTTTTACCTCCCTTACCTCTCTTGGAATTTTAAAAAATCTATTATCTATTCCAGGATAGATTTATTCTTAAAATTTGTCAATAATAATAACAATGTCTTGGCCCCTCTATTTCAAAGAAAACTTAATTATTGGAAATCCAAAAAACAATGTCGGGATTTGCGCTCTTTGGAGCGAAAAAAACGCTTTTATTCAAAATATTGACAAGGAAAAATTTTCTCTTTGCGGAAATCTTTACACGATTGAAGGAATCAATTACATCGTCAAAAATATCCTTGCCAACCCCCGCATAAGATATGTTTTCCTGTGCGGAGCGGATTTGATGAAAAGCGGCGACGCGCTGATGAATTTTCTTGAAAAAGGCGTTGACGAGCAAAGAAAAATAATTGATTCGCATGGTTTTATCAGCAGAACGATTAAAAACGAATTTTTGGAAAATTTCAGAAAAAACGTGAAGGTGGTTGATATGCGAGGAAAAGAAACCAAATTAAAAAATGAAATTGAAAAATTAAGTTCGGGGAAATCGTCTCTTTTTTGCGAACCGGTTTATTTGAAAGAAGAAAAAGAAAACGCGCCGAATATCTATTCGGAGGAGCAAGGTTATGTTTTAAGGGGAACGGCTATAAACGAACTTTGGCCGAAAATTCTGGACATCATTATGAAATTCGGCGAAACAAAAAATAGCGAATATAAATTAAAACAAAAAGAAATTTTAAACTTAATCGCGGTTATTGAAAACGGCGAAAAAAATGAAACAGATGAAAATATCCAAGCCGTCGGCTTTGGGCATTTTTATTAATTTGTTATCATAAATAAAAATGGCATCATGCTGAAAAATCTAAACATAAAAACAAAAATAACGCTCGGGTTTTTGGCCGTGGCCGTGTTTTCAATCGGCGTTATAAGTTATTTCGTTTACAACGCGGCGAAAGAAAACCTTAGGGCGCAGATTTTTGACGACTTGGTCTTGACGGCGAACGCGATGGAAGGAAGTCTTCTCAATTTTATTGAACGAAGCAAGGGCCGGGCGATAGATTTTTCTTCGGACGGCTATATTCGCGACGCTTCGCGAGAAGTTATTTCCAAAAAAACAACCGCGCTGTCTTCGGGTTTAAACGAACACCTTCGCCGAAACAAAATGTCGCTGGATAAAACGATATACGGCATTATGATTATGGACCTTGACGGCCGCGTTATCGCCTCAACTTTGGACGGCGAAGTCGGTGGAACAGAACTTGCTTCGGACGCGAATTTCTTCTCGGCAAAAAAACTTGAAAAAGGCGAAGCGAGCGCGAGCGATATTTTTTTCTCCGATTACTTCGGAGAAAACAAAACGCCTTCTTTCACCGCGGCCTCTCCTCTTATGGATAAAATCACCCAGGAGAGAATCGGGGTGATAATGAACTTTATAAAAATAGACGAGCTCAACGACATACTTTCCGGCCGACAACAAATCAAACTGGGAGCGCGAACAAGTCCGATTCAGAAAAGAAAAACCATAGAAACTTATCTCGTCAATGGAGAAAAAACAATGATAACGGAATCCAAGTTTTTACAAGACGCGATTCTGAAAAAAACAGTTAACGCCGAACCGGTTAAAAAATGCGTTGAAAAACAAGAGGAGTTTGTCGGGATATATCTCGGTTATCGCGGCGCGCCGGTTGTCGGAGCGTCTATGTGCCTTCCAAACGGCTGGACGCTTTTGACGGAAATAAACGAAAGCGAGGTCTTTGAAGGACTGGAAAAACTCAAATTAAACATATTATTGTTGGCGCTCGCGGTCGGTTTTGGCGTTTCCATTCTCGGTTATTTTCTGGCTAGCGGCATCAGCAATCCGATAAAAGAATTGGCGCTTATCGCCAAAAAAATCGGGGAAGGCGATTTTTCCCAACGAACAGTTGTTAAATCAAAAGATGAAATAGGCCGGCTCGCCTCTTCTTTCAACGAAATGGCCGAAAAACTCAAAGAAATTGACCGAGTCAAAAGCGAATTCGTGTCTTTGGCTTCCCACCAGCTTCGCACCCCTCCCAGCGCCATTAAATGGTTTACCGAAATGCTCTTGGGTGAAAAAGCGGGGAAAATGGACGAACGCCAAAAAAGTTATCTATTGGAAATCGCCCGTAACAACAAAAGAATGATTGAGCTTATCAACCAGCTTCTCAATGTTTCGCGAGTGGAATTGGGCGTTTTCGCGATTGAGTCGGAACCGACGGACATTTCTGAAGTCGCCGAAGAAACAATTAAAGAACTCGCTCCTCAAATCGCCAAAAAAGAATTAAATGTGGTAAAAGAATACGACAAAAATATGCCTCTTGTTAACACCGACCCGGCGCTTTTGCGAATCACTTTTCAAAATTTGCTCTCAAACGCCGCAAAATACGTTCCGGAAAAGGGAACGATTTGGCTCGCAATCAAAAAAGAGGCGGGGAATTTTCTTATCAGGGTGGCCGATAACGGCTATGGCATTCCAAAAAATCAGCAATCAAAAATTTTCACAAAATTATTCCGCGCCGACAACGCTGTGGAGATTGACCCCGACGGAACCGGCCTCGGCCTTTACATCGTCCAATCAGTCGTAAAAGAAATGGGTGGCGCGATTAGATTTGAATCTGAAGAAAACAAAGGAAGCGCGTTTTACGTCACTCTTCCCCTGAAGGGGCTAAAAAAACGAGAAGGAGTAAAAGGATTGCGTTGATAAGTTTTATTTTAATTTTTCCGATTGTCTGTTAATATATAGGTATGGAAAACAAACCGTTAAACAAAACCCTGCTTATCGTTGAAGACGATTCATCGCTCTTGCTGGCGCTTAGCGACCGATTCGCGGACGAAGGATTTAAAATCATACAGGCGAAAAACGGCGAAGAAGGACTGGAGCTGGCCATAAAACGCCATCCCGACCTCATACTGCTTGACATTATTATGCCGAAAATGGACGGCATAACGATGTTGAAAAAAATGCGCGAAGACGCCTGGGGCAAACACGCGCCGGTTATCATTCTGACTAACCTAAGCGTTGACGACAAGGTCCTTAACGACATTTCAAAAACCGAGCCGTCTTATTATCTCGTAAAAACAGATTGGAACATAGAAGCGGTGGTGAAGAAAGTTAAAGACCGGCTGGGGATTCTTTGAATGGAAATAAAAACCATCTACAAAGACAAAGATTTTATTGCGGTTTTGAAGCCGGCGGGAATCGTAACTCATCCCGATAATCAACACGAACTTAAAAAAAGTTTAATCGGCGAAATTTTAAAAAAATATCCGGAAATAAAAAATGTCGGCGAAGACGTTTCAAGGCCGGGCGTTGTTCATCGTTTGGACAAGGACACTTCGGGCGTTCTGCTTGTTGCCAGAACGCAATCCGGATTTGAATATCTCAAAAATCTGTTCCAGCAGCAGAAAATAAAAAAATCTTATCTGGCGCTGGTTAAAGGAGCGCTCAAAACAAAAAAGGGAATTATTGAGGGCGTTCTTGGTCGGACAAAAACAGGAATTTTCGGAACATATAAATTAAAAGGAAAGGAAAGACCGGCAATTACCGAATATAAAGTTTTGGAAATATTTAAAAACAAACTTGGCGAATTTTCTTTGCTTGAGGTTTTTCCAAAAACCGGCCGCACTCATCAGATTAGGGTTCATTTAAAATCAATCGGCCATCCGGTTATTTGCGACAAAATTTACGGCGGCAAAAATACGATTTGTCCTTTTAGCTTAACCCACCAATTTCTCCATGCTTATTCTCTGGAATTCGTCTCCCCTTCGGGCGCGGCTTTGCGCCTTGAAACGATTCTGCCGGAAGACTTAAATTCGGTTTTGGAAAAACTTAGAAACAAAACTATCCACAAATTTCACGATCGTGAAATTTATGGATAGTTTGGATTGGAAAAAACGCTATACTCTACACCATAAAGACTAAACCTCGGTAATTGACAATAGTTAAGGGTTTTAAATCGTAAATAAAGTTGTTTTGATGGCTTCTTTTTGTATATCCCAATCAGAACCCCATCTCGTAGAGCCCTCTATCTCAATATAGGCAACATGATTGATATCACACCATTCTTTCATTGTTCCTGTTTGGTTTAATTTTTCCCAATCCTCATTGCTAACATAACCGAATCCAGTTTTCCGAGCAAAAAGCTTTGTAAGTTTTTGTGAAAGTTCGTTTTTATTTCCCATTACATATTTTCCAGCATTATGAAACATAAATATAATCCTGACATTCTGATCTCTTACAAAATCTGTTAATGATTTAGTTTCTGACTCTGAATTGCCGTACTCTCCGCAATATACCTCTAATGTATCGGAATAATCTTTACCAAATGACCAGACTGATTTTTTATTGAAATTTGGTGTATCAAAATTGCGATTTAAATCAACATTATTTGCGTTGAATCTTCCAAATCTTCCGCCATTAAAATAATCCGGGTTTTTAAGAGCTAATTCATACCCGTCTGGATTTAAGCAGGGAATAATAAATAATGTGTAATTTTCTAGTTTATTTTGATTTTGGTATATCCAGTTTATAAAATTATAGGCTAGTTTTATTGTCCCGATTTCATTTCCGTGTAATCCAAAAGCATACAAAATTATTTGCGAGCCAGCTCCAATTTGGTAACACTCGATGTCTTTTCCTTTACCCGATTTACCAATTATATGATTTTTGATATTTTGCGGAAATTTAGGAGTTTTTTCAAAATTATTTTGAACATAACCTATAAGTCCTCTTTTTATATAACCAAGGCGTTTTTTGATTTTTTTTAGCATTGTATTAATTCTTTATTCTATAACTTCTTTGCGCGTAATGTCTCCATTTAAATTTTCTATTATAATACTTTCTAAACGATTCAAATATTCCATTATTTCTTCTCTAGAATTGTCTTTAGTTCCGTCTATTACAAAGAATACTTTATTGGTTTGAGGGGTTATTTTAGTCAAATCACAGTCTTTTGAATATCTTGAGAATATTTTGTCATCATCAGCATAAACTATCTCATTTTCCGGAACTAATTCTTCTTTATCTTCAAATAATGGTAAATATTTTTCGGCGGTTTTTGAAGTTCGCAAAGTAATTTGTCCAATTATTTTCTCTAAATCAAAAGCTCCTACGGGTAATTTAGATGATACGGCCATTATATTAGCTAAATCTACTATCACATTGATGTTGGGAATATTTTTACCATTACAAATTCTTTTAATCATTACGATTTGGGCCGGGCTTATTTGATTTGGATTTAAACCCATTTCTTTGAACTGTTTTAACCAGCCTTTAATATTTTTATCTTCCAAATAACGAGAACATATATTATCTTTAATTTCTTTTTCAACTTTTCGTCTAAGTACTGAAAAAGTATCTGTGTCTTTACAAACCTTGATATTTTCAACAAAAAGAAAACCAAATTTTACCCCTTTATATTTTTCTTTTACAGAATCTGAAATTGAAACTAGTTTTTGATTCATCCTTTATTTTAATATAAATTTACTCTCGGTAAATAGGTAGATGGACTGCGATGTCGTTTAGTCCGTCAATTCTCGAACAATTCATGACGATTTTGCCCGAAGACCTAAACAATGTTTTAGAAAATTTAAAAAAAAGAAAATTAGCTTAAAATTATTCCAATATTCTGCCGAGCTATTCTCGCCCGATTCTCCAATTTTTTGCGAAGCTTATAAAAAAGTAGTAATTTTATAATGAACATGCTAACTTTACTACGGAAATCTCTTTTAAACAACTAAATAGGAGGAACAAGCAATGAAACTTCGCGGAATTGACTTCGGAAATGTTTTTGGCGCCTCGGGCGTGCAGGGGTTCTTTGGAGAAGGCTGGTTCCACAAGATATGGAAACCGTTCGGCTTGGACTTTACTGGTATGACATTTGTCGCAAAAACGGCAACGCTTCTGCCTCGCAAGGGAAATATGTCTCTTACGAGACACTACACGCCCCGTAATCCGTTTTCGGGATGTGTTAAAATAAAACCGCTGCGCGGCGTGATGTTGAACTCAATCGGTTTGAGCAACCCGGGTCTCGGCGCTCTGCTCGGAACTGGTAGATGGCAGAAGCGGACAAAACCGTTTTTGCTATCAATTATGTCGCTTGCAGATACATCCAAGAAAAGACTCGAGGAACTTCGCCTCATGGTGGAGACAATCGGTTTCGCTAAGGACAGTTTTTCTGCGCCATTCGGTTTACAGATCAATTTGTCCTGTCCGAACACCGGACACGATCCGCATGAGTTGATCGGCGAATCGGCAAAGGTTCTCGAAATCGCAACCTCACTCGGTGTACCAGTTATGCCGAAGTACAGCATCGCGTCCGCTCCGATACAAGCCATCCGTGAACTCAACAATCACTCCGGTTGCGACGCAATCTGCGTTTCCAACACCTTGCCATTCGGATGGCAAGGAGTTGACTGGCGAAGCGCTTGGGGCAATGAAACTTCACCGCTCGCAAAATTGGGCGGCGGAGGCCTCTCGGGTAAGACGCTCCGCCCGTTAGTGTGTGAATGGATAGCGCGTCTGCGCGACGCCGAATTCACGAAACCAATCAACGGTGGTGGTGGTATTCTGTGTCCGGAAGACGTAAAGCATTACCATAACGCCGGAGCCTCTTCGGTATTTCTCGGCTCGGTCGCGGTGTTGCGACCGTGGCGCGTGAAAGCAATTATTAACCAAGCGAATAATCTGAACTGGAGGTAACACATGAATGAGAAGATTATCCTACGCCGTCTGGACGATATGCACTGCCATTTCAGAACCGATTTGCTTCTGAAAGAAGTGCTACCTTTCACGGCGCAATACGCAGGCCGTGGAATCGCGATGCCGAACACTCGACCGCGGGCAATTCTCACTGGAGACGATGTTGTCTGGTATCGAGGCGAGATCAAACGCGCGCTCGACGAAATGCCGGATCGGTATTCGTTCGAGCCGCTTATGACTGTTGAGATCAGAGACAACACAACGCCGCAAATGATCGCGAAAGCTCATCACGCGGGAGCGGTCGCCGGAAAAGTGTATCCTCTCGGAGTTACCACAAACTCTGACGAGGGTCTTCGGGATTTTGATAACGAGAGAATCTCGGAAACTTTTCGGGCGATGCAAGATGCAGGTATGCTCCTGCTCATTCACGGCGAACTAGATCGCGAGCGTACGTTGGTAATGAAAAGAGAGGAAATTTTCCTGCCCACGCTTCTCGCGCTGGCCGATAAATTTCCGAACTTGAAGATCGTTCTTGAACATGTTTCCACAAGAGCCGCGGTTGAGAGCGTCCGACAGCTTGGAAACAATGTGGCGGCGACAATCACCGCGCATCATCTCTGTCTGACGCTAAACGATGTTGTCGGCTACGGAATCCAGCCGCATCACGGTTGTATGCCAATGCCGAAAGATTTTGACGACCGCGACGCGCTCATTGCGGCAGCAACAAGTGAAAATCCGAAGTTTTTTCTTGGGTCTGACACTGCGCCTCATCCGCGAGAAAAAAAGGAATGCGCCAAAGGAGCTTGCGGCGTTTACACCGCGCCGGTGCTTCCTCAAGTGCTCGCGGAAGTTTTTGAGAGTGTGAAGCGTCTCAATCGTCTCGAAAATTTCACCTCGCGATTCGGCGCGGAGTTTTACGGCCTTCCTCTCAATGAGGGCGCTATCATCACCCTTGTTAAAACAGAGTGGGTGGTGCCAGAACAGATTGGAAGCGTCGTTCCTTTCCGCGCTGGAACCAAACTCCAATGGCAACTCTCATAACTGCGCCGCTCATCGTATTGCAAACGCAATTTTCGGTGAGCGGCTTTTTTTCTCGCAAAAAAAGAGGTCAATTTTATTTTTTCTCTCTCCAATCGCCGGAGTTGAAGCGGTTGTTTCCTTTTAAATGCCAATCGTGCGGGTTTGACCTCTTGATTTCTTGCCAGAATTTTCTTGCGGCCTTGGTGAAAAGTTTTTTAAAAACAATTTTGCCGCGTTTTTTAAACCAAATGTCTTTCAATTTGTGACCCCTCGCTTCCTGCTCGTTCAATTCTAATTCCACATCAAGCGTATCGGCGTCTTTTACAATTTTTGCTTCGGGACACTTGCGTTCTTCGTATTCGCGCCATATTTTTACAAATTCATCCGCAAAAGAAGTGTTTATAAAAATATCCCTAATTGCTTCTCCCTCTTTTCTCTCTGTGTATAATCTTGAAACATAATGAACATCGCCGGTTCGGCTTTCAGGAAGATCATGAATTAACGCCATTTTAATTATTTTATCCTCGCTGGCTGTTTTTTCATATTTTGCGAGAATCAGGGCGATCCAAATCACCTTGAATGTGTGTTCGGAAATATTTTGAGCGTCGGGGTTTAAAAACTGTTTCCAGGTTCTTTGCAAAAATCTTAAACAGCCAATCTCATATAAAAATTCCAAATCGCGCTTGATTGTCATAAATTATTTTTGCGAGTAGCGGGAATTGAACCCGCGTCTCAACCTTGGGAAGGTCGCATTCTGCCACTAAACCATACTCGCCCCGTTAGAAAGCTCACATTACAAGCATATCAAGGCAAGAGATTACTTACCAGCTTGACAAATAACTTTCTAACGGGGCGAGCCCTTATTTCAGTTTAAAAAATTTCAGGATTTTATCAAATATAGAATCGTCTGTTGTTTTATTCGCGCCCGCCGAGTCAGCCGGTTTTTCTTCGGTGATTATCAAGAGTTCCTCGCCCGGCTTTTTCGCCAAAAATCGCTCTCTTAAAATCTTTTCCAGATACTCCGGACTTTCAAAACGCGAAACTTCTTTATCCAGTTTTTCCTTTTCTTGTTTTATTTTTTCAAGTTCCAGCCGCTTTTCTTCAACCATCTTGCCTGTTTTTCTGTTCTCCAAATAAATCCGCAAGTCGGTCAAACCGAGAAAAAAAACAATAATTAAAATAAAAAACAGCGCCAGACGCGAAAAAATAATGTCCTTTGCTTGAATCTTTCCCATCAATCCATTATATTTCCTAATAAACCAATAAGCCACAACCCGATTATGTTGGGACCGAAACACAAAGCAAAATACAAAGCAATTTGGATAGCGGTAAGCGTTGTCGCCATTATCGGCATGATTGCTTTATACGCTCTTCCTTTTTTGTTTTAAGCGCTTCCTACGCCCTCGCCATTTTTAAAAACACTTCTCTCGGAATGTTCACCTTGCCGAATCCCGCAAGCCGTTTTTTGCCTTCTTTTTGTTTCTGCCAAAGCTTCATTTTTCTGGTTCTGTCGCCTCCGTATAAATAGCCGGTTACGTCTTTTCGGGAGGCGGAGATGGTTCTGCTTGATAAAATTTTTCCGCCCGCTACGGCTTGGACCTTGTAGGCGAAAACCTGCTTTGGAAGCAAGTCGGCGAGTTTTTCAACCGTTTCTTTCGCCAGCTGAAAACTTTTTTCCGTCGGAATAACCCGCGAAAAGGCCGAAACAACTTCTTCGTTTATTAAGATATTCATCCGCGTAAGGTCGGCTTCTTTATAGCCGGCGATTTTGTAATTCAAAGAGGCGAAACCCTGGGTTAAGCTTTTTAGTTTGTCAAAAAATCCGCCGATGAATTCTCTCAAAGGAAGGGTGGCGGCGAGTTTTAACCGCTCGGCGGTCAGGTTGCCAACCTCGCCGACTTCTCCGTAAAAACTTTGAATCAGTTGCAAAATGCCCCCCAGGCGTTCTTTGGGAGCGATTATTTCTATTTCCAAAAACGGCTCTTTTGTTTTTGAAATTTCGTAATTGTCGGGAAACAAGGATGGTGAAGAAATTTTCAAAACTTCGCCTTTTCTGTTTATAATTTCAAAAAGAACGCTGGGCAGGGCGGCGATGACTTCCTGTCCGAACTCGCGCCCCAACCGCTCCAGAATAATTTCATAATGCAACGTTCCCAAGAACCCGGCTTTAAAACCCTTGCCTAAAATCGCGCTTTGCTCCGGTTCAAAATAAAAAGAATTATCAATGAGCCGCATTTTGTGGAGCGCTTTTTTAAATTCCTCGTAATTTCCTTCTTCGCCGGGATATAAACTCGCGAAAATCATCGGTTTGGGCTCTTTGTAGCCGGAGAGCGGCTCTTGCGGATTTATTTGAGAAGTTATTGTTTCTCCGACCCTTATGCCTTCCAAGTCTTTAATTTTGGTGATTATATAGCCGATTTCGCCCGGTCCCAATTTGTCTTTTGGCTTGAGTTCCGGCGAAAAAATGCCGACATCTTCGGCTTTGAATTTTCTTTCGGCGTTAATCAAAAATAATTCGTCGCCCTTTTTAACTTCACCCTTGAAAACCCTGATGTAAGCGATGGCCCCTTGATGAAGGGAATATTCGTAATCAAAAATCAGGGCTTGAAACCCGCTTTCTTCGCCGGCTATGTCCGGCGCGCTTGGCGGAGGAATTCTCTTGATTATTTCTTCAAGCAACAAACCGACATTTTCTCCGCTTTTGGCGGAAATCAAAACAATTTCTTCTTCGTTAAAACCGAATAAATTTTTAAATTCTTCTTTTGTTTTTTTTACATCCGCTTGTGGCAAATCAATTTTGTTTATCGCCGGAATGATTTTAAGTCCCTGGTTTTTCGCCAATTCAAAATTTGCCAAAGTTTGGGCCTGCACTCCTTGCGAAGCGTCAACCAAGAGCACCGCGCCCTCAACCGCCGCGAGCGCCCTTGAAACTTCATAAGAAAAATCAATATGGCCGGGGGTATCAATTAAATTCAGCTTATAGCTTGTGGCTTTTAGCTCATAGTTCATGCAAACCGGGGTCATTTTGATTGTGATTCCTCTCTCTCGCTCCAGCGGATTGGAATCTAAATACTGCTCTTTCATTTTTCTTTTTTCAATTGTTCCGGTTAATTCCAAAAAACGGTCGGCCAAGGTTGATTTGCCGTGGTCAATATGGGCGGTTATTACAAAATTTCTGATGTTTTCGCCGGGGCTATTCATATTAAATCTCAATAACTAAACAGCCAATGATTAATATTATACATTGGACATTGATTAGAAGTTAGGTCAATTAGAAATTATTTGGCGCTTGGTTTTATCGCCACTCTTCTTTCCAATCCGTCGCCAACGCTTTCGGTTCTAATATCGGGGTCGTCGCTTAACGCCAGATGAACAACCCTTCTTTCATAAGAGGACATTGGTTTTAAAATAATTTCTTGCTGGAAATATCTTACTTTTTGGGCGGAGAGTTTGGCTAATTCTTTTAAGGTGTCGTCCCTTTGTTTTTGGTGGGCGTTGACATCTAAAAAAAATTTAAGGGGGGCTTCGTCTTTGTAAAGAGATTGAATTGTTTTTTTAATGATGTGATTTAAGGAAATTATATGCTCTCCCCTGTCGTTGAACAAAAAATCGTCTTTAATTGTTTTAATGTTAAACAAAACGCCTTCTGTTCGGTCTATTGTTTCAACTTCGGCTTCAACGCCCATTTTTTCAAGAAATTCCCGAATCAGGTTTAAAATTTTTATTTTGTTCTCCTCCATAAATTTTCTGAACGCTTTTTCTGACTCTGCTTTCGTGAATTATAGCAAAAATGGAAAAAGTTATCCAGTAAAGAGGAACAGCGGCGGGAAATTTAAAAGATATGAATAAAATAATAAACGGCAAAACATAAGTCATCTGCGCGCTCATCGCTCGGCTTAATTCCTGTTGAAAATCCGGCTTCGCGTCCGTCTTTTCCGTCTTCTCGGTTTTTTCAATTTTTGGCGCCATTAATTTCATCTGAACAAACTGCGCGAGAGCGGCGACAACTCCGAGAATTATGCTTGGCTCTTTTAAATTCACCAATCCTAAAAACGAAGTTTGGATTTCCGGAGGTATTACGACAAAAGAATACAAAGGAAGATTGCCGAGCGCCGCGCTTTTGACGAAAACCTGCCAAAGAGCGATTAAAATCGGGATTTGAACAAACGCCAAAACACAGCCGGAAAAAGGATTTAGTCCGTGGGATTTATAAAGTTCCATAGTTTGCTTCGCCTGTTCTTCTTTTTTATCTTTGAATTTTTCGCGCAGTTCTTTGATTTTTGGTTCAAGCTCGCGCATTTTAATTTGAGTCACGGCGCCGTGATGGGAAAACGGAAATAAAATTATTCTGACTATGACCGTCAAGCTGATTATCGCCAAACCAAGGTCGTAATTCGGCATATAATTGGAAAGTAAAATCAGGCCATTGAGAAGCGGCTGAAAAAACGCAAGATTGTAAATTGACGAAAGAAATTCCATATTAGTTGTTTATGGGGTCGTATCCGCCCTTGTTGAACGGGTTGCATCTTAAAATCCGCCAAATGGTTAATTTAAGCGCTCTCAAAAAAGGGAGTTTTGCGAAGGCTTGTTTGCCGTAATGAGAACAAGGCGGATAAAATTTGCAGCTGGAAAAATTTCTGCCGAAAATATTTGAGAAAAAAAACTGATAAAAACCGATAATCCGAATAAAAACATTGTTCACCCCGTTAGAAGTCTGTCTTTATATGATCATATAATCAATTTCGGACAAACAATATATATTTATAGCCCTCGTTAGTTTAAAGTTTAATACAGAATGTTTTCGTAAAAATTTTCTGTCAAAGACTTCTAACGGGGTTCATAAGGAATTTTATAATTTAATCCCCGTTTTTACAAATAGGGAGAGGATTGTCTCTTGAATTTGTTTTGAAGAAAATTCCAAAGAGCCGGGCCTAAAAATCAAAATACAATCAAAACCCGGTTTGAAATCGCTATAATTTTTGCGGATAATTTCATAAGTTTTGCGGCGCAAGGGATTTCTTTTTGACGACTTTTTGCTTAATTTGACCGGAACGATAACGGCGAAACGCGAAAAATCCAAGTTGTTTTCAATGAAGAATAAACTTGCTGTCGGATGAAAAAATCGCCGGCCTGATTTTATAAGTCCCGAAATCAGCTTGGCCGGGACTCGCCGGCTTTTTTTTAGCATATAATTCTAAACCGTGAGTTTTTTTCTGCCCTTATTTCTTCTTTTTTGCAAAACCTTTCTACCCCCGGGAGTTCTTTTTCTTCTTAGAAATCCGTGGGTTTTCCGCCGTTTTTTCTTTTTTGGCTGGTATGTTCTTTTTGGCATACCCAGTAAGACTAAATCGAATAAGAAAACTTATACTTCTTTAGTCTTTGCGTAAGGAATTTTCGACCAGGGGCGATTTTTAAGCAACACTCGCGCTGTTTAGCGTTTTCTTGATTTTTATGTTCTTCTAATCCGCGCCTTAGATCTTTAGTATAGCCAATATAATGATTTCTATCTTTAAGATTTCCTAAGGCATAGGCGTAGAAGAACATATTCGATTTTGTCTTACTGGGCATATTATCCATTCTACAATAAAAAAAATTTATTTCAATTATTTTTTTTATTTCGGATTTAAGTTAGGCTGTTATATAAAACAAATCCACAAATAATTAACACCTTATTAACATTACATTCAATAGCTTTTATTCGTGGATAATCTTATAATCAAAAAATAAATTAAATCTTATCTAAACGTTAAAAACATGGACACTAAAGACTTGTGGAGACAAATTTTATCGGAAATAGAACTTGAAATTTCTCCGGCTAATTTTGCCACTTGGTTTAAAAACACCGATTTGCGGGAAAAACAGAACGACCAAATGCTGATTTCCGTGCCGAATATTTTTGTAAAAGAGTGGTTGGAAGACAAGTATTGTAAATTGATTTTAAAAACAACGAGAAACCACCTGCCGGAAATCAAAATGATTAATTACGCCATAGCGATCCAATCGCCGGCCCAACCCCAAATCCACAAATCAGAAGAAAGCCACCATGCCAAAGAACAGCTTACTTTTAAAGAATCTTATGTTGACCCGGGAACCAATTTGAACCCGAAATACACTTTTGAAAATTTCGTCGTCGGCGCTTTTAATGAATTGGCTTACGCCGCCGGCCAGGCGATTATTAAAAACCTCGGCCTTCTTTACAATCCCTTTTTTGTCTATGGGGGCGTTGGGCTCGGCAAAACCCACCTTATTCAAGCGATAGGCAATACCGTAAAAAAACAGAAAACAAACATTAAGATTCAATACATATCGGCGGAAAAATTTTTCAAAGAGCTGATTGAAGCGATTCAACATGGAGAAACCAATCTTTTTAAAGACAAATACAGAGCTTGTAATCTTTTGATTGTTGACGATATCCAGTTTATCTCCGGCAAAAACGCGATTCAAGAAGAAATTTTTCACACCTTTAACGCTTTATACGAAAACAACAATCAAATTATATTTTCCTCGGACAGGCCTCCGGCCGCCATCCACAACCTGGAAGAAAGAGTAAGGTCGCGATTTGAAGGAGGATTGATTGTTGACATCAACACGCCTGATTTTGAAACAAAACTCGCTATTTTAAAGTCAAAATTAAGAGAAAAAAATATTGAGGTCAAGCAAGAAATTCTGGAATATCTGGCGAAAACAATAAAAGACAACATAAGAGAATTAGAGGGGGCGCTAAATTCCATTCTTTCCCGTTCTTATTTATTCAGTAAGGAATTAACCCTGGAAGAAGTTCAAAAGACGCTGAGTAAAAATATAAAACCAAAAAAGGTCATCACGCCGAAAGAAGTTATCCAGTGTGTCGCTAATTTTTACGACATCCCGGCAAAAAATCTTCTCGAAAAAACCAGAAGAAAAGAAATAGTCCGCGCAAGGCAAATAGCGATGTATATCTTAAGAGAGGATTTTAACGCCTCCCTGCCTTTTATCGGACAAAAATTCGGCGGAAAAGACCATACCACTGTTTTATACGCTTGTGAAAAAATTAAAAACGAAATTAAAATAAACGAACGGCTTAGGGAAGAATTAAAATATTTAAAAGAACAACTTTATAATATAGTGTAATTTTTTCTGGATATAATATGAATAACTTTGTGAATAATTATAAATAAAACCTTAAATACTAAATCTTGAATTTTAAACTAATTTCTTATCCAAAAATTATCCAACTAATTTCCAACAATTAAATTTATAAATTTCTTTTAAATTTAATAAAAAACAAACAATCCACACTATACACATCCCTACAACAACAAATTATATATATTTAAAATAATAGTAGTTGATTTATGAATATCACTTGTTTAAAAAATCATTTATTAAAAGCGTTAAACCTATCTTCTTCTCAAATGGGAAAAAATCAAAACATCCCGATTTTACAAGGAGGATTTTTAAAAACCCAAAAAAACCAATTATCAATAGAAACCACAAATCTTGAATCCAGTTTAAGGGTGTTTATACAAGTAAAAACAGAAAAAGAAGGAGAAATAATAGCGCCGATAAAAACCCTGATGAATTTAATTTCAAATCTTAAAGATGAAAAAATCAAACTTGAAAAAAAAGACAATAATTTGGAAATTTTATCCCAAAACTCCAAAGCGCTTATTAAATGTTATCCATTAGAAGAATTTCCCTCTTTTCCGTCAATAGGAGAGGGAATTAAAATAAATATTCCCATCAAAGACTTAATCGCCGGATTAAAACCAACCGCCAACTTCGTTTCCAAAAACGAGACAAAACCCGAGATTTCAAGTATTTTTATTTTTAACAAGGAAAATTTTTTAAATTTCGCCGCCACCGATTCGTTTCGTCTTTCGGAAAAAAAAGTGAATTTCATTGAGGAGAAAAATTTTTCTTTTTTAATTCCGTCAAAACACAGCCAAGAATTGATTAAAATTCTGGAAAGCGGGGAAAACCCGCAGGAAACCGCGGAAATCACGATTAATCAAAATCAAATTCTTTTTAAAGGACGGGATTTTGAATATCTTTCTGTTTTAACCTCGGGCGAATTCCCGGAATACAAAAAATTAATACCCGATTCTTTCGTTTCAGAGGCGCTGGTGTCTCTCAAAGATTTAACAGAAGCTATTCGTTCCTCAACTATTTTTTCAAACCGGCTTAATGAAATATTTTTGTTTTTAAACAAAGAAAAACAAAATTTGGAAATAAAAACCCTGAATGCGGATTTGGGAGAATATTCGGCAAAATTCCCGGCGCAAATCAAAGGAGATTCTCTGAATTTAACTTTTAATTGCGAGTATTTGCTTGACGGATTGGAAAATTTCAAAACCGATGAAATTTCGTTGAATTTTGCCGGCGAAACAAAACCCCTTTTAATCAAGTCTTCACAAGACTCGTCTTTGCTTTACCTTATTATGCCGATGAAAAATTATTAGTTATTCGCCCGTCATCATTGTTTTATTTTTCTAATTGATTATTATATTATTAATGCCCAATCTTTTCCCTCAATTTTTCGTCTTTTCTCTTTTAGCGCCTTTTGTTTTAAGAATAGCGCTGGCGTTAATTCTTATTTATCACGGTTATCCAAAGCTTTTTAAAAATTTTCAGGCGACTGCTTCTTATTTTGAGGCGCTCAAAATCAAGCCGGCTAAATTTTGGGTGATTATCGTCGGCTTGGTTGAATTTTTGGGCGGAATTTTTTTATTGTTCGGTTTTTTAACCCAACTCGTCGCGATTTTAGTCGGCATTCAGTTTTTATTCATAATTTTCGGCTTAAAAATTTCAAAGGGGTTTAAAGAGCTTGAATTTGATTTGGCGATTCTGGCGATGGCCTTGGCTTTGATATTTTTAGGCGCGGGCGCGTTTGGCGTTGATTTGCCTTATTTATAAAATGGAGCAAGAAATAAATTTTTACAATCCTCAAAACCAAAAATTCAGCATTGACGAATTAATCGGAGAAATAGTAAATTACATTAATCGGGAGCCTTCCCGTTTTTATCGCATCGTTGTCGGCAGCGACACTAAAGCTGTTTCCGAAACCAGGGTTACGACCGCGGTTGCTGTTTTAAAAGTCGGGAACGGCGGCAGATATTTTATCAGCCATTCTCCTTACCAGGAATTTTTTTCTTTAAAAGAAAGAATTTATAAGGAAGCCGTGGCTTCGGCGACTTTGGCTCAGGAAATAAGGTCAAGGTTGAAAGAAAAACTCGGCGAAGATTTTTTTTGGAACAACAACATCGTCGTTCACATTGATGTTGGCGAGCGCGGACCGACTCAAAGCTTGATTGACGGTTTAAAAGGAATGGTCCGCGGTTTTGGTTTTGAGCCGGTAATCAAGCCCGAAGCGTTTGCCGCCTTCGTTCTAGCCGACAGGCATACCTAGCAAGTGTGGATAAAACGCTTGAAAAATATTTGTTTTGCGGTATAATTAAAAATCTGGTCGAATAGGTTATAAATAAGAGTTGAAAATTGAATATGAATACCTGGATTTATGTCGGAATCGGCGTTATAATTGTCGCTTTGATTGTTTGGAAATTCGTGCTGTAATTGAGAAATAAAAAAGAAAAACCCGCTTTTAGAGCGGGTTTTTCTTTTAGAAAGAAAAGCCAATTATTCCGGCTTGGCTTCGTTTTTTGCCGCGATTCCTTCTCCTTTGACCCCGCCTTCCGTCGCTTCGGCGACCAATTTGCCGGTCCGCGACCTGATGTCTATTTTATAACCGGTAAGTTTGGCGGCAAGATAAACATTCTGCCCTCCCCGGCCGATAGCCAAAGAAAGCTGGTCCTCGGGAGCGATTACCTTCGCTTCTTTTTTATTTTCTTCAATTTCAACTCCTATGATTTTTGCCGGCGACAGGGCGTTTGCGACGAATTGAGCGGGGTCTTCGGACCACGGAATGATGTCAATTTTTTCGCCGCCCAGCTCGTTAATCACGGCATTCACCCTTACTCCCCGCTGTCCCACCAAAGAACCAACCGGGTCCACACCCTTTATTTTTGAGGCAACGGCGATTTTTGTTCTTGAGCCCGGGTCTCTCGCGATTTCTTTTATTTCAACCGCGCCGCCCGCGATTTCCGGCACTTCAATTTCAAACAATTTAATTAAAAATTTCGGATGAGTTCTTGTGAGATAAACATTTATGTCTTTTATGTTTTTTTCCGTCAAAAGAACCATTGCTTTGATTCGTTCGCCGATTCTGTAGTGTTCGCCGCTGATTTGTTCGTTTCTCGGCATAACCGCTATTACCCGGCCCAAATCAACAAAAACATTGCCTTCGCTTATTCTTTGGACGGCGCCCGAAACAATCTCACCTTCTTTTTTGGAAAACTCCTCAAAAACCAATTCCTTTTCCGTTTCCCGTATTTTTTGGGCGATAACCTGCTTGGCGGTTTGAGCCGCGATTCGGCCGAATTCTTGTTTTTCCTCCAAGGGGAAAGTCAATTCATCTCCGGGCTTCGCGTCTTTTTTGATTTTTTTCGCTTCTTTAAGCCAGATGTGCCGTTCAAGATTAAACACGGCTTTTTTTTCTTCCGCCGGGACGATTTCCATTTCTGTTTTTTCTCCGGACTCCTCTTTTGTTTTTTTAAGCTGTTCCAGTTCCTCTTCGCTTAAAATCATTGATTTATCAACAACGGTTTTTACCTGCCAAAATTCCGTTTTTCCGGTTTTAGAATCAAACTTCGCTCCCACGATTTGCCCTTTTGTGCCGTATTCTTTTTTATAAGCCGCGGCCAAAGCCGCCTCAATTCCTTCAATGAGTTTTGCTCTGGGGATGCCTTTTTCAAGTTCAAGCTGTTCCAGGGCGATTTGAAAATTTTTTACGTCTAAAACCACCATTTTATTAAAATTTTAACCCCGATTAGGGGCTTAATGATTTAATGTAGCAAATTTTCCGTTTTTATGTCAATAATGTATAAAAATAAAGCGCAAAGCCGCGGCATTTTCACCCCGTTAGAAATTACGCGGGCTTATAGGTAAGTGGCATACCGGTGCATTCGCATTGCACAGTCCCGAGTTCGATTCTCGGTAAGTCCAAAGGTTAAATTTCTAACGGGGCAAGTTGCCGAGGCAGGAGTTCGATTCTCCTCGGGTCCATCGCGGGTCCACCAGAATTATCGGGACATTGCCGAGGCCCGAGTTCGATTCTCGGTAAGTCCAAAGATAAATTTCTAATGGGAAAAAAAATCGGCGGCGCGCGCAAATATCAATCTTGATGAAGTTGGAAGTTTGCAAGTTATTTATCCGTCAAAAGATAAGCAAAACGAAATGGTTGGTAAAATTAGAAAAATACGAGCGAAAGCAACGGAATTGCGACAAGAGGCGGAAAGCATTGTCGCCGGAGCACAAAAAGAAATAGAGCAAATGATTTTAGCGTAAAATGATTGTGCATAACTTTTTTACATTGCTATTGACAAATAATTTTACATAGATTAGCATGATAGTGTAAGTAATAATTAGGTAATTTTATGGCCAACTATCATGTTTCAAGGCGAGCCGATGGGGATTGGCAAGCTAAAAAAGAAGGAGCGGACAAAGCAGGTGGAATTTTTGACACTCAATGCGAAGCCGAAAAAATGGCAAAGGAATTTTCTGCCAATTCGGGCGGTGGAGAGGTAAGAATTCATGGGCTTGATGGAAAAATAAGAGATAGCGACACGGTGAAGCCGGCTATTGATCCAAATCCGCCAAAAGATAAAGTATATTAAAACTATGCTTTCAAAATTTATTAAACAACAGCGCAAAAAGCATAATCTAACGCAGGATTTTTTGGCGTCCAAGATTGGCGTTTCTCGCCCGACTTATGTTCAGATAGAACAAGGCGAACGGGATTTGACTATCACCGAAGCAAGGAAACTATCGGATATTTTTGGTATTGTTTTTGATGATTTTGTTCAAGGTAAAGATACTTCCGCTATGGTAGAAATTAAAAAGAGCGTTAAAAAAACAAAAAAAGACAAGCAAGAAATGAGAATAAGCGTTCCTCAAAAAAATCTTGAGAAATTCAAAGAGGTTTTGCTTTATGTTTTATCAAAAGTAGGCGGCAAGCCGAATGTCGGCGAAGCCGTGGTTTATAAATTGCTTTATTTTATTGATTTTGATTTTTACGAAAAATTTGAGGAACAGCTTATCGGCGCAACCTATATTAAAAATCATTATGGGCCTACGCCGGTTGAGTTCAAAACTATTATTGACGATATGATTAAAAACGGCGAAGTTGTAAAAGTAGAAGGAAAATATTTTAATTATCCGCAAAGAAAATACTTGCCGATTCGCGAACCAGATTTAACAAAACTAAAAGACGCGCGCGAATTGCGTCACATTGACGAAGTGATAGCAAGATTGGGCGATAAAAACGCCACAGAATTAAGCGAATATTCTCACGAGGACACTCCTTGGCTCGTTGCAAAAGAAAATCAGCCGCTTGATTACGAGGCCGTATTCTACCGCACTCCTAAAACTTCCGTGAGAAATTATGACGAGCAAAATTAACTATGGCGAAACGCCGGAATTTCAAAAAGATTTCAAAAAACTACTCAAAAAATTCAAATCACTTGAGAGCGATTTAGAGCTTGCGAAAATAGCGGCTATTGAGCTTTACCATATCCAAAAGATAAATAATTTAAGTGTTTTTCCGATACAAGGTTTTTGCACGGAAGAAATTTATGTTTGCAAAATTAAAAAATTTGCCTGCAAAGCGTTAAAAGGACGGGGTTCAAAAAGCGGAATACGAGTTATTTACGCTTTTCATTGTCAAAGTTGTAAAATTGATTTTATTGAAATATATTTTAAGGGTGAAAAAGAAAATGAAGACCGCGAAAGAATTAAGGATTATCTGAAAAATTTTGAGCGGCGCGCCAGCTAACGCTGGCACAAATTCCGCCTCGCCCGAGCCGAAGTCCGCCAGAGGTCGGATAAACTCCGCTCTCGCCGCCCTGCTCATCAGAGCAGAGCAACACAAAAAAGTTTTCTTTTCCTTTTACCTGCCCGCCGAAGCCTCGGCACAGGCGGGGAAGAAAAAATCCGGCGCGCGCAAAATCAGAATCGCAACGAAAAAATCCGACAATTCTCTTTACCCCGTTAGAAGCAAAATGCCTCGCGGCTTGCCGCAAGTATGAATAAGGTTTGTTTTAGCGAACACAGGATTTAATGCTCCGCATGGGTTTCTAACAGGGGTTTACTAAATCTCTGTTTTTTGTTAAACAGAACCAGAGATGTTATTTCGGGTAAAGTCTAATTTTTTGGGACGAGTTTTTTAATAGTCCAAGAGAGGAGGATGAAGTGATTCTCGCGCATCACACATGGGTAGCGCTGGCAATACAAAAACTACTGGCGCTATTGCCGATGACATCGGCATTTTCTTTTGGCACATCATTCGTGGCGAGTTTTTTCAGCCACTTTGCGCTGGACAGAATTCCGCACGCGGATTGGGCTTTTGTAGAGGGCGAAGTTGACAGAAGAAAACTGTTTTTGATCGCCTTTGTGGATGTGGGGCTCGCGGTTGCGGTTTGGTTAATCACAAGTTGGGCGTTTTTTGAAATAACGTTCGGCGGGTTTTTTTGTTCTTTTGCCGCGTGCGCGCCGGACCTGAATAAATTTATAAAATTTCCGGCGATAATCAACAATCTCCACGAATTAGCGCATCATTCGTGGCGGAAAAACGGGAATAACGATGGCTTGCCGGCTTGGCAGTTGGGATTTGTAGCCATGATTATTCTCGCCGCCATTTTATCAAAAGCCCTTGGTTCTTAAACTTCCAAGGGTCTTTTTATTTTTAAATTTTTTCCTATAATTTATAAAAATGACTCTTCCGACTCATACTATAAGCGGTTTATTTATTGCTTCCTGGTTGCCGCCGGGCTTGGCGCAAGTAGCGGCTTTTGGAAGCCATTATCTTCTTGACGCAATACCCCATTGGGAAAAAAACAAAACAAGAATAAGAAACAACGCATCATTGCTCGGCGTTATTTCGTTATTTGAATTGTTTTTATCGTTTGGATTATATTTCTGGGTAATGCGCGCTTACGGAATAACCATTGAATTTCATTATCTTTCCGCCGGCATTCTTGCCGGCCTGCCGGATGTCGGCAAGGTGATTGACGGAAAAATAATTGACCTCCGTTTGCTTTTAAACAAATGGCCGATAAAAACATTCGGCTGGCTGCACACTCGCGTCCATAGCTGGGAAAACGGCGTTTACCGCCAACAAAACAAGGGTTTGCCGATGTTTCAGGCGATTTTTACGGCAGCCGTCGTTATAAATCTCGTTTTGTAACGACTCGCCCCGTTAGAAAGTTCGCTCCGGCGGACGACAATTTTATCCAGAGAGTAGACGACTTGTTGACAACTTTTATTTTTTAAATTATCATAAAGTTGTCAACTACCCTATGGATATAGAAGGCATTATTTTAAAAAAGCTTGGAAAAAACAAAAAAATAAAAGCAGCCGATATTGTTAAAGCCAGCGGTTTTTCACGCGCTTACATAAACCGTTTTTTTCAAAAATTGAAAAATGAGGGCAGAATAATCCTTTTGGGCAGGGCGAACAAGGCTTATTATGTGCCGGCTGACAAAAAAACCGTTGCTCGGGCGAGAAGCTTAATTTTAAGCGTCAGGAAAATTCTGCAAAACAAAAATCTTTCCGAGGACTTAGTTTTAGACCAGATAAAGCGGGAGACCGGTATTTTCTTTAATTTACCCCAAAATATTTCCAATATTATTGATTACGCTTTCAGCGAAATGCTGAATAACGCCATTGAACATTCAAAATCTCTGAAAATAGAAATTCGGGCGCAACGCAGCGCCGCCGGAGTTGTTTTTGAAGTAAGAGATTGGGGAGTCGGAATTTTTAATAATATAAAGAAAAAAAGGAAATTAAAAAATGAATTTGAGGCGATTCAAGATCTTTTAAAGGGCAAGCAAACCACCAGCCCGAGAGAGCACACCGGCGAGGGAATTTTCTTTACTTCCAAGGCGGGGAATATGCTGGCGATTCAAAGTTCAAGAAAAAAATTGATATTCAACAATATATTGGACGATATTTTTATAAAAGAAGCGGAAAAAACGATTGGCACAAAGGTTATTTTCCAAATTGAGCTTAAATCCAAAAGAAATCTCGCCGGCATTTTTAAGAGATATTCCGACAAGGCGTTTTCTTTCGCTAAAACAGAAACAAAAGTATTTCTTTACAAAATTGATACGGATTTCATTTCCCGTTCTCAGGCGAGAAGAATCGTCTCCGGCCTGGATAAGTTCAAAAACATAGTTTTAGATTTCAAGAGCGTGGATACGGTCGGTCAGGCGTTTGCTGACGAAATTTTTCGCGTTTGGCAACGGTCGCATCCCGATATTAAAATAGAATATCGCAACGCCAATAAAAACATTGAGTTTATGATAAAACGCGCCGCTCGGCCTGCCTCGTAGATTTTTATCACTGGGCGTTGTAGGGATTGAACCCACGGCCTTCTCGGTGTAAACGAGACGCTCTGCCACTGAGCTAAACGCCCCCTTGCTGAATAAACGGTCGCTCTACTCCAACCCTTGTCGGAGTCCGACAGCGGTCGGACCACTGAGCCAACCGTCTAATTTATGCGGGAAGGGGGAGTCGAACCCCCGACTGCTCTTTGGAAGAGAGCTATTTTGCCACTAAACCATTCCCGCTTGTTTCATCGCGACCTCCATCCAAGCCATTATTTTTCTAAATAAGAATATGCCGTATTCGGGACTATTGTTGCTTCTTATCGTAAGGTGTGCGGTTCCAAAAGGCAACTTGCCTCTTTTAAATAACTTTTTATCCATCCTTCCATCAATTTGTGTTTTGCCGAATTGTTTTAAGGGTATGCCCGTCAAGCGGCTCCAATGCCGTAGGCATTTTTTTATATTATTATCTGGATAAAGATGAATAGCAAGAGAAAAATTTTTCGTTGTTAAGCCGCATGCTTTTTTAAACCAATTTATAGCAAATGATAAAATTTCTGAATTAGAATTAATAATCCGTATTACCCCTGTAGTTTTAGATCCTTCACCCATATATAATCCAATACCCAACATAAGCAAATCCCGTTTTGTTAAATTGCCTATTTCTTTAACAGCCTCGCCCTGTGCTTTTTCAATGGAATCCATTTTTTGCCGACTTTTGAAAATAGCCATTTTTAACCTCCCCAAACCAATTCTTCTTATTATTTCTTCGTTCGGGCTATAAGGGACATCACGCAACCAATAACTCAAAGTACCTTTAGAAACACTTAGTTTCTCTTTAATGTAATTATAAGAATAGCCCCCTTTTCGCAACCGAATTGCCTGTTTTTTAATTATTTGACGGGCCATATTTATATTACCATCTTATCATATTATATAAACCGGTTCAAAATTTCTTAAATTCTTAAAATAAAAAATCGACCCTATACAGACCCAAGAAGATATGCGAGAAAGAGAAAAATATTACACTGCCAATCAAATATTCGGCGGAGAAGCAAGGAGTTTTTCTATGACGATTTCCAGCGCTTCTTTTGAAAAACCGATAACCAGAATTTTGCGGTTGAAAATCGCGTAGCCGGCAAGTTCTTCTCCTTTTTCGTTTTCCAAAAATCTCGCGCTTTGATTTTTAATGGTCAAATCCCGAAAAAACAAATCCGGCCTTAAATCTTTTAATTTTTCTTCGTTAATAAAAAATCTAAAATTCATAGCCAAGGCAGATTCCCATTTCAGCATTGCTGAAAAAGCCCGTTCAAAATTTTTAACCGGAATTAAAATGATAAATTCTCCGCCTTGATTTTGATTTTTCCCAATTAAACCCAATGTTATTTCTTTTTCAAAAGTGTCGCTTAAAGACAACGGCGGCTTGATTTCCAAGAGCGCGAAAAATTCCTTCGGCCCCAAAATATTGCGTTCCTTGTCGGTCAGATAAACAGCTCTGAAATTTTTTGAGCCCATGGGCCGCTCCTGAAGCTGTTTAAGGGCGGAGAAAAAAACATTTCGGTTCGCGTTTTTAATTTCAATCAATTCTTGATTTTCTACCAATGTTTTTGGCGGCCGGAAAAATTCTTTTGTCGTTTTAGTTTGAGTTGCGAATTTTCGGTAAGCAAAAAATCCTCCCAAGGCAAGAATCAGAATAACAACAAAGCCGACAAGAATAAAAACCAATTTTCTTTGCTTAGCGGAAAAACCGCCAATGCCTTTTTCTTTTTTCTGGCTGACGAGTTCCTGCCAGGATATTTTTTTGCTTTGAAGATAGGATGAAACATCGCCCTTAAAAGTCCTGACGGCGCTCTCTTCTTTTTTCTCCTCTTGATTGCTCTGGTCCATAAGTTTTATTGCTTGATTTTTGTTTGGGCTGAATAGTCCCCACTTCTTTAATTGAGAGATTTATTCTTCCCAAGTCGTCAATGCCGATGACTTTTACGGTTGCCTGGTCGCCGATTTCCAGGTAATCTCTTACTTGATTTATTCTTTGGGGCGCGATTTCCGAAATATGGACTAATCCTTCCTGCCCGGGAGCGATTTCAACCATTGCCCCGAATTCAAAAATCCGGCTGACAACTCCTTCTGCCACCTCGCCGACCTTAAATTCACGCGTCAAATCTTTGATTATTTCCAAAGCCCTTTGGGCTGATTCTTCGTTTTTGCCGGTGATATAAACAACGCCGCTTTGTTCAACATCAATCTCGGTTTCTGTTTTAGCGATGATGTTTTGAATGACGCGGCCGCCCGGTCCGATTAAATCTCTGATTTTCTCGGGATTGATTTGATGGCGGATTATTCTCGGAGCTGTCTTTGGAAGTTCTTTTCTCGGAGAAGGAATGGCGTCAAGGATTAATTTTAAAATTTTTTCAAGCGTTGGCTTTGCCTGTAAAAAAGTTTTTTCTATGATTTCCGGCGTTATTCCTTCAATCTTGACGTCAAGTTGCAGAGCGGTTATACCTTCTTTAGTCCGCGCGATTTTGAAATCCATATCGCCGTGATGGTCTTCGGGTCCTTGGATGTCCGTCAAAATTTTGAAATTCTTTTCGTTCCCCTTTTCTATCGCGAGCCCCATTGAGATGCCCGCGACCGGATTTTTAATCGGCACGCCCGCGGCCATCAAGGCCAGAGTTGAAGCGCAAGTTGAAGCCATTGAAGTTGAGCCGTTTGAAGAAAGAGTTTCCGAAACAATCCTGACGGTGTACGGAAAATCTTCTTTTTTCGGGACAACCGGCAAAAGCGCTTTTTCAACCAAAGCGCCGTGTCCGATTTCCCGCCTGCCCGGCGAGCCGCTTCGTCCGGTTTCCCCGGTTGAAAACGGAGGAAAATTATAATGATGCATAAAATGTTTCTGCCCCCTGATTTCCATTCCTTCAATAATCAGGACGTCTTGCGGCCCGCCGAGCGTTAAGGCCGACAAAACATGAGTTTCTCCGCGGTAAAATAACCCCGAGCCGTGAACTCGCGGAAGAATATCAACCCCGGCGAAAAGTTCTCTTATTTCGTCCAAAGCGCGTCCGTCGGGCCTTTTGTCTTTTTCAAGGATGTTTTTGTGGAAAATTTCGCCGATTGTTTCTTCATACAGCGCGGAAGCGAGGCCAAGGTCTTTGTCCGGCAAATTCTTGCCAACGCTTTCCATCCATTCTTCTTTTAATTCCGCGATCCGGTTTAGCCGCACGGGTTTTTCAACGATATAAACAAAATCTTCAAGCCGCGGCCGGATGTGGCGGTTGAATAAATCTTTTGTTTTTTGGGAAGGCGAGGGAAAATCAAGTCCGACTTTTGTTTTTCCGATTTTCGCCGCGATTTCTTTTTGAAAATTTTCTATTTTTTCCAATTCTTTTTCCGCTTCTTTTAATCCTTGTAAAATGATTTTTTCGTCAATTTCTTTTGCTCCGGCTTCAATCATGTTGATTTTTCCCGTTTTTGAACAAGCGACAAGGTCAAGAATTGACTTCCCCCTTTCTTCGTAGGTCGGATTTAAAACAAATCTTTTTTCTTCCGGAAGATAGCCGATTCTAATCGGGACAACAGGTCCGTTCCACGGAATGTCCGAAGCGGCAAGGGCGAGAGAAGCGGCTAAAATCGCCGGAACATCCGGGTCATTTTCTCCGTCAATTGAAAGCACCATTGCCATAATTTGAATGTCATTTCTTATTCTCTGGTTAAATAACGGCCGAATAGTGCGGTCAATGACGCGGCTGACTAAAATCGCTTCTTCCGAGGGTCTGGCTTCGCGCCTTACAAAACGCGAACCGAGAATTTCGCCGGCGGCGTAAAATTTTTCCTCGTAATCAACGGTCAGAGGCATAAAATCTCTTCCCTCTTTGGCGTTTTTATTCATTACGGCGGTGGCCAAAACCAGAGTGTCGCCGTATCTTACGGTTACCGCGCCGTTGGCTTGTTCCGCCAAATCAGAAAACTCCGCCCTAAGCGGCTTGCCGGCAAATTCAATATTGAATTCTTTTTTTGTCATATATTTTTTGTCGCCAAAAGAAATCTTCTCGGGTCGTCTTCCAAGTTAAAAAATTCATCAGCCCTTTCTTTCAGCTTTGAAGAAGACGACCGGCCAAAACCGATAACTTCAACTTGGGAACCAAGATTGGTTTTAAGATATTCTATTAAGGGGGCAAAGTCTCCGTCGCCCGTGACAAGAACCACAACATCGGCCTTTTGGGCCAATCTTATGGCATCCACGGCAAGCCCCACATCCCAATCTCCTTTTTTAAAACCGCCGGGATAAACTTGCAGTTCTTTGATTTTCGTTTCAATTCCGCTTTTAACCAAAGCGTCAAAAAACGCCGCTTCTTCGCGGCTTTCTGTTTTCACGACATAGCCGATCGCCCGGATTAATTTTCTGCCGGCCACAGCTTGTTTTAAAACCTCTTTAAAATTAACGCGTTTTTGATAAAGAGCTTTTGCCGAGTGGTACATATTAGGAACATCAATCAGCGTTACCACCCTTTGGTCTTTGTGTTTGACGATTGTCATTTAGGCTGTTTATTGTTGGAGTTTAAGTTTTTTAACGGCGGTGTTATAGCGTTTTTCGTCTTCGTATTTTAGATAATTAAGAAGCGTTCGGCGTTTGCTTACCATTCCCAGAAGCCCTCTTCTTGAAAGCTTGTCTTTTTTGTTTTTTTCCAAATGTTTGAGAAGTCGGCTAATTTCTTCCGTTAAAACGGCGATTTGAACTTCGGCAGAACCAGTATCGCGTTCGTGCAGTTTATATTTTTCAATAATTTTTTGTTTTTCCTTTGTCGGAATCATTAATTTTTATCATATATTATTTATATGCTAAAATCAAATAAATTAATTCACGATTTTAAATATTAAAACTAAGGTTTTGTCTAAGACAATGTCTAAGACAATGTCCGAGAGGAATTCATGATGTCCAAGAGAATTTGTTTATAAAATAAGGATATTTTGACAAAATCGTGAGTATGACGGGGATAAATTGTTAATTTGTCCGAGAGAAATGTCTTAGAGAATGTCTTAGAGAATACCCGAGAGAAAAACTCATAAAAGGAATTATATATATTATGAAAAAAAGGTTTCACGTGAACCCCGTTAGAAATCAAAAGATTTCTAACGGGGTGAAAATTTATACAAAAGTCGGAGATAGGGGATATACAACGCTTTATGGAGGCAAGAAAATATCAAAAACTCAACCTTTGATTGGGTTATTGGCTGGTATTGACGAGCTTAATTCTATTTTAGGAGTAGCAAAAGCGTTTTCACGTGAAAACACTCTTAATGAGTGGTTAGAAATGGCGCAAAACGATTTATTTATTATTCAAGCAGAGTTGGGTGGTTTTCACGTGAAACCATTAAAAGGTTATAAAATAGAAAAATTAGAAAAAATCATTGATAAATTAAGCGTGAAAATTGATTTAAGGGGATTTGTAGTGCCTGGCGGCAGTAAAGTCGGCGCTTTGCTCTATTTTTCACGGGCAATATGCCGCAGAGCCGAAATTCAAGCAGTTAGGCATTATTCAAGGCATAAATTTAACCCCAAAATTCTCCAGTATTTAAACCGCCTTTCTGATTTTCTTTATATTTTGGCTCGTTGGGAAAACAGAAAAACAAAAGAAAAAAGCCCAACTTATAAATAAGCGTGAAAATGTTTTCACGTGAAACACCCTTTTATTATGGAAACTTATAAAATTGGAAGAATTGGCGAAAATGTCTTTTGTAAACATCTTGAAAACAAGGGTTTTAAGATTATTGAAAGAAATTATAGGCAAAAGTGGGGGGAAATTGATGTAATTGGGAAAAAAGACGGGATTTTACATTTTTTTGAGGTAAAGAGCGCGGAAGCGTTTTCACGTGAAAACGGTGTCAGACCCGAAGAAAACATTACGCCCCATAAAAAACGCCAGCTTCGCAAAATTATTCAAACCTATCTTTTTGATAAGAAAATTTCCGAAGAACAAGAATTTCAGATAGACGCCGGCATTGTTTTAATTGATTTTTCAAGCAAAAAAGCTAAAATAAAGATAATTGAGGATATTTTGAGTTAGGTTTGTTATTATAATATTTTTTGATAAAATTTCATTATGAAAAATAAAATAAATCAATATTATATTATTTATGAACGCGAGGGGAAAAAAGGATATGTTGCTTCAGCGCCGGCAATTACCGGCTGTGTAGTTTATGGTAAAACCTTAAAAGAAGCCCACAAGAATATTCAGCCAGCAATTCAAGAATGCCTTGAAGTAATTAAAGAATTTCATCAAGATATTCCCGAAGAGACGATTAAGCCGGAAGTCATTCAAAAATTCTCTTTATAAACATTCTAACGATGTTCCCAATGGGTTGCTAAACAAACTTATTAAGGAAATGAAGTTATCGGCGAAAGAATTTAATCAGTTATAAAAAAGCTAAAATTAGCTCAAAGATTTTTTGCCGGAGAGTAGTATAATGGCAGTATTCGCGCTTCTTGCCCCGTTAGAAATTTTACCGGGCCGGCGTATGATGGTGGTACGCCTGCTTTGGGAGCAGGTAGACTGGGTTCAATTCCCAGCGGCCCGACCAACATAGATATTTTGAAAATTTGGCGATGTCGCCAATAATACAATTATCAAAATTGAATCTGGTAAAAACCAGAATCCAACACTTGATATGCTCAAAAAAAATGCGAAAGCCCTTGAGGTGAGCGTGGATGAGTTAATAAAATAAATATATGGACACAACAGCAATCGTTTTAATAATCTATTTAGCAGTGATGTTTTTTGTTGCATGGCATTTTTCTAGAAAGGAATCTGTTGAGGCATATTTTGTAAACCAAAGAAAAACGAATCTCTGGCTTATGACTTTTTCTACTGTTGCTACGGTGGTGGGAGCTGGCGCGACAGTAGCTATTGTTTCGGAAGTTTATAACACAGGTATTTCGTATGGTTTGGCGCTGCCAATTTCTTTTATAGCCGGTATGTTTATTCTCGGATTATTGGCGAAAAAAATAAAAGAAATTGGCGATCAATACGGCGCGCATACTATTGTTGATTTTTTTGAAAAAAGGTTTGGAAGAAAAAACAAAATCTTAACGGGTTGGTTGCAATTATTTTTGCTTGTTATTTGGATTGGAATTCAAGCAATTGCCATTGCATCGCTCGCGTCCGTTCTCATAGGAGTTGATTATGTAATCGCATTGTTCTTTTCTGCGGCCATTACAATTCTTTACACCGCTATGGGCGGATTAAAAGTTGATATTATCACCGACTTTATTCAATTTTGGACAATCGTTCTGGTGTTTATCGCTATGGCAATTGTTGGATATCAAAGTATAGGAAGTTTTGGCGATTTGTTCGCGCAGTTACCAAGGGGCCATCTTGACCCGCTGGCTTTTGGCGGATTAAGTTGGTTCATCGGAGTAATTCTACTAAGCGGATTTTTGTATCTCGGCAACACTACGCATTGGCAAAGAATTTTTTCCGCCGAAAGCCAAAGCACTGCCCAAAAATCATTTTACCTTGCAATTCCAATTACCGCTTTTCTTGGATTTTTAGTTTTGTTTTTGGGTCTTATTGCGGCAGTTAAATTGCCAGTTGGAATTCAGAAAGAAACCGCCATATTTACATTGATGAAAGGAATTTTACCGCCATGGTTAGTTGGACTTGGTTTTGCGTCAATTCTGGCAGTTATCATGTCCTCTCTTGATAGCTTGTTTGTCGGCGGTTCTACAATTATCTACAAAGCCTTGTTTGGTCAGAAAAATCTTGATAGCAGAAAAGAAATGATATATGCTCGATTGCTCACTGCCGCTTTTGGCGTTGTCGGGTTTGTGTTAGCGTTTATAATTCCCAATATAGTTACTTTGTCATTGCTGGCTACATATTTGGCGTTAATTTTTGTGCCGCCTATTTTTGCTGGAATTTATTCAAAAAAGATTTCGGCAAATGCGTGCTTCTATTCAATTTTGATTCCCTCTATTGTTTTGTTTATTCTTTTCCCGATTTTGGAAGAACAAGTTTTTGTGGTAACTACTTTGCTGGGAGTGCTGATAATAACTCTTTATGATAAGATTTTTAAGAGAAAAGATTTAGAAGTAATTTAGCTAATATAAATTATGAATTCAGTATTATATATGCCAGATGGGAATAAGAGATTTGCTCAGAAAAATAATATTCCATTAGAAGAAGCTTACAGACAAGGCGGAAGAACTTTAAAATTATTTTCTGAATTTTTTATAGGTGAAGAAAAATTTCATCAATTCATTTATCATGCGATGTCTAATTATACTCATCAAAGAACGGACTTGAGTTTAAAGCCTATTTATAAAGCCGCCATAGAAACGCTTGATAAACTTCTTAAAGAAAGATTTTTTATAGAAAAAGGAATTTCATTTAGGGCAATTGACCATTTTGGAGGATTGCCATCAGAACTAAAAAAGGTTATAAAAGAATTATCTGATTCTACAAAAAATGCTAAAAATGGCGATATTGTTGTTTTACTGGGATATTCACTAGAAGAAGATATGAACCAAGCACTTTCTCATAATCCTAAAAATTATAAAGCTCTTCAAGAGAATCTTTTATTCTCTAATATTCAGCTCGTCATTAGACCTACAGAAATGAGACCATCGGAAGGGCCGGTCTACGCCATGGCCCAAGCTCAAATGATGACTCTAGATAAGCTGAATCCTGAAATTACAAGAGAAGATTTAGAAAAAATCTGGAAGGAATATACGGAATTGAAAAACTACAGAGAGAAAAGCAATCCATATCATAGACGGTAAAATATCTGATTCTATTGGTGAGCTAGCGTTCGCAGAAAATATGGAATCGAGGCGTGGTGCGTCAGTTTCACTGGCACGAAATTCGGTGGCGGCGGAAAACGAGGGCGGGCAAAAATTCCTCCCCAACCCCTTCCTTTTTGCCCGCCCGAGCGTTCAGTGTGGCGCGCGAAGTGCGGAAATCAATCGGGATTTTGCTCAAAAAAGGTTCGCGCTTCATTCAGTAATTGTGAAAATTTAATTATTATGAACAAATATCTTGTAACGGGCGGGGCTGGTTTTATTGGTTCTAATTTAGTTGATGAACTAATTAAACTCGGCAACGAAGTGGTTGTTTTAGACAATCTCTCAACCGGCAAAAAAGAAAATTTAAATCCAAGGGCAAAATTTATAAAAGCTGACATCAGAAACTTGGAAGAAATTCGTCCGGCTTTTGAAGGAATAAACGGCGTTTTCCATCTTGCCGCAATGCCGCGCGTTCAGTTTTCCATAGAAAATCCGGCGGAAACTAACGAAGTTAATGTCAATGGCGTTCTTAATGTTTTAATCGCAAGCCGCGACGCAAAAGTTAAAAGAGCGGTTTATTCCGCTTCTTCTTCGGTTTATGGAAATACCGAAGTTTTGCCAACCAATGAAAATATAAAACCTAATTCAATGAGCCCCTATGGGCTTCAAAAATATATTGGCGAAGAATATTGCCGGCTTTTTTCGCTTATTTACGGTCTGGAAACCGTTTCGCTTCGTTATTTTAATGTTTACGGGTGGCGAATGGCTGACAGCGGCGCTTATTTAACCGTAATTAAAGTGTTTTTAAATCAAAAAGCCGCCGGCAAACCGCTTACGATTACCGGCGACGGAAATCAAACAAGAGATTTTACTCATATTCGCGATGTCGCGCGAGCCAATATCTTGGCAATGCAAAGTTTAAACATTGGCAAAGGAGAAGCGATTAATATCGGCGCTGGAAAAAATTACAGCGTCAACCAAATTGCCGATTTAATCGGCGGCGAAAAAAAATACATTGAGCCGCGGATTGAACCAAAACACACCTTGGCCGATATTTCTCTCGCCAAAAAACTTTTAAATTGGGAGCCAAGGGAAAAACTTGAAGAGGCGATTAAAGAATTATTGTAAAAAATCAGCCGATTTGCATTAAAAGGAATTTCTGATAATACATTATTTTGACTTTACGCGCAATTTTTTATACCATCTATTATAGGAGATTTTTTAAAGGTCGAAAACTTTTAAAATAATCAAATTTATATGACAAAGTCAATTTTTGCCGCAATTTCAGTTTTTATTTTCATAGGCCTTGCTGGTTTTGTTTTGGCGAACGGCGAGCATACGGCCCAAGAAGAAGCCGAAGGAAAAGCGATTTGGGAAAAACTCACAAGCAAAGAAATTACTTGCGATAAATTGACCGACGAAAATTTCGGCGCGCTCGGAGAATATTTTATGGGACAAATGATGGGCGACTCGCACGAGGCGATGAATAATATGATGATTCAAGCGATGGGTGAAAAAGGCGAAGGCGAGATGCATATTGCGATGGGGAAAAGAATGAGCGGATGCGGCGTTTCAACAAAACTTCCTCAAGGAGGGTGGATGTCAATGATGCAGGGAACGGGAAAGGGAATGATGGGTGGCGGAGGAATGATGGGAAATTTTGGCTGGAGTCCGATGGGCTTCGGGGGTTTTGGACTTCTTGGCTGGACTTTTATGATTTTTTGGTGGGTTTTAATCGTACTTGGCATTGCTGCGGTTATCGCGCTCATAAAGCGGCTTTAGGGCGATGATTTCTCGGAAAACAATTATTATATTGGGCGGCGGAATCGGCGGAGTGGTTTGCGCCAACAGATTGGCAAAAAAAGTCGGAAACAAAGCCGAAATTATTTTAGTTGATAAAAGCGCGACTCATATTTATCAACCGTCTTTTTTGCGGGTTTTGTTCGGAGAGCGCGGGCCGGAACAAATTCAAAAACCGCTTTCTTCGTTGGAAAGAAAAGGCATTGAAGTTGTTCAGGACGAAATTTTGAAAATTATTCCGGAAAATAAGACGGTAAAAACCCAAAATCGGGATTTTAAATACGATTATTTGATTATTTCGCTCGGCGCCGAACTCGCGCCGGAAAAAATACCGGGACTTAATCAAGCGGGTTTTAATCTTTACGAATTGCGGGGAATAGAAAAATTGCGCGATGAATTGCGGATTTTTTCCGGGGGCAAAATCGCCGTTGTTATTTCCTCCCTTCCTTTTAAGTGTCCGGCCGCTCCTTACGAAGCCGCTTTTTTGCTTGATGAATATTTTCGGAAAAGAAATATAAGAGACAAGGTGGAAATCGGCGTTTTTACGCCCGAATCTCTGCCCCTTCCGGCAGTCGGGCCGGAAAACGGAAAAATTATTAAATCAATGATTGAATCAAGAAACATTAAATTCAATCCCGAGCTTAATCTTGTTTCCGTCGCTCCGGACAAAAAAGAGATTATTTTCAAAGAAAACAAAATCGCGAAATTTGATATTTTGATTTTTGTTCCCCCTCATCAAGGGGAGAAAGCAATCAGGGAATCGGGGATAGGTAACGAGGCCGGTTGGATTCCGGTTGATAAAAAAACTCTTCAGGCAAAATATGAAAATGTTTTTGCGATTGGCGACGCGGCTTTTATCGCTCTTGCTTCCGGAAAGCCGCTTCCAAAAGCCGGAGTTTTTGCTCATCTTGAAGCCGAAGTCGCGGCTGATAATATAGCAAACGACATCAAGGGCATTAATCTTAAAAAAGAATACGACGGACAGGGCTCTTGTTTTTTGGAAACCGGTTTTGGCAAGGCGGGTTTTGCGAGCGGAAAATTTTACGCCGAGCCGGACCCGCAAATAAAAATAAGGCGACCCGCCAGAATTTGGCATTTGGGAAAAGTCCTTTTTGAAAAATACTGGTTTTGGAAATGGTTTTAATATGAGCTATTCTCTTTCCATTGGCATTGTCGGCCTGCCTAATGTGGGCAAATCAACCTTGTTTTCGGCCATCACGAAAAAACAGGTTGATTGCGCCAATTATCCGTTTTGCACGATTGACCCGAATGTGGGAGTTGTCGCCATACCCGACGAGCGGGTTGATAAATTAGCGGAAATGGCGCGCTCCGCGAAAAAAATTTACGCCACGGTTGAATTCGTTGACATTGCCGGATTGGTTAAGGGCGCGGCTCAGGGAGAAGGTCTCGGCAACAAATTTCTGGCGAATATCCGCGAAACCGACGCGATTGTTTATGTTCTTCGCGCTTTCAATAATTCAGACATTATAAACACCCAAGGCAAAATAGACCCTCTGTCCGACAAAGAGATTTTAGACGCGGAACTGGCATTAAAAGATTTGGAAACAATTGATAAAAGGATTGACGGTTTGCAAAAGGAAATAAAATTAGGGAAAAAAGACGCTGCGAGAGAATCCGAAGCCCTGAAAAAAGCAAAAGAATTTCTGCTTTCCGGGAAAATTTTGGCGGAACAAAACTGGAGCGAAGAAGAAAAGAAAATTTTGAAAAACTGCCAATTCTTGACATTAAAAGAGCGCGTTTATTTGTTAAACGGGAAAGACGGCGAAATCGCGCCTGATTTAATTGATGTTTTCAGAAAAAATAATTGGGAATTTTTAGTTATGGACATCGCGGCTGAATTTGATTCAGCGGGATTTAATCCGGACGAACGGGAATCGCTCGGCCTGCCGAAAGAATCGCGGCTTGATTCTTTGATTAAAAAATCTTATGAAATTCTCGGCTTGATAACATTTTTAACAACCGGCGAGGATGAAACGCGCGCTTGGACGATTAAAAAAGGAATAAAAGCGCCCCAAGCCGCCGGCGTTATTCACAGCGATTTTGAAAAAAATTTTATTAAAG
>Ga0209542_10002464_pt1 | contig 41307 bp, 38 predicted proteins | sample RifCSPhighO2_01_FD_184028 | JGI IMG/M metagenome (GOLD analysis project Ga0209542, IMG submission 184028) | Soil microbial communities from Rifle, Colorado - Rifle CSP2_plank highO2_0.1 (SPAdes) (version 2) | ecosystem: Environmental > Terrestrial > Deep subsurface > Rock core/Sediment ... | reverse complement strand
TTTGCGGTGTACCATTCCCATGCATGTATCCTACCTCTTCAGGTATCAAAGCTTTGACGCTATAGCGTCGAGTTGTGGATAGTGACTAACTATGAGAGGTTCTGACTGCTTGGAGTGGAACACCGCAAAGATATCTATCGGTAGGACACTTTACCGAAGTTAAATCGGTACTTCCTCTTCATTTTTTGACTAGGATACAACCTGACTTACCCAAGAAACGAATCCATTATTTTCTCTGCAACGGCTTTCGCTTCTGCATCTACCCTCTCCTTATACAAGTCAGGTCTTTTTTCAATTAAGTCGTCAACACTTTTTTCAATATGTTCATTATTTTCTATTTTATTCAAGAAGTGAAGCAATTTGTAATACACTTCCTTTGCTTTTTTAAAAGCCGTTGCATCTTCACCAAACTCAGAGAAAGTAGACCTCTTACCATCTATTTCAATAAAATATTTATCGGCGCCATCTCCTGTGCTTCTGCCAACTAAAATTTCCTGTGCATTATGTTTGAATTTATAATTCGTGACCCCATTCTTCATGTGTATGGCCTCTAAAGAAGGGGCGATCTGCTTAAATAGCTCAAGATCTGCCGGACTTAGTCTACCAGTTACCCAGGACTCTCTTTCTGCACTCATTAGTTCTTGTTTAACTCCCATATTCTCTTGGCCGGCTTTTTCAACTTCCTCGGGACTCGGTTGATTTAATCTTTCGCTCATACTTAATGAATATTGGTTAGGTTATGCCTTAAGCGTACCCCCCCCCGAAAAAATTGCAAGGTGAAGGGAGTGGCAAACGCAACGGTCGCAGATTTGGTATTGTGGAGGCAATGGCGAGCAGATTCATCCATCTCCATACGCATAGCCACTACAGCTTCTTGCAGGCGTTGCCGAAGGTGGATGAACTCGTGGAGAAAGCGCGAAAGGAGGGTATGGACGCGCTCGCGCTTACCGACGCCGGCAATATGCACGGCGCGATTGAGTTCTACAAGGCGGCAACGAATGCGGGCGTGAAGCCGATTCTCGGCGTTGACGCGTACCTCGCGCCGCGCTCGCGGCACGAGAAGGACCCGAATATTGACGCGAAGCGTTCGCGCATCGTGCTCCTCGCCAAAACGAACCAAGGGTACACGAACCTGCTCGCGCTCGTAACGAAGTCATGGACCGAAGGGTTCTTTGAGCGCCCGCGCATAGACAAGGAACTTCTGCGCGAGCACGGCCGCGGCATTATCGCGCTCCTGCCCTCCTTCGCCGGCGACGTCGCCCAGTGCCTGCGCGCCGGCGACCCCGATGGCGCCGCGGCCGCGCTCGCGGAATTCAAGAACATTTTCGGTAGCGAGAATGTCTTCCTTGAGATAACGCATCACCCGAAGGTCGCTGGGCACGAAGAATTGCAACAGCAGATAGTCGCCCTTGCCCATTCAAGCGGTACTCCGCTTGTCGGGCAACACGACGTCTACTATCTCGCGCCCGAGGACCGCGAGGCGACCGAGATTATGCGCCGCATTCAACAGGGCGGGCGCGGGAAGAATGAAGACGAGGACTTCTCCTTCATCAGCGAACACCGCGCTCTTGGACTTTTCAAGGATACCCCCGAAGCGGTGGATAATTCGCGGAAGATTGCCGACCGCTGTAACGTGTCCTTTGAACTCGGGAGATGGACATTCCCCGCCGTGCCGGTCTCACCCGGCTTTACAAATCACGACGAAGAACTGCGTGCGAAGGCGTATGCGGGCATTGAAGAGCGCGGTCTCGCAGAGACGAAGGAGATTGCCGACCGCATTGAGTATGAACTGAAGATTATTATCGGCAAGGGCTTCGCGGTGTACTACCTCATCGTCGCCGATTTGCTCGCATTCGCACGAAGTGCCGGTATCCTCACTACCACGCGAGGGTCGGCGGCAGGCAGTTTGGTCGCGTATCTTGTCGGCATCACGAACGTGGATCCTCTTTTCTATAAGCTACCCTTTGAACGATTCCTCAATCCCGAGAGGCCGAAGGCGCCTGACATTGACATGGATATGGCCGACAACCGACGCGACGAGATGATCGCATACACCAAGCAGAAATACGGCGAGGACCACGTCGCACAGATAGGCACCTTCGGCACCATGATGGCGAGAGCGGCGGTACGTGACGTCGCGCGTGCGCTCGGTCACTCCTACGCCACCGGCGACCGCATCGCGAAGCTTATCCCAATAGGCTCGCAAGGGTTCCCGATGACCATTGACCGTGCGCTTGAACTGGAACCCGATTTGAAGACGCTCTACGACGAAGACGACGATACGCGCGAGGTCATCGGCCTCGCGAAGCGCATTGAGGGATGCGTGCGACATGTCGGCGTCCACGCGGCCGGCGTCGTGGTCGCGCCGACACCCCTTATTGAGTGGACTCCCATCCAACCGGACCCCAAGGGCACCGGCAAACTCATCACGCAATATGATATGTACTCCATCACCGACGAGTACGGCGGCGTGGGGCTCCTGAAATTTGACTTCCTCGGCATCAAAAATCTCGCCGTTCTCGCCGACGCGGTCGCCAGGGTGAAGGAGGCGCGCGGCATCGTTGTTGACATTGAAAATGTTCCTATTGATGACGCACGAACATTTGAGATGCTCGCGCGCGGCGAGACCGAGGGTACGTTCCAGTTGAACGGCTCCGGTATGACCCGCTGGCTTAAAGAACTGCGGCCGACTACCATCCATGACATCAATGCGATGGTCGCCCTCTACCGCCCGGGACCGATGGAGACGATTCCCTCGTATATTGAGCGCAAGCATAATCCGAAGCTCATACACTATCTGGACCCGCGTATGAAGGAGTACCTTGATTTCTCCTACGGCATTCTCGTTTACCAAGACGACGTGCTCCTCACCGCGATAAAGCTCGGCGGGTACTCGTGGCTTGAAGCGGATATGCTCCGCAAAGCGATGGGGAAGAAGATTCCGAAGGTTATGCAGGCGGAGAAAGAGAAACTGACGAAAGGTTTTATGGAATACGGCAAACTCTCCAAGCAGTTGGCGGAAAAATTATGGGAACTCATAGAGCCCTTTGCCGCCTACGGCTTCAACAAGGCGCACGCCGCGAGCTACGGCAAGGTCGCCTACCAGACGTCATATATGAAAGCGAACTATCCGGTGGAATATCTTGCCGCCCTCCTCACCGCGGACTCGGGCGATATCGACCAGATATCCATTTATGTCACCGAAGCGAAGCGCATGGGGGTCAAGATTTTGCCGCCGAATGTGAACGAGAGCGGCACGATGTTTACGGTTGTGTCAAATGGCGCCATCCGTTTCGGCCTCTCATCAATTAAGAACTTCGGCGACGGCATTTCAGAAGCGATTATTGCCGAGAGAGAAGCACACGGAGTCTTCGCCTCCCTCTCCGACTTCCTCTCTCGAATAGCGTCAAAAAATCTCAACCGCAAGTCGCTTGAGTCGCTTATCAAGTGCGGCGCGCTTGACCAGCTTGGCGAGCGCGGCTCTCTGCTTGAAAATATTGAGACGCTCCTCTCGTATCACCGCGAAGCGACCGCAGAAGCGCCCCAAGACTCTCTCTTTTCCGCCGGAGGTGGATCCGCCTTCGGCGGAGGCGGATTTCTTGCGCCAGCTACACTCACACTGCCGATAGGCAAGCCGGTCTCGCTCACAGAAAAGTTGAATTGGGAAAAAGAGTTGCTCGGCATCTACGTTTCCGGCCATCCGCTTGATGCGCACACCGCTATTATTAAGAAATCAGTACTCACTATCGCCAAGATTAAAGAGGAGCGGCAACAGGGGATGCTCGTCATCCTGCCGGTCCTCGTGACTCTCGTGCGCTCGGTGCTCACCAAGAGCGGGGAGAAAATGGCCTTTCTCACCGTAGAGGATACGACTGGCTCCATTGAGGCGGTCGTTTTCCCTAAGCTCTTCAAGACGCATACGAGCACTATCGTCCCGGGCGCGTGCCTCCTCGCCAAAGCGAAGGTCTCTATCCGAAACGGATCTGGCCGCGGAGGCGAGGTCTCGCTCGCGATAGAAGAGCTCAAACCGCTCTGATGTGTGATATATTCTGCAGATATGGACCCGAGGGAGCGCGACCATAAAAAGCTCGGTAAGGAGCTTGATTTGTTTGCTTTTTCAGATGTGGTCGGGAAAGGCCTCCCTCTCTTCACCCCTAAGGGTTCCGTTATCCGGCGCGAGCTTGAACGTTTTATCGTTGATGAAGAAATAAAGCGCGGGTATCTCCATGTCTATACGCCGGATATCGCCAAACTGGAACTGTATAAAAAGAGCGGCCACTACCCGCATTACAAAGATTCAATGTATGCGCCTATTGAAATAGACGAGGAACAATTTATGCTCCGACCAATGACGTGCCCACATCATTTTGAATTGTATCTACGCAAACCGGTCTCTTACCGTGAGCTCCCGATGCGTATCGCCGAGCTCGCGAAGCTCTACCGCTACGAGCAGTCTGGCGAGCTGATGGGTCTCCAGCGCGTGCGCACGTTCTGCCTCGCAGATGCGCATATTATCTGCGCTTCCGAAGAGCAGTCCGTTGAAGAAGTCAGCAGGGCTCTTGACCTCATAGAATACGTCACATCAGTCTTCGGTCTCGCGCTTGACGTGGACTACCGGTATCGCCTCTCGCTCGGTGACCGCACAAATACGGAGAAATATTATAAAAATGACGAGGGTTGGGAAAAAGGAGAGAATCTGTTACGGGAACTCATGAAAAGCCGCGGTTCAAAATTTGAAGAGGCGAAAAACGAGGCGGCTTTCTACGGCCCGAAGATAGACATCCAGATGAAGAATGTGAACGGGAAGGAGGATACGGCTTTTACGGTCCAATACGACTTCTGTATGCCCGACCGCTTTGACCTCACGTATATCGGCGAAGATGGCGGGAAACACCGAGCGTTCGTCGTACATCGCTCCTCTATCGGCGCCATTGAGCGCATTATGGCGTTCCTCATAGAAAAATATGGGGGGGCATTCCCGCTCTGGCTCGCGCCGGTGCAAGCAAAAATCTTGCCGGTATCTGAAAAGCACGGCGCGTATGCGAGTGAAGTCTTGAACGAACTCAAAGCGGCGGGTATTCGCGCGGAAGTAGACGATGCGAACGAATCGCTCGGCAAGAAAATACGGGACGCAAAGACGGAAAAAATCCCCTATCTCCTCGTCGTCGGCGATAAAGAAGTTGAAGCAAAAACTATTTCAGTGGATAGCCGCCTGCCTGCGCAGGCAGGCGACAAGGGAAAGTCAGACGCGACTCCCCTCTCCGACTTTATAGCGAAAGCTACCGAAGAAATTAGGCGCCGAGGGTAGCGAGCGCGCGGGTGAGCGCGAGCTTGGCACCGGTCACGCCGGTAGAGTAGCTGGAGTCAATTGCGTTCGTGAGCGCGGCGATAAGCTTCTCTAGGGTCGGCGTGTTGAGGCGCGCGACGAGGCGCGCCATGTCGGCGTCGCACGCGGTCCCGTCCACGCGAGCGCGATACGCGTCGTCAAGAAGACATACGACCTCTGACACGAGTTTTTCCGGCATCCCGCCGCCGCGGACATGCTGGCGGAGTCCAGCGAAGACTGCCTCGCGGTCGCCCTCTACAAGCGCGGCAGTAAAGCCGCGGATATGTGCCGGGGCCGAGACGGGCACCGTATCGCGAGCGGTGTCGGCCGTGATTGGTTCAACATTTTCATAGATTGGCTCAACATTTGCATATACTCTTGATGCTTGCGGACGGAGCTCCGACCCGAAAGGCGTCGGAGCGGGAGGGACTGGAGAATGGCTCCTTGCGAGACCCTTCACGATATCGTCTATTGAAAGGGCACCGTTCTTCGCAAAGGATTTGAATCCTTCGTAGGACGAGTACCCGCGTGGCGCTTCACCCACCACACTTTCAGTACGGCGCCGGGCTTCATGCGGTTCTGGCATCACAGCCGGTGCGGGTTCTGGCACCCAAGCAGGTGCAGTGCGCAATTCTTGCGCATTCAGAGCGTTTGAGACACGGGTTCCGAAACTGCGTGCGGAACGGCTCGCGAATGGCACCGCCCCAAAGAGCACCAGGTATGCGAGAGCGAGTGCCCATCCGATAAGTGCGAGCCAGTAGAGCGTCGTGCCGATGGGGCCGAGCTCAAGACCCGTGTATGGAATCTGCGAGAGATAGAGATACGAGCCGAGGACTTGGCCGACATGGGGAACCGAGGAGAGCACGACCTTCGGCTTAGATGGACCGCCTCCGCCGCCGCCGCCTCCGCAGTTACTGGTGCAACCGGTAGTGATAACGGGCGGCACATCATTGTTGGTGATGGTGCACACCTTGTTCTCGCCCGCCGCGAGCGTGACGGAGCCGGACGCGCTGCAGTTGCCGCTGATGGTGGCGGTGTATCCCGGCTGATTGGTTTCAGAGACGGTATAGGTGCCGGGGCTGAAGGTGTTGACCACACCGCTGGTCACGGCCGTGGTATTCACAAACAGCGGGAAGTCGGCGATTACTTTGGTGCCGCCGTTGTCATTCACCACCACCTTGTTCACGCGGATGGTGGCGGGGTTGGGCGGTATCGGATTGTCATTGTTGGTGATGGTGCATACCTTGTTCTCGCCTGCCGCAATCGTGACGGAGCCGGACGCGCTGCAGTCGCCGCTGATGGTGGCGGTGTATCCCGGCTGGTTCGTCTCAGAGACGGTATAGGTGCCGGAACTGAAGGTGTTGACGACGCCGCTGGTCACAGCCGTGGTATTCACAAACAGCGGGAAGTCGGCGATTACTTTGGTGCCGCCGTTGTCGTTCACCACCACCTTGTTCACGCGGATGGTGGCCGGTAGCGGCGGTTGCGGCGTGTCGGTAACGGTGACAGTAGCAGAACACTCTCCGGTGCGCCGCGGGGAGAATCCGCTGTGGTCGTGGACAGTGCCGGTATAGGTAGTGGTCACTGCCGGAGAGACGGAGAACGAACCGCTCGGGATAGGAGCGACGTTCCAGAAAAATATGTTTCCAATGCCTTGGTCAATTGCAAAATCAGTAGCATTCTCCTGCGACCATGAAATGGTGGACGAACCGCCAGCTTGAATAGTCGTCGGGTCTGCCGTGAGGACGCAGGTCGGCGGAGGCGGTGGCGGCGTGCCGTTGCAGGCAGGGATAGTTATCGGACTGCCTCCAAGAAGAGGATTTGTGCCTCCGGACGTGTCTATCGCGTAGACATAGAGGTCGTGGGAGAAGTCATCTTTGACAGCGTCGGGAGTGGAAAAGAAGAATCCGTAGTTACCGGGTACTCCGAGAAAGGTGTTCACGTCGGGGCGGGGATAATCCGCGGTGAATCCGCCGACTATTGTCCCGATGCCGTACGGACCATCTTTATAGAGGTGCACCGTAACGGAAGTCCCCGGGGTGTCCGAATCATATGCCCAGCCGGAAGTGAAATTGCAGTCCGCCGAATCAAAGTTCCCTGTCGGCTCGGTATTTGCCGGTGCCGCGCCGTCGCCACCGCCTCCGTCTCCACCGCCGTCACCTTCCCCTCCATCGCCACCGCCGTCGCCACCGCCGCCGTCGCTACCGTCACCTCCCCCTCCATCGCCACCTCCGTCGCCGCCGTCTCCACCGCCGTCACCACCGCCGTCACCGCCACCGTCGTCAGCATATGCAGTGAGAACACCGAGCGAAAAGAAATCTTGATAGTGCACGACAAACCCTCGCGAGAGCGCAAGAATCATAAGCAGTAGCACTATAGTGGTTATGTATTTGAAATTCATTATCCTATTTCCGAAACACCTCCGAAGAGATATTCCAGAAAAGGGATCCGTTGGAGACGTACATTGCATACGCCCCAACGGCTCCAGACCAACGTTACGGCACGAGAACCGGGAGGTTCATGGTGCACCAGTTCGCCCACTCCAGAGGGAAAAGACGCCAGCGGCGCTCGCCGCCCGAAACCTCCGGCGAGATGAACTCCGTCACTGACCAAGACGTCTCGATAATCTGGCTACGCGGATCGTCGGAGAATTGGAATGCTCCGAATCCGTTGACCATCTTAAGTACGCCTATGTCACGGGCAGACACAGCCCGCGTTTGCGGGTTCTTCTCTACATAGCGTACAGAGGCATCTGTCGTAATTTTGGCGAGGGTTTTAATTTCCGTGCGCAGGCGCTTGCCTAGCACGCGCGGGAGACTGTCGTTCGTTTGATACGCCTCGAGACGTGTTGCTCCTCTGGTCTCGCGTTCTGTCGCCGCCCTCATCAACTTCTCGACCTCCTCACGGAGATCCTCGGGAAGCTCTTTGAGCGAAAACGCACGAGCGACAAGGCGATACCCGTTCGGGCACGCACCTGTCGCAAACAGAGGAGTTTGCGGTACTGCTGGCGTCGCCTTTGCCGGTGGTTGTGCCGCTGAAGACGGTGATGCCGCTGGCGTTGGCTTGACCGTCTGAACCGTTGCCACAGGAGTTTGGACCGACGCCGAAGGCGCAACCGTAGGCTCCCTTTGTTTCGTAGTACTGGCACAGCCAGCGAATAGCGCCGCTATTGCGAGCGCTAGCAGAATGCGAACGATTTTCATCGTTGTTCCCTTTCTGAAGTGTCGCGCTCGCGCGACGGTTAAAAAGAGCTTCTTTCCTGCTCTCTTGCGGAGAGCCATTCCGTTTCTACCTAGGTAGAAACGGAATGGCTTTCAACAAAGTCTGCGACCACGACGAAACGGTCCGTCTTCTGCCCGAACGAGTTGCAGGTCACGAGCGTGAGCACTTTCCCGGCAACCGAGAGGGGAATCGCTGTGTTGTCGTCTGCCTTCTCTTCAACGACGCTCCGCACCCGGTACGTATATGCCGTAGCGGAGGAGTATACGGTTACAACGTCTCCCATCGCGAGTTTCTGGATGCCGTTGAAGGTCTTGTACGCTTGATTCTTCACAACCGGCAGATAGCTTGAGTGGCCGAAGAGAACGACGTTGCCGTCCTCGCCAAGCTTGGCAGACGTCGGATACCGCACCGCGCCCTTCAAGAGCTCCTCGTCAAGAGACGGGATGTCGGTCGTTGTCGGATTCACAATGACTGCCGCGAGGCTGATGTCAGGAATCTCTATTGTCGTCGGCAATTCAGAAACTATCGGGGCTAGCGCGCTTGCGGCCATTGCATCGGGCTGATTCGCGATAAGCGCAACTATCGGGATGTCTGGCGCCTCGGGCAGGAGGTCAAGTCTGGCGAGGGCGGCGACACTGCCGAGAAATATGGCGGCAAAAAGCCAACAGAAGCTCCACTTCCTCGCATACGTCCGCCTGCCGGCCCAGATAAGCCGTGCGGTTATATCAATAATTCCCTTCATATCGTCTTACCAAGACATACACTATTGCATCAACTCTGTCAAGTCTCCAAACTTGACATAAAAAGTGCCCTATGGTATGTATGGATTTGTCATATGAATACTAACCAGACGACCAGCTCAGTCCGCCAGACGGCTATTAACGGCCTTGCGATAGTCGGTTTCATCGCGCTTGTCGTCGCGGGTATCTGGCTCGCCGTGTATTCAACGCGTTTCGTCCCCGCTGTAGTGAATCGCATGGGGAGCGCCGCAGTCTATCTCGGTTCGGTCTTCAGTCCCGCTCCGGAGCCGGCCATCTCGGTCGTCTCGACTCCAGTCGCATCAACGACCCTTTCGTTTGATACCGAGACAGCCCCTCTCGCGAGCACAACGACAACTACGACGACCGCTTCCCCGAAGCCGGCGGAGACGGCCGCCGGCGTGAAAACAAATGGAACGTACTCAATCGGTACCGTGCCTGCAACCGTGACCCCTTACGGCCTCTCTGACCTCGCGATAACCATTAGCGCGGTCGGATACCTCACAACGGCCTCAACCGATTCCTTCGTTACGAGCTCCACTGTCCCAGACAACGAGCGCCCGGCGATCAAATTCACCATCAAGAACATCGGTACGAATTGGAGCGGCACATGGCGCTTTGACGCATCCGTTCCGACGCGTACCTCGTACGTTTTTAAATCTGAACCCCAGCAATCGCTCGCTCCGGGCGACAGTATTGACTACACGCTCGGTTTTGACCGCGCGAAGACAGGTTCTGACCAGCCCATCTCGATTACCGTTGACTTTAGCCACGCTGTCCCGGAGTCAAACGAAAACAATAACAACATCACGGCGTCTTTCAACATACTTTAATCAAAGTTTCTGGGTTATACTCTCGTGATGTCGAGACGCTTCTCTCTGGCCTCTATCGGGGTATTGCTGTTTCTGCTCCTTGCTCTTATTACCGCAGGGGTGGCGGCCGCCGACAGCTTCGTACTCGCGAGTGACCTCCGGTTTGAAAATGCGCTTCTCGGCAATCGTGCGCCCTTCCTTGTATACGCATTTCGTGCAGTGACTCTGCTAGGGGATATCGTCGTTGTTATAGGAATAGCGGGAATTATCGGCATCTTTTTATATTTTTCTAAATTGCACAGGGCATATATAGCGGGGCTTGCCGCTACTCTCGTCAGCGCCATCGGTATAAATTTTATTATGAAAGAGCTTGTGGAACGCGTGCGGCCGGAAAGTTTTGCCCCCTCTGCCCTTGAGTCGGCGTTTTCATTCCCAAGCGGGCACGCCACATTCTCTGTCGCTCTATATGGCTTCGTGACGTATCTCCTCTGCAAGAGGTACCCAGAGAACGCTACCGTGCTCATAAGCACGGCTATCATGATTATCCTTGTCGTAGGCTTTAGCCGGTTGTACCTCGGGATGCACTTCTTAAGCGATGTACTCGCCGGCTACCTCCTCGGCGGCCTCTGTCTCCTCTTCGGCATATGGATGACAAAAAAATTCGGTAACGGAAACGCCCCCCAGACCAAAATCACACGTCCAAATTAGCCATTTTGGCGTTGGATTGGATGAAGGATTTGCGCGAAGCGACGTCGGTGCCCATGAGGATATCAAAGATTCGGTCGGCCGCTTCGGCGTCCTCAATGTGAACGCGCTTTAAAACGCGCCTTGAGGGGTCCATTGTAGTCTCCCAGAGTTCGCTCGGATTCATCTCGCCGAGACCTTTGTAGCGCTGGACACTTCCTTCGGTCATTTCTTTCAGCGCCGCCTCCTTTTCTTTGTCAGAATATGCATACGCGACGGCCTTCCCTTTCGTTATTTTATACAGCGGCGGCTGGGCGATGTAGACGAAGCCGCCCTCAATAATCGGCCGGAAGTGCCGATACAAGAGGGTGAGGAGAAGCGTGCGGATATGCGCGCCGTCAACGTCGGCGTCGGTCGCGATGATAATTTTATGGTAGCGCAGTTTCGTAATATCAAACACGTCGCCGATGGCGGTACCCATCGCAATGACGAGCGCGCGTATCTCTACCGAGGCGAGCATGCGGTCAATACGTGCGCGCTCCACGTTGAGGATCTTCCCGCGCAAGGGGAGTATCGCCTGCGTCCGGCGGTCTCTGCCCTGCTTGCTTGAGCCGCCAGCCGAATCGCCCTCAACGATGAAGAGTTCCGCCTCCTCCGCGCTCTTCACTTGGCAGTCAGCGAGCTTGCCCGGGAGTGTCATGCCCTCCAAGGCTCCCTTGCGGAGTACCGAGTCCTTGGCCGCCTTGGCCGCCTTGCGCGCCTTGAGCGCGAGAAGGACTTTGTTGATGATGGAACGCGCGTCGTCTGGATTCTCTTCAAGAAATGCGCTCAATGCTTCGCCGAAAACGGTGGCGACCGCCCCTTGCGCTTCTACCGAGCCGAGTTTGCTCTTGGTCTGCCCCTCAAATTGGATTTCCGGGAGCTTCACCGAGACGACGGCGGTAATTCCTTCAAGCACGTCGTCGCCGGTGAAGTTCTCGTCCTTTTCCTTCAGTATGCTCGCGTTCCTGCCGTAGGTGTTGAGCGAGCGCGTGAGCGCGGTCTTGAAGCCGGTGATGTGGGTGCCGCCTTCGCTGTTGTAGGTATTATTTGCGAAGGCGGTGATGCGAGAGGTGATGTCGTCCACATATTGGAGCGCTACTTCTACATTGACGTTGTCCTGCTCGCGGTCTATATAAAATATATTCTTGTGTACCGGCGTCTGGTGATTATTATAGAAGGCGACGAGCGACTTAAGACCTCCTTCAAAATAAAAGGTCATCGAGGCGACATCCAGCGCGAATGCATTCAAAAAGATTTTTCCTGTCTCAAAGGCATCCTGCGAGGACCGCGCATCAATGACTCTCACGCGGACGCCTTTTATCAGGTATGCCTGCTGGCGCAGATGCGTGACTATCTTTTCCCAGTTCCACTCCGGTATCCAATCTTTCCTGCCGGAGGCGGGTCCGCCTGCGGCGGGAAAAATGGCGGCATCCGGCTTGAAGAGAACGATGGTGCCGTGTTCGCGCGACGCGCCAACCTTCTTCACCTTCGCCAGCGGCTTGCCAATCTTATATTCCTGCATATGCATCCCGCCGTCTTGGTGCACGACAACCTTTGAATGTTCGGAGAGTGCGTTCACCACCGAGGCGCCGACGCCGTGGAGTCCGCCTGAGACCTTGTAGGCATTGTGGTCAAACTTACCGCCGGCGTGGAGCGTGGTCATGATGGTCTCAAGCGCAGAGACCTTCGTCTTCGGATGGATGCCGACGGGGATGCCGTTGCCGTTATCTGCGACGCGCACGTAGCCGTCGGGGAGGAGCGCGACCTCTATTTCATCGCATCGATTCGCCATCGCCTCGTCGCGCGCGTTGTCAAAGGTCTCCCAGACGAGATGGTGGAGACCGTCGGGACCGGTCGTCCCGATATACATGCCCGGGCGCTTCCGCACCGGTTCAAGACCCTCAAGGACGGTAATGGACGAGGCATCGTATGCTTTCGCGGCGCCTCCGGCGCCGCGCTTTTTGTCGTCTTTTCCAGTTGTTTTAGCCATGTTTTATATGCTTTTATTGTAGCACAAAACAAGCTTAAAATCAGCCCTTCCAAACTGTCCACAGAGTACAATATTAGTGAGGATTACCATTTTTGACCTATAGGATAGAATTGGTAGATGAGATTCCCTATTCAAGACCGGAGGAAGATGTTTCTCCAAACGAATATATTGCGATTTTTGTATGCTGGCGGGGTACTCACAACGGCGCTTGTTGCCCCAAAACTTCTACGACTTATCGGTCCATTTGATAAAAGTCAGCCGCGTCGTAAAGAGCTCTATGCACGTTTGGCCCAAGCGCGCTACAGACTCAAGCAACGTGGCCTGGTTAAAGAAGAAAAACGTTCGAATGGTATGTATCTTGTACTCACTTTGCATGGCGAGAAATCTATAGAAAAAATTCTTGCTCGCGAATATCGGATCCCTGAACCCGTACGATGGGATGGTAAGTGGCGTGTGCTTATCTTTGATATCCAGGAAAAACGGCGGCGTGTACGACTCGTCTTACGGCATCTTCTTATGGGCGCAGGGTTCATTCGTCTACAAGATAGCGTATGGATCCATCCGTATCCGTGCGATGAATTCGTAGCGCTCGTACGAGCACACCTTTCAAGCGGGGTTGGAGAATTACGTTCTCTTGTCGCTGAAGCGCTTGAATCTGATCGTCTACTTCGCGAGCATTTTGGTTTACTCATTTGATACTACCAAAATTAACCTATAGGATAAATTTGGTTGACATTATTTTACGTTGCTAAATGAGCGACTTCCTTTCCTTTTTGTCTTGCCTTGCGGATTATTTCATGGATGAACTCGGTTTTGTTTCCGGTATAATTAACACGGTCGTCGGCATATTTCTCAGCAAGCCGTTGCTTGAGTTCAATATATTTATTTCGTACATCTGCATTCGCGCGCAGACAATCGCGAAAGAAAATTGAATTCTTCCATTCTTTGTCATGTAATTCAATCAGTTTTAGATGATGAGTACGATTTGATTCCGGACCTTTTATGAAAAAATGTCGATAGCAAGAATACGGTCACCGAACAACTCTTCAATAGCTTTTCTATCCCTTTCAAACATCTGGGTCCAAACGGGATTATACGGTTCAAGTCTGACCGTTCCTCGTTTCAGTCCAATTGATGTTTCTCTCATGACGGAACTAGCGGACTTCGTAGCCCGCGGTGTGAAGCATCGCAGAAACTTTTTCCATGATGCCGTTTACCTCTCCGTCGGTAAGGGTGCGCTCCATAGATTGAAAGGTGAGGCGGGAGGTGTAGGAAATTCTTTTCCCTTTTTGAAAAGCGTCGAAATGCACAATCCTTATAAGAAGAGGTCCGGCACTTTCCTGAATTAATTTTTCGAACTCAGATTCCTGGGTAGGGTCATAGGACTGCATTTCTCCAGTTTCAGGAGAAAACGCGGAGATATCACGCACGATAAACGGATAGACAGAAAATGGCTTGTACGCGCCAAGTTCATAGCGTTTTGGAACGTAGTTGGCATCGTCTCGTATTTCCGGCAGATCCGATACCGGTTCTGAAGTTTTCACTTCAAGCTTCTCGCCATCCTTCTGAAATACTGTTCCCACTTCAAAGAGCTTTGGTTTCTGGTTCGGAGCGAGCACGAGCGGCGCGTATTGTTTCGCGCGAGCGAACGCTTCTTGCAGATTCTGTTCTAGAGAGGTGCGCAGTGCTGGCTTCGTCTTATCAAGTGGGTTGGCGAGCAGGATGTCGCCTTTCTTTGCGAACGACTGCGTGGAGACTTCGGTGAAGCCCTGTTCAACAAGCTGGTCTTTCATCCGCTCAATGCCCCGGTAACGAGATTGGTCCGGCGTCCCCAACGTCGGCGGGAGTTCGGCCGCGGGAATCCGGTCATAGCCGAGGATGCGCCCGACTTCTTCAGCGAAATCCTCGGGAATAGTGAGGTCAGTGCGTTCAAAGGGCGGCGTGATGGTAAACGAGTCTCCCTCACTCTTAGTCTCAAGGCCGAGACGCGTACACACGCCTAGTACCTCGTCGCGCGAGAAGCTTGAACCGAGCAGGCCGTTGATGCGCGCGAGCGTTACTAGGACCGGCTTTGTTTCCGGCCTCGCCGGATATTCGTCAACGACCCCGACAACTTCCCCGCCCGCGATGTCTGTGATGAGCGCGAGCACGTCACGCATGCCGTAGGCGCATAGTTCGGGCGACGGGCGATTCTGGAATCGCTGTGATGCATCGGTAGGGAGCTTCAGTGTCTGGGCCGTTTTACGAACCGAGGTACCGTTGAAGTTCGCGGACTCTACGACGAGGTCGGTCGTCTCGGCGGTCAGTTCTGCGACATTGCCTCCTTTTACACCCGCAAGCGCAATGGGAGCGCCGGCATTTTCATCGGTGATGAGCAGTGTGCTCGGATTGAGCGCGAATGCTTCGCCCGAGAGCGTCGTTATCTGTTCGCCCTGTTTCGCGTTGCGCACGCCGATTTTCAAGCATCCAGCCTCCAGCTTTAAACGCCTGGCGTCAAATGCGTGGAGCGGCTGGCCGATGTTCAACATCACATAATTGGTCGCGTCCACGATGTTGTTGATAGAGCGCTGGCCGACTGACTCAAGCGCCTTCTTAAGCCATGCTGGCGACGGACCAATCCTCACTCTCTTCACGAGCGCGCCCATATAGCGAGAGCACTTCTTCGGGTCCTCAATCTCTACCGTAAGCGACGTCGGGACGTACGACGTCCCGACATCCCGCCGGAGAGGGTCGTTTGTAAGCGGAATATCCAAAATAGCCGACAGCTCTTTGGCGATGCCGCGGTGCGAGAGGCAGTCTGCCGCACGGTTCGGCAACACCTTCACGTCCAACATATCGCCCTGTATTTCTTCTATTTCAAACGCATGGAAAGTGAGTGCATCGGCTATCTGCTCTGCTGGAGGCAGTGGCGCATCAAAATATGTCTGGAGCCATTTCAGAGAGACTTTCATACCGGCTTTTCGTTGAACGCGTAATTAAACCGGATATCACCGGAGTGAAAGAGACGAATGTCAGGAATGCCGTATTTAATCATTATGAAGCGTTCAACGCCGAGACCGAACGCGAATCCTTGGTATCGTGTCGCATCAACGCCGGCATTCTGCAGTACCTTCGGATGCACCATGCCCGCGCCCATGACTTCAAGCCATTTCTTCTGCGCCGGAAACCACACGTCTATCTCAACTCCAGGCTCAACAAACGGGAAGTACGAGGGGCGCAAACGTACCTTCGCGTCGTTCCCGAAGTATTCCTTACAAAATCGCTCGAGTGTCCCTTTCAAGTGGCCGAGAGTGACGTTGGTATCAATCGCCAGCCCTTCAAGTTGATAGAACTGTGCTTCGTGCGTTGCGTCGGTCGCCTCGTTGCGGAACACCTTGCCCGGGACGACGATGCGCGTCGGCGCGCCTTGTTTTTCAAGCCAGCGAATCTGCATCGGCGAGGTGTGCGTCCGCAACACCTTGCGCTCCTCGCCCCCCTTCGTTTTGGTCCAAAATGTGTCCCACATATCACGCGACGGGTGGTCGTTGGGGATATTGAGCGCATCAAAGTTGTACCACTCTGTCTCAAGCTCGGGACCCTGGACGACGTCGAATCCCATGCGGCCGAAGATGTCGGCCATCTCGCGGACGGTGATGGTGATGGGGTGCAGGCGTCCCGGATGCGGAGAGTCGGTGGTAGACATGAAAAAATAATACCAAAATGCTATGCTCTACGCTATGAGTCCCGAAGCGCTCGCATACCCATTCCTTTTCATCGCGATATTCTTTGAATCGTTCGTGCTCGTCACGCTACTGTCCGCCCCCGCGCGCGCGGCGCGCGCGCGGGGGCGCGGCGCGGCGACCCCGTCGGTCGCCATCATTGTCCCTTGCTGGAACGAGGCTTCTACGATCGCCGCGACCTGCGAGTCGCTTTTCGCATTGGACTACCCGAAGGAAAAGCTTGAAGTTATTCTCGTGGACGACGGCTCCACCGATGCGACGCCCGGGACGATGGCGCGCTTCGCGAGGCACCCGCAGGTCCGCATCGTCCGCAAAGAAGAAAACGGCGGGAAGCATACGGCGCTCAATGCCGGTATCGCTCTCACGCGCGCCGACCTCGTCGGATGCCTTGACGCCGACTCGTTCGTTGAACCTGATGCGCTCCGCGAGATTATCGCCTGCTTCGACGACCCGCGGGTCGTCGCGGCAACCGCGGCGATGTCAGTGCATAAACCGGGGAATATTCTCCAGCACATGCAGAACGCCGAATATGCTTTCGGTATTACGATTCGCCACACTTTTGCCTCGGTCAACGGCCTTTATGTCACTCCGGGACCCTTTTCTTTTTATCGGCGTGCGGTCGTGGAAGAGCTCGGCGGATTCCGCTATGGCCATCAGACTGAAGATATGGAAATGGCGCTTCGTATCCAAAAGGCTGGTTATGGAATAGAGAACGCGCCCCATGCCCGCGTGTATACCAAGGCACCCGCTACAATCGGGGGACTGATGAGACAGCGCACACGCTGGATAAGCGGCTTCCTCCGTAACGTCCTCGGCGAATATCGAGACCTCGTCGGCCGCCGGCGCCACGGCGTACTCGGTGTGCTGGTGCTCCCGACCGCCCTGCTCGCGATTATGAGCGGCATTCTGCTCTTCCTGCTGGCGCTCTTCATACTTATGCAAAAGGCGATAACGGCGCTTGAGGTCCGCGCCGGCATTCCGCTCTCGTACGCGTTCCTGCCACACGGAACATTTGACTGGTTCTATTTCCCGGCCAGTTTCTACTTACTCCTTGCCATTATCGTATTACTCACGTCAATCGCGCTCATTGCAATCGGCAAGCGCATCTCAAAGACGCCGGGAAGTATCACGCTCGACCTCATTTCATATACCTTCCTCTATGGCCTCCTCGTACCGTTCTGGCTCATCCGTGCGACGAGCGACGTCGCGCTCGGCATACGCCGCGGTTGGCGCTATTAGTACGTTCACTATGTCGCTTGTCGTCCGGAATGCGCTCATAGCCCTCTTCATTACTATCCTTCTCGCGGGCACTGTCGCCTATGCCATTAGCTATTTGAATACCGCCCGCGTTGCCGAACTATCGGCCATAGAAGACCAACTGTCCATTGATATGCTCTCTCTTGATACGCAGTTCTCCCTGCTTGAAGCGGCGCCGTGCGACAGCACCGTCTCCTCAACCACCCTCACGAGCGAGCTCGCCGACTTCGGCACCCGACTCTCGTATGCCGAGAACCAACTCGGCAGTAATAATGCCCAAGTAATACGATTGAAAGAGAAATATTCTCTGCTTGAGATTCGCGACTACCTCATCACAAAGAATCTCGCCAAGGCCTGCGGCACGAAGCCGGTAACGGTCCTCTATTTCTACAGCAATACAGCCGAATGTCGCGATTGCGATAAGGCTGGCTACGCGCTCTCGTATCTGCGCGATACCTACCCGACCCTGCGCGTGTATTCGTTTGACTACAACCTGGACCTCGGGGCCTTGAAAACCCTTATCGCCATTACGAAAGTGGAGAAAACTCTTCCTGCTTTCGTCATCAACAATAAACAATTCTACGGCTTCACATCGCTTGAAGACCTTGAGAAACAATTCCCGAAGGGCGCGCTTTCAACCTCCACCTCCACATTGTGAGCCGGGAGTCGGACTCGAACCGACGGTCTACGGTTTACAAAACCGTTGCTTTACCAGCTAAGCTATCCCGGCGCGTGTACCCTAGAAACCATCGCTCTTGTGAATATCCGGCATCTTGGGACGCGTCGCGTCCAGTTGTTCTTTGAAGTCTGAAAGTGTCTTCACAAATTCTCTCGTACTCTCCACGGGTTCGGCATCTATTATTCTCTTGGCGTGCTGGTGCCGAATGACCCGCGTGAGAAGCCGCTCTACCGCTCTGACGACCAGAAGCAAGATATGCACACTATCATGCCCGATACGGCTCACAAAATGGCGTGCCTCATCGCGCAAGAACGTGGCAAGATCGATGTGTGCGAGAATGAACTCTATACGTTCTACGTGCTCGTCGAGGCGCGCACGGTAACTCGCTCCGAGCCGCACGCCCCGCCGCGCTTCGTAATGAACGAGCACGAAAAAGCCGGCGAGCAGTGCGAATGTGATACAAATAAAAATAAGGCGGGCCATGACGATTAGCGAGCAGAGAGGCGCGCGAAACGGCTTATCTCGGTGCGCTCGCCGAATTTCTGTGCCGCTTCGTCGAGCAGATTATGCACCGTCTTGGCCGCATCTTTGATATACGGCTGTTCTAGGAGGTCGTCCGCGGTCTCGGGGTCCATCGCGGCGACCTGCATCGCGAGCTCGCGCGCAAGCGCGGCAAACTCGGGATTCTTGGCGACGAAGTCGGTCTCGCAGGAGAGGAGCACCATCGCGCCGATGTTCCCGTCGTGCGTGTAGCTCCCAATCAAGCCGGCCTTCAATTCTCTGTTCGCCTTTGAGAGCGCCGACGCGCCCGAGTGCCTCTTAAGGATACCAACGGCTCCCTGGACGTCTCCACCGGCCTCCTGAAGCGCCTCCCGGCACTGCATGACGGACACGCCGGTCATGTCTCGTAGTTGCTTAATAATACCGGTAGTTAATTCCATGTTTTATATGATATCAAAAAATTACATTGAAGACCAGTAAAGCACGAAATCCGAATATCGAAATTCGAAACAAGCACCAAAATTCAAATGTTTAAAATTTAGAAAATTTGAGTTTGTTTCGGATTTCGTGCTTCGTGTTTCGTATTTTTTAGCGTTATGCGACCTGACCCTTCATGAATGCCTCGGTGAGCTCGGCGAGGATGAGCTCCACCGTCTTCCGAGAGGTGTCGTTCGCAACAATCGGATACGCCGCATCAGAGAGGTTGCAGTCCGAACTCATAATAGCGATGACGAGAATGCCCGCATCGTTGGCCTCTTTTACCGCGTGCTTCTCATGCTTGGTGTCTATAACGAGGAGCGCATCCGGCTTTTTCGCAAGCGTCGTGATACCGTCAAGCCGTTCCAAGAGGCGCTTCTTCTCGCGCTCAATCTTTACGAGTTCAAGCTTCGTATGCTGTTTGGCGAGCGTGCCTGCCACCCCCTCTTCAGAGAGCTCGGCGAGCCGGTCAATGCGCCTCTTAATCTCGCTCCAGTTGGAGATGGTGCCGCCGAGCCATCGCGCCGCCACATAGGGAGCGCCCATATCCTGCGCGGCCTTCTTCACGAGAGCAGCAATCTCTACCTTCCCTCCTACGAAAAGGACTATCTTCCCTTCTTTTGCGAGAGCCTCCATGGCGGCCTTTGCCGCCTCAAGCTGTTCGGTCGTTTTCATGAGGTCAATAATCTCCTGACGGCCCTTCGTCCCCACCAGATAGGGCTTCATTGAGGGGTGCCGCCGGCTCTTCACCTGCGCGAAATGCGCCCCTGTATCAAAGAGGCGCTGGATCTCTGCCGTACCTTTCCCGTCCGCCATTATCCCGCCACTCTACCTGAATCTCCTTCACAAAGCAAGAATGCATCATCGTACATCGCCATGTTTACAAGGTTCAACCTTGTAGAAAACTATTGTTATAATAAGAGTTATTATGTCACGTACCTTTTCATTTATTCCTGGCGAGTTTTATCATGTCTATAATCGCGGCACAGACAAAAGAAAAATCTTCATGTCTCTCTCCGAACGAGACCGTTTTCTTGCCCTTTTGTATCTCGCGAATCAGGATGATCCTGTGGACTTAAAATTACAAGGTTCAACCTTGTTAGAAATTGAAGAAAGGACTGGCGAGCCCATCGTTGAAATTGTCGCGTATTGTTTGATGCCGAATCACTTTCATCTACTGCTTCGCGAGCATGAGGAAGACGGCATTAGTAAATTCATGCAGAAGCTTACCACGGGCTACACAATGTACTTTAATAAGCGGCACGAACGAAATGGCTCTCTCTTCCAGGGAAGATTCAAAGCGACACATGCTGCTAATGACCGATATCTGCGTTATCTCATTTCTTATATTCATCTTAACCCGATAAAACTCATTGAGCCAAAATGGAAAGAGGTCGGCATCATTAATAAAGTGCGCGCTGAACGCTTTTTAGAAACCTTTGTGTATTCAAGCTATCTTGATTATCTCGGAAAGAAGCGCATGGAGGAAATGCTTCTCGCCCACGAAGCATTGCCAGAATATTTTTCATCCGGAGCCGACTTTAAAACCTTCGTCACAGAGTGGCTTACTTACGCCACAGAATAATACAAGGTTCAACCTTGTAAATTCACTATCTGAATTATGTCTGTGATGCAAGATGGAGTGCGAGAATTATCTCGTCAATGCCGCCCGCGAGTACCTTGGGCAGGTTGTGCCAGGACTGCTTCAGCCGATGGTCGGTGACGCGATCTTGGAGATAGTTATAGGTGCGGATTTTTTCGGAACGGTCGCCGGTACCTATCTGGGATTTGCGAGCCGCGGCGTGCTTCTGCGTCTCCTCTTCTTCTTGCCGCTGCTCCAGCTTCGCCGAGAGTATCTGCAGGGCCTTCTCGCGGTTGGCGAGCTGGCTACGCTCTGAAGAGGACTTCACCTCAAGGCCGGTCGGCGTATGGATGAGGCGTACGGCCGTCTCAACCTTGTTCACGTTCTGTCCACCCGCCCCGCCGCTCCGCGAGAACTCAACTTCAATATCGGCAGGACTGATTTCTATTGTAGACTTCGCGCGTATGGGCAGGACGGCGACGGAGGCGGTTGAAGTATGGATACGCCCCGACTTCTCGGTCAAAGGGACTCTCTGGACCCGATGTACGCCGGTCTCGTAGCGGAGCGCCTCGTAGGCGTCAGCACCCGCAATTTCAAGCGTGAGGTCGTCAACGACGCGCGTCTTCCACCCGCGCCGCTCGGCGTACTTCTGGTACATATTTTCTAAATCATGGGCGAAGATGCCGGCCTCGTTGCCGCCCGCGCCCGCGCGGAACTCCATCACGACCGAGCTCGGCGGTGCGCTCGGGTTCTCTTTTTTTTCTTTTTGTAATCGTAGGTAGTTAGAATAATCCATATTTAAATTAAAGCACGAAGTCACAAGCACGAAAACCGAAACAAATTATAAAATAAGAAATAAAAAATAGGTCAATTTCAAATTTTGGTGCTTGTTTCGTATTTCGGATTTGATGCTTCGTGCTTACTTTTTCTTGGCGGCGCGCTGTTTAAAGCGCTCAACGCGGCCGGCCTTGTCCAGAGTGCGGTCTTCGCCGGTGTAAAAGGGATGCGACTTGCTGGATATCTCCACGGTCGCCTTCGGGTATTCCTTACCATCAAACTTCGTCGTCTCGGCCGTCGCGATAGTGGAGCCAATGAGGAACTCCGCGCCCGAGGCGAGGTCGTGGAAGACGACCGGGCGATAACCCGCTGGATGGATACCCTTTTTCATCCCGTTAGAAATACACTAAAACGCTCAACTTTGCAAATTCGTCCGCGGAAATTATTTCTAACGGGATTCATCCCGTTAAAAATACGCTATTCCCCAGACTTCTGCAAATGAATACCGCGCTTAGAATTCCGTGAACGTGGAGAGGAGATTGGCTATCACGCACTTCCGCGCTGTCGTGTTGCCATCACAGGTGATGCAGTAAGTCGTTTGAATACTGATAGTAGGGTTTATATTTCCGGCTGGGATGCTACAACTCGCGGACGCTATCGTCTGAAGTGTGACGCCATTTCCCGTAATCACGCAGGAGGTGTTCACGCCCGAAGCGGTCCACGCAATATTGGCCGGTGAACCGGCACGCACTCGTGCAGGCTCGGCCGTGATGGTCGCCGTTGGCGAGGAGCCGCACGCTCCCCCGATGGTGAAGGCCGTGCCGCAGGCCACCGGGGGAGAAACATTGGATGCGCCAACTGTTACGGCGTACGTGCCATTCGTATTGTAGGTCTGTTGGTAGGTGAGGCTGCTACCTGACTGAAGCACTGTGTTGAGAGCATCCCTGAAGGTGTACGGGGCAGCCGCGCCATTTGCGGGCACAGCAGTGTAGGTTACGGTTGCCGGAGCAGTAAGCGGGGACCCGGACGGCGAACGAGCGCAAGAGAGCGAGGCACTACCGCCTGGAGGGCTGACCGTCACGGTGAAGCTGTTGCTCGTCACTGTCTCTCCGGTTGAACTCTTATTCGCCTGTATGGAATATCCGTAAGTGTCGGCTACTGCCGGTGCGGTCACTGACATACTCCCGCCGCAAGAAGCGTATGCATTAAGGGGGGTACCGGCATAATCTAGGAGTCGGCAATTTGTATTCGCAGAAGTCCCATTCGTCAGGGTATAGGTCGCAGAGACCGTGCTATTCGGCAGAGTGACAGGATAATTCGTAGGGCTAACGACGATGCTAAGAGGAGCGGCGGCGACCGTGGTTACATGTATGGTATCGCTCGCAGTGCCCCCGGAGCCCGTGACCGTATAGGTGATAGTGGCAGTACACCCGGAATTATTTACGTTTGCAATGTTAGTTACCGACCCGTCTGCAGTGGCGGCAGTCCACGGACCAGTGAGTCCGGCATTTGTACACGTACCGTTATTATATGAATAGGATGAACTCCACGATGTCCCGCCAGTTGAACTCCACACTTTTGTATTCTCTTCTCCGACAGTGAGCGTTATATCGTGTGCGCCAACGGTCGCCGGATTGTATGGACCTGTGTAAACGGTGAGGGTGGCGGACGGCTGGTCGCCAGCGAACGTCGCGGTGACGCTTTTGGCGGCGCTCATAGTAACGACACACGTGCCGGTGCCGGTGCAAGCGCCCGACCAGCCGGTGAAGGTTGAGCCGGCCGAGGGGGTGGCGGTGAGAGTAACGCCAGTGCCGGAAGTGTAGCTGATAGGGCCGCAGGTTGTCCCGCAGTTAATGTTCGTCTGCGTTGGAGATGAGACCCCTGTCACCGTACCGGAACCGGTGCCGGCCTTAGTGACGGTGAGGGCGTAGGTAGCGGGAGTGACGTTTAGCGTCGCTGACTGCGACACCCAACGACTGTAGCGTGAACAACTGAGACCGTATGTTTGGTTTGAAGTAAATGGTCCTTGAGGCAAATTACTGTAGTTGAACAGCAGAGTCGTATTGGTGCTGTAATCACTAACACCATCGCCGTTGAAATCGGACACGCCATTGATGCCCATTTCGCAGTAGTCTGCGTCTGATGAAGTCCAGCTAAGGTTGCTGGAGCCGCCAGAAGTGATAGATGTCGGATTCCACTGAATACTGACAGAAGCGGGAAACATACCGGCGCCACAGCCTGCGGTCGTTCCACCGCCAGAACCGTTACAGTGCCAGGACCAACCGCTGGCATAGTCTCCTTCGTTCAAATTCCAGACAAGTGCATTTGGAGCCCCCACTACACTTCCCGAGGTCGCAATGTTAGAAGCAACACCAGAAAGGCAAAGTTCGTTTGTGGGCAAGTCTATAAAGAATGGGATTTGTTGGTTGAACATATCGCTTTCAGTCGTCATGTAACAGGCCCCATTTACAAAGGGCGCCGGGTTATCAACGTATATTGGCGGTGTTTCGTATACAGTACTTACTCCATCCCATACCGCAAGTGCGTGCCACCCCGTACCCCAACCCATTTCTGCCGGCGTAAAATAATTATTTGAGGTATTTGGAGCCGGAGAAAAGGCCTCCCAATACCATACGTCGTTAGTCTGTTGCGCCCATTCGTAGGCGCCTTCCCAGTACACATTGAGTTGGGAGTTTACCGTAATCGGGCTGTCCACGTAGTAAATCTGGCTAATCTGCAGGGCATGCGCGAAGTTCGGGAGCACGAAGAATACAAGGAGGAGAAACTGGGAGAGGGGGAGGATTTTTTTGAGCAAAGAGGATTTCATACGGCGTTTCTTGTTATGTCCCGAGTACGATGAACGCGAGCGGAACGACTCCGTTCCCTGACAGGGACTTTCGGTCTATCATAATAAAAATCGTTTGCTCTTGCTGTATATCTGCGAGAGCAATTGTTTCTCTCGCGTGAGCGATTGTTAACCGCAGAGCAGAATCTACGCTGTAGACCGGTATGTTCTCGGGGAATGTGACACTCATCACTTCCGTGCCGAGCGTGATGAATGTGTACGGCTTATACGAAAGTTTCTTTCCCGTCACGTCAACCGAAACTACTTCCCCTTTTATATATCCATTGGGGTCCGCCGTGAGCGACTGGAGCGATTGTTCCGTATATGCATCAACACTTTCGTCTGAAGTGAACGTAACGCGGCTCACGCCGGAGAGCACTGAATCTTTTTCTGATTGATACGTTACCGTCACGACAGTTCCAGTCTGTACATCTTCAATATTCACTTCTACTGGAATCTCTTCTTCTGTGGTACTGCTCGCATTCTTTTGTGAGAATATTTTCTCAATCTTGGTCGTCGGACTGATGGGTACGGTCCTTGGGACACTCGTGGTAGCAGTGGTAACTGCGATTTGCAATGCATCCGCGCTCACTTCCGTTACCCTCCCCTGCACGGTCTGTAGCTGGACCTCCGGGCCTGTGAAGGAACCGATACCCAAGACCTTTGCGATCTCGTGCCGATACCCGTATGCTCCCGCACTGAAAAGGATGACCAGACCGAGGACCCACATCATCTTCACGCGCTTCGGCATGGGCGTGAATGCGGGCGACACCGGTACCGGTTGTACCGGCGCGGGCTGTGGCTGTACCGACCCATTAGGAAACTCCTCCATATTTTTCAAGTATATAGCGTGAACAGGGAAGAAAGGCGGCGGCGGGGTGGATAACTAAATATGGTATAATGACACTATTATGGACATGCCCTCCAGACGGTCGCTGTTCTGGGACATCAATCCGGCGACATTGGACGCGAAGCGTCATGCCAATTACATCATAGAACGCATATTAGACTACGGCACCGACGAGGAGGTGCGTTGGATGTATCGGACCTACCCGCGCGAACTCATTCGCGACGTCGTTCTGCGCTCGCGCGTGCTCCGTCCCGAGACGCGCCCGTTATGGAAACAACTCCTCGCGACCTAACAGATTGGCATCTTGAAGTATTGCCCAAAGAGACGCGGCAGGCGCTTGAGGCGCTGGCAGGAGTTTCGTGGTTGAAGGATTCGCCGTGGTACCTGGCTGGCGGCACGGCGCTCGCGCTCGCCATCGGCCACCGCGCGTCAGTGGACCTTGATTTCTTCACGCCGGAGGGAGCATTCTCTATTGCATCAATGACCGAACGACTCTCGATGCCCGGATGGACGACGGACATCCTGCAGGAGAATACGATCTACGGCCGGCTACATGGAGCGCAGGTGAGCTTCATTGCATATCCGTTTTTCATCCCGCGCGCGCCGAAACGCCAGTACGGAAATATTGCCGTCCTCGCGCCGGAGGACATCGCGGTTATGAAAGTCATTGCGATTAGTCAGCGCGGGCGCAAGCGTGATTTTGTGGACCTGTTCTGGTATTGCACGCATACAGAGCCGCTTGAAGTAGTTTTGCGCCGCCTTCCCGACCAATATCCTTCTGTTGCACATGATTATCATCATATTCTTAAGAGTCTCGTATACTTCGCTGACGCAGAGGAGGACCCGATGCCTGACCTGCACTTCAAGACTGACTGGAAAACCGTCAAGCGATATTTCTTGCACGATGTACCGAAGATGATGCAATCGCTCGTGCTGTAAGCAGAGCTTCTTTAATTATTTGAAAGGAAGTCAATATTGCCCTGGAGCGCCGTGGCGAGAGCTAGTACGCTGTTCGCATAGCCTCTCCCCGCGGTGGCCCATGCTCCGCCCGCATAATACTTCGCCGCGGCTGTGTGTTCGGCGGTATAGCCTCCGGCGCCGGCGCCCAGGTCTCCGAGATATATGGACATCGCCATAATGGCGTCCTGCGGGTCCCACGGGTTTGCAACAGCAATGCCTCGCGCCGATGCAATACGGTCCGCGAAGGCCGCCCATGTAGAGGCGATAAATTGGGCCGGGCCCATCGCGCCTCCCCAGCCACCGGCGCTCGCAATAGGACACGAGACGACCTGGTGGTGCGGGTCAAAGCCGAGCTCCAGCCCGAGAGCAAGGAATGGCGGGACATCGCGCGTCGGGCTCATCACCCTGGCAAAGACCGTGCCCGTATTCTTGCCCACGCCTGCGCCGGTGCTGTCGTTGGTGAGATAGCACTGCCCAACGTTTTTCCCGAGATTGGACTCCTGGGTCAACACGGCGAGGATGAGCGCGGGGCGCACGCCGGTCTTTGTCTGTGCTTCCTTCGCATATGCGAGCGCATCGCCGAACTGAATCGCGGCGGCATCGCGCAGTGGGAAGAGAGCGGCACGTATCGCCGCGGCCTTCGCCTGCCGGTCTGCGAGGACTTTTTTATACTCAACTTCTTGATTGGCGGTTATCGCGAGGAGCTGTTGCTTCTGCGTCTTGTCGCCTGCAATTCTCTTTTGTTGCGTCTCCACCTCATACTTCGCATCGGCCGTCTGATTCTGTTTCGTCGCTAAATCGGCTTTCTCAACTTCCGTCTGCGCCTTCGCCTCACGGATATCGGCAAAAAGCTCTTTGAGGCCGGTCTTGATAGAAACGAACGCGTCTATATCGGCGAACAGAGACGAGAGGTCGTCGTTTGAGAGCAGGATGACGACAATGGATGAGCTGTCAATTTGGTCTTCTTGGCGGAGAATTGAAGCGAGTGATTCTTTCCCGCGTTCAATACGCTCCGAGAGCTGTCCGATGACTACATTCTTCTTTGCTATTTGCGCGGCCAGCTGCTTGATGGTGATATTCTTCGCGTCAATTTGCGCCTGTGCCGCTTTAATCTTGGCGTTAAGCAGGGTGACATCGCCCTGCAAGGTGTTTTTCTTCGCTTGAGTATCCTTAATGATTTGCTGTTGCACGGCGATTTCCTTCTGGAGCTCGTCATACTGCGCTTGGAGTACTGCGCGCTCCTCTTGGGTCAGGTCTTGGGCCTGTACCAAGCGCTCTGACGCAACAAAACAGCCAGCGAAGGCCGCGACGAGTGTGACAAAAGCTATGCAAACCTTTCGGAACATCCGCCTAGTATACCAAAAATTACTTCTTCTCTTTTTCTTCAGGGGGAGCTTCCGCTACTCCTGCTCCTGCCTCCTCTTCTTTACCCTTCTTCTCAACCTCAATAGAAGTAATATCCGCCGCTACCGGCTCTTCTTCCTTCTCTTCAACGACTTCCTGGACAAGCGTAATGACTTCTTCGGGCTCGCTCACGAGCGTCACGCCCGCGGGAAAGACGAGGTCTTTTGCACAAATACGGTCATTGATGGCCGCGAGCGTTGAGATGTCCACTTCAATGTTGTGCGGGAGGTTCATCGGGTCTGCTTCCACCTCAATCTCGTGGAGCACCTTCACCAGATTCGCGCCAGCCTCCACCGCCGGCGAGACGCCGACGAAGGCGAGCGGAATGGCAACTTCAACTTTTTTCCCCTTCGTGACGGCATAGAAATCAACGTGGCGCGGCTGATTCGTGAGCGGGTCAAGGTCAACCTCGTGGATGAGGGTCGGGAGCGGCTCGTCCTGGCCGGACAGGCCGAGGCCCGTGAGAGAAACGATGGTCGCCTCGCCGGCTTCGCGCAGAACCTTTTCAAACGCGCGCGCCTCAATCTTAATCGGCGTCGCCGTCTGGTGCGCGCCGTAGACGACGCCGGGGATTACCCCGGTGCGGCGCAGAACCGTCGCGGTCGCACCATTGTCTGTGCGCTTCTCAACTGCGAGCGTAAGCATAATGCCCGACTATAGCTGAATTAAGCACACAATGCAATGCTTCTGGCTTCCCCACAGGATTTACCCCCACGAGAACTTGCATAAAGTAGATAATCGTGGTAACGTGCTAGTAGACCCTGGTCGGAATGGCCGACCGGGGAAGTTATCGGAGGAAACGAAAATGAACTTGCTCTTTGGCGTTGTCTTGCTACTGCTGTCTATGGTCGCCGCTCACGCGGCGGAACTCGTGACCACTGAAGTGGATTACGGGAGTTTCGCCCTTACACACTCTCCCGCGGATGGGAACGCATTCTGTGTCGCATCTTCAACGTACTACAAGAAGGGGGACTGCGGATACCTTGACTTTAACATAGAGGTTACAGAACAAGAAGAGCTGGTGGAGCAAAAAATAGACCTCATGTTCAACGGTGACGGGTTCTTCACCAAAAAGAATAACGGGCACTTCGCGGTGGGACTGCAGGCATACTCGAAGTTCCCCGAAGGGGACGTGTCACGAATAGAAGCCTGGGGGCGTGGCGTTGTCTTCGGGAATTTGACCGAGTACCCCAAGAACGTACCGGGGTGTGGCCCCACGTCAAGGAACAACACAGTGACTTTCGAGACCTGGTGGCAGGTTGACAAAGTGCAGTACAATTGTGTTATGGGATGGACGCAAAGTCCGGAACTAAAGGACGGTGTATACTATCATCTTATTATCACCTCAAGGAGTGACAACGGGGTGTACGTCTCGTATCTCCTACAAAAGTTCATCCCCGAACTGCCGGGATTGGGGTGGATGTACGTGTGGGAAGATGTCATGTATGACTACACCACGGCCGCCGGGAACAGGGACCATGGTACGTTCATCGCCGAGGTATTCGGCGGGAACGACCCCGAGGACCCGCCTTGGACGATGTACATATCGGAGGTGAAGGTGAGAAGAACAGTGTTGAAAAAAGAAGAATGGGAATAAAACCTTGCTCGTCCGACGAGCACCAGAACCCGACCTTCGGGTTCTTCTTTTTAAATGTCGGGACGTCGTACGTCCTGACATGAGTTATACTACAGAGATACCAAAGATATGGAACTATATCATGTGATCAACAGAGGTGTGGAGGGACGCAAAATTTTTCTCGATACACAAGATTATGCGCGTTTCGTGCACGACTTATATGAATTCAACGATACTGCCCCGGCGATTGAATTCCTTAGTACTACCACCCATGAGATGTCGGGACGTACGACGTCCCGACATCGGAAACGTATTGTTGATATACATGGATGGGAACTGATGAAGAATCATTACCACCTTTTGCTCTCAGAGCGCGTTGAGGGCGGGCTGACTCTCTTTCTGCGTAAGTTAAGCGGTTATGCGAGATACTTTAATGAGCGACACAGACGTCGAGGTACGCTGTTCCAAGGACGTACCAAGAAAATACTTATCGAGCGTCAAGAACATTTTCTCTATATTCTTCACTACCTTCATTTGAATTCGCTTGATTATTTTCCGGGTGCAAAAAAATGGCGCGAACGCGATAAGGGTACTATCCCTGAGATTTCTAAAGTATTTGAATATCTTAAGAACTATCGCTGGAGCAGTTATCTCGATTATTGCGGCACACCGAACTTTCCATCAATTCTTACCAAAACACTTTTTGAACCTTCTTTTGGTGGGGATTATGTCTCTTCTCTCAAGGAGTATCTTGCTGACAGAACAGCAGAAGAAATAGATTCAAAATCACTTGAATATTAGCCATAAATCATGTCGGGACGTACGACGTCCCGACATGATTTAATCAGTTAGCCGCTGGCGGCGGCGGAGACCTTGGCGAGGCGGTTGAGGAAAGCCTCGCGAGCGGTCGGGACGTTCTCTTCATTTCCCTTCCATACGGCAAGCGCCTCGTCTTGAAGCGCGCGCGCAAAGGAGAAGGTGAGCGGCCATGGCATATTTAATTCTTTCGCTCGGCGGGTTATCGCCGCGAGATTTGTTGTTGCCTCGTCCGGCGTTTGCCCGCCTGAGAGGAAGACGATACCGGCGACCTGCGGCGGAACGTTCTCGACGAGTACCGCGAGAGTGTCGTCAGCGACCTCTTCGGGCGAATCAGTTCGGCCGCTCTCACTCCCCGAGAGCGCCATAGAAGTCTTCAGCACGATGCTCGCGCGGTCAACCGAATGCTCCTCAAGCACTGAAAAAAGCGTTTTCAAGACTTCTCCGATGACAGCGCGAGAGCGCTGGCGGCTGTGCTTCCCCTCGTGCAGGATATCGGGTTCCAAGATGGGTACGAGACCGGCCGACTGCGCTTCCTTCGCATAGCTCGCGAGTCGCTTCGCGTTCTCATGGAGCGCAACCGCCGAGGGTAAGGTGTCGCCATCAATACGGATGACCGCGCGCCATTTGGTAAAAACCGCCCCCTGCTTCTTATACGCAACTAGCCGCTCGGGGAGGTCCAAGAGCCCTTGCGTAATGAATTCGTGCGGGCTCTCGGGCAAGGGTTCGGCGCCGAGGTCAACCTTCACTCCCGGCAGGATTCCGCGCGCCGCAAGCGATGTTGGGAACAATTTTTTGTCGCTTCCCTTCTGCAGAAGCGTCTCGGAGAAGAGGATGACGCCCGAGAGTGACTCCTCAATATCCTCGGCACCGATGAAGAGGTCGCGGTAGAGCCGGCGCGTCTCCACGCTGGCGGAAATGCCGTAGTCGGCGAGGCGCTTTGTCGCGGTGTGCACGCTCTCATCTGCGGCGAGGATTCCCTTGCCGGGAGCGAAAAGTGAGCGGGCAATCGCGACAAGGTCGGTCATATTTTTATGATACCATCTCCCTATGGACTTCATTGCTGTCGGCGACACGGTCGTTGACGAGTTTATTACGCTGAAAGAGGCACAGGTGCATTGTGACGTCAATCATGAAGACTGCACCATCTCTATGCAGTGGGGCGCGAAGATTCCCTACGAGTCTTCCGCGCTCGTGCCGGGCGTCGGGAACGCGGCAAATGCGGCGGTCGCCGCCGCCAGGCTGGGACTCTCTTCTGGATTCGTCTCAAACGTGGGGAGGGACCGCTTCGGCGAAGAAATCCTCGCGACCTTCACGCACGAGGGCGTTGACACGAGCTATGTCGCCGTCAACGACGGTCTGCCGACAAACCATCACTACGTGCTCTCCTATGATTCCGAACGCACCATCCTTATCCGGCACGAAGCATACCCCTACCTCCTCCCCGAAGCGCTCATTCCGCCGAAGTGGCTCTATCTCTCTTCGGTAGGCGAACACGCAGACGAATTTCATGATGAGATTGCCAAGTGGTTCAAAGAGCATCCAGAGACAAAGCTCGCCTTCCAGCCCGGTACGTTCCAGATAAAACTGGGAAAGGAAAGACTCGTCGAACTCTATGCGGTGACAGAGCTCGTCGCGGTGAACAAAGAAGAGGCCGAGCGCATCCTCGGACTCGGCCTGCCTGCCGGCAAAGCGGACGAGACGGATATCAAGAGACTGCTTCAGGAAATGCACGCGCTCGGCCCCACAATGGTACTCATCACCGATGGCAGAAACGGCGCCTACTCCTTTGACGGAATCGAGATGCTCAAAATACCTTTATATCCTGATTCACGGCCCCCGAGGGAGCGCACGGGCGCCGGAGATGCGATGTCCTCCACCATTGTCGCGGCGCTCGCGCTCGGGCTACCGCTCCGCGACGCGCTCCTCTGGGGACCGGTCAATGCAATGGCGGTTGTGCAGGAGACCGGCGCGCAGAAAGGGCTCCTCACGCGCGACGCGCTTCTCCAGTTCCTCGCTGATGCACCCGCGGAATACCGCATAACTCCGGTCTAGTTATTTGGCGACAAAAGCGCGCACCGCCTCCTCAATATGCATGGCGTCAAGTCCGTAGTGCGAGAGCAATTCTTCCGGAGAACCTGATTGCCCGAATTGGTCCTGTATACCGAGCCGTTTGAGCGGGACCGGATGCTCTTCCGCGAGAAATTCTGCGACGGCGCTTCCGAATCCTCCTGCCGCCTGATGCTCTTCTATCGTTACCACAGCCCCCGTACGTTTCGCCGCATCAATCACTGCTTCTCCATCAAGCGGCTTCACGGTCGGCAAGTGGAATACGAGCGTCTCAATTCCCTTTTCAGACAAATTTCGTGCCGCGACAAGCGCGGTGTGGCTCAATGAACCGGTTGAAAGAATGGCAATCTTTGGATTCTCTGATTCCCAGAGAAGAAGCGCTTTGCCAATACGGAAAGGGGATTCTGGCGTGGTGAAGACGGGCGTCGCCGCGCGGCCGAAACGGATATACACTGGCCCGTCAGTCGCTGTTGCGGCAATAACCGCCTTTCGCGCCTCCTCGGCGTCGCCGGGCGTAAGCACAATCATATTCGGCAACATTCGCATGAGCCCGATATCTTCCAGCATCTGGTGCGTCGCGCCGTCGGGCCCGACCGAAACGCCCGCGTGCATGCCGCATATCTTGACCGACACATTATTCAGCGCGATGGTTGTGCGAATTTGTTCGTAATTGCGCCCTGGATTGAATGCCGCATAGCTCGCGGTAAAAGGGATTTTGCCGGCGAGCGCCATACCGGCGGCGACCGTCGCCATATTCTGTTCAGCGACACCCATTTCTATAAAACGCTCGGGAAATTCTTTTTGGAACCATTCGGCGCGCGTGCTCTCGGCGAGGTCGGCGCACAAGACCACGATGCGCGGGTCTGCCTTTCCTGCTTCAACCGTTCCCTTGCCGAAGCCGTCGCGGGTCGGCGCTTTCTCTATGTCGTCCGCAAACACTTTTGCAGAAAGTTTTGCGTTTTTATTAAGCATATTCGTGCGGGAGTTTACCGCCCATCGTGCGGATTTCTTTGAGGAACCGCTTTCCTTCTTCGGCCGTCGGCGGCTTGCCGTGCCAGTGGTAATCAAACTCTATTTCGGGTACGCCCTTGCCGGGGATAGTGTGTGCGATGATGAGCGTCGGCTTTTCGTGAATTGCCTTTGCCTCATCAACCGCGGCGATGAAAGCGTTTATGTCGTTGCCGTTCACCTCAAGCACATGCCAATTAAACGCGCGGTACTTCTCTGCAAGCGGTTCCAGTGGCATTACGTCTTCCGTCATACCGTCTATCTGTATGTTATTGCGGTCCATTACCGCCGTCAGATTTGAGAGTTTGTTCTTACCTGCAAACATCGCCGCTTCCCACGTATTCCCTTCTTCTTGCTCGCCGTCGCTCATAAGGCAGTACACATGTCGGGACGTCGTACGTCCCGACATTATGTCGGGACGTACGACGTCCCGATTCTCGTTATCCATACGAATGGCATAGGCGACTCCAGCGGCTTGTGAGAGCCCTTCGCCCAAAGGGCCGGAAGTCGTTTCCATACCGGGAAGCCGCAATCTTTCAGGATGCCCTTGGAGCCGACTGCCGAACTTGCGGAGCGTGAGGCACTCGTTTACTGGAAAATAGCCCGCGTGCGCCATCGCCGCGTAGCGGACCGGACAAATATGGCCGTTTGAAAGTATGAGACGGTCTCTCTCTTCCCATTCCGGCTGTTCCGGACGGTGATTCAGAACATGAAAATAAAATGCAGTGAAAATATCCGCCATGCCCAAGGGGCCAGCGGTGTGCCCGCTCCCGGCCGCGACGAGCATGTTGATAATCGTCTCGCGGATAGCTTCTGCTTGTTTCTCTAGCGCGCGGATGTGCTCGTCGGTAAGTGCCATTCCCTCATTATAACTCACACGCCGAAGGAGCTCCGAAGTTCTTCAAGTGCGTTCAATGCGACGGCGGGGTCCTTGGCCTTCAGGATGCCGGAGCCGACAACGAGATGTGAGACGCCGAGCGCGAGCAGTTTTTTTGCATTGCCGAACGAGACACCGCCGTCAACCTGTACCGGGATTGCCGGGTGCCGCTCGCGAAATACGCGCACCTTCTCAAAGACACGCTCGTCAAAAGGCTGACCCTGCCTCCCTATACGCACAATGCCCATAAATTGTACATACGCCACCTCGCCGAGACTCCGTTCAATGAGCGCGAGGTCGCTCGAGATATTGAGTGCGATGCCGTATGAGACGAGACCGGACATGGAACCGTCGCCCGCGCCGAGACGGGTGCGGACAGAGGAGAGAAGCCGCGGCAAGCTGGTTGTGCTCTCGGCGTGGAAGACGAAGCTTCTCGCGCCGAGCGCGAGCCACGCAGCTGCCGCTTCTTCGGCATTCACACACATAAGGTCAATTTCATATTCAATGCGGTCAAACTGCGGAAGCATGTAACCATCCACAATCATCCTCTGTAATTCTGGCGGCTTGCCCAGCACTAAATCTGATTTAGTGCTGGGTGAATAGGGCCAGGACGCCGGCGTTGCAAAACGGCCGTCAACAACGTCTATCTGCACGCGATTCACCGAAGGGATTCGTGAAAAAAGGACGAGCTTCTCCTCAAGCTCCTGACGCGAGGAAGGGAGTACGGCCGGGACGACGAGGCTCATACTCCTAAAATTTCGCGAGGCGGCGCGCGTGGCGTGGCGAGTCTGAAAAGGGCGTCTCCAAGAATATACGGACTGCTTCGTCGGCTTCGTCTCCGGAGACGAAGCGCGCGCCGATGGAGAGGACATTTGCATTATTGTGTCGGCGGGGAAGCCGTACGGCGTCATAACCGTCTTCGGAGTGACCACCTTCAATATCAAGTGCCGCGGTCACGTGCCGCGGGCCGTAAAAGACGGCGGCGCGGATGCCGGGTATGCGATTTGCGCACATCGCCTCGCCCTGCCCGCTTCCGCCGATGATGATGCCCCGTGTCTCCGGCTCCTCTGCCACGCGCTTTGCAAGCGGCATCATATAATCCGGATAATCGTCTTCAGGATTGAGAGTGGCGGGGCCTAAGTCTTCAATGTCATAGCCAAGCGTGCGGATGTGTTCAACGAGCGCGTTCTTGAGCGTAAATCCTGCGTGGTCGGCGGCAATAAATATTTTAGCCCCGTTAGAGACTTCGTTTTGAGAGTCGTTCATAGTCGAAAGGAGTTAAGTGCTAATAAACGGGTCTCTAACGGGGTTAGACATTGTCTACGATTATGCCGTTGCGGCGGCGATTACGTGACGGACCAGCGATTCGGTGTATCCCATTTCGTTATCATACCAAGCGAGCACCTTCACCAGATTGCCGTCTACCACGCGCGTCAGAGAGAGGTCCGCGATAGAGGCGCAGGACTCGCCAACGATGTCGCTGGAGACGAGTTCTTCATCGGTTGTTTTAAAGATGCCCGCCCAGCGCGACGCGGTAGCCGCGCCACGGAGTATCTCATTCACTTCTTCGCGGGTTGTCGGACGCTTGGCGATGAAGGTGATGTCTGCGATAGAGCCCGCCACGACCGGCACGCGGAGCGCGATGCCGTCAAACTTCCCTGCAAGCGGTTCGTACGCCTGCGCGACCGCGGTGGCGGCCCCCGTGGCGGTCGGCACGATATTTTGCGCCGCCGCTCGACCCTCCCGCATATCTTTCTTTGACGGACCGTCTACGATTGCTTGCGAAGCAGTGTACGCGTGCGTGGTGGAGAGTATCGCTTTTTCAATACCGATGGTCTCGTCAAAGATGGCGATGACCGGGCTTGCGGCATTCGTCGTGCACGAAGCATTGCTGGATATCCGACAGGTCTTCAAGCGGTTCTCGTTGAGTCCCATCAGCACTGTCGCGCCGAGCCCATTTTCCTCCTTGACTGGCGCGGTAATGACCACGCGTTTCGCCCCCGCATCAATATGCGCCTTTGCCTTTTCATAATCAGTAAAGAAGCCGGTTGCCTCCACGACGACATCCACTGCAAGCTCTTTCCACGGTAGCTGTGCAGGATCCTTTTCTGAAAGAAACTTTACCTCTTTTCCATCTATCAGAAGTATTTTGCTTCCGCCTGCCTCCTGCCTACTGCCTACTGCAAACTGGGCTCTTCCGTATACTGTGTCGTACTTTAAGAGATAGGCGAGATTCTCCAGCGAGCCGAGGTCATTTACAGCAACAATTTCAACCTGTGGTGAGTCAGTTGAATCCATGCCGCGCCCCCAAGAACGCCGTGCGAACGCCCTGCCTATTCGGCCAAAACCATTTATCGCCACTCGAATTGCCATAGCAAGTGAAAATTAATTATTCAAACACAATGTGTTAATTATACCATCTGCAACCCTATCTGCGCCCGCATGAAATGCCAAGGGCGCCCCTTGGCATTTCTACTCGTCAAGAACTATATCCGCAATTTTCTTGCGCAATTTTATGTCGTCTACATTGCTTTCTACAAATTGCTGATAGTCCCTCAAGGAGGAAAACTGCTCCTGTAGTATGTCTTTTTCGCATACCCCACCTTCTCTCTTACCAATGTATTCGGGGTAACTCGAGTGTTCCCAATCGGAAGCCACTTTTGTAAGACCTGCCACCTTCGGATTCAAATGAATATATGCTGAAAGGTATCTAAGATATCTGTCATTGTTGACATGCGTTGCCTTAAACCGGTCCTGAAACACGTGGCCTATATGTCCGTACTTAGCGTTGAAATACATCGAGTAGCTCGTTGCGAGGCGCAATATCAGTTTACTGATGGGAATCTCATCATTCTGTCGAATCAATAAATGGAAATGATTCGGCATGATGCAGTAGCAAACGAGCGAAAACACCTCTGCATCAAACGAATCGAGACGAAGCCGTAACTTGGCAGTCCTGAGTTCTGACCCAATGCCAAGGGCGCCCCTTGGCATTCCGAGAAGAACACACAGCCGTTCCAGGAAATTCAGATAATCCTGCGTGTTACGGAAAATATCCATCTTATCGTTTCCGCGATTATAAATATGATAATACTCGTCAGCGGCAAATTCCTTATAATCGCGGTTTCCCATTTCAGAATGGTAGCACGCAAGTGAGTTGCCAAGGGCGCCCCTTACCACGCAGTGAATTGCTAAGTTGCCGAGGGCGCCCTTGGCATTTGGTGGCGAGAAGTGGCAAGGGCGCCCCTTGCCATCTCCTCCTAGATTTTCTATGTAGCCGGTGCTTCTTCGGTAGTAGTCGTGGTATCAGTCGGGGCTGGCTCCGAGATGCTTGTGCTTGTGGTGTCGGTTGAGGCGCTTGCTTCGCCGGTCGTGGAGCTATCCAATGGGGTCGCATCCTCTGTGGTCGGTTCGGAAGAGGTGTCCGTGATGGTTATCGTCGTATCGCTTGAGGTTGTGTCGGTTGTTGTGGTGTCGGTTAACGATGATGTGGTGTCGGTTGTTGTTGAAGTTGTATCGGTAGTTGTTGCAGTGGCGGTATCGGTTGTTGTTTGCGGCGAGCTTGCTTGTCCCGAGCTTGTCGAGGTGGTCGAATCCGTCGCGGTCGTGTCAATACTTATTGGCGTAGAGCTCGCCGTGGTGTCGGTCGTGGTCGTAGCGGCTTGCAATGAGCTGTCTGTGGTGACTTGTCCCGAATCTTGTTGAGGGAGCGTAGTTGAATCAGTTGAATCCGTGATGGTAATGGAGGTTGTAGGTGCCGTGCTGGTGGCGAATGGATTCAAACTTTCGGTTGATTCGCTACAGATGCCGGGTGTCGTCGTCGGCGCGCCGTTCGCGATGCTGAAACAGTAGGGCTGTTTTGTCACCGAGTCATAGAGCGTCACACCCGAGGGCGTCGTAGCCGAACCGACGGTCACGTTCGCGGCGGTGAGGTGGTCAAAGAAGCTATATGCCGCATAGAAGGTATCGGAGATGAGCTTGCCGATGCGGAGCACACTGTCTATGCCCTCTATCGCGCTCGCGAGCCCCGTTAGAGAGATGCTCTCTAACGGGGCGAGCGTAGAGGTGGTTGCAACAGCAACAGCTCCGCTTTCCAAAGCGAAAATGCGCGTTTCAAGCGAGGCGAGCCGCGTCTCGTGGCCCTCGACGCGTATCGCGAGCGCCTGTACGCCCGAGAGGGTGAAGGTGGCGAGCTTGTAGAGGTCTACGCCCTTGCCATCTGCCGAGAGGAGCTCGGGGGCGATGGTAGCCGTGTCTTCAGCGATGAGGCCGAGACGAAGTGGTTCATTCTGCTCTTCAATCTTGTAGCGATAAGAGGCGACTTTGAGATTCTTGAGACGGTCCAGCATCTCTTCGGTGGAGCTTGCGTCCATATAATTAATGTCGGTCTTCAAAGAGCGCGTGGAGGTGTTGATGAAGGCGATAGCGCCGATGTCGCCCGCGACATCCAAAGTGTGGGCGGGCGTTGTGGTGCCAATCCCGACCCTCCCCGCGACATCCACGGTCAGAACCGGTGTCGCCTGCCCTGAGCTTGTCGAAGTGGCGGCGTTCTGCATCCACCTCGTCCGCGCATCCAGCTCCTGCACCGCTTTGATGAGCGGCACCGTGAGCTTCTGATAATCAAGCGCAAGCGTGTCGGGGACGTCTTCCGTCGTGCCGTCGGCAAACAGAATGGTCGTCGTGCCAGCCCGGGTCACTATCTGCGGGAAGAATTCCTGCACGTCCTGGGCGAGAAATCCTATCTGCGGACCGCGACTCTGCTGAAGAGTGGCGTCCTTCCAATCAAAATGGACGGGACGGAGCGCGCTAATCACGGCGAGTCCATCGCTTGCCGAAAAATCTACGATATTCGTCTTCAGACGCGCGTCAGACGTGCCGCACGCGCCAGAGAAAGCGGTGATTTTGCCCGTAGCGCCAGTGCCGCAGATACTTAGATCTCCAGCGGCAGCACCTATCGAACCGACGTTAAGGGTGCCACTAAGGACGAGATTATTCAACGTCCCTACCGAGGTAAGACCCGTGGCCGCCGTGACGCCGGTAGCAAGGGACGTGCCGGTCAGCGTGCCGGCGGCGGCCGTTACCGTGATATCTGCAGTACCGTTAAAACTCACTCCGTTTATATTTCTGGCGGTCTGCAGGATGGTGGCCGAGCCGGCGTTGCCGGTAACGCTTATTCCGGCAGTTCCCGCTGAGATGTTCGCGGCAGTGAGAGAGGTGAGGTTCGCTCCGCTCACAGCTCCGAATGACCCGCTCCACGTGCCGGAAGTAATGGTACCGACTGACGTGAGCGATGATGCAGTCACCCCCGAGGCGAGTGTCGCGCCGGTCAGCGTGCCGGCGGCGGCCGTTACCGTGATATTCTCACTGCCGTTAAAATTCGTCCCGTTTATAGTTCTGCCGGTCTGCAGGATGGCGGCCGAGCCGGCGTTGCCGTTAATGGCGCCAGCAATGGTATTTGACACTTGCAGGTCGGTGAACCATCCTTTGGTAAGTCTCGCTCCTGTAGCTCCGAGCGAGCCGGTCATCGTGAGACTGTTCGCGCCGAGAGCTAAATTGCCGCCGTTGAGGTAGGATACGCCGTTCCTCTGCAGAGAGAGATTGCCGTCAGATGAAGTGATACCGGTATCATTCATATAGAGAGAGCCGGTGCCGGTGCGGAGCGTGCCTTTGACCCAAAGGTTGCCTGATATTGTAGAAGTAGCTGTTGTGCCATCAACGAAGTTTATACCTGTACCTGTTCCACCGATTGAAAGGAGTGTCCCTGGACTTGTCGTCCCGATGCCGACGTTGCCGCCGTTTGGTTGAAGAGTCATATCAACGGCTGCGAAACTTGATGAAAACCCTTGTGCAAAAGGTGTTCCGTCTGTAATACCCGCTATAGTCCCGAGGCCAATTCTATTGGTGCCAGCAACTCCCCGAAAAGTGGCAGCAATGGTGCTTGATATTGAATCTTGAACATCTAGAACGGCCTGCACACTCGCCGTCCCGATGCCGACGGTACCGGTCACAACGGCGCTACCTGCAACAGAGAGATTAGTTGTAGGACTCGTCGTCCCGATGCCGACGTTGCCGTTCATATAGAATGTCCCGTCATTCAAGACCGAAGCCAATGTTGTTGACGCAGAGTTCGTTAATTCAAACATTGACGTTGCCCCTGTGTCCGCTCCCCACACCGACAGTCTGCTGTACGGCGTCGTTGTCCCGATGCCGACGTTGCCGCCCGCAGTGGCGAAGTATGCAGAGCCGGTGGAACCAATTTGCGTGGTGCTTGCGTTGCCGAATGTCTGTAATGCCGTCCACGTGTTTGCATTCCCCAGATTAAGCCCCCAGTCGCTTATCGCTCCGCTTCCGTTGTATGACGAGCCGTTCAGCGTCGCGTCGTTGGTAAGGGCGGCAAGGTCAGCGCCGAGCGCGATACCGGAAATCGTGGAGTTTGCAAGTGCAGCGTTTGGAATACCGCCAGCCCCATAGAGCGTAGAGGTCGCCATAAAGGTTGGTATGCCGGTTGCCGATGTGCCCAAAACCCCTGCGGTTGCGCTTCCCCACGAGGTGGTGTTGCCGCTTGAGGTGACGACGCCATTGAGGTTTGCGTTGGTGGTCACCGTGGCGGCGTTGCCGGTGATATTTGCGTCAAGCGAAGACGTGCTGATGGCGTACGAGACGCCGCCGCTTGCGCCGACGAGGCCGGTGAAGGCGGCGAGGGTGGGTGCGTTGGTGAATACTTGCGTGCCGGCCCAGGTGTTGCTCGTGGTGGTGCCGAAGGCGAGCGAGATGGCATCGGTCACGCGGGAGAGCGGGTATGAGAAGGTGAGCGGATTCTCGTACGTGCCGAAGTCGGAGACTTGCGACTTGGTGATGGAGAGATTGCCGAGCGTTGTGATGCTGGCGACCGAGGAGGTGGCGGCAAGGCTGTTGTCAAAGAGCGTGCCGAAGGTGGTGGTATAGACCCCGTTGGTGACGGTGCCGGCGTTGCCCGAGACAGAACCCGTGATGGTGTTGGAGAACGTATTGGCGCCGGAGAAGGTGTTGTCGTTGGCGAGGAGCGTGGAGGAGGCGGCGGTGATGGTGATGTCTG
>Ga0209542_10002463_pt1 | contig 41341 bp, 37 predicted proteins | sample RifCSPhighO2_01_FD_184028 | JGI IMG/M metagenome (GOLD analysis project Ga0209542, IMG submission 184028) | Soil microbial communities from Rifle, Colorado - Rifle CSP2_plank highO2_0.1 (SPAdes) (version 2) | ecosystem: Environmental > Terrestrial > Deep subsurface > Rock core/Sediment ... | reverse complement strand
GTTGATGCTGCACAGCCCCTTTTGCAGCATCAACTCCTTTTCTTACGGCGTATCCCTTGCCCATGTTCTGCCTGTATCTTATGACTCTCAGATTTTTAATGCCTGTTTTTTTTGCAGCTTCGGAAGTGTTGTCAGCACTGCCGTCGTCAACTGCAATAATCTCGGCATATGGAACTGCCTTGCTTATCCTTTTCAAAGTGCCAGCTATGTTTTTTTCCTCGTTGTAGCACGCGACTATGACGGATAAGCTATGCCTCATAATAGAAACCTTTACTTGTAAACCTTGTCAAGCATTTGCCTGTTTTCCATCACCCATTTCAGGATGTTGTCCATCGCTGCTTCCGGGCTGGCTTTTGGCTGCCAGTTGAATGTCTTGGATACCTTTCTTATGTCGCTTACATAAACGCACTGGTCAGCCCTTCTCGGTGTTTGCTCTGTTTTTATGGCTGGCTTTGAGCCAAGCTTTTTTTCAAGGTAATTCGTTGCTTCAATCAGCGACATTGTGTTTTTCACTCCGCCGCCGACATTGAAAACCTCCCCCTTGAAATCATCAATATTGTCTATCTGCTTCATTATAAGCTCGCAGATGTCCTTTATGTAAAGCACGTCCCTTAGCTGCTTGCCCTTCCACCCGATGTAAGTTATCGGAAACTTGTAGGCAAATGCAATAGGCCACCAGCTGAACCATCCCTGCTTTGGCAGGCCCCACTGCCATTCTCCCCCAAGGCAGCTGAATCTGTTCACAATGATGTTAATGTTGAATGCGTTTGCATATTCCTGGCAGAACAAGTCAGCTGTCAGCTTCGTCAGGCCATAGATGGAATGGTCATTGCCGTCAATAGGAAAGCTTTCGTCAATGCCGTTTTTGTAAAGCTCGTCATCATACTCAAACCTTGTTCCAAGCTCTTTTGTCTTTATGGCATTTATTTTGTCGCCTGAGTAAACCTTGTTCGTGCTCCACTGGATTATCTTTATCTTGTTCTTTCGTGCAAGCTCAAGTATGTTGATGACTGACAGCGAATTGTTGGTGAAGTCAAAGTAAGGGTTTTTGTAGCCTTCGATTGCAGAGGGCTCTGCCGCAGTGTTCAATATCAAGTCTATCTTCCTGTCAACATTGCTGAAGTCTTCATTGTTCCTTACATCGCCATGCACAAACTCCACTCCGTTGGCTTCAAGCACTGCTCTTGAAATCTCAGTGCCCCTTCTTACAAGATTGTCCATTGCAATGACATTGAAACCCTTCTTTTTCAGGAACATTGACAGGTTGAAGCCTATAAAGCCGCATCCGCCTGTTATCAAGACATTCATTTTAGCACCCCATAAAATCAGATTAACTTGGGCTTCCCCAACTATATTTAAATTTTGCTATACGATAAACTTACCCCACGCTCCCAACAATTCCCAAAAACTCCCTGTAATCAGAGTAGGATTTCATCACAAGATAAGCCGCAATCGCAATCATGGCTATTATTATCAGGGCATAAGCCATGCGCGATTTTTTGGTGAATTTATTGTGCTTCTTAAGGGCAGGAATATACAAAATCAAAAACAAAGCCATCACTCCAAAAATAAAAGCCAGATGCTCGGGAAAGAAAGCAATGTGGTTGAAATTATCGACAAAATTGCCCCCTTTATCGCAGTTTTTCTGCCTTCCGACAGCCCCTAAGATTATATTGACAACATTATTGGCTGCAAACCTGCTTTTTTTGCATATCCTGTCAAATATCCTGCCATAGTAGTCAACCATTCTAACAAATGTTGTCTGGCAATCCTGTATGTCTTTCAGGTAGAGTGTTGCAATGTGGATGCTGGTTACAGGCAAATGCTCCATATTTGGAACAATCAGCCTGCAGTACTGGCTTTTAAATCCAGGAGGCATGCCCTCAAATGCCTGTGCAATTAGGGTTGCGCCTGACCTTGGGCCAATGGCAATCATGCTGTAGTTCTTGACATGCATCAGGCTTCTTATTTCAGCAAGCCTTTCCTCATTTGCCTTTGCCTTGGCTTCGTCAAGCTTCAGGGCGCTCCAGCCAGTTAAATTTGTAACGCCCAGTTTTGCCAGCCTCGGCCCTGAAAACTCATCTATGTTTATCCTGTATTCAGTGTCAGATGCAACATCAAGCCTTTCCCTGTCAAAATCAAAATCATAGCTTGTCAGCAGCTCGGGATACTCTGCAAGAATATTGCCATCCTGTTTTGGCACAAAATTGATTCCGTACCCAATCTCTTTCTGGAAGTTCGAAATCCCGGTATTAAGCTTTTTGTCTATGAAATCATGCGCAAAAGGCAGGGGAACTATCGCAGGATACACAATGACAAGGAACAGCCCGCAGTACAATGCAGCCCTTTCAAAAGAGGCCCTTTTCACCTTCTCCTTGAGTATTGCAAAAGTAAGTATAATGAACAGGAAAGTCAGGAAGTGGTTTCTGCCGAAATACAGGCCTCCAAAATGCTGGTGGTCGTTAAGCAAAACCCAGAATTCAAGTGCGCCAAGCACAGGAATCACGCTGAATGTCTTGATGAACAAAAGAAAGCAGAAAACCAGCGCAACATACACTATAAAGACAGACTGGTTTACATACCAAAAAGGAATCATGTCTTTTAATGCCTGCCAAAATGTAAACACAGGAGATTCAAGATGAGCAAATATCATGTATTTGAATATATTGGGATACATCAGCCTGAACAGAATTGAAAACAGCAAAACAGGAATGAATATTATGAAAATATTGAGTATTTTTTTGTACCTTATGGAGATTTTGATGTTTTTTGACTCGTTTCTTTCAATTTTTATTAAGCCAGCCCTGAATGCATAGAACGCAGCTATTATAAATATCGGCATGAGCATTGCAATGTTGACATAAGCAGCAACTGCAAACAGGATTCCTGCTATTATTTCTTTAAATCTAAGGGCAGAATAATATAAAATATAAAATCCGAAAAACAGGATCATGCCCCCAAACGGGTAGTTGTAAGAGCTGCTCCATGGGTAAAGCCATGCCAGCACAAGCAGCCCGATAAAAGCGTAGTTTGGCTTTCCAGTTTCTTTTTTTGAAATTCTCGTCATTAAAAATAATGTTACTATGTACAGGATGGCAATCATTATCCCGGTTAAAATCTGGAAGTTCCCGAAAAGCTTTTTGAAAATAAGTTGCGGCAAATACAAGAACGGGCCGCCCTGCTCGCAGAATGGCTGCCCCCCGTACAAAGTGCCCTGCCCCATGTAGTCAAGGCACACATACCACATCTCGCGATAGGCGTTTTTCCAGTCAGTAACATGGATGGAATAAACCAATAATGGGATAAGCGCAAGCGCAAATGCTATAGCTTCAATCCTCTCGTATTTTTTATCGTCCATTTTTTCTTTTTAGATAGTACATTACTCCAAAATAAATTAAAGCAATGACTGTTGTTGCCATAGTGATTATTTTCCCAATTTCAAAAGGCTTTGGCTTGTATTCAAAGATGATGCTGTCATAATCGCTGAGGAGCACAGCTGTTATTGCATTGTCCGCCTTCAAAATACTGAGTTCTTTGCCGCCTGCAAATGCCTTCCATCCGGGGTAATGGGCAAAAACCTCGCTTAATACCAGGAGCCCCCTGCCTTTTGCACCAACCTCTACTTTATTGTTTGAATACTTTGTTATCTTGGCTTCTTTATAGCCTCCCTTCAGCCTGCTTAATGCAGTTTCCAGCTCCCCGTTCGAAACAGCATTCTTTCCGCTTAAAATGTCGGGCAGCAAAACACCCCCGCTTTGGGTATACTCTCTTAGAATGGGAACGCTTTCCTGGCTTACAGAGCCCGGCGCTAATATAACAACATCAAATTTTTTTAAAAAATCTATGCTGTGCTCCCCAACATCGACATTTCCCTGTACTGCGACAGTATTTTTTGGATTGAATTTGCCATTAAGCATTAAGGAATAAATCAATTGCCTTGAAGCATCCTGATTGCCAACAACCAAAATCGCGTTCTGAACAACATAAGCCCTCGGCATCAATTCAAGGTTCTCGTAAAGGTAAGGCCCGAATGCGTTCCACACAGCGCATTCCCTGCATTCTGCAAATTTCCCTGCAAGCTTGAAGTTCGGAATGTCAAGCTCCCTGTCCGATATTGCATATTTTATATTCAAGATGCCCAAAAGCTTGCTCGGCGCGTACTGATGCGCAACTGCCAGATAGCTGACATAATCATTGACCCATATGCCTCCGCCGCCCTTGGCTTCGGGTATTCCAAGCTGTGCATTATAGTTGTAGCCCGCAGCGCCGATAATTTCCTTCAGTCCCATATTAATTGTCCTGTAGAAATCCTTGTCATTGCTTATGTGTGCCAATATGGGAATATCTTTTGGGTTTATAACATTGACAGATGAAGGCATTTTGTGCAGTGCAACAAGCTCGGCTAAAATCAGGGCGATAATAAAAAAATGGGCTGCATTTTTGAATTTAATTTTATCAAGCTTCGCATTCAGATTTTCATAGCCGTATGCGGCAAGCGCTGACGCGGAAAATACAAAAAGAACCATAGCCCTTTCAATATGCCTCATCTTCCCGAATCCGGGAACAGATTTGTAGAACATTTCAGCCAAAAAAGAGCCAGAGGCGAGCATTATCGAAACAGCAATCACAATAAGAAAGAAAACCACGTTTTTGTTCCTGTATGAAAAAAGGCTCATAGCCAGAAGAATAAACGCGGCAATCCCCAACGCCCCTGAAAGCCCGTCAAAGCCTATATTTGAGACAAAGACGTGCCATGAATCAGCTAATTTGACTGGGTAGCCAAGGTATTCCGTGTAGGAAACTCCAGCGTTCCTGTTTGAAATGCCTTCAAATTCCAAAGCCGGCAGTAATTTTATTGCGGCAAACCCGAACAATGCCAGCAGCAGCACAACTCCAATCAAAAAAACCTTCAGCAGCCTTTTTAGGAAGCCTTTCCCTATAATGCTGAAAGCCAAAAAAATCCCTATTAAAAACCCCGTGTAAATGAAAAAAATTATTCCGCCTGCCAGTGCCATCATGGCAAAAAACAATCCCGCAAGTATGGAGTCTGAAAGCCATTTCTCGTTTTTTACAGCCCTGTAGGCAAACAAAAATACAAATGGAATGAGCGCATAGCTTTCAAGAATATTCAAATGCCCTGAAATTATAAAAGAATGCACGAAGCCGTTGAGCATGTAAACCAATGCAGAGATAAAAGCAGCCCTGCTGCCTTTTTTGAAGCTTATAATCAATAAGTACATCCCCAGCCCGGCAAGGAAAAAATAGGATATCACTGCAAGGTTCATTGCAAGATATATGTTCCTGAATATCAAAATAAACAGGAAATTCAGGTCAAAAAGGTAGCTCTCTGGTATAGCCATCAAAGGCTGCCCTGAGTAAAAATAAGGAGTCCACAAATGCAGCGTTTTCTGGCTGAAAACAGAATCTTTGACATTATAAGACAGGAAAGTCATGTCGTTGATGTAGTGTATGTTGTTGAGAATTTTAGTGGCGCTCAGAATATTATAAAAAAATACGACTGACAATAAAAGCAGAATTATTATGTATATGTGCTCTTTGATTAAAAGCTTGAGCTTAGAGATATTCCACACCCTTGTCCTTTTCTTTCCATAACCCCAGAGCCTCATGCGACCATTTGAAGGGCCTTTCCCCTTTTGCCATGAGCTTTGAAAGAACGAGCATTATCTTGCTGCCGACATTGGAGCCGTAAAGCCTTTTCGCATTTGCCATTTTCTTGAGCAGGCTTTCGTCTTTTGCTATGTGGGTTATCAGCTTTAATATGTAATCGCTGCTTATTGGCGGAACAAGAATGTTGCTTTTCGCATCAACAACAGTCTCAGGCCTGTCTGTGCTTATCCTGCATGTTAGGCACGGCTTCCCAATCAGGTTAAGCTCCTCCTGCACCCCTCCGGAGTCTGTCAATGCAGCCATGCAGTTTTTTGACTCAAAAAACTCAACAACATTCGCGTACTCGGGCCATACATTTGTATGCAAAAAATTCCTGTTTTTCTTCAGCCTGTTTATAATGTCCCTCATCTTGTAGTAGTCAAGGGCGTTTCTTGTGGCGCTCATCTCTATAAAATTCACATTATAGCCCTTTTTCACCAGCTCCTGCACAGCGCCTATAATCGCCTTGAACCTTGTTGGAGTCAGGTTTTCCCTTCGGTGTATATCCACTCTAATCCATTTTCCCTTTTCCAATTGTGGGAAAACATCAAAAACGCTTTTCTCGGCTTTTTCCTTTCTTTTCAGTTCAAGCGCATCCACAACAACTCCGCCGACAACCCATATGCTGCTTTCAGGATAGCCTTCCCTGATTAAGTGCTCCCTGTTGATGCTTACAGGCGCAAACAAAAATTCAGAGCCTGCAGCAGAGGTGTAAGTGTCCCACTGCTCCGGAAACGGCTCGTTCCTAAGCAAAAGCCACTTGCCGTAAAACTGCTGGTCTATGAAAGTCTGAATATCAACATTTTTGTAGCGCTTCATAACTTCAGGAGCCATAGACCTCAGCCCGGCTTCAACCTGGATAGCCTTTTCAACCCTTGAGAACATCCATGCAGCAGGCACAATTGCAGTCATTATAGTGTCGCCCAAAACAACAGGCACAACTGTAACCTCAGGCCAGTTTTTCTTCAGGTGCCTTGCAAGCCAGCTTACTTTCATCATCAATTCAGCGGATTTTTGCGCCAGGTCGCCCCTTATTGCAAGGTTGCAGGCAACATGATTCTGCAGATTGAATTCTGTCAATCCCCTTGTCAGCACATCATCATAGTGCTGGTTTGAGTTTATCACAAAATTCGGGATTCCTGCCTTGTTTGCTGCAACAATTGAGCCATAAAACTTGTAGAAACATGGCTTTGTCCCTATGACAAAAGCAAGCACCCATTTCCTGCCTTTGCCTGCCTTTTCCATCACTGAATGGATCAGCTGCTTGTTCAGGCTCAATGGAAGTATATGCGGCAAAAAATGCTCCTCTTCCTTAGCCTCGCTTCCGAACATTGAGTCATAAGCGTCTGTTACCGGAAATCCTTTTTGCTGCGTCATTTACATGCTCTGGGTTATGAAGAAGGTATTTAAAATTATCTTTATTTGTGAGGAGAAAAATGGAAAGTATTTAAAGACATAATAAAGACATTGTGATATAATAAAAATGAAATCAAAACACATTGTGGCATTATTGCTTTTTTTGGTTTTTGCGCAGGGGCTTTATATTGCCGCCACTAAGTCAAGAACCATTGACGAGGTAACATTCCATCTTAATTCAGGCTACCGCTACTTGACAACAGGCATATGGGACATTGGAATAAACAATCCTCCTTTGACTGCAACTTTGGCTGCTTTGCCTTTATTGTTTGTCAAGGACAAAAGCAAGTTCATAGATTTTGACAAAGGCACGCAGATTGAGTACATTAACAGCAAGCCTGGATTGTTTCCAAAAAGTCTTTTGCTGGTTTCAAGGCTCATCCCATTGCTTTTCATGGTTTTGCTCGGCTGGTTTGTATTCCTGTGGGCAAGGGACTTGTATGGAATTAAGGCAGGGCTCTTTGCATTGTTTTTGTACTCATTTTCTCCAAACATGCTGGCTTTTGGAAGCCTTGTCACAGCAGACATTGGCGGCGCTTTGTTTATTTTCCTTTCAATGTACACTTTCTGGAAGTACATCAGCAATCCCACAATGAAAAGCCTTTTGATTGCAGGCATCTGCTTCGGCTTGGCACAAATAACCAAAATGCTTGCAGTTTTTTTAATCCCGGCATTCATCCTGTACTGCTTAATGATTTATTTTTTCAGGGATTTTAATGCAAATTTTTTGTTTAATTTTCAGAATAAAAATACAAAGAAAATATCTGACATAGTTTTGTCTTTATTTATTGTTTTTGTGATAGGATTGCTTATAATAAACACAGCGTACCTTTTCAAAGGGACTTTCACGCCACTGGGCAAATACAGCAAGCAGGAATTCATGAGCTCCACTTTCAAGAATCTTTATGAAAATAATCTGGTTAATTGGATTCCGATTCCACTGCCGAAGCAGTATGTCCTTGGGCACGACCAGGCCCAGTGGCAGGCAAAAGACGAAGTAAGAGGATTCTTCTTCTGGGGAAATATTGCAGAGAGATTCAGGAGCTATTATGTGCTGCACTTGCTGATAAAAACACCGATTGCAATTTTTGTTCTCATCTTTTTGGGATTTTTGTATTTCAGGAAGCTTACAATCCCGGAAATCTTCATGATATTCTATATTTTCCTGATTCTGTTCATGCTTACTTTTTTCAGCAAGCTTGCCATAGGCTACAGGCACGTGCTTTCAGTCTATCCTTTGCTTTGCCTCTTTTCAGCCAGGATACTGAAAGATGGCATCCCAAAAAATAAAATTGTTACGGCATTAATAGCAGCCTCGGCTTTATGGTACTTGGCAAGCTCTTTGCTTGTTTTCCCCCATCATCTTGCCTATTTCAACGAATTCATAGGCGTGAAAAACGGCTACAAGTACACAATCGACTCAAACCTTGACTGGGAGCAGGACTTGGACTTGGTGAAAAAATACACAAGCCAAAACAAAAATGTCCTTGTTGACCCTGGATGCCAGCCTGTAACCGGCAGGATTCTGGTGCCTGCAAACAGCCTCCAGTTCCAGAAATGGGTTTGCTACCAATGGCTCAAGCAAAACTTCAACCCAGTTGATTACATTGGCTATTCATGGCTTGTTTACGATGTCAAAGGGCAGTGGCAGCAGACTGATAAAGGATTTGTTTTTATAAAAGAATAATCACTTCCCAAAAAACTTCATTCTCAAAGCCTCAAAAATAACTTTGAAGTATTCAGGTCCCTGCCTGAAATAATTCAAGTTTGACTTGCCAAATTCCCTTTTGTGGTAGCTTATTGGAATTTCCGCAAGCCTGAATCCTGCAAGGTGCGCCTTTATGGGAATCTCTATGTAAATTCCGAAGGTTTTGCTTTTTAGTTTTATTTTTTTTATGACTTCTTTTTTATAAGCCCTAAATCCAGATGTGAAATCCCGTATCGGAAGCCCTATAAGGACCCTGAAAACAAAGTTGAACAAGCCGCTTATCACAATCCTGCTTAAAGCCATGTCAGCTTTTCCGCCTTTCACGTATCTTGAGCCGCAAACCATGTCATAGCCGTTAAGAAGCCCCAGAAATTTTGGAATTTCAGAAGGGTCATGGCTTAAATCGCCGTCCATTGTTATTATCACACTGCCTTTTGCATTGCCAAGCCCTTCCCTTATTGCATAGCCAACCCCTGGATTTTTTGTCCTGTTGACAATCACAATCTCTTTTATCTGCCTTTTCAGGCTTTTCAGCATTTCAAGGCTGTCGTCAGTGCTGTTGTCATTCACAGCTATAATCTCGAATTTCTCATTTGTTTTCTGGAGCACGGAACAAGCGCTTTTCAGCAGCCTCACAAGGTTTTCAGATTCATTATGCGCCGGTATCACAAGGGAGTATCTCATTTTTGCTTCAAATCCCTGTAAAGCATTCTCATCTCTTTCAGCAAGTCAATGACGACTCTTGGCTTCGGCAAATTCAGGAACCTGCCTTCAAACACAGGCTGCCCGAATCTCCTCGGGTAATGCCCCACCCCAATTTCCTTTATCTTAAAGCCCATTGCCCTTGCCTTTGCCAAAAGCTCTGTTGTTGCAACCCCTGTGCGGCATTTAAGGCTGATGCTGTCAATAACCCTTTTGCTTACCAATCTAAATGCACAATCCAAGTCGCGCTCTTTCACGTTGAACAAAAGCCGCATAATGGCATTGTAGATTCTTGATACTAATATCCTCATTAACGGGTCCTGCCTGTTTATCCTGTAGCCCGCTATCACATCGTATTTGCCTATATAAGGCACAAATTTCATGAACTCACCCAAGTCAAACTGGTTGTCGGCATCAGCATAAAATATGTATGGATATCTCGCATTTTTAAAGCCCATAACATTTGCATACCCTATTCCTTTCCTGTCCTTTGGCTGCACAATTAACCTTATTTTTTTGCTTCTTTTTGCCAGCCCCTTCACAGCGTCTATGGTGCCGTCTGTCGAGCCTTCATAGACAACAACAATAATCTCGTAATTGTTTGCAGCTTTCTTCAGAATTTTTTCCGCAGACTCAACCAATTTTGGGATGTTTTCCGCCTCGTTATAGGCGGGAAAAAACATTGTGATGTCCGGCTTCATTTTAATCAGCAAACCTGTATCTTATTAGGTAAAATATTGCCTTGACCCCGTCAATCCATGTTATCTTTTTGCCCTCGCTGAATTTTCTCCCGAAAAAGTTTATCGGCACTTCATGTATCTTATAGCCTTTCTTGAGCAGCTTGGCTGTTATCTCAGGCTCGAAGTCAAACCTTCTTGCCCTTAAATTTATGTCGTTTAAAGCTTCCTTCCTGAAAACCTTGTACCCTGTTTCCATGTCGGTTATATTTGCATTGTAAAGCAAATTAGTCAGCAGCGTCAAAAGCACGTTCCCGATATAGTGGAGCTTGTACATTTTTTTGAGGTTCTTCCTTATGGCATTTATCCTTGAGCCGTAAACAACATCCGCATTTCCTTTTATTATAGGCTCCAGCAGCCTGCCGTATTCCTTTGGGCTGTACTCCAGGTCAGCATCCTGGATCAGTATAATGTCGCCTGTTGAGTTGTTAATGCCTGTTTTCACCGCAGCGCCCTTTCCCATGTTCTTTTTATGGCAAAAAATCTTTATCCTGCCTTTTGCCTTTTTCAGGATGCCACTTGTCCCGTCTGTTGAAAAGTCATCAACTACAATAATCTCTTTTGCCATGCCTTTTATTTTTGTATTTTTTACCTCTTCAATAACCCTTGCGATTGTCTTTTCCTCGTTATAAACAGGGACTATAACTGACAGCTTTGGCATACCCAAGAAAAACCCCAAAATGTTTAAAAAACTATTGATTTTTTAGTAGCTGACAAAAGTAATTGCCCATAATAATCAGCTACTAAAATTAGAAAGACAAAACTTTTGTCTTTCTCTATTTGGCTTTTAGAATTTTATTTATCAAGCTGGTTGTGGAATAGCCTTTCAGCATCGGGATTAATGCAATTTTTCCCCCATTTTTCTGAACAACATCTTTTTCAATGATTTTATTCAGCTTATAGTCGCCAGCCTTTGCATGGATATCAGGCTTGATTTTGTCCAGCCATTTTCTGGGGTCCTTTTCGCCAAAAAGAAAAACATAGTCAATGCTTTCAAGCCCTGCCAGCACCCCAATTCTTGATTTCTCGCCGTTAACCGGCCTTTTGTCGCCTTTGATTTTTTTGACTGAAGCGTCAGTATTAACCCCGACAATCAGGACATCGCCAAGCCTTTTTGCAGTTTCAAGGCATTTTACGTGCCCCAGGTGCAGTATGTCAAAAACACCATTAGTAGTGACAATTTTCTTATTCTGCTTTTTAAGTTTCCGGGCTATATGGGCCAGCTGGCTGATTGTTTTTATCTTATTTTTTGTCATTTTCAATTATCCATTGTGCAGCATCAACCAAGTCCTTTGCAAAATAATCGGGAGTTACCTCATTTTTGTGCTTTACGCCGTCTCCAGTAAGCACGTGTATTGTCCTGCAGCCCATGCTTTTGCCCATCTCAAAATCGCTTTTCCTGTCCCCTATGACGAATGACTTCTTCAAATTAATGCCAAATTCCGTCTCGGCGTCCTTCAAAAACTTTGTTTTTGGCTTGCGGCATTCGCAGTTGTCCTCGGGCTTGTGGGGGCAAAAATACATTTTTTCAATCTTAATGCTGTGCTTTCCAAGTTCCTTAAGCAGATGGCTGCTGAACTTGTTGAAATCCTCCATGGTAAATATTCCCTTCCCGAGCCCGGCCTGGTTTGTTATGATAAAAAGCTTATAACCTCCCAATAGCCTCAGCCCCTCGGCTGCATTTGGAATCATCCTGAAGTCTTCTAGCTTATGGACATAGCCCTTGTCCTCAACCAATACGCCGTCCCTGTCAACAAAAACAGCTGATGTCATATGCTCTCAATTTCCCTTTTTATCTCTTCAATGCTGACAGAAGCAGTCCCTATCTTTCCCACCTTGATGCCTGCTGCTATGTTTGCAAGGGTTGCCGCCTCTTTCAGGTTAGAGCCTGAGGCAATTGCAAGGGCTATCGTTGCAACAACAGTGTCGCCTGCGCCTATAATGCTGTAAACCTCTTTCGCCTTGGCGGGAATGTGTGTGGTGCTTCCATCCTTCTCAAATAAAGACATCCCCTTTTCCCCCCTTGTCACTAAAACATTTGCATTGAGGGACTTTAAGAGTTTGGTGCCCATCTCCAAAACAGCTTCGTCGCCATCCTCTATGCCAGTCATTTCGCTTGCCTCTGCATTGTTCGGAGTTACTAGGGTCACATTCGCATACAAATCCTTGTGTTTAGGCTTAGGGTCGACAATTACAGCCTTGCTGTGCTCTTTTGCCATCTGAATCAGCTTATCGCAGATTGAAGGTGTTATCACGCCTTTCGCATAGTCTGAAATTATAATAACATCCACTTGCTTGATTATTTTATTAAAGAATGAAATCATTCTGTCTTCTATGTCTTTGTGCACATGGTCTTTCTTTTCATAATCAACCCGCAATAATTGCTGGCTTTTGCCTATTATCCTTATTTTTTGCGTGGTGGGCTTGCCCCTGTCAATAAATATCCCTTCAGTGTTTATGCCTTTTTTATTCAGCTCCTCCAGAAGGATGTTTTTTGCATCATCATTTCCCGCAATTCCGGCCATAAAAGCCTTTCCTGTAAGCGCTGAAATGTTGCTTGCGACGTTTGCAGCACCCCCCGCCTCATAAGTTTCCCTCAATACATTCACTACTTGCACCGGCGCCTCGGGGCTTATCCTTGACACATCCCCCCAGAGGTACTTGTCGAGCATGATGTCGCCTATCACAAGTATTTTCTTGTTCTTGAACTGCTCTAAAATCCTCAACAGCCTTTGCTTCATTTTTAATCACAACGGTTTACTTTTATCACCAATACTTCCAAAAGTCGTTCTTAGTTTTTTGATTTATTCTTAGTTTTTGACTTTTTTAATAACTTTGAAAAATATTCTGAATATTTTATCCAGTTTTTTATAACTAAATAAACTAATACCGAAATTAAAATAATATTTATTGGATTTTTAAAATTTAATGGACTATTTAGCCAATCATTAATAATTCCCATTTTAATTAAATTTCATCAACAATCTTCCTGTGCAATGTCGGAATGGTTTTTTCATGCCTCTCAATTATGGCAAACCCTTCCCCTCCAAGCGAAGTCGGCCTTTGGACGACATTCTCTCTTGGCCTGTAGTGGTTTATCATGTCAAAATTCGCCGCAGTTATTTTCTCGACTTTAAACCCAAGGTTTCTTGCGATTGTAAGCGCCTTTAAAAAAACTTCAGGCAGCACGACTGCCGAGCCCGCATTAATAACAACCCCTTCTTCAAGCCTGCTCACGCTTTCAGCAAAAATCTTGAAGTCATGGTAGCTTGTCTTTCCTACAGCAGCGCCGTCGCAGCTCGGGTGCTGGTGTATTATGTCTGTGCCGATTGCAACATGCACGGTTGCCGGAATTCCTAGTTTGTAGGCATTGTACAGGATGCTGCACTCCTTGTTTGGAAGGTTCAATTCATTTATTTTCTTTCCTATCGCATAGCCCATGCCATGGCTGTTTTTTGCGCCCTCTTTTATCGCTTCATTCAATATACTTCCTGTTTCCTCTATCATTCCGAATGTGCCGTCTTCGATTGTCTTTTCAACATACTCCGATGTTTCGCCTATAAGCGCAAGCTCAAAGTCATGAATCGGAACTGCCCCGTTCATTGCAATATGCTTTATTATTCCATTTTTCATCAAGTCTATGACAAGAAGGCTCATGCCGACTTTTACGACATGTGCACCCATCATCAAAATTATCTGCTTTTTGTTCTTGTGGGCAAAAATTATTTTTTTTACCAAATCATCAAATTTTTTTGACTCTATCAATATCCTAGAATTTGCAGGCTTAACCAAATCACTTAGCTTCACCTTATTTTTTCTCTGTTTTATTGATATTGTTTTTATCTTGCTGAAGTCTAGCATTTTTATCTCCCGAATAGCTCTTTTTCAGCCAACTCGCATATGATATGCAGGATCATAAGATGGGCTTCCTGGATTCTGGGAGTGTTGTCTGATGGGACAATTATCTCGACATAGCATGTGTTTTTCATTTTTCCGCCATTCTGGCCAAGAAGCCCGATAACTTTAACATTCATTTTTTCCGCCTTCTCAACAGCCTTTATTATATTTTGAGAGTTGCCGCTTGTAGATAATGCAATGAAAACATCTCCTTCATTTCCCAAAGCCTCAAGCTGCCTTTCAAATACCATTTCAAATCCATAATCATTGCTTATCGCCGTCACAGACGCCAAATCTGTTGTCAATGCTATTGAAGGCAATCCTTTCCTTTCAAGCTTGAATCTTCCCACAAACTCGGCTGCAATGTGGACTGACTGACTGGCTGAGCCGCCATTGCCAGCCAAAAGTATTTTTTTATTATTTTTCAACGCGTTGACTATCAGCTTTACAGCCTCTTCTATCCTTGGAGCCAGAGACTTGCATGTCCCGATTGTTTCGGCGCTTTCCCCAATCATTGATTTTATTTTGTTCTGCATCAGCAACACCTTAGTATGAATATTTCATACTATACTCACAAACTAGTATATAAACCTTTCTATTTTTTAGGTCTTTTTAGTCAATAAAACACAAAAGCTTAAATAGTCATACTTTCTACTACTATTTCATACCATGGTAAAGCCAAAGATAGCGATATCGCTTGACAATTCGCTATTGAAGTTGATTGACTCTAAAGTGGACGGCTCTGTCATAAGAAGCAGATCGCAGGCTGTAGAGTATTTTCTCAAGAAAGGGCTTCAGGAGCAGTCTGTAAGCGCAGCAGTCCTTCTGCTCAAGGGCGAGCATCAGCCAGTTGCCCTGAAGCAAGCCAAGGGCATGTCATTGATTAGGAACCAGATTGGCTTTTTTTCAAAATATGGGATAAGGACTGTGTATATTGTGACACAGCATACAAAAAACATGAATTTACTGCTGCATGAAATTTCCAATGCCGGAATAAACGTTGAAATCATAGAAAAACAATCCAGAGGGAATGCAGATGCCCTGAAAGCCGTCAAAGAAAAAATAGCTGGCAACTTCATTGTAATGTCAGGCGACACCTACAACAATTTTGACTTGCTGAAGATGGTTAAAAAGCATGTTGAAGCTGAAAAAATGGCTACAATGGGCCTGATGACTAGGGAAAAAACAAGCAGCTACGGGACAGCAATACTTGACGGAGACCTGATTGTCGATTTTGAGGAGAAGCCAAGGCATTACTCAACCAATATTGTGAATGCAGGAATCTACATTTTCAAGCCCGAGATTTTTGAATTGTTTGGGGATGCCATATCATTGGAAAAAGACTTGTTTCCAAAGCTTGCCAGAATGAAGCAACTGGTTGGGTTTTTCACGTATGGGGAATATTTGCATCTTGCTTAAACCATCTTCTCCACTTCTTTCAGCACATCGTCAACGCTTATGTTCTTCATGCACTTCTGGTAGTCATTGGAATTCTTGGGATACAGGCAGTCCGGTACTTCCCCTTTGTGTACGTTAATGCACGGGCTGAACTCACAGTTGTAGCCCTTGTACAGCCCGATGTTCCCTTTTCCGTAAGGCCCGAATCTTGCAGGAAGGTTAGGTCCAAACAATCCGAGTGTTTTAATGCCCTGTGCTGCAGCGATGTGCATCGCACCAGAATCATTTCCAACAAACAGCTTGCATTTTATCATCAAGTAAAATAATTGGTTTAAATTAATGTGTCCTGCCGTATTTATTGTCTTGCCTTTGTTTTCCATTTTTGCCTGTATTGATTTTATTAAATAGCCCTCTTCCGGTATTCCAGTAAAAATAATTTTTGCATTATGCCTTTCTATAATTTCGTCGCAAAGCTCTGCATATCTTTCATATGGCCACATTCTTGCTTTTGCCGACTCGGCAGCTCCCGGAGCAACACAGATGACAAAGTCATTGCTTTGGATTTTATTGTTTTTTAAAAATTTATCAATGAAAGTTTTGTCATTTTTAGAAAAATTTAACTTATGCAGTTTGCTTGCATCATGCGCAATACCCAAAGCCCTGATTAAATCCAGAAATGTCTGCACAGCATGCTGCTTGTCGTTATACCTGACTTTATCATTGTACAACCTAGCCCTGGAGCCGTGGGAATATCCAACAACCCTTTTTCCCGCAAAAAAAGAAATAATTGCCGATATATTGAGGTACTCCTCCATGTCCACAACCAAGTCGTATTTTTTTATGTTTTTGAAAATAAAGTTAAGAACTGAAAATGGATTTGGCTTTATTAAACAGACTTTATCAATGCTTTTATTTCCAAAAAACACGTCCTTGTTTCTTGCAGTTGCCAGAATGTTTATCTCGGCATTTGGAAAATTCTTTCGCAGGGCTTCAAGCGCAGGCAGCACTAGAACTGTCTCGCCAATTCCCCAAAGCTGGACTGCAAGAATTTTTTTATATTCAATTTTTTTGATTTCAGCATTTCTTCTGCTGAACAAGCTCAGGATATTGCACACTAAGTTCCCGACATGCCTGTCAATGAATTTGATTAAAAATACCATACTATTGGTGGGATAAGAGGCTATTTAAACTTATACTCACAAAATCGTCTTATTTCTTCCTTCCCTTAATCGCAATCTCCCTTACAATGGACTCTAGCTGCTTTTTGTTCTTCTTTGTAATAGTATATATGTAGAAAATTGCCAGAGTCAGAAACAGGAACCCGGTCATCACGAGGAAATCAAGCGCCCTGAAGAAGCCCAAGGGCTTTATTATGGGGTCCAGTATGGAAGGAAACATTGCAATGGCAACAAGCACAAACCATAAAAAAATCCAAAACCCAAACTCCTTTGCATTAAACTCCTTTCTTTTATAATTCAGGAAAGAGTAATACAGCATGAACAGCCCAAACAATACCCCTGCTATCTGGATTCCGAGTATTTTCGCCATTGCATTATTTCCCGTTTTTGAAGAGTTTCCACCAAAACATGTTCAGCACAATTTTCATGCCGTCTATAACAGTGGTGCCTTTGTACTTGTCAGAGTATATTGTCTCAATGGGTATCTGCACATATTTTAACCTTTGCTTTCCGGCCCTTGTTATCATCTCGGATTCCATCGAGTAATCAGGGGCGTTCCACCTTATTTTTTTGTAAGCCTCTCCTGAAAAAGCCCTGAATCCGCATTGAGTATCATTGAGGCTTATGCCATATAATGCCTTCACAACATTGGATATGAACCAGTTTCCGAAGCGTAGCACAAAAGGCATTTTCCTGCTCGCCTTCCTGTAGCTGAATACAATGTCATATTTTTTTAATTTGTCCGCAAACCTCGGAATGTCTTCAGGGTTGTGCTGCGCGTCTGCATCAAGCGCGACAATGTGCTTCGCGCCTTTCCTGACAGCATAGTCGCAGCCTGTTTTCAATGCAGCGCCTTTGCCTAAGTTTATCACATGTGTAAGCACTGCTGCCCCTGCATTTTCAGCGGCATCTTTTGTCTTGTCTTTGCTGCCGTCGTTGACAACTACAACCATGCCTGCATACAGCCTTGTTTTTTTGATTATTCCGGCAATGCTCTTTTCCTCGTTATAGGCTGGGATCACAGCCCAGATGTTGCTTTTTTCCATCTAAGAATTGCCTGCAGTGCTGTTTATTGACTCTGTGGCTTCGCTGCTCTCTTCTTTGCTGATCTTCTCCAAAATATCGGCGTAATCCTGCACTATTGTGGCATTTCCGCCTTCCCAGTCAACCTTATACACATAAATATTTGTTTCAAGCTGGGAGCCGGGAAATACAAGCTGATGGTCAATCACTTTGAAATATTTAAGCCCGTGCCCTTTCATGTAAAACATTCTCGTGAACATGCCGCCGACCAATTCCTTCATTGACAGGATGCCTGTAATCTCATTCTCGCTTTTCGGCACCAAGGTTATCCCAAAGTCAAGCGTAGCGCCTTCAAAATCTTTCCTGAAAAGCCCGTCTTTTGACGCGAATGCAGCCGATTTTGGCCTTAAAATTCCCTGCTGCCCGATTCCGAAAACATCATAGTTGCTTAAGTTCACCTGCAGCCCGTTGCCGCACACATAAATTTTGCTTTTGTCGCTTCTGATGCAGTCGGTTATGCCTGCGTAGCTGGGCCACGGCGCAATCCATGTGTTTGCCTCGTTGTCGCTTGTTATTGACTGGATTTCAAAGTAAATGTTTTCCGCTTTCTCCCTTGTATAATTGAACTTCTTCATCATATAGCTGACAGCCTCCACCTGCGGCATTTTTCTTGCATTCTGCCAGATGTCAGCCCTTTCAAAATTCCAGCTGCCGAAATGCCCCCATACCCCGCTTTTGCCTATCATGTCGTTAGATGCAATAAAGTACGCCTCTGGCTCCTCGCAATGCGTGAATGAAAGTATTTTTTCAACATCCTTTGAATCAAGCTTGAGAGCTTTCAGCTCTTTCTGTGCCTGATTCCTGCCCAAAAGTATAATTTTGTTAAGTATCTTCAGCGTTTTGTGGGAGTCATTGGTGATTTCAAACAGCTTGTTGAATGCATTGTCGCTTCCGCAGTCGAGCATCCTTAGAATGCCAATAGCCTCTCTTTCATCGCTTACCATCAGCAGCTTGCCCACCCAGTGAGCTGCAGTGGCAGTCTGGGTAGTGCCGTCAAAAGTGACTCTTCTGCCCGTAAGCGCCTTGAAGTGATGCCCGAAGTCCCACCACGACGTGATTATGGCATCTTCGCCAGAGCCGTTCTTTATGGTGTTCAATGCATTGTACCATGCGTCATTGACGATTGGTATGTCGGATCCAGCAGCGGCAACAGCCCCTTTTATGGGATTGGCAAAAACCAGCAGCCACACCACAATCAGCATTCCGCTGCTTATTATTTTATGGATTTTGAATTCCTTTGTCAGCCATCTGGACAGGTGGGTATAGCTTTTTCCGATGGCAACGCCCAAAGCAACGCTGAATGCAGGGGCCAAAAGCAGCGTAAACCTCACGCCTTTGATGCTTGCGAACATAGTAGATACAATCCAAAGCGACAATAGTATGGGAAGCTGGAAATCATAAGAAGAGTCTTTTTTGTAAATTGAAATCGCTATTCTGGCTAAAACAGGCAGCATTATCCATGCCAGCAGCGTGTATATCTTCAACGACTGGTATATTGGCGGGCTGCTGCCGAAGCTGATAAATAAAATCCCGTAGAAAACGGCAGCTCCGATAAAGTACACAAAGTCAGATTTTTTTATCCCCTCGCTTCTTGATATTGAAAGCACAAGCCCCAGGAGGCTTATGAAAAACAGGAAAATGCCCCCCATGGAATTTATTATGTTGTTTATTGAGCCTTCGTTCAGCTCTGCAACGGTTGTCAGCACATTCGGCCAGAATGCAGTCGGCGAAATCACAGGCGCCTTGATTGAGGTAAAGCTGAAGGGGCCTGCAAAGCTGCTGCTGAATGTATGCCATCCTGAAAATAAAGTTACAAATGCAGCAGTTGAAATGAAGTAAATAGTTCCTGCAAGCGCCATTCGCCTTATGGCCGGGTTGGCTAAAACAGGCTTTATGCTTTTGGCTGCAAAAAAATCAGTCAACGCCAGATAAGCCAAAACCGCTGCAGCAGTCGCAATCAGGAAGTCAAAAACATACCACCACCCGCTCCATGCAGAGGTGAACATGCCTGTAAAAAATCCTGCAAGCGCTGCAAGCACAATCCCTCTTATTTTTTTGCCGTCAATCGCCTCGATGAAAAGCCATGTCACCAAAAGAGGGAAAAATACAACCCATGCGTCGCTGTCAGCATGCCCGAACAAAGTCCTGCCGAGAAAAGCTGAATTGACCGCCATCATGACGCCTGCAAAAAGCCCCCCCATGTTGCCTGCAATTTTTCTGGTAATCAGGAATACAAGCAGCACGCATAATGCCGAAACAAAAATCGGGTAGTAAAACAATGAGCGCATAAGCGTCAGGCCCGGCACAAGCAAATGCAGAGCCTTGTAGAAATAAGCCAGAAAATAAGGGTGGAACATGTCAGGGAAGACAAACCTTCCGTTTGGGGCGTACTGCCTGGTGTCAAATGGCCTGTTGTCCTTCAGTATGTCGCCCGGATGCCCGTTCTCAATGATGTTTTTTGCGTACCTGAACCAGTAATACGGGTCGATATCCGGCATATAGTTTCTGTTGTTCCCGTCCTGAAAAAATGACTTGAAGTAAGCTGAGGTTTCCCTGATGCGCTGCTCAATCTGCTGGCTGTTCTGGCTTATCGCTCTTTGGAGCTCTGTATCAACAAGCGCATTTTTGTTTGAGTCAGGCAGATTTGGGTACTGCTGGTCAATCGAAGCCCTTATCTGCGCTCTTATGGAGTTTACCACGCTGTCTGCAGCCCACCTGTCTGTCATTGGCAGCAAGCCCGCCTGCATCCTGATATAGATTGAAAGAATTATCGGGATAAGCGCTATGAATATAACGCCGTATTTTTTGAAGAAATCTGCAACTTTGCCCCAATTCACCTGTATGTCATCGCCGCCTGCAGCCTCTTTTTCTTCATGTCTGAAAAATTTCTTTATCCTGCCAAAGTCAAATGACAGCTCGTCATCATCTTTTTCCTTTGCCGGGGCTCGGGCATCTTCTGTTTTTTCGCTTTTGAAGAAATTCTTTACTTTGCTGAAGTCTATAGTTATCTCTTCATCATCTTTTTTCCCTTCTTTTTGAGCTTCATCAGGCTTTTTTTCCTCTTTGCTTTTGAAGAAATTCTTTATTTTCCCGAAGTCAATAGATATCTCTTCATCTTCTTTGCTTTCCATAAGTTGAGACCACCTTTTCGGAGGGATAGAGTGTGTTTTAAAAGCTTTTTGTTAGTTAAAAAATATTTTTGAAAAGCGCAGAAACCTCGGCTCTTTGAGCAGGAGATTTACAACCAGCGGAATTGGAGAGTCCCTGTCGTACTTTTTAAGCACTTTCCTTACTTTCTCCTGAGCCATCAGTCCAAGAAGCTTGTCGTAATCCCTGTCGGAAAATTTGTTCAGCATATTCCTTATCATTAAATGCAGGCGGAGCTCCCTGCCGGACTGCCTTCTGAATTCCCTGTTATAATCTTTGTTATTGGCGATGCAGTCGCACAAAGTCTGCGCTGCCTTGAGCGAGGGAATTATGCCGCCTCCTGTTGTGGCTTTTACCTGTGATGCAGCATCGCCAATCAAATACACATTGCCTTTTTGTATTGGCTTTTTTGGATTGTACAATGGTATTAGTCCTGATTCCCAGCAAAGCACATCTTTTTTGCCTGTTCTTTTTTTGAGGAATGCGTAAAAATGCTCCTGCGCATTCTCAAAGCATCCTATGCCAAGCCTTGCAGTGTCTTCGCTTTCAGGCACAACCCATCCGAAAAAATTCGGAAAATCTGAGCCAAAATAAGTCTCAAATGCAGTTGTATCCATTGCAAGCTTTACTTTTGCCTGCATGCCGATATAGCTCTTTGCCGGGTTGATTTCTGCTGCCTTTGCAACAGCCGAGTAAGGGCCGTCTGCGCCGACAATTGCATCAGTTTTTACCTCTTTTATTTTGTTGTTTTTTGTGTCCCTGGCTTTTATTATGTTCCTGCCGCCAATCCCGATGAATTTGTGGTTTAACAAAATTTCAGCGCCCTCGTTTTGTGCCATCTCGGCAACAAACTGGTCAAATTTGTCGCGCCACATTACAATTTCGTCAACACTAACTTCTATCCTGTTGTTTTTGCTAACTACAACAACTTTGTCCAGCTTTTCTGCAATAATCTCATTTTTCAGCTTGAAGAATTTTTCAATGGAATGGGTTACAATGCCGGTGCATTGCACAGGGCTGCCTATTGTATTATGCTCTTCAAGAACTGCCACTTTTTTGCCCTGTTTTGCCAGCAAATAAGCTAAATAAGAGCCTGCAGGACCCGCCCCCACTATTGTTATCATGCGTTTTGGTAGTTGTTTTTGGTTTATATATATAGTGTTGGCTGGTTTTGTGGGTAGTGGTGTAGAAAACCCACTTTACTCAATAAATGTAACTACTATAAAATAACGAAAACTTTAAAAAGGGGTATGAATTACTCCCATAACATCATATACAAGAGTGGGGGCAAATGATTAAAAAACTATTCACTTTAACGGCATTACTGCTTGTTTTTGCATCTCTATTTAGCGGCATTTCTTATGGAGCTTCTGGAAGCTTTTCCGGCTTTGACGTATCAATTGACAGGGTTACAGCCAATGGCAATGTCGTAACAGAGTCAAGAAGCAATCTTATGGATGATGCAAACGCATTCTCAGTCATAGTTGAGTTTACAGCTGTGAGGGCACTTGACGACGGGCACGTGGAAGCAATTTTGAGGGGGAGGCAGTCCGGCGATGTAGTGTCAGATGCAACAGGCACTTTTGACATGTTTGAAGGGCAAAACTCCATTGTATTGCTGAGCCTTGTCCTTACAGACGGGCTTAAGAGGGAAGATGAGTTTGACTTGACTGTAAAGATTGTCGACATCAGGGGAAACTCAGAGCAGAAAACCTATGGGATAAAGACAAGGGATACAAGGACAAGAGGCAGGCTTGATGTTTCAATAGACAGGGTGTTTGTCAACAACAAGGTGGTTGCCGAGTCAAAAACAAATTTTATCGACGAAAGCAATGATTTTGATGTCTTGGTTGAATTCACAGCCCTTGAGGATTTGGAAGACGCGCGTGTAGAGGCTGTTTTGAAGGACTTGAGAAGCGGCAATGTTGTCGCAGACGCCTCTTCAAATTTTGACCTGAGCCAGGATTCAAGCTCCTCGGTTTTGCTTAGCCTTGAGCTGCTTGACAAGCTTAAGGACAGCAGCTCGTTTGAGCTGGCTGTAAGGATTGCAGACGCTGAAGGAGATTCAGTGCAGAAAGTGTATGGACTTAGAATGAAAGATGGCAACGGCAATGGAGTTTCAGGCGGCAGCAGTTCAAGGAATTTGGACATTTCAGTAGACAGTGTGGAAGTTGAAAGCAGGGTTGTTGCTGAAAATGAGAACAATTTTGTAGTCATAGGGGAAAGCAAGAAGGAGCTGGACCTGAGGGTAAGGCTGACATCGCTTGAAGACATCCAGGACGCGCATATAGACGCTATTTTAACTTTTGAAAACGGGGATGTTGTGGCTGATGCAACAGCAGCTTTTGACATTTCTGAAGATGAAAATGCAGCCAAGAAGCTCGAGCTTCCGCTGATTGGCAGCTTCGGGCAGAACAGCTTCAAGCTTAAAGTCAGGGTGATAGACGCAGAAGGTGATTCAGAGGAGAAAGTTTATGGCTTAAAGATAAGCAAGAAAAGGTTTCCTTTCGTGATAAGCAGCATTTCATTAAGCCCTGAAAGCAATGCAGAGGCTGGCAAGAATCTTATTGCAAAAGTCAGGTTCAGGAACAGCGGGGTAGTGCCTCTTGACGGCGTGAATGTAAAAGTAAGCATTCCCGAGCTTGGAGTTTCAGCCTCAAAATTTGCAGACAGCATAGAGGGATTTGACACAGAAGCAAGCGAGGAATTCGTGCTGAAAATACTTGACAATACACCTACTGGAACTTATACTTTGAGGTCAGAGGTAACATCGCAGTTCGGCAGCGAGAGCGAGGTAAAGGAGATTCCTGTTTTTATCCTCGGCAAAGGCGATCAGGAAAAGCAAATAGTAAATGACAAGCTTTTAATCAACGTGCCGGTGCTGAAGCAGAGCATGAAAAATGACGGCACTGAGGCAATCTACCCAATTATGCTTACAAACAATGGCCCTGACGCAAATTCCTACACGCTGCTGCTTGACAGCGGAGACTGGGCAGGATTCAGGCTTTCAGACTCAAACACATTTGTGCTCGAGCCAAAAGAGTCGAAAACAATTAATGTTTATGCTTCCGCAACAGCTGCTTCAAAAGGCGAGCATATATTTGTAGCAACCATAAAAAGCAACGACAAGGTTCTGAAGCAGATCCCGCTAAAAGCCAATGTTGTTGCAGGAAAAGGGCTATTGGCAGCTAATCTTAAAAATATACTTGGGATGCTACTCATCAGTTTTGTGGTTTTGCTTGCTGCAGTGGGCTTGTTTTTCGGCGTCAAAAGGCTGGCGCAGGGAAGTAACGAAGAGGAAATGCAGGAAGAAATGCAGGATTATTACTGACTGTTCAAATTCAATTTCATGAATCAGATAAAAAAGATGCTGATGCTTTTTGTATTCTTGTTTTTAATTAGCCAGGCTTATGCGCAGGACTTCTCATTATTCTCAGGAAAATTTTATGACCTGAAGCAGGGCGAAAAAAGCATTGATTTTGAGCCTTACAACGGCACTTACAACATATGCGGGAATGAAGAAAAGACAATACCAATACTTGTTGCGAACAAAGGCGCAGCCGGTAACAAATATTCTCTGGATTTAGCAGGGGTGAGCTGGGCAAGCCTGAATGTAAATGAATTTGCATTGCCAAAAAAGCAGAGCGGTGCTATATTCCTGAATTTAAATCCCGGCATTGATGCGGAGGGGAAATACAGCATAAAAGTAAATGGCGTTTCTTTGGCTGGAAATATTGAAAGAAGCCTTGACATTGACGTAAACGTCGAGAAATGCCACTCATTTAGCCTGGAGATTGAAAAGGACTATGACAGGGTTTGCGGCGGTGCAGTTAAAAAATACACGGGAGAAATTGCAAATGAAGGCAAGGGAAAAAATGATTTTGAGCTCGGCATCCGGGGGCCTAACTGGATAAGCATGGATGAAAATGAATATTCAATCGATGCGGGTGGAAGGCAGAAATTTGAGTTCAATGCGGATATTCCTGCAGGCGCAAAGGGCATTTTTGACGTTGTTGTGAGCACCGCAATAAAAAGTCTGCCGTCAGTAAAATCGGAAAAAAAGCTGGGCATAGAGGTTGTGCCAAAGTACGACTGCTACAAAGCAGATTTTTTGGCAGATTCAAAAATAACAAATTATTATTCAGACGAGTACATTTTAATAAAAATAAAAAATGATGGAATCAAGCAGGCAGGCTACAAAATCAGTTTGGATGCTCCGGATTGGGTTTCTGTCGATGCAAAAGAAATTGTAGTGAATCCGCAGCAGTATGGCGGCGTAAACTTGCATTTAAATCCCGGCAATGAAGTTCCTGAAGGAACTTATCCAATAAAAATCAATGCGGAATTTGACGATGTTTTATATTCAAAGAATGCCGATGTCGTTCTAAAGAGAAACAAATTTGCAGATATAAAGTCTATTTTTGCATTCTACCTGTATTACTTTTATGTTTTGGCATTTATCCTAATATCCTTGTTTATTCTCAGGCGGCAAATAAAAAATAAGATAAAAACATCGTATAAAAATTATCGTGTAAGAAAAGCAAGATTAAAGGCTTTGGAAGCCGCCAGGGAAGCAAGGCAAAAGAAAGCAAAAGAAACCAGGAAGCCTGAATTCAAAATCAAAAAATTCAGCTGGAAATGGTTTTTGATTGCATTAATTGCAGTTTTTTCATTGCTGTTTTTTTCAGCCTGGAAATTTGATTTTCCCGTCTCAAAAGAAATCCTAGAAGATTATTACGCTTATTTCATCACTGGAATTTTGATTTCTTTGGCTATAATATTGCTGATAGAATTCTACAAGCCGCTGTTTAGGGTTCTGGAAAAAATAGGCAGAAAGAAAAAATAAGTGGGGACGTAGGGATTTTCGCTTTGTTTCGAACCCTAATTTCGGCTCTTAGTAATTTCTTACTAAAATCCACCGGTATCACCTTCAGTAATTCATCGTCTTGCGACTCATCGCTCCAATGCTGGAGCCGGTGATAATAACCAGGCTGTACGGATTACTCCTTTATACGACGTCCCCTTAAGTTTGAAGTAATCTAATCTTTATTTAAAAGTTGTTGTTTTTATTCTAGAATTATAACGTTGTCCAATCCTTTAAAGTGATTGTCGCCCGATACCAGTGTGGCATTGCTTAGCATGGCGGAGCTGTATATCAAGCTGTCCACAGTATGCAGCTTGCGCTTAAGCGATACTTCAGCAGCATTCCTGCATATTTTTTCATCTAACACTATTACCAAGCCTCTGCTTTTTATAAAATCCAAAAATCCCTCAATTTTCGGTTCTTTGGCATTCCTCATCAGCATCTTTCTCTTGATTTCAAAAATTGACAGCACAGAAGTCATTATCAGATACCTCCCACCTTCGATAAATTTCCTGCTTAAATCATTTTCCGCCAGAAAATAGGACAGCCATGCAGAGGAATCCAGAAAAAGGCGTTCACCTGTCACTTTCATCCCTCAGCCCCCTTAATATATTCTTCATGCTTTTTTCCTTCCCCAGGGCGCCGTACATTGACTTCTTGACTCCGCCTCTCAGTACTTTGTTTATTACATCGTCGTAGCTTTCAGCATTCAAGCTGTCCTTAAACTTTTTCAATAGGTCAAGAGTTTCACTATTAATCTGGATTGTAGTTGGCATATAATATTATAATACTATAGGCTTATATATAAACTTTTCTGTTTTTTTAAAGTTATTACCTTAAAACTCAATTTTATCCCCAATCTCCGTCTTTGTTTTCTTTATAATTCCATTCGGCAGTTCTATCGCATACATCGCCTTTTTCCCTGATTTACAGAATGTGAACGGCCTGAAATTTTCCTTGGCATCAACTGCGATTTTATTTTTATCGAGGAACAATACATCAATCGGGTAGAAGACAAAAACCATGTGCAGGGCAATTATTTTTTCCTCATCAAACTTAAAAATCAGCGCTTTAGTTTGTTTTTTTGAGAACATCAGGCCAAGAGATTTTGAGAAAATATCCCCGCATAATTCTGCATCATTTGCAATAATTTTATTTTTTGTTGTGTTTTTTATCATTTTTTTGATTATTTTGCTAAAACTATCCTATAATATAATCCTATAATATAATTATTGTAGTATATAAATATTGATAAAATAACAAAAAGTTTAAATACAACTTCATTTTGTTGATTTGAAAAGGGGGTTTGGCGTTTTCAAACATAAGCTTGGATGGAAAGCTGGCTGTATATAAACTATATGCCTAAATCAAAAGATTTAAATATGTGCTGCCAAACCAATAGCCTTTAAATATCCGCCGCATAAAGAGGAGTGAATTAATGAAAAAAGAGGAGACTAGGAGTTTGTTTAATTCTCAAGACGGCAAGATAAATGTATTGCTCTTATTCTCTATTCTCTTGATTTTTGCTTTTATGATGCTGGCTGTGAATGCGGTGATAACTATTACGTTAGTTGCGCCTGTTGACGGCTCTATTAATGGTTCTAGTGCTAGACAAGTCAACTTCAGTTTCACACCTATTTGGAATGGTGATAATGATGATAGTGGAAACTGCAGTGTTTGGACGAATATAACTGGAACATGGGCAGAAGCTGCAGTAAACTCCTCTAATAATTCGGTAATAAACAATACTGTAAGCACTATTAATGCAACATTTGACAGGGACATGGGTAATTTTAGCTGGGCAATAGGCTGCACAAACAAATCAAATGGTGTGTTTAACTTCTCTGTGAACAGAACTTTATCAATGGATTCAGGTGCCCCTGCTGTCATTGCAGACACTCCAAAAGGGCTCATACAAAATAACCTGCATCTTAACATTACAGGCTATACACATGTAACAGCTAATTTCTCAGACAACGGCTCGCTAGCAGCGGTGTATTATGTATTAAATTCTCTTAATGGAGGCTTAGGCACTAATGAGACGGTAAGTGCCTTAAGCAGAAACATGAGTTTATTTGCTGGCAGCTATAATGCAAGCATTCCACTTGACTTCAACAGCAGCTTTAGGGGTCCGGGAATACACAGCATTTACTTCTGCGCAAATGACACTTTTGCAAGGCAGACATGCCGTGGACCATTTGACTTTGTAGTGTCTGGCGTCAATATATCCCAGATGGAAACCCTATTTTCAGCACTGCCTAACGTGAACCCAGACGGAGGTGCTTCTACATTTAACTTCGGAGGACTGAACATCACTTATGGAAATGGCACAGAAATAACTGCAGATTCTTTCTTCAATCCACTTGGGGGCAACTTCACTTTTATATTCAATATCACTGGCGGGCCTAGCATATATATTGTTGGCGGCAGGCTTAATGAAAATAATTTGTCCGCTGCAGGCAAAACCAACTTCAGCAGGGAAATCACTCCTGAGGTAAGGCAGGCAACAGGCACCGGCTATAGGTCTAATTTGTCATGGTTTGACATAGCAAGCTTCATTCCAAGCGAAGTTTCCTACGAGTTTGGAATTATAGCAATGCCTGGAATCTTCAGCAAAAAACTATATTGCAATGGCACTTCTGTTTCAAATCCAAACTGCTTCACAGTAAATAGGTGCAATGCCACAGCCTTTAACATATTCAACAGCACAAGGGTAATCCCGCCAAACAGCGCATGCTGGCTTGATAGTGGTACTACTGGCATCTTCTGGGATGTTGCTGGCGTAAGCAATTTATCAAACTCTGGCACTACCTATATGTTTGTTGACCATTTCTCAGGTCCCGTAGGTGGAAACGACTTTGGCGGCCCGGATAATATTACTTTCTCAGCGCCAACAGACTTTTTGAATGTAAGTACTGCTGGAGAAAGGACAATAACATTCTCGGTGTTTGATACAAACAGCACAGGCATTAATCTTACAAGAAATGGAACTATAAACGTAACCATCTTCTTGGGAGGAAGTAATCTATCATTCTTTAATTACACAAACCAGAGCAATATCAACAGATTGACGTGCACAACAGCAGACATAGTAAGTCCCCAAAACACAACGGCAGTTTCATGTAACCTATCATTCAACTTCGCATACAATGGCACTTATACAATAAACGTTTCAGCCTCAGACACAAGCAACAATACCAACTTTGGCAATAACGCAACAAGAATAACAGTAGATAACATAAAGCCCGTTATTAGTTATTTCAACATAACAAACAGCTCTACATTCAATGCTTCAGGCGGCGATTTCGCCAATACAACTGAATTAGGAAGTGTTGATCCAGCAGCAGTTCCGGCAGGTGGAGGCTCATGGGCACAGGGCAATAGAACTCTGTGGGCTGTTGCAAACTGGACAGATAACTTGACAAGGCCAGTAAATGCAATCTTGCAGTTCTATAATGTGTCTAAGAACGATTGGGTAACTATCAATACAACAAATGTCACGCCTTCTGCAACAAGTGTTGGCGGCTGGACTAATATATCATTTGCAGTTCCAACCGGGCACAATGACTTTGAAGGCAGGAATATAACATTCAGGCTTGTAGTGAATGACAGCGTGCAGAACCTTGAAAACTCAAGCAACAGGACAATCACCATTAACGACACAACAAAGCCGACTATAACTGTCACTATTAACGACTTAGTCCATTTAAACGGCACAAACACATCAGATACAACCCCAAAAATAATATGGAATGTTACTGAAAACAACAGGCTCAGGAATATCAGTGTGCGGATTGATGGAAGCAGTAGTATTCCATGCAACAAGTACACGCTCTTTGAAGAAGCAGATGACTTGACTAAATCCAACAGGAATGGCAGTATAACAGTAAGCAGCACAGAAGCATGCCCATTAGGCAACGGAACAAGGGTTGTTAGAGTAACTGCAGAAGACCAATGGGGCAATTCTGAGCTGTACATACACTCATTGACTATACAAAGCGGAAGCCAGCCAGGCTTGACTTTCAGCAGCATGACTAGTGGGCTATCGGCAGTAAACAATACAAATATAACAGCTTCAGGCGGAACAAACTTTGTAGGGCTTAACTTCACCACATTAACAGGGGCAGTTGGGCTTTCAAGCATAACTTATGTGTCAAGTTGCAACACCTCAGCAATTGTTACAATAAGTGGCAACTCCAGTTACAGTGGCAACTCCACAACAATATACCCGTTCAACACAACAACATGCCAGACTTCCTCAAGCAATGTCACATTAAAAGTCACTGTAACAGACACAGCAGGCAACACCAACTCAACAGTGTTTGGCTTTGTGCTTGACAATGTAGCTCCGACAATTGCAGTCCACACCCCGCTTAACAACCAGAGGTTTACAAGCATTACAGACATCAATGTTTCGGCATTTGACAGCGAGAGCCAGGTGGACATGATTTGGTATTACCTTGACGGAGTGCCGACTATACTCAACCATACAATGTACGGCAACCATACAACATCAACCCTTGGCAGAAATACCTCAATTTTAAGCAGGTCAGTAAACTTCACTCCAGGCACGCACACAATAGTGGTTTCAGTCAACGATACTTTAGGCAATGTAAGAAACAGCAGCTCAATAACCTTTACGCAAACAGGGGTACTTAATTTCAGCGATCTGGTTAATGTTAGCCTAAGTGTTTACCTCACTAATACAATGACATATCCTTCAAATGCAACCCTAAGGCTGAAGAGTGCAAGCACAGGCTCGTATGAGAGCCTTGGTGTTGACAATGTAACAAATATTGATAACACATATGAAATATTCTTATACTTAAACTCGTCCAGCGCTAACACTCAGATTAACGTGACAATCACAGACATTAATGGCTCAGGAGCCAACTGGGATGAGATAAACTTCTCTGTACTCATTAATGACTCTGTTAACTTTGAATCTCATGTAGCTAATAACTTCACAGTAAACTTACTTGCCTTTGTTGCATTCAACGGCAGCTTTGAGAAATTCCTGCCGAATGCAAATGACTACTTTGGTGTTGTGCTGTTGCCGTTTAACATATCAGGGCCAGCTGCTACAGCACGGGAAATATGGTACTTCCCGAATGCAAGCAAGATAAGCAGCAGCTCTGACAGGGTTAATGTAAGCAGCCAGTGCACAAGCGCATTTACTGCAAGGACTGCAGACCCATGCTTTAATTACACAACTGGCGGCAGGACTCTAGTGTTCGTGCCTCACTTCTCAGGAGTAGGCATAGGCAATGACACAGAAGTACCAACAGTCAATGTAACATCTCCAGGAAACCAAACAAACCAAACAGTTGGCGTTTTTGTACCGAATATAACACTATCAGCGGATGCAATATCGTGCACGTCGTCAATAAACGGGACAGTGAAAAATGTAACAATGGGCAAGAGCGGCAATATATGTGTAGGCCAGACAGAGTTTTTCAAGAATGGAAACTATAGCTTCACATTTATAGTTACTGACTCATCAGGCAACGTAAATAATTATACATGGCAGTTTAATGTTTCAGATTCAATACAGCCAAACACTCCAAACAGCTCCAGAATAACAAGCAGCCCAAGCTCAACTTCAGCAACAGTCACAGTAAGCGGCATAAACGAGTCCGTGAATGTAACCCTGATTTATGGCACTACGCCTGGCTCATTAGGCTCAACTGCAATGCAAACAGACTTCAATGACACTCAGGCTGTGTCAATAAGCGGATTGACAGCAAGCACAGTGTACCACTTTAATGTATCTGTCTGCGACTTCAACGGCAACTGCATCAAGAATGGAACATTTAACTTTACAACAAGCGCAGCAGCAGCCGCAGCAGCAGCCGCAGCAGCCGCAGCAGCGTCTTCAGGAGGCGGTGGCGGAGGAGCAGCAGCCCCAAGCAATGTAGCTGCATCAGCAGGCAGGCAGTGGGATGCATTGGCAGCAGGCTCAAGCGGAGTATTGGCAATCAATAATGAGCAGATTGCAGTTACAGGAGTTGTAATTGACGTCAAGAACGCTGTTACAAACCCATCCATAACAGTTGAAAGCCTGAACTCAAACCCATACACAGCAGCTGCATCAGCGAAAGTGTATCAACACCTCCAGATAAGAAAGGGCAATATAGCAGATGCAGACGCTTCAAAGATTGCAGTCAGCTTCCGAGTTCCAAAATCATGGCTAAGCACAAATAACGTGGCAGAGGACGATGTTGTGCTGTACAGGCACACAGGCCAGTGGGACGCGCTTGCAACCTCAAAGACAGGCTCAGACGCCAATAATGTCCTGTACTCAGCAACAACGCCAGGATTCAGCACATTTGCCATAGGCACAAAAGAGGCAGCGCCTGCAGCAGCTCCAGAAGTGACTCCTCCAGCAGCTCCAGAAGAGGCAGCGCCTGCCCCAGAAGCTCCAGCAGCTCCAGAAGAGAAGCCAGCTATGGAAGAAGAAAAGAAAGGAATAAGCAGCACAGCCATGGCATGGATAGTTGTTGCAATAATAGTTGTTGCAGCAGGAATCGGCTACTACATGTGGCAGAAGAAGAAAGCTGAATAAAGATTTCTTTTTGTTTTTTATGTTATTATTGGCAATATACACAGATACTAATATTAATAAAACAAAAATCAGAGACCCATGCGCTTCCATGAACTCAAATGGGTGCCCCTCAATAACTGCTGTGCCAATCAGCCCCCAAGCGGGTCTCCTCTTTCATGCCTGCATCCAGAGGACGCTCTCGTTATGTTTGAAATTTTATTATATTCCAATTTTTATCCTCTTTATTATTTGATTTAATATTTTTTATTCCTTTAATTATTTGTTAATTTTAGTATCTAAAAATAATTAAAAAAAAAAGAAATAATATATTTACTCTACCCTTGTAGTTATCTGCCCTACATTATTGTGGGTTATCGTCGTTTCTGTTACCCTATATGACACATTCACCTGCTTATTGTATTTTGTTACACCGAGTAATGAGCATGGAATTACATATGTAAAGGATGCTCCATTAGCCAATGTTGCCTGTCCTGTAGAACCTACTGTTATTGGATAGTCACCGCAATCGCCCGCTCTGACAGATACAGTATCTATATCAAAGCCCAGGGAATTGGTTATCCTTACCGTAACGCCTGTAGCAGTTGCTTTATGGTCTAAACACGCTATTCCAGCCTGCAGTGTGCATTTAGCCGGCAGAAACTTGTCAGGGCTTAACACTCCGAAATAGGCAAGAGCTCCAATGGCAACAAGTACAACAAGTATTGCCCAGCCGTAAGTCATTAAGAATTCCAAAGCTGCCTGTGATTTTCTTGTTATCATCATTTAATTCACCTCATTATTTTTAAGTTAATTAATATGTTTCTGCTATATAAACTTAATCTTATTCAACCTTGGAGTTAAGGCTGCCGAATGCTGTTTTTGTAAGGTTTGTCTCCTTTTCAGTATAGCCAATTGATATGTCGCCTTTAAAGCTCTCTTTTTGGGCTCCATTGCTGCATGTGCTGCCTATGACAAAAGTGCTTTGCTGCTCATTAATCATAGTATCTGTAAACGTGCCGCTGCAGCTTCCCACAGCTATGCTGTTGATTGTTATAGTCTTTCCAATGCTGTTTAAAAGCACAAGCGTAACCTTTGTTGTCTCCACCTTGTGGCTTACACAGGCAAATCCTGCCTGCAAAAAGCACTTCTCCGGAAGGAACTTCTGCGGGCTTAGCACTCCAAAATAAGCAAGAGCCCCAATCGCAGCAAGAACAACCAGGATGGCCCAGCCGTAAGTCATCAAGAACTCCATGGCAGCTTGGGATTTAGTATGCTTAAAGCGAGAAATCTTCATCAACTTCACCTCATTTTTAAAGTCATTTTTGTTTTAAGTATTAATTAAATAACTAATATTTAAATCTATCGAAATGCTTGCATTTCGGAGATTTAAACATAAAAATTCCACTTATGTTTCATAAGTGGTTTATGTGTAGCTAAACATTTCATGGAATTTAGATGTATACGAAAACGAAGTTTTCGGATATCCAAAAATCCTTGATTTTTGCATATGCTCAAAAACCACCATCAATAAGTGGAATTTTGTAGCCATGAAAATTCATTGAATTTTCAGGGTTTCGAAAATCGTGGATTTTCGCAATGTACAAAACCACGCAATTATTAACTTAATGTAAGCGTGCCGCCCATCTATGATTGGTGGTTTTTGACATCCGAAAATCAGAGGTTTTCGGCATATTAAAAATAATAAAAAATCATGCTCAAAAAAACACGCTTAGCAGTTTTGATGCTAACCCTTGGGCAATGAAATAAAGCATCAATGATACAACTATGAAGATCGGTATGTACTTCACTCCTGACTTTATGTTGCCCTTTTTTATCGTGGAAATCATCATCGCGGAGAACAGCGATGTGGTTATCAAAGATACAACTGCAAAAATCCTGAAATCCGATTGTGTCACGCCTGTGCCAGAGAAGCTCAATGAAATGCCAACACTTGCGCCGACATTTGCCGTTGTGCCAAGCGTTGAGCCGAGGTTTTGAACAACCTCTATCAGGACTCCTGAAAGGGCAAAAAGCACAGGCGCTGCAGCGATGCTTGCAAATGATATGAATATGACGTAAGTTGTCACATTCGCCGACATTTCCTTCATCAATGCCTTCTGCTCCTGTATGTTTGTCGCTATGCGGTTGAGCAGCTCTCCAATCTGCCCGCCTGCCTCAACGCCCTCGTTCAGCATGCTTACTGACCTTTTCAATATCACCGAGTCGTACCTTGAGGCGAACTTTTCCAGCGCAATTTTCAAGTCCACCCCGCTCATTGTTTCCTTTGCAACCTCCTCAATCTCCTTGGCAAGCACCCCGAATCTCGGCCTCACCGCAAACCACAAAGCCCTGTCAATAGTCATGCCTGCATTTATGTTTGCCGCTGTCAGCTGCAGGAAGTCAGGCAGCACCTCCTCAATGTCAACCTTCCTCCTGAAAATCTTCAGGTCAACAGCAAGGTAAAACATCGCCCACAGCGCAAATATCAGTATAATAAAGACAAAAACCCACAGCACAATCATTGCCGTAGCCACAGCACCCCACGTAATGCCGAAGCTCGTCGAGAAATAATAAATAAGGTATGATGATATCGCAAGATTCACCAGCACAGCGATGTTAAAAAATGTCTTGGAAATCTTCTGGATATTTACTTCAAGCCCTGCCCTTGCGAAATGCTCCCTTATCCTGTGCCTCCTTTCCTGCGCCGCCAGCTTTTTCTGCTGCGCCTTCTTGAACCTTTTTTTGAAGAAGTCAATCCTGCCTTCTGGCTTCGCATCAGCCTTTTTTTTAAAAATATTTTTTATGTTCAGCATTTGCGCATTATATCTCCCGATTAAAACTCAATCGCCGGACGTGAGAACTTCACCATTGATATGAACATGAACTGCACGAAGCCCAGAAAGCCCGCAAGCGCAAGCAAAATTGTCAGGCTGAGCTCAAACTTTATAAAAGATGAAAGGATTATGAGCATGGTCATTCCAAGCGACGGCAGAATAACAGCAACTATCATGTAGAACATTGCCAATGGGTTGAGCTTCTTGCCGTATTTGTTCACTTCTGTTATCTGGTCCTTTGTTATCTGCTCCATGACTGAGTAAAGCGACTTTGCCACATTGGAGCCAGTCCTTATGGAGTTTATGATCTGCCATAGTATCTTCCTGAAGTCGTTCGAGGGAATGAACTCAACTGCTTCGTTCAGCGCGTCCTCCATGCTCGTGCCCAAGTCAATCTTGTCTGTTATCTCCTTGAAGTACCTGCCTATGACCTCGTAGTTTTTTGAGACATTCACCATTGCATTGTATAATGGCACTCCTGACTCAAGCTCTACTATAAGGAACCTGCCTGCAAATACAATCTCCTTGCTTATGTCCTTCTCCTTTCTTGATATCTTCAAGTCAGGCAGCCTTATCATGTAAAAGAACATCACAAAAAATATTACAGGCACGAAGACAAACATGATGCCCTTGAGGACATTGAATTTCGCGAGGACTAAAAACAATGCAACCACCAATCCAGTTGTCATGTAAAAAGCCGATACAAATGTTTTCTTGATGAAGTCTTCAGGCTTGTCGTCTATGCCTGCCTGCTTGAGCTTCATCTTGAGCATGGGAGCTGCCTTGGCAACCCTCTGGAATATTGTGTTTAAAGCGCCTGCCTTCATTTTAGTCAATAAGCATCCTGTTTTTTCTTACATAATTATCCATTAAATTGTCCTTGTCTGTGTAATATTCCGCCATCGCCCTTCCCACGGAATCCACTGTGTTGACGTTGTTCTTTACAAGCCACTTCAATACCGCCTCTTTTTCATTCAGGGACTTGTTCAGCTCGTTTCTTGTGAATCCTGTGAAAAGCTCGATTGTGCCTATAAGCGCCCTTGAGTTTGAAACCTTCTTGAGCATGCCGCTTCTTATGTCCAGCTGTATCAGGACATTGGGCTCAGAGTCAGGCAGTATCTCTGCTATCTGGAATGTTTTTCTAATGCCTGTTCTTCTGTTCCTGTACTGCACGACTATCATTGAAATAGCGGGCAGCATTGTTTTTGGGATTTCAATAGGCGGGTTAGTAAGCCTTGTTATAGTTTCTCTGGTGTCGTTTGCGTGGACGGTTGCATACACAGAGTGCCCTGTATGGATTGCCTCGAATAGCACTTCAGCTTCCCTTTTCCTTCTTATTTCGCCTACAATAATCCTGTCAGGCCTCATTCTTAATGAATTAACCAGCAGGTCCAGCATTGAAACTTCGCCTTTGCCTTCAGGGTTCGGAAGCCTTGTAACCATAGGCACCCAATGCAGGAACTTTGGCAGCTGCACCTCCCTTGTATCTTCTATGCTTATGACTCTCTGGTTTGGCGGAAAGAAGTTTGCAACTACATTAAGCATGCTGGTTTTTCCGGTTGCAGTTCCCCCGCTTATCAATGTAGACAGCTCGAACTGCACGCCAAGCCAGATAAGGGCGGCAGCGTCTGTGGATATTGTGCTGTCTTTTATGAAATCTGTAATAGTCCACGGCTTTGCCGCAAACTTTCTCAAAGTGATTGTGTTGCCCCTGACTGAAATAGGCTCTAAAGTTGCATTTACCCTGTCCCCTCCCCTCAAGTGGGCGTCCATCAAAGGCTCAAGTATTGTAAGCTGCCTTCCAACCCTTCTTCCAATCATGGTTGCATAATGCCTGATCTGGTCTTCATTGGCAAGCATTATTGTTGTCTTTAGCCAGCCGAACCTCACATGGTAAACCCACACAGGCTCCTCTGCGTCATTGACCGCTATTTCCTCAAGGTTTGAATCATCCATCAGAATTTCAATATTGCCGAGCCCTAAGCTTCTCTGGATAAGGTATGACTTCAGGAAATTTGCAGTCCTGTCATCAGCGTCAGGGAAATGCTTGTTGATTAAGGTAGTGATGGCTTCAGTAAACCTTTGCTCTATCAGCCCTGTTTCTTTTGTTGCCAGTATATCCACCATTCCAAGGCTTACCTGCGCTGTCAGCTCTTCCCTTATCTTTTCAAGAATCAGCTCGGTGTTCTTGCTTATGCTCGAGATTGAGACATCGTAAATCGGCACGAACTCCCCCCTTTTTTTGTAAATCCTGATTGTTATTGGTATGTTGTCCGATGTGAAGTCGTATGTCGCAAGAGCCTTTATCTCCTCTCTTTTTGGCTCGACTGCAGCTTTAATTTCACCCTTAATTTTTTCAATAGAAATAGGTGGCATCCCGGTCAGCTGCACAGGGGCAGGGCCTTTTCCAGTATCCTGCCTTTTGATGCTAAAGCGCCTCAACATACACACCTCTTTTTTATTAAATGATGAAAATTAAAGTCATTTCCTGATGAACGAGCTAAGCTCTTTCAGCTCTGCCTCAAACTCGACCTTTTTCCTGTCAACTTCGTTGAACTTTTTCTCCAGGTCTATCATCTGCTTTCCGACATCCCCGCTTTTCGCGCTAAGCTGGAATGACTTGGCTTTTTTGATTAGCTCGATAAGCAGCTTTTCCAGCTCATCCCTGTCTTTGTTTACATTGTCAACAAGATTGACAACAGCAAGCTTTTTCTGGAAAAACTCGTTGACTTTTTTTGTTATGATCTTTACATTTGCGACATTTTTTTGCTTTTGCGATATCTTGTTAAGTATTCTTTCCTGCAGCTCAAGCACTTTTCTTTCGTGCTCCTTGCTTCTTTCAATAAGGGGGTCTATGATTGCTTTTTCCTCATCAACTCTCTGCTTCATTTCCTCTATGAGCATGTTAAGCCTTTCTATGTGGAGCTCTGAGTTTTTAATTGCATTGTCTTCATCAGCGACCTTTTTTTCGATTAAGCCAATCATGCTTTTTAATTCGACAAGCCTTTTGTTGAATATTTTTTCGCTTTCCTCTATGGACTGGGCTTCAAGCCTTTCTTTTGCCAGCTCCTCCTTTTCCCTCCTTATGCCTGCAGCAAGCTCCTGGTATTTTTTCTGCTCCCTTTCAACCTGCCTTGCAAGCTCCTCTATCTTCAGCCTTGCCTCGTCTTTCTGCTCTTCCACTTGTTTTTGAAGCTCCTCTTTCAGCTGCAGGTATTTTTCCAGCTCCTTCAGGTCCTCCCTCACAGTGCCAAGCTCAAATCCAAGCTCGCTCTTCAGCCTGTCAAACTCGCCTTTTACAGTCCTTAATTCCCCGGCTTGCTTTTCAAGAAAGCTCAGGCTTACTTCAGCTTTCCTGACAAAAACTTCCTTTTTGCTCGTGAATTCCTTTGCCTTTGCGTCAACCTCTTTCCTTGTCAGCTTTCTCTCGACAAGATAAGGCTTTGTGAGCTTGTATTCGACGCTTATAATCCCCTCTTCCTCAAGAAAATCAACCCATTCCTGTATGACAGTGGTGCTTACGCCAAGCTCTTTCGCTGCGTCAGCCAGGGCTATTCTTCCCCTTTCTTTCACCAAATTGACCAGTTTGTCTACTCCAGTCTCTATAACACTGCCTGTTAGCTCCATCCTAAAGAATTTTTGTTAGAATATGTTTAAAAATGTTATGGTTTTGAAAAGCGGAATATCATTGGTAAATGAACGCAAGACGTTTAAAATGTCAGACATTTTGGGCAAGATATTGTTGCTAAGCATCTCTTTCATAAACTGATGCCTAATCTCTTTTCGATTTCTTTCTTCAATGCAGAGACGTAAAGATTGAATTTCAGCTTTGCCTTTTCCCAGTCTTCATAGGCTATTTTCTTGCCGTAATAATGGGCTCCGTTCCTATTGAACCTGATTTCCTCAAAAAAATACCAGTCAAATTCAAATTCAGGATGGTTTTTGCACAAAAAAGCGAAGAGGCATTGATGATTTGCAATTTTACGATTTTCAAACTGAAGAAAAGCCTCTGCTAAAATATGCAAAGCATCGTAATAATCAATGTAGACGCTCATCCATTTGGGATCTTTTTCGTCTATTGAGCTGGCAATAAGATTTGCTGAGTTAACGTTCGTTTCAGCATTTTCAAGAAGCGATTTTATCTGCTGCCTGTTTACAAAGGCGAGTTTTTTGTATTCGCCGCTTCTTTTGCAGAGTTCGTCTGCCTCCTCCAACGTAATGAATTTAGGCACTTACATCAACCCCCAGGTCCTCGATAGAACCTTTTATGAAATCGCCGGATATGATGTAAGGAAGCATTTTGTCCATCCTTTTTAAATCTTTTCTGTCTTTTGCCGAATGAACTTGTATGTCTCTTCTGAGCTTCAAGCTGTATTTGCCTGCTTCAAATTTCTCGTCATCGCCGTAAATGAAAATGTCTATGTCGCTGTCATCGTACCAGTCATACCGCGAAAAGCTCCCAAAAAGTATTACAACCCTTGCTCCTTCTAAAGCTGACAGGTGGTTGAAAAGGCCGCTTTCAGCCAGCATTTTCAGAGCGTACAGCCTCTTTATGTTTTGATATTCTGGATTTTCCTCTGATGCGGTATAAAAAGGCATCTTGCCTCTGGGCTTTATCCTCTTAATCAATCTTTCTTTCTCAAATTTTTTGAGCCAGTAAGAAAGCTGCGGCTTGCTTATTGAAGCAGCTTTGTGAAGCTCTTCAAAATGCCAATGCTTAGGTTTGTTAAAGAATGGTTCCAGCGCCTTGTTTTCTTTGCTTCTCATTTTAGTAAGGATAACCTTACTATTATTTAAATGTTATGGTTTTTGATTGAATTAAAAGTAAAAACCCAAAACCGAAATGTTTATAAGCTTGAAGTTTCATGAGCAAATATTAGATGAGAAAAATAATTATAGTATATTCCTTAATCTTTGTTCTTGCTGTTAATCTGGCATTGGCTTTCAGCTTTGCTGACATATCCGGATATTCCGCCTTTAAATCACCGAAAAACGAATGCTTTCGGGGATGCAAAGATGTTGTAAAGGCAGCTGAGGAGATATGCAGAGCCGATGAAAAAAACGGCTTAGCGAATTGCGGCAGTGACAAAGCCTGCAGAGAGGGCGTAAGGCAGGCAGCAAAGTCATGCCATAAGGAGGCAAAATCCCAGTACAAGAACTGCAAGTCCTGCTGCCAAAATACCTTCAAAGAGTGCAAGAAACAGTCAAAAGAGGCTTTAAAAGGCTGCAAGGAAAATGATGCAGATGACGACAATGAAAATGATAAGGATGACAATGATGAAAATGAAAAAGAATGCCATAAAGCAGCTAAAGATGTGCTGAAAAACTGCAAGTTTGAGTGTAATGCAGTTCCGCAGCAATGTTCAAACCCGTGCTTTGTAAATCCGCCTGCTTGTGACATATCGACTTGCTGATAATAATTCTTAATTTAGGTTTGTTTAGAAAAAGGAATTGATTAAAAATAAAAAAAGAAGAAAGAAAAAATAAAATACTTATGCTCCACAAATAGGTTCACAAATCAGATCTTCTCCCTCTTCACAGATGCCATTACCACAAGCAGGTCCAGATGCTCCGCAACTGCTCAACACCGAATTATCGCTTGCATGTGATTTTCCATTATCTGAAGCATGATCGCATGCCTGTGAATTGTCAACCGCATTCTGGTTTGCTGCAAACACAGCATAAGCCAAAATCACGAATGTAGCCAAAATTGCTGTTACCCCAACGATTTTGCTGTTCATTTTAACACCTCCGTTATGTTTCTCGTAAACATATCTGCCTTTTTAAAGCTTTCGGTTTTGCGAAGCAAAAAGGAAAGCTGTGAACGTTAGTGAGAGTTCCCAGTTAAAAAAGAAAAATTTATATATTAGTTCTTATATATAGTTATATAACATGGCAGAAACAACAATTTTACACAGCCCAACATTGGGATCAGTAATTATGGTAGAAAAAACTATACAAAAATACAGCCAAGAATGCGGCAAATACCAGCTTTGGAAAAAATTGCCTAAAAAAATGATGTATCAGACATTCCAAACAATATTGGATTACTTGGAGAATTCTGGAAAGATAATTATTGATAAAGATGGCTGTGTTATTTGGACTTACAATCCAGAAAGAATACGGAAGCTTATCTCTGAAGGAGTTAAATTGCGATGAACAACAA
>Ga0209542_10002462_pt1 | contig 41343 bp, 39 predicted proteins | sample RifCSPhighO2_01_FD_184028 | JGI IMG/M metagenome (GOLD analysis project Ga0209542, IMG submission 184028) | Soil microbial communities from Rifle, Colorado - Rifle CSP2_plank highO2_0.1 (SPAdes) (version 2) | ecosystem: Environmental > Terrestrial > Deep subsurface > Rock core/Sediment ... | reverse complement strand
TATGAGCCAGGCGAAATAAAATATCCAATTGGGGTACTGAACCGGTACGGTTCGATTCCTACCACGCGCAAACGAAGTTTGGCAGTGGGCGCATCCTTTTGCGCTTCGCAAAAGGGAGCAAGGAATCGAAGCCTGTTTGGGGTATTTTAGAAGTGAACCGCCTTTTGTTGCGGAGTCGCTTTGATTTTTGATAGTATGTGAAATAGAACTATGGACTTAAATACTGAAGAGAGGTAATTGTGGAATTCAAAATAAAAATATTGTCTGGTGCAGATTTGGAAGATATTCCGAAAGGAAGTAGTCGCGTGGTAAAGAAATATCGCGCCTTATTGAGTAAATTGCTGAAAGAGCGCAAGGCGGGCACGTCCTCAAGTACCCAACCCACGGCTTTCACTTCGAAGACTTTGCGGGTCAAATACGATCCGGCAAAAAATCGCCATAAGTAGTTTGTGTCGTATCCGAGATTTCTCGGATTTTTTTATTGTCTAGCGATACGAGAGAAATGAAAATTCCTATTTTCATTTCCGCCTAGCCCGGCTGACGCCGTCGGCCTATAGGGAGTGAGCGACGACAACAAAAGGTTGAGGTGCGAACACTTGGAGCACCGAAAGACCTTGAGCCCGATGACCATCGGAGCGAAAGGTGTACTGAACGTGTAACGTTTAAAACCCCGCCCCTCCCTAGGCCCCCTGCGGCAGGGGTAGGCTGGGGCGGTGTGAGCGAGTCTTCGAGATCCACATGGGTCCAGGGCTCCCACCCGTACCGAACAGTACCCGCCAGAATGATACTGATCGGGCTGGCGTTCGGGCGGGTGCCCCGGGGTTTAATACCTTTTATTTCGAACAAAAAACTCTCGTTAGGCGAGAGTGTATCCATTATCAGGATTTGATCTTTCTTTCCACTGTTTATAATCCGAGTAGCTGATTTCTTGCGCGCGACTTTGGCCACACTGGATTAAGTAAGCGGCCTCGAGGCCGATTTCTTCAAGCCACATTTTCTCGTATACTTCGTCGTAAGCGGTTGGGAAATTCTCTTCTCGGTAATTTTTGCGCTTTTCCCGCGCACATCTCCATTTATCCAAAATTTCGTCGCTGTGCCAAGATGGGGACGCAGACCACTCAATTATTTTATTCAGATAATGAAGTATGACGAAAGGAAGCAAAACAAGGCAAATAAGAACTATTTTGAGAGTCATATTTCTGCAGAAGAGAATATCAATTCTGCGAGTATTCGCAATCACCGTTCTTGAATTTTTGTCCGCATCGGCCAGTTTGCCGTCGATTTGATATATAAAGTATAATAGACGATCGGAGGTGTTATGAATGCGTGGAATCACGAATCCGTAAATATCTGTGGTGAATCAACAACGGAATTTGATATTTCTGACGAGGGCGAAGAGCCACCCGTATTCCCAAAAATAAAGGAGGAACACGGCGATCCTGATGAGGAGGAGCTATGAGTTTTTTGACAAATCTCGACGAACAGCTTTCCGAGTAAGAGGCTATATGTGTACCCTCCCTCTGTCAGAATATCTTTATTTCTGGCTTCAAAACTTCGTCTCGATTCGAGCATGATATTATTAAGCTCGAAGATTCGCTTCGTCTTTTGCACGAAAATAGCCATATTATGGCCTGGGTACCACGATATAGTGGATAGGCCCGAAGTCATGCTCCGCGTCGCGGAGTTTTTTGTTTGGAGGACGAAACATTGCGACTGGGCGCAAATATGATAGACTTCCAAACGTTGTAATTTTTTAAACCATGATATTCAAGAAGACAAAAATCGTCGCGACTATTGGTCCGGCAACAGAATCGAAGGAGGTTTTAGGAAAACTCATAGACGCGGGGTTGAATGTCATGCGACTCAATTTCTCGCACGGTGATTTTGCGGAACATCAGACTCGTGTAAATAACCTCCGCGAAGTAATGAAAGAGAAAGGTCAGTTTGTAGGTATACTGCAGGATCTCGCCGGACCAAAAATTCGTATTGGTGAATTTTATAAAGAGTGCGTCACACTTGTCCCCGGTGAGTCATTTACGCTGACGACCGATAAAATAGTCGGAGATGAACATAATGCCTATGTGAATTACCCGACACTTCCGAAAGAATTGAAGAAGGGACATCTCGTACTCTTGGATGATGGCAAGAAAAAACTTGAAGTTATCTCTACCACTCAAAAAACAATCAAATGTAAAATCCTTGTAGGTGGTGAGACAAAAGGAAAAAGGGGAGTGAACCTTCCCGGAGCGTATTTGAAGATAAGTTCGATTACAGAGAAAGATCGAAAAGATTTGGAATTCGGCATTAAAAACAAGGTTGATTTTGTAGCGCTTTCGTTTGTGCGGCGGCCTGAAGATATTGAGGAATTGAGAGTCCTTTTGAAAAAAGTGAAATCCGAAGCGATGATCGTCGCCAAGATCGAGACAGAAGAAGCGGTTGAGAACATTGATGCAATTATCAGACTAACCGATGCTGTCATGGTAGCGCGCGGAGATTTGGCAATTGAGATTGGTGCCGAAAATGTGCCGATGATCCAAAAACAGATCATAAAAAAATGCCGACTCGCTGGAAAGCCGGTGATCACCGCGACGCAAATGCTAGAGTCCATGATTAAGTTCCCTATCCCAACACGTGCAGAGGTTTCGGACGTTGCAAACGCAATTCTCGACGGGACTGACGCGATCATGCTTTCAGAAGAGACGACTCTTGGAGATTATCCGCTGGAAGCGGTAAAAATGATGACCACTGTCGCTCTGCGCGTCGAGAAAGAATATCCGCGGAAAGATGTGATCCGACAAAAAGGCAGGATCGATGAAATTGTCGTTTCGGATTGCGTATCTGATGCTGTTGTTGAAATTGCAGAGAACACAGCGGCGTCATTTATTGCGGCCCTCACGTACAGCGGTAAGACCGCTCGGACAATTTCACGCTTCAAACCACTTCAGCCGATTCTTGCGATCTCCCCAAAAGAAAAAACATGTCAGCAACTTTCCGTGTCTTTTGGTTGCCTCCCGATTTGCGTTCAGAAAATTTCAGGGACGGTTGATGCGATGGATTTTTTAAGAAAATATCTGACTCAAAACAAAATTTCAAAAAAAGGAGAGAAGGTCGTGATCACGTCGGGGTGGCCTTTTGGAAAAAATATTGACACGAATATGCTTATCGTGGAGACGCTTTAGGTAGTATGGGTATAGAGTATAAGTATTAGTATAGAGAGGTGAACGGAATTAAAAAAAGAGGCGATGATGCCTCTTGGATTTAATCACGGCTCAATCTCTTCCGCCTATCAATTTATATACGGAGTTTTGCGCGTAGCCTTTTTTCTTACACTGATACTGTATCTTGTATTCGTGCCGATCTCGCTGGCCTCGCTGGGGTGATAAATGTTTAAGGATTTCTTTATGAGTCATTTCAGATAAATGAACCTTGCAAAATGCGTAGAATCCGTGTTTTTTGCTCTCAAGGCCGCAATGGTCGCACTTCATTAAACAGGTCCAAGTATGCAACATGTCGCAGTCTGCCGCATGGTCCAGCGCACAGAATTGGTAGTGCCATCGGTGTCTGCACGATGCTTGTAAGGTGGCAATCTTTGATTCTGCCGCGGCAATCGTTGATTGAGCCAATTCGATAATTTTTCGTTGAGCGGTGATCTCTCCGGTCATCATAATCTAGTTTTATACTGACAGATGGATACAATTTCGTTAAATTCTGCGGCCATAAACAAGCGATTCATTAAGCCCTCATTGTTGACTTTTGATACCAAAAATGCTATAGTTGGCGACAGCAGTTCTTATCATATGGCTGCTTCCGAAAAACAAACCCGGACGAAAGTCCGATACAGAAAGGCAGTTCGTGAGAAAAACCATAAATATCCGCGAAATCCTGGTACACGCCGCGTGTCACTGGGACGAGATTGTGGCTATAACACTTGCGCGTTTGTACGGGCGGGAAACATTTCCCGGCATTGAAACAGCTCCAATCAAGTTTACTGAAGGTGTGGAACGGCATGCTGATCAATTTTTCGACGCGGCAGAAATCCTTCCTTTCGGGGTTGGAGGAGGCCGCTTCGATGAGCATGGGCTCGAAGGCAGGAACGAGGATGAATGTTGTGCGACGTTGGTCGCGAAGTATCTTGGAATCGACGAGAATCCTGGACTGCGAGATCTTCTCGCGGCAACACTTCGTCTGGACACGAAGCCTAATGCGGCGATGACTGATATCGCCGAGGTCATAAAGATGGCCAATCGCCAGTTACGGTGCGCGCCAAATGTCGTCATTAAGTGGGCCGAGCTTGGGCTGAATGCGATCATTCGGTTTCAAGCCATCAGGTACGATGCGGTACCTGAAGAAAAAAGGCTCAGCACTCTTTTCGAAGAGTATGTTCGAAACAAGAGGACGGACGGGCGTATTGCAGAGACAATACGGGCATGGATCGCAAAATCCGAGGCCTCCGCGACCCAGTCGGTAACGGACCTCACTTTCGTCGTCAAGGCTCTGCAGAGAACCGGAACCTCCCGTGAAGACGTGGTGGAATGGACTCATTTTGTCTTTAATAACTACACCGCCGACCAGGCGTTATTCTGGGAGGCGGTGGAACTCCTAAAAAATCAGAAGGTCCACATGGTGGATTTTCTGGGCCGAAAAGGCAAGCAGAAAATCAGAGTTCTCATGGTAGAGAGCGACAACCCTCTTTGCCAGAAAGCCTCGCGAATGAGGGACATCCATGCGGATGTCTTTATCCGGCGGAACAGCAAGGGTCAGGTACAGGTGTTTACGAGCATGCTGGTCCAGAATCTTAATCTTGCAAATTTTGCAAGAATGATCCGCTGGCTCGAACTGCCGAAGGACGAGCATGGACGGCCAAAAACTGATATATCCTGGAAAGAGCTTGGCGCACAGGATACCTTGTCCACTGTGCCAGAATGGTACCTCTTCAAGGGAATGCTCTTAAATGGAAGTCATTCCCATCCGGGGGTTCCTGCGACGAGAATTGCCTCAAAGGCAATTCTCGAAGTTGCATACCACGCATTTCATCCAGGTCAAACGAGTATATGGATGGCCATGCGCGGTATTGGGAAAGAACCCGAGCTGGCTGTCCAGGCGTTGTTTAAGGACGCAGAGACGCCAAACCCGGTCATTAAGTAAGTTTCAAAAAGAGCTCTCTCGAAGAGCTCTTTCTTTTTTTATAAGGATATTGTTAAACGGCTTCAGCGAGGTTGACAGTTTCTTTCGTTTATGGATAATTTTGTCGGATACGTCTGTTATTAAAGACGGAGTTCAACCGAAAAACAACAAAGAAGGGATGACGCATGTCGGAATTATTGCGGATTGAGTACAGCACCGTAAGGCGGTTTGATCATGATAAAGGCTTCGGATTTATCATCTGTCCAAAAGGTGGAGTGGATATATATTTTCACCGCGACAACTTCTACACTGTCGAGAATCGAAATGGGAGAGTAATGTTTGTATTGGCGAGAAAGTCGAGGACGGCATTTCGTGTTCTGGCAGATGTTGAGGTTGCTTTCATTCGTGAGGTACGCAGTAACGGTAGGGTAATTGCGTCCAAATGGGTTTTTGCTCGCGAATATCGCATGATTCAGAACCAAACTCGAGGGGAGCAAACAGAAATCAACGGAAGCCTTTTTGGCAATAACACTGCCAATCATCAAGTCCACAGAAGTCACTGTGCCACAACCCACGATACGCCGACCAGCCGACAAGAAAGTGGTTCTGATGACCCTGATGCCGAACTTTTTGCTCTTGCTGAAAAAGCGGGAGGGAGTAATCGCGGAAAGAAGACGAAACCGTCAGAGTATTATCGCCGGCGTTGACCACGACCCCACTATGGTGGGGTTTTTTATACAAACGTAAATATAACCATTTTCCTGATACTTTTTGAGACTTCTCACATCTCTCGTAGTTTTGTACTATGCTGTACACATGACTCTACCGGATTATAAAGATTTCTTTCGCGATAAAAAAATAACGGTGATGGGACTCGGACTCCTCGGACGCGGCGTAGGAGACGTCGAATTTTTATCCGAACAGGGAGCTGATCTCATTGTTACCGATCTGAAAAACGAGGCGCAACTCGGCGAGTCGCTTTTACGACTTCGAAAACTGCCTCGTTTCGGCGAAATTAAATTCGTGCTCGGTGAGCACCGATTGGAAGATTTTCGTAACCGAGATTTCATCCTCAAGGCGGCCGGCGTTCCGCTTGATTCGCCGTATATTGCAGAGGCTCGGAAAAATAATATTCCGATCGAAATGTCGGCGTCGCTATTCGCCAAATTGTCGGGGGCGACAATTGTCGGAGTTACCGGCACGCGAGGGAAGACGACGACGACTGCGATGATTTATGAATGTCTAAAGCAATGTGGTGAGGGCCTAAACCGATCCGAAGGATCGGTCGGCCCTAGAGCGACCGCGCTCGGGCTAGCTCGAACAACTTTTCTCAGAAAAGTTGTTTTAGGCGGAAATATTCGCGGGGTATCAACACTTGCTCTTTTGTCGGAGGTTGAAGAAGGGGATATAGTCGTACTCGAACTTGACTCATGGCAACTTCAGGGATTTGGTGATTCTAAAATCAGTCCGCATGTGGCGGTCTGGACGACGTTCATGACAGATCACATGAATTATTACGGAGATAGCATGGAAAAATATTTTGAGGATAAAGCCCAGATATTTAGGCACCAGACCGGAGAGGATTATTTTATTATTGGCGAACAAGCGGATCCGGTGATTCCTGCGAATGTTTTGGCAAAACGTATTATTGCCCGAGCGAGCGATATTTCTCGCGATTGGCGACTTGATGTCATTGGCGAACACAATCGCGCAAATGCGGCATGTGCCCGCGCCGCGCTCTCCGCTTTAGGGATTCCGGAAGATCGGATCAGAAAAAACTTGGAAGCTTTTCACGCGGTTGAGGGCAGACTGCAATATGTCGGGACGATCCGAGGAAGGAGAGTCTACAACGACAACAACGCCACGACGCCGGACGCGACTATTGCGGCACTGAAAGCGCTCCGGTCCTATGAAGGGCTGGTACTAATCATGGGAGGGGCGGATAAGGGGCTTTCGACATTTACATTGCGGCACGAGATCAGCGCTTCTGGAGCGAAACCGGTTTTTCTAGCAGGTTCAGGCACCGATCGATTCTTGAAGGATAATCCTTTTTCAGAACCACCTTTTGTTGCAAAAAATCTAAATGAAGCAATCGAGGAGGCATTTCGGCTTTCCTTGACTGGCGAGACAATACTTTTCAGTCCGGGGTTTGCGTCATTCGGACTCTTTAATAACGAATATGAGAGGAACGATCAGTTTCTGGAGCTTATTTCTGCTCGGAAAAAATGAAATGACGCGAGGTTTTTCGGGAATCTGCAAGTATCGAGGGTTACTATTCATAAAGCCTTATAAATTTTTCCATGCCGATTCTTTGCTTTCAGTTTTGAGATATACTGAAACATATGGCGGGACTTCAGAAAGCAAAAAAAATTTTTATCGCGGGCATCGGCGGGATTGGTGTATCCGCCTTAGCGAGGCTTTTTTTGTCAAAAGGGATTGAAGTCGTTGGGAGCGATTCGACGGTAAGCCCGGTAACACTCGACCTCGAAAGACTTGGTGTGAAAATAACATATAAACAGGATGTGTCTGTTGTGCCGGATGATGTCGACGCTATTTGTTACTCAAATGCTATTCCGCATTATTCGGCGGATTTTTTCAACGGATTGAAAACGCTCGGGAAGACGATGGCGAGTTACCCGGAGTCGCTCGCGGATATTTCACGAGATCTAAAAACGATCGGCATCGCCGGCACGCATGGAAAGACGACGACGACAGCAATGGTTGCAAAAATTCTGGCTGACGCAAAGATAAATCCGACTGTTATAGTCGGCAGTGTCCTTGTTGAGGAGAAGACGAATTTTGTGCAAGGAAACGGAGAGTATTTTCTTGTTGAGGCCGATGAATATAAGAGAGCGTTTCTTCATCTTTCTCCGACGATTGCGGTTGTTACAAACATCGGATTGGATCACCTTGATTATTATAAGGATCTGGCCGATATTCAATCGGCATTTAAGGCGTTCGTTGAGAAAGTCCCTACTTACGGCGCTGTTATCGCTGACGTAAAAGACTCTGCAGTAATGGCAATTTTGAAAAATGTCTCGGGTGAAGTAATTGATTATACCGAAATGCAATTGCCCGATCTGCATCTTCGTTTTCCGGGTAAACACAACGTATCAAACGCCAAAGCCGCCGCCGCTGTCGGACGGTTTCTAGGAGTCGGCGCCGAGCGGATTGTAAAATCACTTAATAATTTTAGAGGGACGTGGAGGCGCTTTGAATTTAAGGGTGAAACGGCGCGCGGCGCCGCGATCTATGACGATTACGCCCACAACCCAGACAAGGTGCGGGCGGCGATAGCGGGCGCGCGGGAAATTTTTCCGCATAAAAAAATTATTGCGGTTTTTCAGCCCCATCTCTATTCGAGAACGCGGCATCTTTTCAAGGAATTCGCGACATCTTTTTATGACGCAAATCAGGTCATCGTTGCGCCAATTTTTGCCGCTCGTGAAGATCCGGATCCGAATATCACTTCCGATATTCTTGCGGAAGCCATTGACGACACTGGTGTCCGCGCGGTCTGTCTGCCTTCGCTTCAAGCAATACGGGATGTCTTGGAGACCGCGGAGAATGATTCGGTGATTATTACTATCGGGGCGGGAGATATTTACAAAGTCGCCGAATGGTTGGCGGCGCGGGCATGATTCTTGTTTGCTGAAATTACTCGCATTTGGTAGATTGCAAATATGAAAACACTTTCCGTGGTAGCGACCCCTATCGGTAATTTGAAAGATATAAGTCTCCGGGCGCTTGAGGTTCTCGGTACCGCCGAACTCATCCTTTGCGAGGATACTCGCATGACTCGAAAATTGCTTTCGGCGTATCATATTACGTCGCGCGTTGAGAGTTTGCATGCTCGAAGTACACCGGCGAAAATGCGCCACGTTCTGGATATGCTTGAAAAAATTGATCACATCGCGCTCGTTACCGATGCGGGAACGCCCGGAATATCTGATCCGGGTGTCGTCTTTTTAAATGAAGCACGGGCGCGGTTCGGAAAGAGCATAAAGATTGTTGCGGTTCCCGGAGCGTGCGCTCTGACGGCGGCTCTTTCAATTTCTCATGTACCCGTTCACGATTTTGTATTTCTAGGATTTCTCCCGCACAAAAAGGGTAGACAGACTCTTTTTCAAGAAATTGAGGAAGGGAGACGCGCTTATTTGTTTTACGAATCTCCCCATCGCATCGTGAGGACGCTCCAAAGCCTGGCCCAAAGAAATTTAAAAAAAAAGATTTTGCTGTTCAGGGAACTTACGAAAATGTACGAGGAAATCCTTGAGGGAACAGCCGCAGAGCTGGTTTTACAGCTTCTAGGGACTCCCGAAAAGCAAAAAGGCGAGTTTACCGTCGTTGTTTCTCCACAGTAATTTTTAATAAAAGTTTGCGTTCGGTAGATTCATGGCTACAATGGTGAGGATGAAATCACAATTTAAGCTTATCGCAAGTCTTGGAGTTCTTGTCGTTGTTGTACGATTTTTGCCAGTGCCACTGGAATGGAAGATGAATTTTTTTGTCCTTGCCGGAATTCTGATAACGATTTTGTCTTTTGTCATCTATCAAAAAATCATGACCGCCCGAAAGCTGACCTCGAAAAAAGATATCGTAACCGAGACATTTGTGGAACGTCGCGCTCCGCGGGTCAAAAATGTTTACAAAATTGAAGAGACAACTGATGCCGAAGAAGTCTCGTAACCGTGTTCTGTCGTTTGCATTGGCCGCGATCCTAATTGCAGGATTTGTAATTGTCGCCTCATATTTTGTCATTCCCAATCTCGTAAAGAAATCCTACGATGAAATCTCGTTTGTGGTGGCGTCCACTCCGGAGTGGATACCGCCTGTTGTCGAAGAGAAGAAAAAAAAGATCGCTCATCTCCAGACACCCGAACCATTGAAAGGCATTTACATGACGAGCTGGGTTGCTGGTACCCCGCGAATACGAAAAGATCTCGTCGCGCTTGTTGAGACGACTGAAATCAATTCGATCGTGATTGATATCAAAGATTATACTGGAAAAATTGCTTACAAACCGAATGATTTTGATCTTGAGGCTCGAAAGACATATGAAGAGAGAATAGCGGATCTTCCGGCATTTATTGAGGAGTTGCATACTAAAAATATTTACGTAATTGGCCGGATTGCCGCGTTTCAGGACCCGGCTATGATTCATAATTTTCCAGAGGAGGCGGTGAAGAGAAAAAGCGATGGTTCCGTCTGGAAAGATTACAAAGGTATCGCGTGGATGGATCCCGCTTCGGAGACGATGTGGGAATATTTGGTTGAAATTGCCGAAGATGCCCACGCGCAAGGATTTGATGAAATTAATTTTGATTACATTCGTTTTCCCTCCGACGGCAACATGAAGGATATAGCGTATCCGGTGAGCGGGGACCGGGTAAAACGCGAAGTGATGAGTGAATTTTTTGCTTATGTCGGAAGAAAACTGAAAGAGAGCGACATGGTGATCTCCGCAGACCTTTTTGGTTTGACGACATCCGCGTCAGGAGACCTTAATATCGGGCAAGTTCTAGAAGATGCTCTGCCACATTTTGATTATGTTGCACCCATGGTGTATCCCTCGCATTACCCGGACGGCTTTAATGGATTTAAAAATCCTGCGGATCATCCCTATGAAATAATTAAATTCGCAATGGATGAGGCCGTAAAAAAAACAGAGGCGGCAAGCACGACAATCTCAAAAATCCGGCCGTGGCTTCAAGACTTTGATCTCGGTGCAGACTATGGGCCGGAAGAAGTCAGGGCGCAAATTCAGGCCACAAACGACGCGGGACTCACAAGCTGGCTTCTCTGGTCAGCGTCGAATAGATATACAAAAGAGGCCCTTTTAGCTGAATAAGAATCGAGCATTTTTCCGAGCAATCGTTGTATTTTTCTATTACTTTGCAAGAGTACGAATGCAAGATTCCACTTCTTTATGACAAAGTTTATACAGTCTCTTTCAAACATACAATATAAAACGCTATAGCGTTTTATATTGTATGTTTGTCGTTTCGTAATTTTGCCTCATGAGTGTTCGTGGCTTTGCTCGGTATGGTGGGTGGCGAGGTGATTTTTTGCTTAAATTTCCTAATTTTGTTACATTTTACGGGCAATGAATATTGCGGCTGTAGCTCAACGGTAGAGCACTCGCCTGTCACGCGAGAGGTCGTGGGGTCAGCACCCATCAGCCGCGTCAAGAAAAAACTCCTTCCGGAGTTTTTTCGATGGACGCGGCTGAAGCAGGCAAACTGCTTTGCCTGCGTTGGGTGCTGACCAGCGGAGGCATATTTTTTCAGTAGAAAAAATGCCCCACGCTGGTGCCCAGAAAAAAATTTTCGACGGAAAATTTTTATGCGCGGGCAGCACCACCCCATCAGCCGCGCAAAAAAGAAAAAAGGCCGAAAGGTCTTTTTTCTGTGCGGCTCGCGGGTGCTAACAGCCCCGGAGCGCACGAAGCGTAGCGTAGTCCGTCCTCAGCAAAGGACGGGCGCGGGGGGTGGGCGATTAGTAAATCGTGCCGTGAGGCTTCGCGAAATTTTGTTTTGACGAAAACAAAATTATCTATAAATTTACTCGCTGATCCGTTGTCTGCCCACCCGCCACTCATGTTAAAGTCTTTGTAGCTGAAGTTTGCTTTGACGAGCGATTGTGTGAGTGATAGTGTGCCTCTGGCCTCGCGTAATATCGAGGTTTTGTTCTTTTACAACCAATCTTAGATAGAGATCGGCTACTTATTGGTATTTCGACACCTGCTTATTTAACCGATAGAATGAGACGGAAAGGATAGAAACTATGCTAAAACTACTGCTACAACTCGCTCACGCTCTTAGGTGTTTTTTTTGGTGGTTAGTACGGCCGGTAACGCGTGGCGTGCGGGCAATTCTTGTGAATTCAGGCGGCAAAGTGCTTCTGGTTCATCACCGTTACGAAAGAGGTTGGCTGCTTCCGGGTGGCAAAACTCGTAAGAACGAAACGGATATAGACGCGCTCCGGCGCGAGCTCAAGGAGGAAATAGGTGTATCAAACATTTCCCAAGCCGAAAAGCTCGGAGAATATCTCAATACCTATGAGTACAAGAAAGATACCGTCGCCGTTTTCGTTGTGCGTTCATTCACACAAGAAAGAACTCGACTCTTCGAGATTGAGAAATGGAGTTTCTTCGACCCCCGTAATCTTCCCGAAGGAACTTCTCCGGGAACTCGAAAGAGAATCGAAGAATGGCTTGGTCAGAAACAGATCAGCAACCAATGGTAATGGAGGTGCGCAGTGAAAGAAGAATATCTCGGAACAGTTGAAGATCAACGGTACGTCAGAACTTATCTCGAAAACATCCGGCGGCTCGATCCGCTTGAAATAGCGACATTGCCGAATCCGTTCACTCTGGCCGATCCTCGAATAGAGGAAATGCTGGATGTCCTTCGGTTTCAGCGAATTGTATCTCACTGCATCGAAGAATGTCAGAGACGATACAAAATCAGGCTTACACCAGTCAAAACCGAGCGTTACTATACTGCGGAGCCCCCAGAGTCAAACCTCGGCGGATTCCACGGTCTACACAGTCTCGGCTATCAGTACTGGTATCACGCGGCGTTTGTAGTGCTGCTTGACCGCCGCTTGGTCTCAAAGGAACTTCGGACTATCGAAATGATTCGGAATTTCCTCCATGATTGTTTCCATCACTCAACGTACCGATCGTTCAGGAGAGTAATTAGGATTCCTGCAGCATCAGCGAATGTGGCAAAGAATCGAGTCCCTGAAGTGTATCGGGAACAATACGGCATCAACTTCAGGGATCAAGACGGGTTTTCATATTCGACTTCCAGATTGACGGAACGTTCCCCGGAGGCAATTAACCTGAACCTTCTCATGGACGGAGCAATTATTCTTGTGATCGCTGAACTAATGAGAGAAGCAGTTGGCGATGAAGCCCATGGATCAAGCCAACTGGAGAAAGAGATCAGAAAAGAAATCTTTCTTGAGCCTTTTGATGCCTTCGTACTGCAACGCGCACACCGTTTCTACAAATCGGTTATCGAGCCGAGCCAGTTGTTCATAGAGCATTGGGGCGGTAGGGATTTCACTGTTCTTGTTTTGCAGGCGATGATGAGTGGCGAACTTCAAGCGCTCAAGCAATTCTTCGACGAAAAGACAGGTACACAGAACGTGTGGGAGAAGAGGTTCAAGCGGCCGGGGTTCCGCTTGCCGTCCAATCCGGAGATCTGAAATCAACACAGTAAACAAAAAACGAAAGAAAAGGAGGTAACAATGCCTACACAATTAGCCGGATTTATTCTTCGCGCGAAAGATAGGAATGTAACTGCCAAATTCTACGAAGATTTAGGCCTTACCAACCACGCTCATCAGCATGGTGGGCCCGTTCATCATGAGATAGGTCCTGTCGCCCGCGATTTTGTCGGAGAGATCTATGCCGCATCTCAGAATTTCTCTCAAGATGCCCTCATGCTCTATGTTGATTCAATTCCAGATGCGCTTCTCGTTGCGAAAAAGTACGGTATTGCACCGACAACGAAGATCCGTGAGACCGCTGTAATTGATTTTATATACATCACGGATCCTGACGCGAGACCGCTCATGCTTATCCAAAAAAAGTAGTGCTCGGATAGAACTGCTTATAGGGGAGCGGTTTTTTTATTCCCAACCTTTCTCAAAAAGCGTACACTACATAAATGCTGCGTATCTATGAAAAAGCATTTCTTGGAGAAAAAATTGTCTCTCTTGAAGAAGCAAAACTAAGTATCGCAAGTTCTGCAGTTCTCTACGGCTTGAGCGTGTATACGGTGTTGCCGATCGTCCATACAAAAGATGGTGCCGCGGCATTTCGTCTCGCCGATCACTTTGACCGTCTTATAAATTCTTCGCGGATAATCGGTATTGATACATTTGAAAAAAATTGGACCTATGAAAAATTCGAAAAAGTACTGACCGATGTAGTCCGTGCAAATTCTCTTAAGGAAAATGTTTTTGCACGAATAACGGTTCACGTCGACGAGCTCGTACCAGGAACGCGCTCTCGCGAACTTTCTACGACATTAAGTATTTTTCTCTACGAAGCGAAACCTATTGTCCCGCAAAACGGCGTGCGACTCATGACGAGCCGTTGGCAAAGGGTGAGCGATCGTGCGATTCCACCTCGTGCAAAAGTAAACGGCGCATATGTGAATTCTGTATTGGCAAAACAAGAGGCGATTGACGCCGGGTTTGACGATGCGCTTTTTTTGAATGTTGTGGGGAATATCTCGGAGCTTTCCGCGGCGAATATTTTTCTTGTGAAGGATAGTGTGCTCATCACTCCTGACACAGCAAGCGATATTCTCGAAGGAATAACGCGCCGCACAATTCTTGAGATTGCAAAAGAAGAGGAAATTAAAATCGAGGAACGCAGTGTGCAGCCATCTGAACTCACCGAAGCAGATGAAGCGTTTGCATCGGGAACTTCTTCATTTGTCGCTCACATAAAAGAAATAGACGGAAAGATAATTGGAAAAGGCGTGCTTGGCCCGGTTACTTCCATGCTTCAAAAAAAGTATTTCGAACTTTTGAAAGGACAGAGTGTCGCTTCAAAAAAATATCTGACCAATCTTTAGCCACCGCTATCCCACTCTCGATTCTAGAGTGTACGATATATCGTACACTCTGTCGCTTGTCGTTTGTGGCGGTGACGGGCGTCTATTTTTAGGAATTTGACATATACTTGAGAAGGGTATATAATACCTTGATCATGAAATATATGAGCAATCAAAAAATTTCTCGACCGATTGGTGACGCTGTGCCTGCCTTTTTTGGTGCGGCACCAAATGTAGATTTTTCTCGATTTCGAGAACGATTGCGCTTCGTTTTGAGTATTTAACTCCTCGTTAAATTTTCCAAACGCCGCGCGCATGCGGCGTTTTAGTTCTTTGTCATTAACAAAAAAAGAAAGGAGGCAGAAATGCTCGTATCTGAAGCAACGCGGCGAAACGCGCTTCTCTATCTGTTTGGAAAAACCTGGAAATACTCGGTCGGAAATCGCGGGATGGTCGTCCTTTACTGGATATTGTTTATCCTCGCAACCGCAATCGATTTGTTTTGCGAACCGCTCATTATCGCTCGGATGATCAATGTCATTCAGGCGAAGGGAATCACCACGGGCACGTTGCCTCGACTTTTTCAGTATCTCGCGCTCATTCTCGTTGTAGACCTTGCGTTCTGGATGTGTCATGGATCCGGAAGACTCGTCGAGCTCATCAATGCGTTCAAGGTGCGCATGAATTACAAAATGGATCTGCTGAAGGGGATATTCAATTTGCCTTTAGATTGGCATGTTGAGCACCACTCGGGAGATACGATCGATAAAATTGAAAAAGGTACCAATGCACTGTTTCGCTTCTCGGAGAGTTCGTTTGAAGTCATTTACTCGATGGCGAAGCTCGTCGGAGCATATGTAATTCTCGCGTACTTCAGCCCTTCATCGGGCTTCATCGTATTCGGTATGATATGCGTAACGTTTCTCATAACCACCCGATTCGATAAAGTGCTGGTAGATCAGTACAAGGTTCTGAATCGCGCGGAAAACCGGATCGCTGAAAGCGTGTTTGATCGCATCAGCACGATATCAATGGTCGTTATCTTGCGGGTCGAGCGACTCGTCTTCTCGGCGATTGCAAAAAGGATCGTCGAGCCATTCGGTCTCTACAAGAAAAACATCACCCTCAACGAATTGAAGTGGTTCTTGACGAGTCTGTGTTGCAAAACCACGACCGCGCTCGTTCTCGGGGCGTTTTTCTGGCAGACGGCCAATGCGCGAGGCACGGTAATGCTTGGCAGTGTGTTCCTGCTTATAAAGTACCTCGACATTTTGAGCGATCTCTTCTTCCGTTTCACCGGCATGTATGGCGACATTCTTCAGCAGAAAGCTAAGGTAATTAATTCTGAAGAATTGACCGAAGACTTTTGTCCCGAAAGCCTTGCAAATCACGTGCTTCCCCCGACATGGAAAAAGCTGGAAATAAAAAATCTGACTTTTTCGTATGAGGGAGAAGACGGCACGAAACGGCATTTGCAGGATGTAAGTCTGACCATGCGCCGCGGAGAAACCATTGCATTTGTCGGCGCAAGCGGAAGCGGGAAGACAACGCTCTTGAAAGTCATGCGTGATTTGCATCATCCGCAGGATCTGCGGCTCTACGTTGACGGGGTCTTGATTCCTCACGGTTTTGAAGGGATTGCGAACGCGGTAACCCTCGTACAGCAGAAGCCCTTGATCCTTACGTCCACCGTTCTCGAAAACATTACGAACGGTGCGGATTATGAAATGGATGAAATTCGCACGTATACCGACATGGCGTGTTTTACCGACGTGGTCGAACAGTTGCCGAAAAAATTCGACTCATCAGTAAAGGAAAAAGGGGTAAACCTAAGCGAGGGGCAGTCGCAGAGACTTGCGCTCGCGAGAGGTCTTCTCGTGTGCCGTGATAAAGACATTGTCCTCCTTGATGAGCCGACAAGCAGTATAGACACAGCAAATGAGATGAGGATTTACCGGAACATCTTCGGCGGATTTAAAGGAAAGACGATTATCTCTTCGATACATCGGCTGCACCTCCTTCCTCTGTTTGATCGGATATGCATGTTCGAAAATGGCAAAATCATTGCCGCGGGAACGCTCGACGAGCTTCTCGGAAATTGCACGCTATTTCAGGAATTATGGAGACAGTATACTGAAAGCCTTGCCGACAAGGCCCCCTCACAGACTTCATAGTACAAAATAGACTTCAACCGCTCTCTTTGAGAGCGGTTTTTTTCTGCAATTTCGCTCGTCCTAATGTCCGTCCCAACATACGTTTATAAAACGCTATAGCGTTTTATAAACGTATGTTGGTGGAGTATTGTTTGTTGGATGGTGATGGTCGCGCTCGGCGGCGATTTATTATTTTTTATCATACATTTTGAGCAATAATGATAGGATATATTTATGAATCGATATAAGACATTTCACTGGATCGCACTTTTTGTTTTTATTGCGGCGACTGTGTTTATACTGAAAAAAGGCGCTGAGGAAGAAAATTCGGAAAATACGGAAATTACAAATAACGGAGAGGAGCAATCGGTTATCGCGCAAAATCTTAGCGTGCCGTGGGAGGTACTCACACTTCCCGATGGAACCTTTCTTGTCTCCGAAAGAGTGGGGACCATAGCGCGGATTAGAGGTGAAGTAATTACGAGAACACGAGTGGACGCGGGCGCCGCCGGCGAGGGCGGACTTTTGGGCCTTGCGCTTCATCCTCGATTTGAACAGAATAATTTTCTTTATGTATACGTTACACGGCAACAGGGCGGCGGATTCTCGAATGCCATACTGCGGTTCGTGTATGATCCCAAAGGCAATGTGCTTCGCGCTGAAAAAGTAATTTTAGAAAATATTCCGGGGGCAACGTATCACGATGGCGGACGACTAGCTTTTGGGCCGGACAGGTATTTATATATAACGACGGGGGACGCTGGCGTGGAAAGAAGCGGGCAGGATAAAAACTCTCTTGCCGGCAAGATTTTGCGGGTTGATGAGAATGGAGGAATTCCCGCTGACAATCCTTTTGGTACGGCAGTTTGGTCCTACGGACACAGGAATCCTCAAGGTCTTGCATGGGATCATGCGGGGAATCTCTGGTCTACGGAGCACGGCCGTTCGGGCGTTCTTTCCGGGTATGATGAATTGAACCTAATTGTGAAGGGAGGGAATTATGGCTGGCCGGATATTCAGGGTTCTGAATCCCGCCACGGTATGATTGCGCCCGTGATTCACTCCGGCGCTTCTGACACATGGGCGCCCGCGTCTCTTTCGCATCGAGAGGGAAAATTGTATTGGGGAGGTCTTCGAGGGGAGGCGGTTTATGAAGTTGTGATCGAAGGGGAACGTGCCGAAGGTCCCACAGAATATTTCAAAAGATTATATGGAAGAATTAGAAGTGTTATTGCAGTGCCAGGAGAAAATTATTTTCTTATTTCCACAAGCAATATCGATGGCAGAGGTGCGGTTCGTGAAGGAGATGACAAGTTACTCAAAATACCTTTTCTCGACTAAAGGCCATTGTCGTATTAGGATTCTTTTATGGATAAGAAAGATACATCGTGGGAATCTGTAGCTCCGTGGTATGACAATCTTTTGGAAGGAGATAAAGACTCTTATCAAAGACGCGTAATTTTACCAAACTTGCTGCGCATCGTTGATGCCTCGAAGCCCGCGCGGATTATTGATCTCGCATGTGGACAGGGCTTTTTTACTGCTTTATTGGCAAAAGAAGGCAGGGAAGTCGTTGGGGTTGATTTATCGCCCTTGCTTATAAAGGTTGCGGCAGAGCGCCACCGCGAGAAAAAGAAGCTCTCATTCATCGTTGCCCCGGCCCATGCCGTCCCTCTTCCCGACGCTTTTGCCGATGTAATAACGGTCGTCCTTGCGATCCAAAATATTAAAAATCTGAGCGAGACAATTAAGGAAACATCACGCCTTTTGAAAGAGAAAGGAAAGTTGATCTTTATTCTTAGCCATCCTGCATTTCGCATACCCCAGAAAACTTTTTGGGAATTTGACGAGAAAAAAGATATCCAGTTCCGTCGCGTTACCGAGTATCTTTCCGAATCTGCGGCTGTAATTGAAATGACACCGGGAAAAAAGGGGGGTCCGACAACAGAATCATTCCACCGACCACTCCAAGTTTACTCAAAGGTACTTGCAAATAATGATTTTGCCATTGCGCGGATCGAGGAGTGGATCTCTCATAAGAAGAGCGAGAAAGGCCCGCGTCAGATTGCCGAGGACAAGGCGAGGAAGGAAATTCCGCTTTTTATGATGATTGAAGCGCTGCGAGTATAATTATAAAAAATAAACCAGCGCGTTTAATACTATGGAAAATATAGATAAAAATTATGATGAGTTGCTTCAATCAGAGGGCGGCATGTTTCTTATGGAATTGGAGACTGCGATGCGGAGCGCAGAAGAACTCATCGCCGCATCTACTGTAGATGAGTCATTAAAGAAAAAATGTTTGGAAATTTTGCATTCGCTCCACGACGCGGCAAAAGATGATCCTGAGCAAATTGATCCGTATAATTTGGCTCGCGTGTGCATGATTCAACTCACCGATATTCTTAATGATACAGACGGCGAGCAGTCCACTCTCTATAACGCGCTGAAAGAAATTGTGTTGAGGGCGCGTAATTCAGCGAAAAAATGGCCGTGGCCGCCAGCATCGCCGAATTCATAAACGTAGTTGAGAGCTTGCGTGCGGATCAATTGAAAAAATCTGAAAAATGTTCTAATCTTTAGTGTTCCTTACATTTGAATAAGCCAATAAGCCGATGTAGCTCAGTTGGCAGAGCACGTCATTGGTGGGTCGTAACCCCTGCCCATCCCGACGGTAACGTCGGGATGAATCCCGAATAACGGTTAACATCCCTCCCTGCTAGCAGGGAGGGGCAAGACCGTGCCGAGCACCACTTTTGATTTTTAGAAATTTCTAAAAATCAAAAGTGGTGCTCGGCCGAACGACTGACAAGGGCCCCTCCCTAGTTTTGATTTATTGAATTATCGATAGCTCAAAACTAGGGAGGGGAAGATACAGTCTAGTCCTCTTCAATATATAAAAAAGAGGTGTAAACGAATGACGAGGTCACCAGTTCAATCCTGGTCATCGGCTCAAAAATATGGATATATTTTTGAGTCTCTATTGTACTCCGCTAGAACCTACTTTAGCAAAAACCTTGAATGATTCGCACGCTCCGCGTGCGTGGTGAAGCAAAACTAAATTGTACGCTCGGATTCAGTGGTAACTCAACGAATTCCGCCCACGCCTCGCAAAGCCTCGGCGTTCCCGCCCCTCTCGCCCTGCTTTGCAATTCCATTTTTTTGAATGCGCGTGTTTTTTAATTCAGTATGGAAAAGTGGGCGAGGGGGGTTAGTCTTAATTTGAGCCATATTTATGATTGGTCAGTATATCCGCAATTGGGCTTGACGGATTACATATATTATGCTACTCTTATGGCAGATTGAATAGGCCCTTTACACCTTGCAATCCCGCAAGAAAAAGGACTATTTCAGAAAGGACACTTTGAAAACGATTGCATGTCTCGGAAGCGGTTCAGGTAAGTGCGGTGAAGCTATGTATGACGCGATGGAGCAAGTCGGAGTTCTCTTGGCCACCGAAGGTGCGACCGTTATCACCGGCGGATTCGGAGGATCAGGCATGGAAGCTCCTGCAAAGGGTGCTCAGCGCATGGGTGGCAAAACTGTTGGGTACACGCTCATCGGCCTTCCTGCCAATCCTTACTTCTCTGAAGTTGTGGATTGTGCAAAAAACGGCGACTCCCCCGAAATCCAATTCGGTACTCGGCTTGGACACTTGCTCTCTGCAAACGGCTTCATCGTTGGAGCCGCAGGCGGAGCAGGAACTCTCGTTGAGTTGATGGCGATCATCAATCTCAATGCAAAGTTCTGGAAGGAGAAGAAAAAGGTTGTGATTTTGAAACCTGGTTCGCTCCAGTGTTCTGGTTGGGACGAAAGTATGCTCCAACAGCTGAAAAGTTGGGGAGTGTTGCCGGATTCGGTGGAAGTCAAAGTCGTGGACACGCCACGCGCCGCCGTTGCCGCCGTTCTTTAAGGTATCGAGTGAGCTACCTTCAAACGTTACCTTGTATCTATATATAAATTAATACCGGCTGTTTTTTTGGGTGATTTACCCACGTTAGACAACGACGTACCCTTCACGAAGGAACTTCCGGAAAAATCTGATCCGATATATACACCCTATTCTGACTTGGCTCTTCGGACAGTACTCAAATTGAGCGAAAAACAGCTACAGGATATGCGGGAATCTTTTCATGACAAAGTTATCGTCGATATTGGGGCAGGAAGAATAGAGCATGGGTACAATTTGGCCTGTGTTCTCAAAGCAAAAGGTTATGTTGCCGTAGAGCCCTTTAATGCCGAATATTTCTTCGAAAATCTCCTTGTTCAAAGTGGTGAAGAAAACCGACCAATTAATAAACGATATGACGAATCATTCAAGTCAGGGATTGAAATGGAGCCTATCCCATTTAATATTGCATTAGAAGATGGATTAAGTTTTCTTAAAAGAATACCGGATAACTCTGTGATCGTCTTTACATTTGGTTTGGGGGATAATGCTGCAATTGCGGATGAAGAATATACCGGACAAATGCGTAAGGAAATCATGCGAGTCATGGTGAAAGACGGCTATAGCATATCTAATAATTCATTAGGTGGGATTCCTGAAAACTCAAACGGGTCTGAAATCATCATGGACGGGAAAGAAGGTGCGGGTATACTTAAATTCGCCGACGGAAAAGCTAAAGGAAAATTTAAAACAATCAGAATAGAATAAAAATACTCTTTCTTTTACCCAGGCTTTTTTGTAAGATACGGAAGCGTTTTTCGGTTGCCACCTTAGCTCAGTTGGTAGAGCACCACTTTCGTAAAGTGGGGGTCCGCAGTTCGATCCTGCGAGGTGGCTCACGAAGTAGAGACAGCTCAGAAACGAATCTGCATTCGTTTCGTGCAGGATCGAAAGGGTTTTCTATGTTTCTGAGAAATTTTATTTCGAAGAAACCAGAAAACCACCTGGCCACGTGGTGGCCGATCCTCGGAGGTGGCTCACGAACGTAGAATCGGAATCATTCTCACATTCTCAAGAATGTGAGAATGACGGTCCTAACAGTTAAAGTTCTTTTACAGGAGGAAACATGAGTTCATATCAGGCCAACGTCCTAAATCTCCCTATGCGCGTTCGTGTGTTGAAAGGATCAGAGTACATTTTCGGCCAGTGGGTCAGAAATGTAGCGGCCCACTTAATCGAGCATTCGGACGGTATGTTTTTTTGGCAAAGAAAACGCGGAAACGCCTTTCACTGATGAGGATGTCGCTGAAATCGGGCGGAAAAAGCACATAGTCGAGGATAATCCAAAAATTATTCTCGATGACGGCAGTGTCGTGTACGGCTGTCAAGAATGGTGTGGGCCGGCGCTCGACCAAAACTGAAACGAAAATATTTATGAAAAAAAGTTTGCAGATCGAGGCGATGAAGTCGGTGCGCAAGCACACGATCTTCGCCGGGAAACCCCAAGGGTCGCCGAAAGGAGCTCGCGGATACAACCGCAATCAAGAAAAAAAGAAATGGAGGTCCGATATGAGTTGATATGCATACAACAACATTGGACAAGATCGTTAGTGGCGACCTCAACATTTTCAAGTGTTTCACTTGGACTGGCCGCCGCCGAAAGAATGGTGCGGTGCGATTGATCAAGTGTGAGAAGCGTTTCGCGAAGCGCGCGTTTCGACGAGCGGCAAAAGCCTCGGTGCTTCGGGGCGATGAAGATGCGATTATTGTCGCCCGTCGCTGTTGGTGGGACTAAAATTGTTTTCGCCAATGCTTAAGGCGACTCCTGACACAGGGGTCGTTTTTTATTCCTGACATACCCCTAGCTCCGCTACGGGGAGCAAATGAGGAAGGGTCTGGGAAACCGTTGGTTTCCCAAATATGCATGGCGTGCGAAGCGCGCCTGAATAACGCGCCGATACGAAGCGAAACGGAGTGAGGGGACAGCTTGCTGTAGGTAGATTATTATACAATAAATTTTTATTTTGTGTGGGGTCTGACCCCAAACTCGACAATCAATCACCAGTAGAATACGGAATATCGCTTCATGAGCCCTTTCCGGCTCATTTTGTGCGGGAGTTCCGTCTGTATTTCGGTATCATCTTGTATGGGACAAGACTGGCGCTTTTTATTTTTTTATACTCGAGTATAATGGTGTTAGTCAAAATTTTGCCGCCGGTGAAACCAGGATCAGTCCTTGTATCCTGTCCCGTAAAAGAGTGTTAGCTTGGGTTGGCACATCTCTTTTCTGGGCTGTTTCCCGGCGGCTCTTCATTTATACTATGCGGACAGAAATGCGGACTAAACGCGGACAGATGCGGAAAACAAGTACAGAAATGCGCCCGCCCGTACCGAACGAATTCTGAGACGTTCGGGCGGGGACCAAACGCGGACAGATGCAGAAAACCCCCGATAGTAGAGGAATCAGATCCTCACGACAGGGCACGTGCGAAAAAAATGAGAGAACTTTCAAAGGAAGAAATACAAAAACGAATACTTGAGATTGAGACCGAAATGCAGTCGGGAGATTTTTGGCTGGACAAAAATAAAGCGCAAGCGGCGGTGCGCGAACTTCAGGAGTTAAAAGATGCCGCCGACGGTGTGGATAAGTATGATCGCGGAGGGGCTGTCGTCAGTTTTTTTGCGGGGGCAGGCGGGGATGATGCGGAAGATTTTGTTGCAATACTGTTTGACATGTACAGCCGATTTTTCAAGAAACATGGGGGTTGGGAAGTTTTTATTCTGCATACGCATGAAAATGACCATGGGGGTTACAGGAATCTCTCTGTTGAAGTAAAAGGAAAAAATGTTTACGGGATGCTTAAGAAAGAATCAGGGGTGCACCGACTTGTCCGCATTTCTCCCTTTAACGCAAAGAAAATGCGCCATACGTCATTCGCTCTTGTCGAAGTTATTCCGATTTTTGAAAAGGTGGAAGACTTTGAAATCAATGAAGACGAGCTTACGATTGAGTTTGCTAAATCGAGCGGTCCGGGCGGACAAAACGTAAACAAAAGGGAGACTGCAGTGCGTATCGTGCATCTTCCTACCAAACTTTCCGTGCATGTCTCGAGCGAGCGATCCCAGCATCAAAATAAAGAAAAAGGCATGCAGATACTCCGTGGCAAAATATTTAAGGCGCTTGAAGAGGATAGGGTTAAAAAAGTAGAAGGCATGTATGTGTCAAAAACAACCGATATCGAATGGGGAAGTCAGATTCGCTCCTATGTGTTTCATCCGTATAAATTAGTGAAGGATCACAGAACAAATGTCGAGATTCATGACGTCGAATCCGTTTTGGCCGGTGGAATCGAGCCTTTTTTGGAGGCGGAAAAAAGCTTGTAATTTCGCCCGGGTTTACCCACTTTCCCGCATGCGAATTCTTACATTGGTAAATTTTATCTTGGTCTTAGAGAAACACCCTGCTATACTTTAAAGAATGATTTATTTTGACAAAGTCAGCAAGGTATATGCGGGTACGACGGCGCTTCACGATATTACGCTGACGATAGAACCCAAGGAGTTTGTATCACTCGTTGGTCACTCCGGTGCCGGCAAGACCACTTTACTCAAAATGATTTTGGTGGAAGAGCGACCTACCCGTGGCTCTGTGTTTTTTGAGTCTTTGGCGTTGAATAAGCTTTCAAAGAAGGATATCAATAAGGTGCGCCGCAGGATCGGCACCGTTTTTCAGGATTTTCGTCTCCTGCCAAATATGACCGCATATGAAAATATTGCCTTCGCAATGGAGGCATCAGGTAGGGCCGACGAAGAAATTCATACAGACGTGCCTCATGTGCTTGAGCTCGTCGACCTTACTGAAAAAGCCGATAATTTCCCTCATCAGCTTTCCGGAGGTGAAAAACAGCGTGTCGCAATAGCGCGCGCCATCGTTAATCAGCCGGACATTATTATTGCCGACGAGCCGACAGGAAACCTCGATCCAATTAGCACGTACGAGATTGTGCAGATATTGAAGAAGATCAATGATTTGGGGACGACGGTCATTTTGACAACGCACAATAAAGGTGTGGTCGAATCAGTGGGAGGTCGGGTTATCACGATGGATAACGGGAAGATCGCGCGGGATGATAAGCATGGAAAGTATGCCCTATAAATTAAGGAGCAAAGCGACTATAATTTATTGGGTCCTTTCAAAATTATTATTTTGGAAGGGCAGTCTATATCCAAATGAGCGAAGCGAGTATAATTTATAAGCGTCCTTTCAAAATTATTATTTTGGAAGGGCAGTCTATATCCAAATGAGCAAAGCGACTATAATTTATAAACCCGCGCCGTAATTTGTAAGAATTTGTTGATACGTGTGAGTTTGTATTGCGATTTTGTAGGAACTCCAAAATTAGTAAAATAATATGTGAAATAACAGCGGGGTGAAGATTTTCAAATTCGCTCCGCTCATAAGAAAATCATTCATGATTTGGACAAAAGTAAAAAGAATAGCTCGCTCGGGATTCGTCAATTTTTGGCGAAACGGATTCGTGTCACTTTCGGCCGTGCTTGTGATGATTGTTACACTCTTTACGATTGGGAGCGTCGTTTTTCTCGGGGCAATCTTAAGTTCGACACTCCAGTCTCTTAAAGACAAGGTTGATATTAACGTATATTTTGTTACTAGCGCTCCAGAAGAAGATATACTTGCGATTCAAGAAAAGATTGAAGCACTGCCGGAAGTTAAATCGGTCGAATATGTGTCGCGCGAGCAGGCGCTCGAGAATTTTAAGGAACGACACAAGGACGAACAGCTTACCCTTCAGGCGCTTGAGGAACTTGACGAAAATCCGCTTGGAGCGAATTTGAATATAAAAGCGAACGACCCTTCGCATTATGAATCCATAGCGGGGTTTCTTGAAAGTGATAACGTGCTTTCCGGCGCCGGAGCGCGAATTGTCGACAATGTTAACTTCAGTCGGAACCGACTCGCCATTGATCGATTGTCTAAGATCATTGACTCTGCCGATAAGGTGGGGTTCGGCGTCTCGATTCTTCTAATTGTACTTTCGATTATTATCACATTTAATACGATACGTCTGACGCTGTATATTTCCCGTGATGAAATATCGGTGATGCAACTTGTTGGGGCGAGTTATCGCTATATAAGAGGCCCGTTTGTGATCAGCGGTGTAATGTACGGTTTCGTCGCGGGAATTATTACTCTCATTTTATTTTACCCGCTGACTTATTGGTTTCGCGAAGTATCCGAAAATTTCCTTGCGGGGTTTAATCTTTTTGAATACTACATCGCGAACTTCGGACAGATGTTTCTCCTAATTGCGGGCGCGGGGATTGTCGTCGGAGGCATATCAAGTTATCTAGCCGTTCGACGTTACCTCAAACTGTAAAACAAATGTATTTGGCGCGTTTCTTTGTTACTTCGCTCATTTGCTTCTTACAGAAGCGGTTCACCTTTCACATTTTGAAGCAAAATGTTCAAGGTCTTGCGAAGCTTCATGTGTTCGCTTCTCACCTGCGCAGTATTACTCATACAGCTTAGTCGCAAAGCCTCGCGAGTACCCGATTGAGCCCAATCGCCTACGCGGTCGAACCGCATCCAAATAAATTCGTTTTATGTAAGAAAGAACTGCTCTTTGTAGCCGGAATCTCGAATATCGAGAATATTTAATTCGAAATTCGTGATTCGAAATTCGACAAAAGCTCATTTGAAATGCCTGATCGCTAGACGCCCGACACGGCCTCATTTACAATAAGCGACATCAATCTTACTCGCGTGCCAACTCACAAAAAAAATCATAAATTTATTTTTGTAATCGGGGGTGTTATGTCCGGCGTCGGCAAAGGCATCGCCACCGCCTCCATCGGGCAGATCTTGGAGGCCGAGGGATATAAAGTAAATCCGATAAAAGTTGATCCGTATCTGAACGTCGACGCTGGCACCATGAACCCCACTGAACACGGTGAGGTTTTTGTTTTACGCTCTGGTCTTGAGACCGATCAGGATATGGGAAATTATGAGCGATTTATGAACCTCGATCTTTCTGCCGGAGACTATATAACGAGCGGCATGGTCTACAAGCACGTCATCGAGAAGGAGCGAAACCTCGGCTACGGAGGAAAGTGTGTCGAGGCGATACCGCACATCACGGGTGAAATCACGCGTCGAATTCTAAACGCCGCCGAAGCGAATGGATCGGAAGTTTCATTGGTTGAGATTGGCGGAACAGTCGGGGATTACCAAAACATAATGTTTATCGAAGCGGCTCGCGTTTTGAGGATCAAAAATCCGGATGATGTCATATTTATTTTGGTAAGTTATCTTCCGATGCCGTCAACTATCGGAGAGATGAAAACTCGCCCTACGCAAAATGCCGTTCGGCAGTTAAATTCGTACGGCGTCCAACCAGATTTTATAATTGCCCGAAGCACGGTGCCGCTTGATCAGAAGCGTAAGGAGAAAATCGCGATCTCATGCAATGTCCGTGCCGAAAATGTTATTTCCGCGCCCGATATCAAAAGCGTGTACGATGTACCTCTCAATTTTGCTAAAGACAAAATCGGCGAAACACTGATTTCCACGTTAAAACTTCAACCAAAGAAAAAGAAAGAAGGGCTCACAAAATGGCGCCAATTCGTAAACAAAATTTCGAATGCGGATAAGGAAGTAAAGATTGCCGTTATCGGAAAATATTTCGACAGTGGGGATTTCGTCTTTTCTGACGCGTATGTCTCCGTAATCGAAGCGATAAAATTTTCGGCATATAACAAAGGAGCACGACCAAAATTGGATTGGCTGAACGCAAAGGACTTTGAAAACGCAATATTGAAAGCCGCTGTGCTAAAAAAGTATCACGGTATATTGGTGCCGGGCGGATTCGGCGAGTCGGGAATCGAAGGGAAGCTTCTGGCTATCGAGTATGCAAGAAAAAATAAAATTCCTTATTTAGGTCTTTGTTACGGGATGCAACTTATGGTGGTCGAGTATGCGAGAAACGTACTTGGTTTAAAGGAGGCAAATACTTCCGAAATAAACCCAATGTCGCCTGACAAGGTTATTGATATTATGCCGGACCAGAAAAAGAAAATGGAAGATAAAGACTACGGGGGAAGCATGAGACTTGGAATGTATGAGGCTGTACTTAAAGAAGCGACTATTGCGAGAAAAGCATATGGAGTAAATAAGATTGAAGAACGCCATCGGCATCGCTACGAAGTCAATCCCGATTATATCGAACGCCTGGAGGAGGCTGGACTCGTATTTTCCGGCACTTCTCCGGATGGAACCCTTATGGAAATAGCCGAGCTTTCAAAAAAAGTGCATCCTTTTTTTCTTGGCACCCAGTTTCATCCTGAATTTCAGGCGCGACCTCTCGCGCCGCATCCTCTTTTTGATGCATTTATTGCCGCCGCGCTTAATTCTCAAAAATAAAATAGCGGTCATTCGAAAAAAGTAATGCCGGTATCTGCAGAGTTTTTTGTAGAATGGCATGGGACAGTAGAGTGCGGCTTTTATTCGCTATACATTGTCGAATCTCGGCAATATCGTATTATGATGGCAATTAAACACACCCCATGATCTACATTATTGTCATCGTCATGTTTTTCTACTTTGCCGTGAAGATCGGCAATTTGGAAAGGAAGATAACCGAACTTGGTAGCAGACAAAAGCCGGCCGACTCCCCCAAACCGGCAGATTCCAGTGTTGTGCAGGCGAGAGTCGAAACTCCGCAGCATCATTCTTTGGCCAAAACAGTTGCGGGGTCAGAAAGTCCTGCCGTCCCTGTTCAGCCTGCTGTAGCTGCCAAGTCGGAAGTTTCCCTGAAAAAAGAAAACGAGGAGATAGAATTCAAGCTCGGAAGCAAAGTATTTACGATTGTCGGAGCTGTTGCAGTGATGCTCGGCGTCGGATTTTTCCTACGATACGCCTTTGAGCACAATTTGATAAATGAGGAGACGCGTGTCGCGCTCGCAATCATCGGTGGCATTATTCTTCTTGGAATCGGACGCTTTACGATGCCAAAATACCGCTCGTACGGAGAAGTTCTGACAGGCGGGGGAATCGGTCTTTTCTATCTTGCCGTGTTTGCCGCGCATCACTTCTACGCTCTTATCGCGGCGCCTCTTGCGTTCTTCGCGATCGCTACTGTCACTGCCGTCTCTATCGCCGCTTCCCTCTATTATTCTTCTGCAGGACTCGCGGTCTTCTCGCTCATCGCAGGATTCCTTGCTCCGCTTCTTTTCCCCGTCTCACTCCTTCACGCCCAGTTCATCTACGTGATTTTCCTCGATATTGTCGCGGTCGGGATCGCGATCAAAAAAGTATGGCCTACTCTTTCTCAAATTTCTTTCGCGGGGACGATCATCTTTTACTTCGTACTTATCGCAAGGTTTTATAATACGGAATTATTCAGCACGTTCTTCTTGTATTCAACAATCTACTTTCTGACGTTTCTTGTCGTCATATTTCTTGCCCATTTTAGGGGAACCGACAACGACCGTCGCGCAATGCTCGCTCTCATCGTCTTGAACCCGCTTCTCTACTACAGTCACAACTTCGTACTGATTCAGGGTGCTCACCCGGGACAGGAAGCCGCATTGCCACTAGCCCTCGGTATCCTTTATGGATTCTTGTCCTACGGATTCTTTCTCGTCGGAAAAATGCGTGAAAAATCCTCTCTTCAGAATCTCGCTTCGGTGATCCAGTTGATTATCTCACTCGCCTTCTTTTTTCTTGCAGTACCGGCGTATTTTGATCATCAGATGATCACTATTCTTTGGGCGGCCGAGGCGTTTGTGATGGTAGGACTTGGCGCCGTTATTCGTCTCAAGGCCGCAAGAATTCTCGGACTCTTTGTATTCGGGGCAGTTCTGGTCCGATTGTTCTTTGTTGATTTTACGTTTCTCAAGGCGGCGGAAGCATTCGTGAATACTCGCTTCTCTACGTTCGTCATCGCCTCTATTTTTCTTGCGATAGCTTCAGGAATTTATATATGGATGCGGTCACGACGCGAAAAAGACGCTACGAATGATGATGTTGGATTCGGATCGGAGTTTACGAGTGCGGCCGCGTTTATTGTCTTTGTTATCGGTGCGACGATAGAGCTACTTGAATTCTATCCGGGCTCCAGTCTTACGGTCTTTTGGTCCCTTGCCGCGCTTGTTGCGGGAGCGGCAGGTTTTGCGATACGACTAAAGGCCATCCGCGCCTGTTCGTATATTCTTTTTATCTTTGCCTCGTTTCGCTTTATCTTTTTCGACAGCAATCTTGAACTTGCGACGTATACCCCGGTTCTTAACGGGCGCATGCTTCTCCTTCTCGGACTCCTTGCAACACTTATTCTCATGTGGGCGACAGCCAGGGCATTTCGGGACAATGTTGATAAAGAAGAAACGTCAACACTTCAGAACGCCCTTCTCATTGCCATAAATATCGCTCTCTTTTCTACCTTGAGCCACGAGGTTGCCGATCCGATCAATGTGAAGATACAGGTACTTGGGAATACCGGAAGTGCTGACGCACTTATCTTTTACGACAATTTGAAGAGGGCGCTTCTCTCTGTTGCGTGGCTTGGGTACGCACTCGTGCTTCTCATCGTTTCGATTGTCGCAAAGAGCATTGGCGGCAGAGTGCTTGCAATCATACTTTTTAGTATCGTAATTCTAAAAGTTTTCATCTACGACACCGCAAACTTGGATGATCTCTACCGCTTCATTTCATTCATCAGTCTCGGGATTATTTTGCTTGTTGTCGGCTACTTGTATTACAGGTTCAAAGAGAGAATTCGCGCGTTTATCGCAATACCCGAAGGAAAACCCGTGTCGCCAGCCATCGAGCAATAAATCCGATGACTCGTTATCAAAAATTTTTATGCGCTGCATTTGCCATTGCTTGGGCCTGGGCGGCATACAAGCCGCTCTACCGCGATGACTGGCTTCTCGAGAATTATCTTGTATTTGTCGCAGTACCCCTTATTTTTATTGTCGGAAGATATTTCAAGCTCTCAAGCGTTTCGTATACGCTGATAACTATTTTTCTCATATTGCATGTCATTGGTTCGCACTACACGTATGCGGAGGTTCCTATTGGGGAGATCCTAAAGGACTGGTTTAATACGGAACGCAATATGTATGACAGGCTTGTGCATTTTGGCTTCGGATTCCTCTTGGCTTATCCCGCACGCGAAGTATTCGTGAGGCTTTCGCAAGTGAAAGGGTTTTGGGGCTATTATTTTCCTCTCGACGTCGTGCTCGCAGGTTCTGCTTTTTACGAAATAATTGAGTGGCTGGCGGCACAAAAAGTAGATGCGGAAGCGGGACTCGCGTTTCTTGGCAGTCAGGGAGACATATGGGATGCACAGAAAGATATGCTTGTCGCGGGAATCGGAGCTTTTATCGCTATGCTCATTATTTTCCTCATCAACCGACGGTTTAATAAGAGCCATTGGCAAGAAATTTGGTCGAGTCTCAAAATCCCAAAAGGTGACAGACCACTCGGAGAAGAGCGCTTGAAAGAATTCTTAAAAAAAGCAAATAAATAAATAAATTCTCTGCGGATTCATAGTTTAAGATCTAAACTACAGTATATACGCCATGGCGTATATACTGTAGTTTCAGTAGGGTGTGTGAGTTTCATTTTTTGCAGGAGGCGCGGTTGGTTTACTGAAAAAAATTCAGGGCAGGGTGCTTCTCGTCATAGATCGGTGTTGATCAAGTAAATTTAATATCCTTAAATACTCCAGTATTTAAGGATATGGACTATCTAGCGGAGGAAAGAATAATTTACAAATTTTTCGGAGCTTTTTCGAGTGTCAGTAAAATAGTTTTTTCTTTGCCTTTCGAGAGGAGTCTTAGCGAAATTTTGTCTCCAATGGATTTTTTGCGCACGATCGAGGCCAGAGAATGGTTTTCGTCTAGTTTCGTGCCGTCGATCTCGAGAATTATGTCGTTTTCTACAATGCCTGCTTTGTCCGCGGGTGAATTCGGAACAACGGCTAGTTCCTCTCGCATATCTCCGCGCTGTACGAGAACGCCATAATCGACCGACAGATTGTTCCTCTCTTTGAGTGGCGCGGTAATCGGAATGTAACGAACTCCTATGTATGGTCGAACGATCTCTCCATATTTTTGAACAGAATCGACTACACTCTTTACAACATTTGCTGGAAGGGCAAAGCCGATGTTTTCGGAGCCTTGTGCAACAGCGACATTGACGCCGATGACACGTCCTGTGAGGTCGAGAAGCGGTCCGCCGGAATTGCCGGGATTGATCGCCGCATCGGTTTGAATAACTTCATCTAGCTGTTCTGCTCGGCCTGACGAATCTCCAGCGATGATTGTGCGGGCGAGACCGGAAATCACTCCCGCCGATACGGAATTTCGAAATTCTCCGAGCGCATTACCTATCGCAATCGCCGTTTGGCCGAGCTTCACGGTATCCGAGTCTCCGAAGGCGAGTGAAGGCATATCTTTCGCGCCTTTTAATTTCAAAATTGCAATGTCGAGCGTTGGGTCTACAGCAGCAACTTCAACGTCGTATTTTTTGCCGTCGTTTGTAAATGCTGTGTAAGTGGCTTTCGTGTCGGATACCACGTGCCGATTTGTCACCACCATTCCATCTTTTGAAACGACAAAACCCGTGCCGCCGCCGATTTCTCTTTTTTCAGTTCCATTTTGTCTCTGACGAGGGATTTGGAAATCAAACCCAAAAAAATCGGGAAATATGCCAGGGTCTTCAAAATATTGCTCGATAACCGGTACGTCTTTGGTAATGACAATAGACACGACTGAAGGATTGGCTTTCTCGACGATGCTAATTATTTGTGATTCTTCGGCAAGGATATTTCGTGTGATTGTTCTGGTCTCCGATGATGTACCGCTAATGTAATTTGACGCGAACATTTCAAAAATTACTCCTCGATTGGCGTAAAGCGCCGTAAAGGTGATGGCTAGCACAAGAAGGGTTGTAATAATACTTGTAGCAATAATTGAATTTATTTTGTTCATGTTTATATTTTAAACAAACTCGAAATAAAAATTCAAGCATTTTTAACCACCATTTTCGCAGATCCCCGATAACAAAAAATCTATTCTAGTTTTTTGCAAAATACTAGAATAGATTTTGCGAGCGGCGTGAGAGCGTGGCGGACGCTGTTACCGTCTGATCGTTTTAGGACGAGGCCGGCAATTGCCATTTTTCGGACATGATCGGAGGCGTTCATGTAGCCGATTGTGGTTTTTTCAGCTATTTCGTCCACTGATAATTCAGATTCTAGGAACAAAAGATTCATAATTTCGATGCGACGGTGATTTGCGAAGCCCTTTATAACCCTCTCCAATTTTCGATAATTGCTCATGGTATGTTTAGGATTACACCTGTTATATTGTATTAACAATTCTATTCTAGTATTTTGCAAAATACTAGAATAGAAACGTTTGGCATTGTGGATTTGTCCAAGTGTGTTTTTTAAGGTACTTTATAGGGACATTTTTAGGCTTGAGATTTAAAAATCTTTGTCCTGATAAATACATTGCGGGATGGTGTAAAGGTAGCACGTTCGCCTCTGGAGCGAAAAATTGGGGTTCGAATCCCTGTCCCGCAGCAAAAAACCGGAAGGGTTTTTGCTGTCCAACGTGTTGGGATGCACTTTGGCAGGGACTCGAACAGCGGGGCTACATTTTTTGTAGAAAAAAGAGCGAGCTGGTGCCCAGACAAGGTTTTTTGGCGGAAAAAGTTTAGTCGATGGAGAGGTCTGACCCGTGGCAGGAGTTAGCCGAGTATCGAGGTTAGACCGGAGGGCTTATAAATATAAAATATGTTTTTCATTCTTCTGTATAAATATTTGGATAGTCTAAAGTGGATTTTATTAATCAGTGGTTTTATCTATTATTTTAGAACTGAAATTAAAAATATTTTGAATCGACCTGTGATCCTTAATCATGGAGATACTACGGTTACATTTCCTCTCGCGCGACAGGTAGACAGTAAGAAAGATCAAAGTCCTGAAATAAACAAACTTGAAAATACAAAGATTGAGCAAGTAAAATCTATTCAAGGTCTTCTTGAGAAAAAAGAGTCTGAGATAAAGGATAAAGATCAGCAGATATTTAAGTTGACCATTGAAAAACATTTCGAGTACACCTATAGACTAATTTTTCGATCACAAATTTTTCTTTTACAAACTCTGCAAACGATAACCGACGGACTTCTTGTTCTTCAATTAGATACACAATTCCAAAATACAAAAAAATCCTTTGAAGTATTCAAAAACTGGAATCTCGATATATATTTAAAATTTCTCTATGATCAGAACTTGATTCAAAAAGATTCTGTGACAGGCAAAATTAAAATAACCGCTCTCGGTGATCTTTTTCTAAAATATCTTGTTATAAGCGTGTACGATATAAATAATGAGAAAACCCTCTGACCAAGACGGGTCAGAGAAATGGGGTCAAAGAAATGGCAAGAAATGGGGTCATCAGAAATGGGGCAGAAATGCAGAAATGGGGTGAAATGGGGTCAGAAATGGGGTCAAAAGAAATGGGGTCAAAGAAATGGGGTCAGCCACCATTTACATGATACAATTGGCTAATGCCAAGAATATACAGGGTCGATGTTGGTGGCGAAGTGTACCATGTTCTTAATCGGGCGAATGCCAGAGTGCAGATTTTCGATACTGATGCAGACTACCAGCAATTTGAAGCTATCTTAGAAGTAGCGATTGAAACATACAACGTGCCACTTCTAGCATATTGCATTATGCCGAACCACTGGCATTTAATACTACACCCGCAAACTGACGGCGAGATGCAAAAATTTGTTGGCTGGCTCTCAAACACCCATACAAGGCGGTGGCATGTGGCAAAAGAAACTATTGGGCAAGGACATTTATACCAAGGACGGTACAAGTCATTTCTGTGTCAAAAAGATAACCACTTACTCACACTCATTCGATATGTTGAAAGAAACGCAAAGAAGGCGAACCTCGTTAAAAAAGCCGAAAATTGGAAATGGTCGAGTGTGTGGCGGCGAACATACGGTACAATCGAACAGCAAAAGATGCTATCACCGTGGCCAATTGATATGTCTCGAGATTATCTCAAATTACTAAATCAACCACTTACTAACGCTGAAGAAGAAGCACTTATGAAGTCCGAGGAAAAAAACATACCATTCGGGAGTGAAAAATGGACTAAGGCCATCATTGATACATATGATCTTGGACAAGTGTTGAGAGGAGTGGGGAGACCGAAAAAAAATGGTGGCTGACCCCAATTCCATGACCCCAATTCCAATTTGACCCCAATTCCAATTCCTTCCCAATTCCTTGACCCCAATTCCTTGACCCCAATTCTTTGACCCCAATTCTCTGACCCCAATTCTCCATGACCCCAATTTTCCGTCGTCATTTCTATATGAAAAAACAATTCATCATGCTAGATTGATTTATAGCCACAGAACAACGATAATAAAACGACAAATATGAACAATTTTGAGAATCCAAGCCTCGATGCCGAGCCTCCAAAGGAGGAAGCGCCTCAACCTGAAGTAGAGAAGAAGATTGACAGGCCGGGCTTCTTGCGAAGGACAGCTCAGGCTGCAGTTGCCGCTGTTATGATGACCGCTGCTGCGGAAGGCGCGGAGCTACCCAAGGAGAGCTCGCTGAAACCTGGCGTGAGAGCTGAATCGAGTGATGCGGCAAGTGAATCACGCCGCGAACTTTTTGGTATCTTGCGAGAAGTAAGCGGCGGTCAGATGAAAACAAACGAACAAGGGTGTGTCGTTCGCATGAGCGGGTCATTGAGTTTGAACGGAAAGGCCATCGCCAATCCTTCAGGATACTTTCTTCTTGATAAGCCAGCGCTCGAAAAAATGACGGCCGTAGTCAAAACTGATCTTGTCGAGCAAAAGTTCGGGGACTTCAAGTTCGATCGGACGACTCGTCGGATGGTGATGATGCGGATTCAAAAGATGATCGCTGAGTACGGAAAGGCTATTCCCGTGGGAGATAAGATGCTTTCCGGACTTTTTTCTCCAGAAGCCGCGGCAGATCTAAATCGACAGCTTCGCGGCAATGACTCGCCCATGGAAAGAAAGCAAGACCCAGGCATAAAAAAAGAGCGCGAGACGAAACCCGATGATCGACCCAAGCCCAGATCATGGACAAGTCCAAGCCTCAAAGATTATCTCACCGACACGAAACCCGCCGACAAGATTGCTCCCGAAAAGAAAACGAATCCGGACATCGATGAATTCTTGAGATAGGGAATTGTAAGCGCTTCGAAGGAAGCGCTTTTTCATTTAAAGCCGCTATAGTTCGGGTCAAAAATATGCTTAAATGTGCTCATCTATGCCTAAAGAAGGAAATGGGGTCAGAGGATTTTTGGGTCAGACCCCGCACACCAATTCCTCGAAGGCCATCATTGATACATATGATCTTGGACAAGTGTTGAGAGGAGTGGGGAGACCGAAAAAAATGGTGGCTGACCCCAATTCCATGACCCCAATTCCAATTCCACTCAATTCCAATTCCCTGACCCCAATTCCCTATATCTCCTGATATTACCCCAAAAATTTTTAAGGTTATGCCTGATGAAGTTTCTGATCACGCGATATTATTTCTGGAGATATAAGTGACCAGTTCCTGTGTTGTAGGTTCAACCTTGGACCAAATGTCTAATGATGAGGTTAACTATTTTTCATCATGCTACAATCTCCCCATGGAACAACCTCCAAACTCAAGTGAGAATCTTCCTGCAGACGAAAAACCCGAAAAGTCTTTTGGTTCTAAAAAAAGTAACAAATTAGCCAAAACATTTCGCGCGGCTGCTTTGGGTGCGGTATTAGTGGGTACCTCAGGAGACAGAATGAAAGAAAAAGAAACATGGACTGATATGAAAGAGAGGGCGAGGCAAGAATTAAAAACTGAAGGAGTAACATCAGAACAGAAAAGTGGAAATATCCCTGGCGTAAACCATTTGATAAATAAAACGATCACGCCGGCAAATTATGCATTAAATTGGCACGAACTCCGTGAGATGGCGCTCCACAACCTTCGGGAAGGAAGACAGCAATTACGTCCAGAACGCGAGGATGCATGGCGCCTATATTTAGGATTAGCGCAGAAACACGACACTTTCGGCATTTCAGATTTTAAGCCGACAAAAAGTAAGGAAGACAAATATTATTTTAAAATAAACTCGTTTCCAAACCACTTCGATTCCGCCGGCATTCAAAAAATTCTCAGCGATATTGAATTCAAGAAAAAATATCCCAACAACAAGAGTCCAACATTTGACTTTGAAACAGCGATAATGGGCGAGTACTCATGGTCAAAGGGAGAAGACGAGCAGGGACCTTATATTTCTTATTATGATAAATGGGATCTATCGAATCCCGTCGAAAAAATTGGCATTGTTGGTAAACCTTTCGAAATTTACGACAGAATATATTACGATCCACAGACATTTGAAAAAATTTCTCCATAAGCTCATGAAAATCTTTGCTCTCTATATAAAAATACAGTTAGACAAGAATTCAGAATGGCTCAGCGAATTTAGGAAAAAATACGACGAGCCTGGCGATCTACATATCACACTCATACAGCCACGTTACATTGATGAAAACAAAGTAAGGATTTTGGGGTCAGACCCCGCACAGGGGCCTATTTCTGTGTCTTAATTTGTGATGGCTACAGGATTTTTAAAAAACTTGCCGGAAAGAAATATTCGTCAAGAATTATCTAAATAATCGCACACTTTCAAAAACATTGTCCCTGCCCTCTTTTTTCTGTTGAGAGCCGTACCTAGACACCAAAATCACCCGATGAGCATTTTTTGTGAGTAAAAAAGACCCCTTGCGTTTTTCGCATGGGGTCGTGTTTGGTATTGAGATGTTAGCTCAAACTCGGTGTTCCATGCACCAAGTTCTGGCGTTCTGGAACATGCGAAGCCAGGGAGAAGCTTCAAGGTTTTGCCACGAAGCAGGCATCCATGGCCACTGCCACAGACGGAAACAGCGTTCGGGATGTGGCATCATCGCAAGATGACGTCCGTCCGGAGAGCACAGAGCCGTAATCCCGCCGGGCGAACCATTTGGATTGTGCGGATACACTTCCGTTCGATTGCCGTGTGGATCGATGAATGCGAGAGGCGAGAGCTTGCGCTCCGCAACCTCAACCGCAACAGACTGATCAGGGTAGACCAGCCGGCCTTCACCATGAGCGACCCACACACCGAGCTTCGTCCCTTCTATGCTGGAAAGTAAGATCGACGGGCTAGGCAGAACTTCCACCTGTGCCCATCGAGATTCAAACCGGCCTGAAGTGTTGTGAATGAATCTCGGCTGTTTAACGCCCTCGATTCCTTTCCACGGAACCCATCCGAGTAGCGCCATCAGCTGACAGCCGTTGCACACGCCGAGGCTAAACGAGTCATCGCGGGCGTAGAAGCAGTCGAACATCTCCCTCAACTTTTCGTTGAACAGAATTGTTCCCGCCCAACCCTTGGCACTATCGAACACGTCCATGTAGGAGAAACCACCGGCAAAGATGACACCCTGGAACTGATCGAGGTTCGTTCTGTCTTCAAGGAGATCACTCATCGTGACATCCCATGGAGCCAGACCGGCAGCTGCGCATGCGGCTTGCATCTCTCTGTCGCCATTCGTGCCTTCCTCGCGCAAGACGCAAACTCGGGGTTTGTTTGACGCTTCCAAAACTTCCGGAAGCGTTGCTACTGGAGTGAATGAGAGACTGTAGGAAGGAATTGATTCTGCGCAAATGTTGAATAGAGTCTTATGTTGAAAATATTCTTCTTTCGCGCAGGTAGGATTCATTTGCAAACTCTCGATCTGAAAGCTGGTGGCTTCCCACCAAATGCGAAGCCCACCAGTACCAATCTCAAAGATCATCTTTCTTGGGTCATAGATTGTGCATCTATTTCCCGGAGCAGTTCTGCCGATGATTTTGAAAGGTGTGTCTGACGATTGGCACAAACTCATCAGTCTTTGTACATTTTCTGATTGGCATTCTATCACCCATCCTAGTTCTTCAGAGAAAAGGAAAGGGAGGATGGTGCGTGTGTCAACGACAACTTCAGGCAGTTCCAAAGTGAAGCCGCAGCAACTTGCCATACACATCTCGGCAACTGCGGTTATGAGGCCGCCGTCACTTCTGTCATGCAAAGCAAGAATTAATCCTTCGTCAATCATCTGTTGCACCGCAAGAAATGCGTTCTTGAGGAGCTTGGGATTATCAACATCGGGACATTCGTCGCCGATCTGGTTGAATGCTTGAGCAAGAGCTGAACCACCGAGGCGGTTTTTTCCTAGACCGAGATCAATCAGATAGAGATTACTCTCTCCCGGACGCTTAATGTCCGGCGTGACTTTTTTCGTAATGTCGGGCACGGGTGCGTATCCAAGCACCACCAAACTTCCGGGAGCCTTAACAATCTCTCCCGAAATCGTCGCCGCCATCGAAAGGCTGTCCTTTCCGCCGTCCGCTGCAATGCCGAGTTCAATCATAAGGTCTGACATAGCAACCGCAGCATCATAGAGTAGTGCACCCTCGTGAGGTAGCTTTGCAGGCCACATCCAGTTTGCACGACACCGTATATCTGCGATGTCACTCACCCGCACCGAGGCCATGTTGGTCAGCATTTCTCCCACCGCCATTCGAGCTCCGGATTTCGGATCGATAAGCATCTTGATCGGTTGTTCGCCGATCGCAGAAGCACTTCCAGTGAGAGCGAAATGACTCTGTGCATTTATGCTTACATCTGCTATCGGAATCTGGGCGATCCCACAGCATTGCTGTCCGGCCACGAGCCCGGTAACGCTTCGGTCCACCTTGTGAACAAGGAATCCCTTAGAGCCGACGCTCGGCAGTCGGAACACCGCTTGTATGGCATCGCCCACAGTGATATCGGGAAGTTCGAGTGGCTTGAGGTTTGGGGTCCGCCGATTTGACTCGAACGTCTTCTGAGGCATATTTGTGAGAATTTGCTTCAGATTCAGTTCAACGGGTGTTGTCCCGTTTTGAGTGTCTTCGACAACGACATTTCCACTGCCATCAATTTCACCGAGAACTTCGCAGTTGACGCGCTCGCGTTTGCAGACTGACCTGAAAAGCTCGATCTGTTCTGGCCTCACTAGGAGCCCGTATCCTTCCTGAAATTCGGCGCTCCAGATTTTGAGAACGGACATCGTCTTGTCGCCAAGCACGATACCGCGAATGTCTATCTTGCCGCCAAGTGGCTCAAGCAACTCCGTGAGGACATTGCTCGGACCGCCGGCACCTTGATCGTGAATGCTCGAGATGGGATTCCGCTGATTATTTTTTTTGCCCATTTCGACGCATGCCCGAATGACCCGGTTCGCACGATTCTCCATCTCTGCGTTGCCGCGTTGAACGGAATTGAAATCGAGCGACTCGGAATTCTCGCCCTGCATCATACTTGAGGCTGAGCCACCACCGACCCCGATGGAATAAGCAGGACCGCCAATGCGCACGATGAGCATTCCAACTTCAGGCGTCTCTTTGGCGATGTGTCCGTCAAACAAATGACCGACACCACCGCTGTAGAGAATCGGCTTGCGGGGTTCGCGCCATTCGCCGCCGACGATTTGGCCAAATGTCCGGCAAAATCCTATTGTAAGTGGCTCGCCGAACTGATTGCCGTAGCTTGATACGCCGTTACTGCCCTCGATCAAAATCGAAAGCGGCGAAGCGTACTTTGATGGCTTGTCTCCGCCGGTAACCTCTCCTGGGACTTGAAACCCAGGAATGAAAAGGTTTCCGACAAAGTAACCAGCGACGCCGATGCCGACGATGCCTCCACGTCCGACTGCACTGTTGTCACGTATCCGTCCACCTGCGCCTGTTTGGGCACCGGGGAAGGGCGCAACGAATGTTGGATGGTTATGCGTTTCTGCGGTGCAGGTGATGTGAACCCGCCTTTCGAGGATTCGCATTTCACTAGGCTCACCCGGAGTGATTGGCAGAATAAGGCGTGTGCCGAATCCCCTGATCACACCGGCATTGTCTTTGAAGGCAACGAGGCTCGAGTTTTCACTGCCAAGATTTTTCAGCGGTCGCTGAACGATCTCAAACAATGTTTCCTGCATTGGTGTTCCGTCAATAACGATCTGGCCTTTGAAGTACCAGTGCCGGCTGTGCTCGCTGTTCGCGTTACCGAGCTGGGACAATTCGACATCGGTCGGATTCCTGCGAAGGACTTCCGCAAAGAGATGCTGATAGTACTCGAGGTCCCGGGCATCCATGCCAAGGCCAAGCGCACTGTTCATCTCTTCGAGCGCAGCTTTTCCGCGACCCATGAGGTCGATCACTCGGACATTTTCCGGCGTGGTGCCGGTGTCAAAGCTCTCGATCCCGTTCGGGTAGTGCTGTTCGGTCATCCGATCAAGACGAGTCTTGAGGATGTCGGCCGACTGGCCGTTTCTGGCAGCGTAGCGGTGAGTGCGTTCAATGCGTGTTACTTGCCGAAGCCCCATGGCTTGGCAGATTGATACGGCATTCGATGAGAAAGGAGTCTCGATTGAAAGCCTTGGTCCGATCTCGACGATTTC
>Ga0209542_10002461_pt1 | contig 41349 bp, 44 predicted proteins | sample RifCSPhighO2_01_FD_184028 | JGI IMG/M metagenome (GOLD analysis project Ga0209542, IMG submission 184028) | Soil microbial communities from Rifle, Colorado - Rifle CSP2_plank highO2_0.1 (SPAdes) (version 2) | ecosystem: Environmental > Terrestrial > Deep subsurface > Rock core/Sediment ... | reverse complement strand
GGCGATGCCGCGAAATTTCCCGCCGGTAATCTTTTATAGAATTATATTAAAGAAGTGTAACGAATTCTGCCATTGACACGATGTCTTGCAATAGGCAAATTTTCTAAAGCCCATCTCTCCATTTCTTCAAAGACTGTCAAAGAATTTGATAAAAGCCATATTTCTAAATCAAGATCAAGCTTCTTTTGCTTGGGGATTTTAAAATCGCTACGTAAGGCCTTACCAAACTTTTTAAACATTTTCCTCATCCTTACAACTTCATCACTAAAACCAAAAAGGGCACATATTTCCTCAACTCTTTCTGCGAGTTCAAGTGCAACTCCCAAGTTTATTTTCTGATTAACTTTCATTTTTTCTCCTTTCATTTCTCCAAAAATTTCCACAACATCTCGAAATACGCCCGATGCGTTTCCGAGAAATCCTTGCTCTCTATAACAACAATGATGTTTTCTTTTTGCGTGGAAAACATCGCGATTTTGTCGCCGAAGATAATTTCCGTGGATGGAAATTGGAAGTCCTTCGGAGCCAGCCGCGTTTCCCGGTTTTCTCTTGCGTCTTTCGTTTTTAATCCAAGCGCCGCAGGCGAATCTTCATTGATGGCTCTTGAGGAAAATCCCAAAGCAACTTTTCGTTTCAATATTTCATCTAGAAATCCTTCGCCGGCGAAAGCGGTGAAGGTCTCAATCCGCGCGATGCTCAAGAAATTTTTTCCTTCATAGGAAAATATCTCATCCCAGACCTGCCTAAATCCTTTATCGCCTTCGTATACTTTAATTTGCGGCTTATAATCCTCACTAGCGCTAATCGCTTTCAATGTAGGCAGAATATTTTCCACGATTGCTTTTGATTTTTCCAGTTGCTCGTGTTTTTTGTCAAGTAGCGTATAGAGTTTGTTAGTCGGACTTTCAGCGACCAAACGGCGCTTTTTGCCTTTTTTAATTTCCGCGATAAATCCTCTATCCTTCAGTTTCTCAACCAGGTCGTATATTGTTCCACGGCTTAATCCGGTCTCCTTTGCCAGTCCTGGAATACTGGAACTAACTAATTGGAGGATTGACAGATAAATCAATATCTCTTTTTCGGAAAACTCTAATTGTAAAAGACCATTTTTAATTTCTTCTTTTTGATTTTTATTTAACATAGAAGTATATCATTAATTTATTAAAATGTAAATACCTAACCGCCATTAAAAACTTATATTATGAATATATGCTTGATATAAAGCAAAAAATCGTAATAAAAAAACGACGGTATATGCCGTCATATTAGTGTAATATATGATTTTTGTCAAGTATAATTAGTTTTCCAGAGTAGTTTTCTTAGTAGAGTTAACACCGACCAATAATCCTGCCGTCAACCAAAATAAAATTTGTCCTTGCTGAATGTCCCAAAAATAATGGTCAAAAAGCATGATGAAAATAAATCCTATCACAACACTTTTTAATATTATTGTCAAGTAAAAATCCCTCTCCAATCTCCCTTTTGAAAAGGGAGAGAATTTGAATATTCTCCACAAAAACCATAAAAATAAAATAAGTCCTATTAATCCCAACTCACTCCAGATTAGGAGAAAAACATTATGCACCGGCTGGAATTGCCAGGATTCAAGAATTATCACACTGTATTTTTGCATTTCTAGAACAAACTGGCCATTTCCGATCCCGAAAATAGGATTATCGGATATAATTTTATCGGATAAATTTAAGTATATTATTCGCTCATTAAGAGATTTAAGTATTAAGGAGTTAATATTCGGCTTTATTGCAATAATTAGCAGTAAGGAAATTAGAGATAACAGTAGTAATCTTTTTATATGTTCCACGTGGAACATATTTCGAAGTAAATTTTTATGAATTGTTCCACACGGAACAATCCTATTCCTGTAAATTTTAAGGAAAATATATAAAATGGCCATAATAAGACCTAAAATGGCGGATTTAGAGAAAGTAATCATTAAAGCGATAAATTGGATAAATAATGCTATTTTTAAAAATCCCTCTTTATTTCTCCCTTTTAAAAAGGGAGAAAGTTTAAAAATTGTTCCACATGGAACAATTCCATTTTCCTCCTTTGTAAAAGGGGGATTAAGGGGGATTTTTATTAACTTCCAATATACCCAAGTTATAATTATTGAAAACAATAAAAATCCGCCTAAAATATTGGGATGCGGAAATAATCCATAAGCGCGGATGAATTTTTCTCCGCCGAAGATGACTTTGGCCACTCCTGGTATATTTGGTGAAATTAAGCTTTCTTTAAGCCAAAATAATCCAACGGAGTGCTGAATTAAATACTGCCAAATTCCAATTATTGCCTGAAATAAGCCAATAAAAATGATAATTTGGAATACGCGCTGTAGAAATGTTTCATGTGAAACATTTTCGGCTTCTGTCATTCCGGCCATCAAGCCGGAATCTAGAAAAACTTTAGATCCTGAATCGAATTCAGGATGACATTTCTTATAAATTTTTCCACATGGAACAATTCTGACAATAATATACAGAAATAATAAATTAAACTCCAAAATTTTAATCGCACGGAACAGGGCAATTACCTGATTGTCAGACCAAAGGATGGAAATAAAAATCCAAAGGTTAAAAATCAACAGAATTTTAAGTAACGGATTATTTAAGCCAAAACATTGTTTAATACTTGACAAATACTCCGATTTATTTCGTAATATAAATGTTCCCCAAAAAACAACAGTTAAAATAAGAAAAATATCGCTTAAATAAAGGTAAATTCCGGAATATTCGTTAAATTGGCCGTTTATTGGATAAAAAAACAGTACTTTTCGGACAAATAAAGTAAAGGTCAGGAGAAAACCATAAAAAAACCAGATATCCGGGCGGGTTTTGAAATTGTTCCAAAAATTTTTTAGTGCATTCATTAATTACATTATACATTTATTTTACGCTATTATAAATATATCCTGAATGAATTTCTAACAGGGTTGACAATATATTCTATGGTATAGTAAGTTAGTTTATTAAGATATTAAGGTGTATAATAGTATAAAATTAGTTTTTTAAAAACTGAATAAAAAAAATCAAAAAATCAAAAAATTCTAAAAAAGAAAGAGAGGAAAAAAAATGAAAAATATTTATTTCATTGAAGCAAAATCTCCGGGAGCGCATATTTTCAGCAGGACTCGGATACCGCGACTTGGCGCTATTATGATGGCCACTATTCTAAGAGACAGGGGTTACAATACAAAAGTTTTTATTGAAGACATTGCAAAAATAGATTGGTCATTACTGGAAGATGCAGATATGATATGTATTTCTTCCATTACATCTACCGCGCCAAGAGCATACGAGATTGCAAAGCGTTTCAGCGGAAAAAAAATTCCTGTTGTAATGGGAGGTCCGCACTCAACTTTTATGACTGAGGAAAGTTTGCAACATGCTAATTATGTGGTAAGAGGTGAAGGAGAAGAAACTATTATTGAACTGGTTAATCTTTTAAGCGGTAATGCAAATATTAATCAGCATGTTGGAATAATAAAAGGGTTGTCCTACTGGCATAACGGGAGGATTTATCACAATCCTAACAGAGAACTTATTCCCGATCTTAATATCTATCCCATTCCAGATCTTAATCTGGTTTATCGATGGAACAAAACAGTAATTCCAGTTGCAACTTCCAGAGGATGCCCATTTAACTGCAAATTCTGTTCAGTAATTCCGATGTTCGGAAGAAAAATTCGCACCAGAAGTACTGGTTTAGTTATTGAGGAACTGAAACAGGTAGAGAAGTATAAACCAAGACATGTTTTTATCATCGATGACAATTTTGCTCCGAAAAAAGAAAGAGCGAGAGTGAAAGAATTACTGAAAGCGATGATAGAAAACAGCATAAAACTTGAATGGAGCGCTCAAGTCAGGGCTGATGCGGCGGAGGACGAAGAACTGCTGGTGTTGATGAAGAAAGCCGGATGCTTTGCGGTGTATATAGGATTTGAATCAATAAATCCAGAAACACTTCGGCTTTATAACAAAGGTCAGAGTTTAGACGATATTAGAAATGCTATCCATGTCTTCAAAAAGTATTCAATAAATATTCACGGGATGTTCGTGTTGGGTTCGGACACGGATGATATCCAAACGATAAAAAATACTGCCCGGCTTGCAAAAGAATTAGAGATTGACTCTGTTCAATTTATGATGTTAACGCCGCTTCCCGGAACACCTCTTTTTGGAGAACTAAAAGACCAGGGACGACTACTTCATACCGATTGGAGCAAATATGACGCTCACCATGCGGTATTTGATCCATGTAATATGTCGGCACTTGAGCTTCATATCTATACACTAAAAGCTATGAAAAAATTCTATTCCTGGTGGGAAATATTAAGGAAACTCGTGAAGATAAAATGGTATCATGTTATGGTAAAATGGTACGGAAATAGATCTGTCTCCAAAGCCCTGAGAAAGAAAAAAAAATATCTAAGCTTGCTTTCTGATATTATAGATGGTTCAGTTAAGAAATTTCCGCGGGAGAAAGTGAAAGGGATTGCCGTAGTTACTGAAGGCCATGAGGCAGACAATTATGGAAGAAATTTTTTCAAGATTTTTCTGGAAGATCTTGGGATAGAAGATCCACAAATTGAAATGGTGCAAGAAGGAAGTTTACCTATTAGGGGATTTTCATTGAACCAACTTTGCCGAAAAATCGGCAACAGTTTGGGTGCAAAAGACAAAAAAATAAGGAGGGCATTCGAAATTGCCAGGGGCGTTCTAAATGGTGTGGATTTAGAGTGCACTAAGGCGAAGTTTATTATGTAGAATTGGGGCGAAGTCGCTTAAGTATGCGACCCGCCCTTCTTTTTTATCCTATTAGAAATTCTAATAGCACTTTATTTCTAAAGGGATTTATTGACTAACTTTTTTGAATTGATATGATTACTTATAGTTTCGCGCGGGCCTATATTCTAGTGGTAAAACACTTCATGGCACCCGCCTGCTGTGAAATGGGGATATAGCTCAGTTGGTAGAGCGCTTCCATGGCATGGAAGAGGTCAGGAGTTCGAGTCTCCTTATCTCCACAGCATTTCGGGCAGGTGGAGAAAGTTAAGGGCGTGATTCTCTTTAGATCCACTGGGCTTATAGTTAAACGGTATAACAGGGCATTCGCATTGCTCAATTCCGGGTTCAATTCCCGGTAAGTCCACAATAAAAAATTTAGCGTGATAATTTTTAAAAGCAGCTGGTTTGAGTAATTAAAAAATTTTGAATTTAAAATGAAAGAGGCCTCTGATAATTGATCAGGGCCCCGTAGTTTAGATTAATGTTAAGAAACTCTCATTTTTTGCCAAGTGCGGCACCTGGCTGATGTGCGTCATCATTGGAACCAGCCGCAGATTTGCAGATTTTTTGTGAGTCAATTCCTCTCCCAATTCTATGAAAACATCCATTTTTTCCCGTTTCACTATGCGGGCAATTCCTCTTCTTGCCAATGCGTAGATATATTCATATCCCCGATCAACTGCGTACTGGTAAATAAGAGCATACAACATGCATTTGACCGCGGGATCTTTGGAAATTATCCGAGAAATTTCAAGAGAATGCGGTTGTATTTTTCCAATCGCTTTAGCTGCAGGAAGCTCTATTTTATCATCAGTTATCAATCGACATCCGGTTATTATTTTTCTTCTTTCGCAGTTTTCTCCCGAGATACAAACAATATAATCCGCGTACTGATCAATTAAATCCCTTTCTATTTTTTCTTCATTCTCCGGTTCCCATCTGCGGTTATGTTTAATAACAAATTCGTAATATCGCAGACGTTGGAACTCTTTGCGGAGTGGTTCGTCATGAGTCGTAGGTTCTAAAAGAAGAAATATCCTTCCCGTAATGTCTTCCATCAGTTTTTGCATCTTTTACCTCCTTTGCATTTTGAGGGGGATACCCCCTTTTTTAGCGCAACGCAAAGGGAGGTAAATCCCCTTTATTTGGTTAAATTTTAGTTAAATTATTGTTTTTTTAAAGATCTTTCTTGGACATTAAATTGTATTCCTAAAATGCTAATCTTGTCAAGAGGCATTAGGATTGATATTGTATAAACGATTACTATTTGTCGCTTAACTTATCCCGTAAATTTTTTGCCCCCGTAGTTCAGTGATATAATTAGAAACTACCTTTTTCTTGTTAGGTGTGCTTGATGTTTCTAATAGGTTTGATATAATAAAAATATGCGGAAACACTCATGGCAAAAATTGAAAAGAATTAAGGAATTAAGAAAAACTGGCTACAGTATTAATGAGCTTGTAAAGGAACTTTCTGTTCCTAAAACTACAATTTGGTATCATATTCAGGGAGTTAAAGTATCGCCAAAATATATTTCTATATTAAATGCTAAAAGAGGTGGAAGCAAAAAAATAAAAGAAAAGAATTTACAAATAGCAAGGGAAAAAGCAAAAAAATTACTCCAAAATTCAAATAAAGATTTAGCTATAATCCTAGCAATGCTTTACTGGGGTGAGGGTAGTAAAAAAGTTTGTGAGTTTATTAACTCTGATGGAAAAATGATACAAGTTTATCTAAAAATTTTAAGAAGTTATCTTAATATATCTAATGATTTCATTAAAATTACTATCAGATATTTTTCTGGTATGAAAAAAAATAAATGTCTAAATTACTGGTCTAAAATCACGGGTATCTCTAAGAACAAGTTTATAGTTCGTTTTAATGATGGGGGAACACGAGGTAAAACTAAATATGGCATGTGTAGAATAACTGTTAGACGCGGTCACAATACTTTGAAACTGATTTACTCTTTAATAGATAAAATTTATAGTCAGATATTAGAAATTCATTAATTTTTTTGTCCTCGTAGCTCAGTGGATTAGAGCGCCACCGTCCTAAGGTGGGCGTCGCAGGTTCGATTCCTGCCGAGGACACCTTATAAATTCAAAAATTAAAATGCAAAATTATTGAATCGTTTCGCGATGACTTTTATAGTAATTTTTATGATTAAAAAAATTCCCAAGCAGGTTAAAGAGGTCTTGGAAAAGTTTGAAGAAAACAATTTTGAGGCCTATATCGTGGGCGGATGCGTGCGAGATTTGATAATGGATAATCCGCCAGCTGGCGGACCAAAGGACTGGGATGTGGCAACCAACGCCAAGCCGGAAGAAATAATAAAAATTTTCCCGGACAGTTTTTATGAAAATGAATTTGGGACAGTGGGAGTTAAAGTAGAAAGATTTATTGAGAATGGATTTTTGAATCCGGAATGCGAGCATGATGTTGTTGAGGTGACAACTTATAGGATTGAAAGTAAATATTCCGATAAACGCCGGCCGGACAAAGTCGAGTTCGCGAAAACCTTGGAAGAAGATTTATCAAGGAGGGATTTTACGATGAACGCGATTGCCTTAAAACTGATAACAAACAACAAACAACAAACAACTTACGAGATTGTGGATTTGTTCAGCGGACAGGAAGACATTAAAAATAAAATTATCCGGACTGTCGGCGATCCGCATGAAAGATTTGATGAAGACGCGCTGCGGATGATGCGGGCGGTGAGGTTCCACGCGGAACTCGGATTTGATGTTGAGAAAAAAACTTTTGAAGCAGTGAAAAAATACCACGCGCATATGAAGCATATAGCTATGGAAAGAATAAAGGATGAATTAACCCGAATAATCTTATCAGACAATCCCGCTGAAGGCATAAATATGCTTCATGAAGCTAAACTGCTTGATTATGTCATTCCCGAATTAGAAAAAGGAGTAGGCGTGAAACAAAACCGCCATCACATCTATACGATTTACAAGCACAGTATTTTATCTTTGAAGCATTGTCCTTCGGAAAAGTTGGAAGTGCGACTGGCTTCCCTTCTCCATGACATTGCCAAGCCGCAAACGAAAAGAGGCGAAGGTGAATACGCGACTTTTTACAATCACGACCATGTCGGAGCGCGGGTGGCGGAAAAAATGTTAACTCGTCTGCGGTTTTCAGGTAACGTAATACAGAAAGTAAAATTATTAGTGGACAGTCATATGTTTTATTACAATCCAGATGAAGTGGGGGAAAGTTCAGTGCGCCGATTAATTCAAAAAGTCGGTTTGGAAAACATAAAAGACCTTATTGATGTCCGTATCGCCGACCGGCTGGGGTCGGGCGTTCCTAAAGCCAAGCCGTATAAACTTCGCCATTTGGAATATATGATTGATAAAGTTTCGCAGGATGCGGTTTCAGTGAAAATGCTCAAAATCAACGGCAATGATTTAATGAAAGAGTTAAATATAAATTCCGGCCCAAAAATCGGCGCGATTTTAGATGTGCTTTTGGCGGAAGTGATTGAAAATTCCTCTAAAAATGAAAAAACCCTGCTTCTTTCCCGCGCCAAGGAGCTTATAAATTTGGATTTGTCTAAACTCCGCGAAATGGCGAAAGAAAAAATCGAAGAAAAGAAAGAAGAGGATGATAAGGAAATCAAAAGCAAACATTGGGTAAAATAACGCTGTATGTCATCCCGAGCACAGTCGAGGGATCTAATAAAAAACAGAAAAAGGCGGAACCGCGATGGGCTCCGCCTTAGGTCTTTTTGAGTCAGGTTTTTCCTGCCTCGCGTGTTTATGGATCGACTTTAAACTTTCGAGCAAGTCTCGTATCTATCCACTCAAGCAACTCTAGATAGGATAATTTCATGGCATAATTTTTTTCTGCAACCGCTAGTTCATCTGAAGGTTTCGCCTCATTATATTGGCGCTTTGGCAAGGCAACTTCTTTAGCTTTCAGAAAATCCGGTTTCAAATCTTGTTCAATGTAAGTTAATAAAAAGATAATTTCTCGATCATAAACACGGGCACGGTATTTGTCTTCAAATCTTTGAAGAAATTCTTCCCAAACAAGACTCTTACTTCCGGAAGAAGTGCTTATCATTCTTTTATAATACGCTGCCGCTTTTCTTGTCGCATAATCGTTTTCACCATCAGCTCTTATGCCTATGTGTCTAAAACCATAAATCATGCTCCAAATAGCATCATTCAGTTTACGGAAATATTCCCAAAATAATTTTTTTCGAGTCCATCTTAATTCCTTCGACAAGCGCTTTATTTCATCGCTTGCTTTATCATTCTTAGTTTTGTATATAGCCATTTCTCCTCCTTTAATTTTTTGACGGGTTTGTAGTTATAAAAAATATTCTTTAATACTTGCGGCAATGGCTACAATAATAAATCCAAAAAACATGCCCGCAGTAAATCCATCCCAAAATCCATCCCAAAACTTTTCACTTAGTTTTTTATCATTTTCCATCATTATCCCCTTTCCTACATTTTTTGCTAATCTGATAATATTTACTTTTTAATGTTCTAAACAGTTAATAATAGCACTTTTAAGCATTATAGTCAATAATAATAGTCAAGTGAGATATAAAAATAGCAAAACTTGCTTTATTTCAGCCAATATGCCATACTATATTTAGTAGTCGGAAATTTACGAATAATATGGAAATAAAGCAGATTTTGGAACAAATTAATATTGACGGCAAAAAGGCGGAAGTATATCTCGCCTGTTTGGAAATGGGCGGGGCGACTGGGTATTTGCTTGCGAAAAAGACCGGTCTCAAGCGGCCTACGGCGTATGATCTCATAAACCAGCTAATGAAAGAAGGTTTAGTTTATAAGTCCATAAAAGGGAAGATAAAATATTTTTCCCCGGCTGATCCGGAAGTTTTGATTTCCAAGCTGAAAGAAAAAGAAGAAAAAATAAAATCCATCATGCCTGCCCTTCAAAACTTATACAACTCTCCAAAAACAAAACCATTCATCAGATATTTCGAAGGCAAGGAAGGTATCAAAGAAATGTATGAAGACAGTTTGCGCAGTTGCAAAAAAGGTGATGAAATTTTGGCCTATGTGGGAGACGATGTCTATGAGAACATGTCCGGATATATAGATGAGTATATTCGGAGAAGGGTGGAAAAAGGGATACGGATTCGGGGAATTTACAAAGAAGCCGTCCTAGCGAAAAATTTTATGGAAAAAAACCGAGAACAATTGCGAGAGGTCCGGATTCTGCCGAAAAAAGATTTTCCTATTTCCAATGAAATTGATATTTATAAAAATAAAATTGCCATTGCCAGCTATGGCGCGGAAATGTTCGGAATGATCATTGAATCAGCTGAAATCGCCCGCTCGCAAAAAGCCATTTTTGAACTAGCATGGAAAGGTGCAATCGATATTTGATATAATATGGAACAGCGTGGCGATATAATCTAGTAACTGGTAATAAGTAATTAGTAAATAGTAATAAAAATCCTTCTTAATCTCCCTTTTAAAAACGGAGAGAGCGAAAAATATTTCAGATTATTTTTACCCTCACCTCAAATCCTCTCCCTGAAAAGGAGAGGAGGACAAGGAAAAAAACTATTTGTATGGCTTGTCCCGTATCACACATCATTTACGTGAATAAATATTTTGAAAAAAATCCTTCCCATCAATTTGACACAGATGAGTTTATTTTGGGCTGTGTTTTTCCAGATATTCGGAGAATTGACAAATCAATAAAAAGAAAAGACACGCATCTTAGGTTCAAACCGGTCGATCTAAATTTTGAGGGGCTGGATTCTTTTAACGCCGGCTGGAAATATCATGTATACTGCGATATGAAAAGAGAGGAAATTTTAAATAAATATAATTTCTATGCTCTAGGCAATGCGGGCGATGCATGGGGGTTGGCGGGAAAATTTTTAGAGGATGAAATTATTTATGAAAAATATAACAATTGGGAAAAGCTTGTTTATTATTTTGAAAATATCCCAGGAATCGAAATAGGAGTTGATGTTTCACATGAAACTATGGATCTTTGGTACGCAATTTTAGCTAAATACATAGAAAAAAAACCGGATGGAAAAGCAATCAGAATTTTTTTGAGCAAGCAGCCAAAACTCGCTCCGAAATCGAAAGAAATAGTTTTGTCTGTGGACAAACTGGCAAGAAATGATAAAGTAGTTGAGATATTGGAAAAGGTTAAAGATGAAATTGTTTGACGGGGCATAGCCCCGCCCTTCGCGAAGGGCGGGGTAAATATACCGGTAGTACGCACGACTTGCTTTGTTAAATTATATTATTGGAGCGTGGTATAGTGGCATTACCCCAGCATCAAAGCAAGGCGCTTGATGCGGGGCAGGCGCACTTTTATTTAATTCAAAATTAACGGGGTATAGTATATCGGTAGTACGCGCCCTTCGGGTGGGTGAAGGCTGAGTTCAATTCTCAGTACCCCGACCAACTTAGAAGCAAGAAGTAAATATTAAGCGATATAAAATGAAATTAGTCATAAAAAATATAAAAGAAAATTCAGTTAATATGCTAAGAAAAGTGGGCTATGTTTTTCAGCGGCATGAGGGCAGTGAAATGAGTTTTGTGCGGGTCTTAGCGCGGTCTGGTTTTCCCCGTTTCCATGTTTTTGTAAAGATGAAAGAAAATAATTTGTTGATTAATATTCATTTAGACCAAAAAAAGGAAACATACGGGAAAGCCAAAAGGCATCACGGGGAATATAGTGATAGCCAATTATTAAATGAGGAAATAGAGAGAATTCGAGAAATAATACAAGGTTAAGCGAAAAAATAAGATTATCTAATTTCTAATTTTCAATTTCTAATTTCTAAACGAATCCAATTTTTAAAAATTTAAAATTTTATTTAATATGCCGGGGTGGTGGAACGGCAGACACGCTAGCCTTAGGAGCTAGTGCTCGAAAGAGTGTGGAGGTTCGAGTCCTCTCCCCGGCACATGAAAAAAATAATAATTAAAAAAGAAAATTCAGGACAAAGAATTGATAAATTCCTTTCCTCCTATGCTAAAGCTTCGGCGGATAAAAAGCCAGAAGTTTTTTTAAATATGGAAATAACCCGCGGAGAAATTATTCGGATGATAAAAAACGGGAAAATTAAAGTAAATAATAAGAATATAAAACCGAGTTATGTTTTGAAGGAAGGAGACAAGATAAGCGCAGAGCGAAAAGCGAAAAGCGAAAAGTTAATCCCGAAGGACAATATTAAAATTAAAATAATTTATCAAGATAAAAATATTATAGTTATTGATAAGCCAGATGGATTGAAAATACATCCAAATAATTTTGAGGAAAAAAATACTTTGGTGAATTTTTTAATTTCAAAGTTTCCGGAAATAGAAAATATAAATGATGGCTCGACGGGTTCGGATTTAAGGCCCGGAATCGTGCATCGTCTGGACAAAGACACTTCTGGCGTTATGATAATCGCGCGGAAGCAGGAGTCCTTTAATGAATTGAAAAATTTATTTAAAAACAGAAAAGTGGAAAAGAAATATTTGGCGGTAGTGCGCGGAAAATTAAAAAATAAAAAAGGGGTGATTGAAAAACCGATCGCGCGCGCGGAAAATTATAAAAAGCAGGTCATCGCCGGCGGGAAAACGAAAACAAAAACAAGATCGGCCGTGACGGAATACGAAGTTATTAAGGAGTATGATAGCTGTTCTTTGCTGGAAATCCGCCCAAAGACCGGCCGGACGCACCAGATCAGGATCCATCTATTTTCTCTGGGACATCCGGTTATTGGGGATGAAATATATAAATTAAAATCCAAGATTCAACCTTTTTCTTCTTCAGGACTAAAACTTAACGCAAAAAGGCAGCTGCTTCACGCGCAGGAAATAAAATTCGAATTATTTAGAAAAAAATATTATTTCCAAAGCAAGATTCCGGATGATTTTACCAATTTTCTAAGGAATCTTGACTAGTCAATAGGAAAAAGATATTATGAAATGGCTTTAAATTTAATTAATTCGTTAAGAAATACTCAGTTATTGAGTTTGTTTTTAATTTAATAAACTTCGAGTATAATAATAACCATATGAAGAAAAAAATGATTGAATTTAATTCCAGCCAAAGGACTAAGAAAATTCCTGAACTTAGAGCTGGAGATATCGTGAAAATTCACCGCAAAATAAAGGAAGGAGAAAAAGAACGACTGCAGGTCTTTGAAGGCATTATTATCGCCATAAAAGGAAAACAAAGCTCATCGCCAATGATAACTATCAGAAAAATTTCTTTTGGTATTGGAGTGGAGCTTATATTACCTCTCTATTCTCCGCAAATTGAAAAAGTAGAATTAATCAAAAGGGCAAAAGTCAGAAGATCAAAATTGTATTACATAAGAAATAAATCCGCAAAATCCCTAAGGATGAAATATAAAGACATCATGGGATATGCAAAAGCGGAAGAGGAAAAACCCGAGCTGGAAAAAACGGAACAACCTCCGGAAAATATGCCGTCAGAAAAACATAGCCATTGATAAATTATTTTCAACGATAGTCGTTTGGGTAGATAGTTTACGTCTAGTCGGGCATGTGGCGGAATTTGGTATACGCGTATGCTTGAGGTGCATATGCCGCAAGGATTGGAGGTTCGAGTCCTCTCATGCCCACTTTTTGGATGATTAGCTCAGTTGGCTAGAATATCTCTCTTTTGCTTCAGAAAGGATTTTGGGTCTGTAGCTCAGTTGGCTAGAGCGCTTCTCTTACAAAGAAGAAGTCACTGGTTCGAGTCCAGTCAGACCCACATTGCCGCGGTAGCTCAGTGGTAGAGCGAAGGACTGAAAATCCTTGCGTTGGCAGTTCGATTCTGCCCTGCGGCACATAACTAGAATCATGAATTACGAAGTATGAATTATGCATGATTCTTTATTTGTTTTTTATAATTTATATTTGGGACTGTAGCTCAGTGGTAGAGCGAGCGGCTCATAACCGCCTGGTCGTAGGTCCGATCCCTACCAGTCCCATATAGATTTAGCGGGCATAGTATAGTGGTAATACACGTCCTTGCCAAGGATGAGCCGGCAGTTCGATTCTGCTTGCCCGCTCAAGAATTTTAGAATATTTTACCTTGACATAAATAAACTTGCCAGTATAATATAACTACAGAAAGATAATTTTTAATATATCATATGAAAAAAATAATTATTCTCCTTGCCATCTATATTTTTTTGGCAGTGGTATTTTTTAATCCAGTATCCGCAAATAATTCGGAAAATGATAATATGGAAGTTATTCCAGAAAAAGACGGGGTTTATGATGTTCCGGGACACCCCAATCTAAAAGTTAGGGTTTTTATCCATAAGGCAAGACCGCCAAGAATAATTGAACCTTCTTTAATTTGCGATTTGTCTGATCCGGATTCTTCTTCCGTTGTCGGCGCAACCGGCTGGCGATTGCCCGCGGTCTGGACCTATAATTTGAATCCTGGTAGCGTTCCTTCTTCGGTAGGGTCAGCCAATATAGCCAATATTTCTTCTTTATCCTTTGGGAATTGGCAATCCGCGAGTGGCAGCAAAGTAACCTTTATTACGGGTCCCAATACCACGATTTCAAGGAAAGGTCTGGACGGAAAAAATATTATTGCCTGGGGAAGAACTTCAGGATCCGCGCTGGGAGTGACGTATACCTGGTATAATCCCAGCACCGGTCTGGCCGTTGAAACGGATACCATAATGAACAAAAAATTTTCCTGGAGCTGGTCGGGAAACTTCGGGGGTTGCGCCGATGGCAATTCCTATGACGCGCAAAACATATTAACGCACGAACTGGGACACTGGATTGGCCTGGATGATGAATATGCCTCGGGGTTTGCCAATAACACTATGTACGGATACGGGTCAAAAGGAGAAATCAAGAAAGATACTTTGACCTCCGGCGATATTACGGGAGTTTCCGAAATTTATCCGTAATTTATAAAATAGCGAATACAATTTTACTTAAAAATCCCTCTCAAGGGATTTTTAAGTTTTTTGCCTTTATTAAGCCACCATTCGGTATAGCTTAAAATTTTTTTGCTTTATTTAAGCCAAAATGAGTTATTCCTGCTTGACTTATCGGATAATTTTTGTTAAACTTATCAATTGGCTCAAAATGGGCCAATCCAGTTCTTAAAAAACTAGGATTAAACATTAACTGAAACGAATGCGTAACATTAGTATTTTTGCCATTTTGCCGGCAATAGTAGCGCTTGCTTTTCCTCAAACAGCGCTGGCAAACGGAACAATAAATACTAATACAAAAATAGAATTTGAGATGTCAGAAAATGCGGTATTAACTAACGATGTAATAGCAAATGGTTTACTAAAAATTCCGTATAACTACGAGGGCTATGTTCCCATTGAACAAAAAGAAGACGCGGAACATTCCAAGATTTTGGCTAAATGGAAGGCAAAGCAAAAATCAGGAAACTTGCCTTCTGATAAATTCACAATTAACGCCAGCGCTTATACGGCAGCCGCCGACGAGTGCGGGAAATCTGACGGAATAACCGCCAGTGGAATCCGGGTAAAAGAGAAGCACACCCTGGCCTGCCCTCCCCAATATCCATTCGGAACAAAGGTTAAAATTGAAGGGCATGGAACATATACTTGTGAAGATCGCGGGGGAGCGATCAAGGGAAACCACTTTGACATCTATATGAAAACCAAAAAAGAGGCCTTCGCCTTCGGAAGAAGAAATCTTGAGGCGGAAGTAGTAAATTAAATAAAAAGAGAATTTGAATAAATAAAACATCCCGATGCAAGTCGGGATGTTTTCGTATCTTGATTATAATGTAGGGCTTTGGTATATTTTATAAAGTTAGGTCGTGTGGCGAAGTAGCTAACGCGGCGGTCTGCAAAACCGCTATTCGTGGGTGCAAATCTCACCGCGACCTCAAATAAATATCAAGCCCGGGTGGTGGAATCGGTAGACACAAGGGACTTAAAATCCCTCGGATGAATAATCCGTGCGAGTTCGAGTCTCGCCTCGGGCACTAGAGTTTGTTTTTTAATTTAATAGCCGGGTTCCCGGAAGAGGAAGTGTACTGAATTTAAAATCCGTCAGAAAACTGGCGGATTTGTTTTTTTAAAAAATTAAAACAAACTTTCCTGCTTGTCGTCGGGCGGTTCGGCGCTTAAAAATTCTTTAGTTGGGATTTCAACGGAAGATTTTTTGGTTGCCTCCAGTACTTTCGGTATTTTTTTGAAGTCCTCTATTAAAGTTTTTCTCATTCCGCCGTTATAGAGCGCGGCGGCGGGATGATAAAGAGCGTAGAATACTCTGATTCCTATTTCGGAAATATTCCTCCTCATCGCTTTGCCGTGGATCTGGGAAATTTTTTGTCCCGGCAGGAATCTTTCCATTGAATGCCGTCCTAAAAGCGCGATTAATTTTGGATCAATAATTTTTATTTGCTCAACCAGCCATGGCCAGCACGCCTCAATTTCTTCCGGCAGAGGATCGCGGTTTCCCGGTGGGCGGCATTTAACTACATTAGCGATGTATACTTTATTTCTTTCCAAGTTTATAGTTTCCAGCATTTCGTCCAGAAATTTTCCGGCCGCGCCCACAAATGGGCGGCCTAGCTCGTCTTCTTTCTGTCCCGGACCTTCGCCTATGAACATAATTTCCGCTTCCGCGCTTCCCTCGCCCGGCACGACTTGGTGACATGTTTCACGGAGAACACACTGGCCGCAGGCCAACATTTTTTTATTAAGTTCGTCCAATTGTTCTTGCTTATTTAAGTTCATGAATTCTTATTAATTCAAATTTATCATTTTCTGTGTTCCAAACTGCGAATGTCGGCGGATAGATTTCTCCCGCCACATTGCCTGGATTTAACATTTTGAATCTGTCTATATTTTTTTCCCATGGCTTATGCGTGTGTCCGTAAAAAACAAAATCGTATTTTCCCGACTGGCACAACTTTTTCGCGGTCTCCGGAAAATGAACAAAGGCAATTTTCCTTCCAGCAATTTCAGTTTCACCATAAGTTTTGTAAAAAATCACTTGTTTTAATGTTTTAATGTTTTCAAGTTCTTTGAGATAATCGTTATCCATATTCCCGAAAGTGTAATGAATCATTCCGGTAAAATTATCGCACAAAAAATCCAAGGTCTCTTTGGACGCCAAATCCCCGCAGCAAATAATTGTCTTGATTTCTTCCCGTGCGCAATAATCTAGAACCTTTTTGAGATTCACTTCATTATTATGCACATCAGATATAATCGCAATTTTTCCGTCAAAGGCGGATCCGCCTATGGCGGATATTTTTCCTTTCATAGATTCTATTTATTATCGCGCAACTTCTTTAAAATTTCAATATCCTTCTCCATTCCAGGCCATTCGGTTTCGCAGAGCATATCAATATTTTTTTCTTTGGCGAAGCGAATAATATTTTTAAAAGTGTCTAACCCGATTTTTCCTTGTCCGATGTGTTCGTGGCGGTCTTTATGAGAACCCATTTCGGTCTGGCTGTCGTTGCAGTGGATTAATTTAATTAGATTCAGCCCGATTTCTTGATCAACTTTTTTTAAGGTCTTTCTAAAATCATTCCAGTCATAACCGGAAGCGAAAGAGTGCTGAGTGTCCAAACATATTCCCGCGATTATTAGGTTGTTAACACCTTTAATAATTCCCGCTATTTCTTTTAAATCATCTCCGATAATTTCTCCCGCGCCGGCGCTGTTTTCAATTAATAATTGCGTGGAGCCAGAATATCCATCCAAAGATTTTGTAAGCATCTCAATAGTTTTTTTAATTCCCTCTTCTTCTCCCAAATCCTTAGTCGATCCTAAATGGGTCATTACATATTTCGCGCCAATTAGATTTCCTCTTTCCAATTCTTCCCTGATAACTTTCACTGATCCGTAGCGGATGCGGTTATTGGCAGAAGCGAAATTTATATAGTAGGGAGTGTGAATATAAGTATTTTGTATCTGGTATTTAGTATTTAGTATTTTGAATTGCTGAATGATTTTTTCCGTAAGTTCCGGGGCGGGACCACCTTGGGGCGGGCGGGTGAAGATTTGCATAACTTCACAACCTAAATCAGACGCGTTCTTAGGTGCGTTTTGAATTCCGCCAGATATGGAAACGTGGCATCCAATAAGCATAAATTATGAATAACGAATTATGAATTACGGATATTTTTATATTAGCAGAGAAAATACGCGAATGTCTATATCCAGTAGCATGATATTGCGATAGATATTATAATAATAAATATGAACCATTCGAATCATTTGGATGGCAATTCGTATCATTCGAGTCGCCTACCCTATAAAAAATCGGACACGATTATAATCAGCGATCTGCATATCGGATCCAGAAGCAGCCAGACGGAAAAACTATCCCAGTTTTTAGACGCGCTTCTGGAAAATCCGCCGCACCGGCTCATAATCAACGGCGACGCTTTTGAGTTTTGGAATATGGATTATAAAATAATGGGGAAATCTGAATATAAATGCATAAGAAAAACGATTGAGCTTTCGGAACTTGGCACTAGGTTGGTCTATATCCCGGGAAACCATGACCGGGCGATAATAGGATTCAGAAAGCTGACACTGGGAAAAATAAAAATACTGAACGAATACATTTTGGAAAGAAACGGAGAAAAATATGTGGTGATGCACGGCGACGAATTTGACGCTTTTGTCAGGAACCACATCATTATAACTTTGCTTATTGACCAATTGTATTACCTTTTGGTTAAGGCCGCCGCTTTTTTTAAAAGATTGATTGGTTATAATGTTTCCATAGCGGATAAAAAAAACTCAAAAAGGTATTTGAAATACGTGGAGAAAATAAAAAGAGCGGCACTGGCCTATGCCCGCTCAAGAAAAGTCGATGGAATAATAATCGGCCACAGCCATTATCCCGAAATTTATAGAAATCCAACAGGAATCATTTACGCGAACTCCGGTGACTGGATAGATAGCTGTTCTTATGTGATTGTTGGAAGTGAAGTTCGGCTGGAATACTTTAAATCATAAAAACATTAAAGCATTAAAACAAAACTTTTTTTAATGTTCTTGTGTTTTAATGTTCCTGCGATTATGCGATTTCCCAGCCAGCTTCCGTTTCAATAATTCTACCTTTAATCTCAAATCCACTGGCCAGTTTATGGCCGCCGCCGCCGAAGCGGCTGGCTATCGCAGAAACATCCGCCCCTTTATATTCCTCGCTGCGCAAACTTCCCTTGATTATCCCTGCTTCCCGTTCAGAAAGGACTAGGGAGAATCTTGTTCCCGGGACCGTGTTGAGAATTGAAGCAACCTGGGCGATATCGTCCGTTGTGGCGTCGCATTCCTTTATGTTTTTTTGGGTAAGAACTGTTATTATCATCGCGTTCTTCGGGACAATTCTTGCTTTTTCAAAAGCCATACCCCAGAGCTTTAAAGTAGAGATTTTTTTATTGGAAAAGACCGCCTTGGTTATTTTAGTCAGCGATGCCCCCTTTTTCAAAAGTTCAGCCGCTATTTCCATAACCCGGGAAGTGGTATTGGCATGCTTAAAAATTCCCGTGTCGCCAATTATTCCGAGCATCAGACAGGTTGCCGTGTTTTTATTGATGTCGGCTTTCACAGAATTTAAAAAGTTATAAATTATCTCGCAAACCGAAGAAAAAGACGGGTCGATTATATTTATGTCTCCCTTCAGGATGATATCAGGATGATGGTCGATAAGGACGGTAATTTGATTATCGGAAATATTTCTTATTATTTTATTAAATCCTCTTTCAACGCTGTCGCAGGCGATTATTGAGTCATAGGAATTTATTTTCAGGTGGTCCGGAAACTCAAAATTTAATTTTACGATTTCCTTGAGATATTCCGGCAGGGGATCATAGCAAGCAATGTCGATTTTTTTTCCGAGACCCGCCAAATAATCGGCCAGCGCGGAAACAGAACCCGCCGTGTCGCCGTCCGGATTGCTGTGGGCGACAAGCAAAATATTGCGGGAATTGTTTATTACGTAATTTAACGTGTTAAATTCAGAAGAAAAGGTTTTCATGCCTAATCATAAAAGCATTAAAACATTAAAGCAATAAAGCAAGTCATGTTTTAATGTTTTTGTGTTTTAATGTTTTAATGAAATGAATTGAGTATTTTTTCAATCTTGTCGGCTTCGATTTCAGTGGCATCAAGTTTAAACTCAATCCGGGGAAGCGGTTTCATGCGAAGTTTTTTATTCAGGATTCCCTGAAGCGAATAAATCTCATTTTGAATGGTTTTTAGGGCGTATTCAGAGTCCTTCTCGGGGAAAACGCTGACAAATATTCTAGTGTAGCGAAAGTCGGCGGCGGTGTCAACTCTTGAAACGGTCAAAAAAACCCCGGGCTTTAGATCAAGTTCCCGGGTAATTATCTCGCTTATTTGACGCTTAATTAATTCATTTATTTTATCGATTCTTTTGAGCATAATAATTTTAAATTCCAAATTTTATATTGTTTTTCTCTTTTCTTCTTTTTTATAAGCAATGATTGTATCGCCTGTATTAATTTTCACATTTCCTTCAAAAGTTATTCCGCATTCATTTCCCTGATTCACTTCTTCGGCATTGACTTTATTCTGCTGAAGATTGGCTATTTTTCCATTTCCGATTATTTCATTGTTTCTTTTTACTTCAATCATAACTCCTTTTTCCATTTTACCCTGGGTTATTCTTCCTCCGACAATCATATTGCCCTTTCCCCTTTTAAATATGGCAAGTACCGTTAGTTTTCCAAGATCAGTCCGGATAATTTCCGGCGGAATGAGATCAGAAAGCAATTTTTTTACATTTTTTACCAAATCGTAAATAACGGTGAATTTTTTTATTTCAACTTCACTGGCTTCAGCCAGCCGTTTCGCGACAGGAGTAATTTCAATATTGAAACCAACAATTATGCCCCTGGAACTGGCTGCCAGTTTTACGTCGGACTCGGTTATGTTTCCCACTCGGGTGTGGATATAATTTATCATCACCTCTTCCGATTTTATAGTTGAGAGAATTTGCTCAATAGCTTCAAGCGATCCCTGCACGTCGGCTTTGATTATTAAATTGAGCTTTTGTATCTCTTCCTCTGGTTCGTATATTTTTTGTTTGCCCGCGACACTTTTTTTATTATTTATTTGCTGCTTGAATTCCGTGGACTTCATCCGCGCGGCTGATTTTCCGCTTACCACCTGGATAATATCATTTGTGTTTGGGGCTGACTCAAGTCCAATTATAGTTATTGGAGCGGAAGGGCCGGCGCTCATCAAATTCTTCCCTGAAAAGTCCTCCATTTTCCTTATTCTTCCAAAAGTTGATCCGGCAACTATATCCTGCCCGACTTTTAAATTTCCTGTTTTAACCAATACGGTTGCTACCGGCCCTTTCTGGGGATCAAGATGGGATTCTAAAACTACCGCCAAACCATCTCGTTTCGAATCGGCTTGGAAGTCCTCAACTTCCGCGACCAGAAGTATGTTATCCAAAAGGCCGTCAATGCCAATATTTTTCTTGGCGCTGATTTCTGAACTTATTATTTTACCTCCCCATTCTTCCATGACTATTCCATTATCCGCTAATTCCTGTTTTACTCTAAGGGAATTAGCTTCAGGTTTATCCACTTTATTTATAGCCACAATAGTCGGGATATTTTTTTCCTTAAGATACGCGATCACTTCTTTTGTCTGCGGGCGTACTCCATCGTCGGCAGCCACCACCAAGACAGCGATATCAGCAATGCCTACGCCTCTTTCGCGCATGGCGGAAAAGGCCTCGTGCCCCGGAGTGTCGACAAAAGTGATTACTTTTCCCCTTTTTTTGACCTGATAGGCGCGGATATGCTGGGTTATCCCTCCCGCTTCGCCAGCCGCCACGCTGGTTTTCCGGATAGCGTCCAAAAGAGTCGTTTTTCCATGATCGACATGTCCCAAAATAGTTACAATCGGCGGACGGGACTGGAGATTTTTTCCCGATTCTTTTTCCCTTTTGCAGATTTCAACAAGCTTTTCCAAAGTCGTTAATCCCTGGGATTCTGCCGCTTCATCCTTCTCCGTTTCAAATCCCAGATCATTGGCGATGATGCTGGCTGTTTCAAAATCAATCTCCTCATTAATAGTAGCCAAAATTTTATTTTTGAGAAGCTCTGTGATAACGCGCGAAACCGGAAGGTTCAAAAATTCACTGAATTTCTTTACGGATATGGATTCAGGAATTTTAACGATTTTTTTGATGGATTTATTTTCAGTCATTAAATTATATTTTACTCATTTTATTCAAAATGGCCATTTGAATCGCTTGCTTTTCTTCCTCGGTGAAAAGGTATTTTGTCGGCTTCCCCTGGACAACGGGTTTCGCGTAGACCCTGGTTCCTTCTTTGGTGTGGAGCGACGAGATTAACAGCCCAGAATTTTTTCCGTCAAGAAGAGCGATAGCGAAACTTTGGTCTCCCCCGATGTCCTTGAAAGGGTTGAATCTTATCAAGCCCGTCTTATGCATTCCCCGGAAGGAAAGCTGGTGAATTTTTCCCGATATGTCAAAAAGATCCTGTATTTCTTTGTCCATAGTCCTTATTTTGTCGTTTTGTTCCATTAGAAATCCTTCGAGGTCTTTTCCGTTTTTTCCCGACAGGAAATTTTTTAATTTTTTGTTAATTTTTCTTAATTTTAAAAAGAAAAAAAAGTTAATAATAAGCAGAAAAAACGCCATTATTGAAGCAGTTAAAGAAATAACTATAATATTGTTTTTAAGCCAAAAAATCATAAAGTTATCCAATTTTAGCTTATTTCAAGGTAGCACTAATTATTTCTTGTGTCCACTTCTAATTACATAATTGGCAAATAAAAAAAACAAACCATATTTTTTTTGGCTTGTTTTTATTCAAAAAACGTCAACAGTTTGACGTTATCCTCGTCGCTTATTTTCCGATTAATAATTATTGACGGCAAGACCCGGAAGGGTATCAAAAGCTTTTTAATATATTTTACGATATTTTCTTTGGCGGAGGCCTCATTATGGTCCTGTTGGGGATGATAGTAATATTTTTCTTCAAAACGAACCAGCTTTTTTGCTATTTCCAAAGAAATTACGGCTATCGGGATTGACACTATTATGTCAACAAAATAATGCTGGGCGAGATAGACGGTTCCGATAGTAGAAAATATCGCCCAAGGGATAAAGATTAGCGATAACCTTTTATTTAGCTTGAATGTCAGATACGCGATAATTATTGACCAAACGACATGCATGCTGGGAATGGTGCTTATCGGCGGACTTCCTTTCTGCTGTTCCTTAATCTTTTGAGTGAAGTCGGAAACCAAACCCGTGAGCTGGTAATTGTAGGGCGGATCCTTAATATTTTCTCGCGAGTATTGAGCGTATGTTTTTTTGACAAAAATGTTATGCGGACTGGTGGAAGGAAGAATGTACCAAAGAGGCAGGGAAATTATCACCGCCAGAGAAATGGAAATAATGTACATAGTTAGAAATTTTCTGTTTTTTGCCAAAAAAAAGATAATGAATGTCATACTCATAAAAACACTTATCAGTCCATAACCATAAAGCAGAAGCCAATCAAATTGCTTAAATAAATTATTCGGAGATTGTAACCAGAGAAAAGGATAATTTCCAAAAATGATGCGATCTAACTCATTTAACTCATTATTAATAAGACGGTCTTTGAAAATCTGCGCCCAGTATCCCAGTATTCCAATCAGGGACCCGAAAAAAAGAGCAATTCCGGCGAAAAGACGGACCAGCGGAAAAAATCCGATAATTTTTTTTCTTAATGAAAAATGTCGCCATTCGTTTGATTTTATTTCCTTGTTTTTTTCGGTTACCTTGACTAATTTATTGGTAACCCAAAAAATTAATCTAAGCAAAATCAAGAAAATGAAGAAATAGAAAGTTACGTTAAAGTAGCTCATTCCCGCTTTCAGATTATGGAATTCCTTCTTGGCCGATTCCAGCCAGGGGGACTGGGAATGGAAAAAAAGAAAATAAACCAAAAACATTAAAAAAGAACCGATATAAAGACAATATTCCTCAATGCGAATTTTAGCGATAATTCTTTTCATTTTTTATTATTAAAAAATTAATTCTTATGGGACTTACGCGTTTGCAGATATCCGATGTCCCTGCCTACCGGCAGGCAGGTTTCAGCTGTTATGGTCGCGAGACACTGGATGTCTAAAGGGCAAATGCGTAAATCCCATCGTTATTATCGGTATTTTATCCATTTTGTTTTTTTTTCATTTTATTGTAAAATAAAAGTATATGGAAAATCCGCCCATCCAATTTATTAATCCTACTGATATTATAAACCAACTTGACATTTCGAGAAACAGCATCATTGCCGATTTTGGATGCGGGTCGGGATATTTTTCTGTTCCCTTGGCTCAACATATTGGTGAGGATGGCAAGGTTTACGCGCTGGATATTCTCACTTCCGCGCTGGAATCGGTCGAAAGCAAGGCAAAACTCAATGGACTTTCAAATATAGTAACAAAAAGAGTCAACCTTGAAAAGGAAGGCGGGTCGAAATTTGATGGCGAAAATGTTGACTGGGTTATCCTAAAAGATATGCTTTTCCAAAATAATAAAAAGGATATAATTTTAAAAGAAGCCCGCAGGATATTGAAAAAGGACGGAAAGATGCTGATCATTGAATGGAATGAAAAAGCCGGCGCTTTTGGTCCGGGAAGCGATCTGAAAATTTCGCGCGAAGAACTGAAAAAATTGATTGCTGGCGGAGGATTCAAAATTGAGAAAGAAATAAGCGCCGGCGACTATCATTATGGTTTTATTGCGGCGAAGAATTAATTATAAATTATTTCCAAGGTTCAACCTTTTCCCGTTCCTCCTCAAGGTTGAACCTTAGATTAACGAATTAACGAGTTAACGGATTAAATTATTAAAATTCTTTTATGGCGAATATTAAAATAAAAATAATTATTGCAGTTCTGGCAACCGCGCCGCTTCTTTTTCTTTCCGGTTGCGGAAAGACAGAAAATACCGCCTATACGGCCAATCTGCTTATCTGGGGTATTTTTGACAGCCAGGACGCTTTCAGTGACATAATCAAGGAATATAAAGATCTAAATCCCCGCGTCAAAAATATCTCCTACCGCAAAATATCCGCCAATCCCGCTGAATATAAAGATGAAATCGTCAAAGCCCTGGCCCGGGGCGATTATCCCGACATTTTTTTGATCGATCACAACTGGATTGATTATTTCAAGCAGAACCAATTCATTGAACCCGCGCCGGCTGGAACTTTGTCAGAACCCGAATTCAGGAATAATTTCGTGGATGCCGTTGCTGATGATTTCATTAATGAGGGAAAAATTTACGCCTTGCCGTTGAGCGTTGATTCAGTAGGCCTTTATTACAATAAGGATATTTTTAATTCCGAAGGGATAGTTTTCCCGCCGACTACCTGGGATGAATTTTCCCAAGCCGCCCAAAAATGCGTGAAAATAGACGAGTTTGGAAACATAACGCAATCCGGGGCCGCCCTTGGCAGACAGGACGAACAAGGAGGAGGAAATATTAACCGGGCGACGGATATTTTAACAATGCTGATGATACAAAAAGGCGCTGAAATGGCGAGGGGAAATTCCGTTACTTTTGACAGGTTCGTGGAAATAAACGGAGTGAAAAAGGCGGCGGGAGTGGAGGCGTTTGATTATTACATGAGTTTTTCCCAGTCAAATTCCAATAATTATTCATGGAACTCCAAAATGCATAATTCAAAAGACGCTTTCGCGGAAGGAAATCTGGCGATGATGCTCAATTATTCCTGGGCGTACGATGAGGTTAAAAACAAGAACGCGAAACTGAATTTTGCCGTCGCGCCTGTTCCCCAGTTTTCCGGCGGCAAAACGGCAAATTACGCCAACTACTGGGGATTCGCGGTAGCCAGGAAAAAGAACGCGGCCGATAAAACACAAATTCCCGAGGTCTGGCAGTTTCTGAAATTCCTGACCATAAAAAATAATGGCAAGTTCTCTTTCACAAACTTTCTTTCAAATGTTAAAGAAGAAAAAAGCGTCAAAATTGATCCGGCGAAAAATTATCTGGAAAAAACTGGAAAACCGGCGGCCAGGCGTGATATAATAGAAGAGCAGAAAAACGACACTTATCTCGGGCCTTTCGCTTCCGGAAATATTATCGCGAAGACATGGCGTCAGGCGGAGCCGGAGGAGAACGAGAAAATTTTGTCCGAGGCGATAAAATCGGTAGTTACCGGAGACGCCACCACTGCTTCCGCTTTGTCCACGGCCAGCGCGAAAATATCCGCGTCGCAGGCCAAATGATTATTGGACTTACGCGTTTGCCTTTTCAGACATCCGATGTCTCGCGACCATAACAGCCGAAAGACATCGGATGTCCGCAAACGCGTAAGTCAAAAATTATGAAAAAACATAAAAATAAAATTATTCCGTTTTTATTGCTACTCATTATTTTTTCCTTTGTTTTCCCGTTAGTGGCGGACGCGGTCGGGATTGTGCCGTGCGGGAGGAAAGTAGATGACCCAACGACTGCTGGTATTAATGAAACCGATAGATGCACCCTTTGCCATCTTATCATCGGTATTCAGCGAATTATTACCTACGGCCGGAATATTGTGGCATTCGTAACGCTGGTAATGATTGTCATCGGGGGAATATGGTATATTTTTTCCACAGGCAACGAGCAGAGGATGGGAACAGCCAAAAACATCCTTAAGACGGCGTTAACCGGATTTGCGATTGTATTTTTGGTCTGGATAACAGTTAATTATACTCTCTATTTGTTGAGCACCAAAGCCGATTTAGGCATCGGAGCCACGAGCTGGGATCAATTCAAATGTGATATAGCACCCTAGATTTTTTAATAAATAATTAAAACAAACAAATGAAAATAATACAACAAACATCAATTGTTACTTTTTTAACCATCTTCCTTTTGCTGCCGCTGGGCGTTTCTGCCGCCACGTTAGTGGTAAGCGTACCATTTACCAATCCTATTGGTTTCACTTCAGTTGACAATCTTCTCACTAGCTTGCTTAACAGTTTACAGGGGATAATAGTGGTGATTTCCATTATTTTTATCGTCATCGGAGCGATACTTTACATTACTTCCGCCGGAGATGAAAAGCGAATGACCACCGCCAAGGCGGCTATCACCGCTTCAATGATTGGGCTGGCGATAGGCGTCGCGGCGCCGTCGTTTTTGAAAGAGATCTATATTATTCTCAAACCAACCGGCTCTCTCCCCACCGCTGTCGTTGCCGCTCCTTCCATTGCTACGATTGCCCTAAATACCCTCAATTTCCTTCTTGGAGTCGTTGGAGTGATAACCATAATTATGCTAGTTGTGGGGGGGATAATGTATCTAACCTCGGCCGGAAACGAAAATAAAATAGATACGGCGAAAAAGATAGTAAAATGGTCAATAGTCGGCATTGCTATCACGCTGGCCGCGCTGGTAATCGTAAAGCAAATCGCCAGCTTTTTCTGACCCTAACAAGTTAATCCGCCAGCCCGCTTTGCCCGTCTAGACTTGGCGAAGCTGGCCGAATCGAGGTGAGCTGGCAGGACAAAGACAATGAAGATAATCAATATCGCCGAAGCCGGCGTAATAACGGCCGCCCCCCGTTTTTCAGAGATCGGGCTCAAAGCGCTGAACTTTCTCTTGTCAGTTTTCGGGGTTGTTGCTATAATAGGGATAGCGATCTCGGGAGTTATGTATCTCACTTCCAGCGGAGATGAGAAAAAAATAGAAAAAGCAAAAAAAGCGTTCGTTTATTCGGTCTACGGAATAGCTGTTGCTTTGGGCGCTATGATCATAATAAATCAGGTCGCGAAATTTTTTTAATAGTTTTAGAACTTACGCGTTTAAAGACATCCGATGTCTTTCGGCCGCTATAGTCGTTAGACATCGGATGTCTAAAAAAACCAAATGCGTGAGGCATAAGTTTTTAAAAAAAGAGTATTTAAAATAAAAAATAAAAAAATAGAAGAAGAAGCTTATTGTATTAAGATAAGTTAACGCTTAATTCCTAATACTTTCTTCTTACTTCTTTATCTGGAAGGAGGTGGAATTATGAAAAACAAAATTTTACTGAATGCGAAAAGAGCGGTCGTGGTGGCTGTGACTGCGGCGTCGCTTTTGGCTCCCGCCGTAGCGTTGGGACAGTGGACCACGGCATTACCAGCGACATCTAATCTGGCAACTACTTCCGTAGCTGTTATCATATCAACTGTGATGCAATGGCTGTTATACATCATCGGCACTATAGCTGTAATTACCTTTATTATAGCCGGCATAATGTATCTGACGGCGGCCGGAGACGAAGATCAGATCGGCAAGGCGAAGAAAGCCATGGTGTATGGGATCGTTGGTATTGCGGTTGCTTTGATCGGCTTAATCATCGTTAACGTTGTTGACACTATGCTAAGGGGCACTGTTCAGAAATAAATCAAGAGGCATTTGTCATTTAAGACAGCGCCGCTTTTCGCGGCGTTGTTTTATTTTTGTTTTAGTGTTAAAATAAAGCCAGTAAACAAAAAAATGAAAAATACCAAAAAAACAATTTTACCGGTTTTTCTCCTCCTTTTTTTAGTAACTTTGTTTCTTCTGTCGGGGGAAACAATGGCGCTTACGAGTTGTATCGCCAATTTCACGGTTGTCGGAGGCGTATGCGTTCCGCTTAGCACCTATGTCGGTCTTTCCGATAAAAGCGTTGGGGACATTCTTACTGCTGTCATGCAATGGCTGCTGTATATCGTCGGCACTATCGCGGTAATCGCTTTTGTCATTTCCGGAATCCAGTATCTGACAGCGGCTGGAAGCGAAGATCAGATTGAAATCGCCAAACGGAATATGAAATGGTCGGTTGTGGGAATTACGGTGGTTCTTTCGGGACTGATAATAATTAACTTTGTTGATGCGATATTTAGAGGAGTGGTGCAAAAATAACTAAAGTGAAAAATTTTCAATTTTAAAGCGCAATCATGATAGATTGCGCTTTTTTGCTGCTAAAATTTGATATCGCCTCTTTGCATTGCCATTATCATTACTACTCCGGCAACAGCAATTGAGGACATCAGATAGACAAATATCATCCATATAATCGTCTTCGCCCAGTTGACTGATTTTTTTTCTGCCGGTTTATTGCCAGATACTCGCCTGAATAATTTTGTAATAATAATAATCAACGCGATGACTGCCAATACTCCGATAAAATAAGGAACATATGGAGTAATTTCCGGCGGAAGCTGGGATGAAACGGCAACTGTAGCGCCAGAAATTTTTTTGATAGGCGAACGGCTGTCCCGTTCCTCTTTCATTAATTCCAGGAACTTCAGGTCTTCCGTTGTTGCTTTTTTATCATGAATTCTTTCCTTTATTTTTTCCAGCGCCTCCACATCTCTGTCGTCCACTATACTCTTTTGGAGGGTTTCAATTTCCCCGATTACTGTGTCGGATTTGGTATGGAAAAAATAATTCCAACCTGAAGTCGTGATTCCCCAGATAATAACCAGGAAAATATACGTGAAGGCGAAATTGCGAAACAATACTCCCACTATATTCCAGGAAAAAACTCCTACCGCAATAATCAAGCCGCCTGCGAGAATGACGCAGAACCACGGAAACGTAATCGGAACTGGGAAAGTTCCGATGAGGAAGAATACGAATGACAGGTAGAATAACACCTTACCTGCCAGCGCGTAAACAAATTTGAAGGACTTTTTTGTTTCTTCCCCGATCGTTTCCGGAGTTTTCAAGGTTCCGGAAGCAATTCCCCATAAGGTAGTAGCTCCGATCGGTTCCGGGCGGAATACAATAATGAGTCCCACTACCAATAGAGCGAGCGAAATAATCACATCGATTATTCCCATATGCCATCTATGTAACCAATAAGCGCCAAAGACCGCGAGAACCGTGAGTATAAGCGTCCGTGCCACTACTCGCGCGTGAAAATCTCTTATACGATTGAGAGTGTCGTTTCCTAATCCTAAAATTTCAAGAATAATTTCAATCATTTCTACCTCCCTGTAAGAATTGTTTTATTTTTGTCTTAATCTTAGGTTTCTTTCTAAATCCAATCAGTGCCCAAAAGAAACCGGGATATCTTTCTCCTTTGACCTTAGTTCTGGCTTTCTTGATTTCTGCCAGGATTTCCTTCTTACTTTCTTCACCTGATTCTTCGAATTTTTTTAGCGCTGATTTTAATGTCGGGCTTAGATTATCGAGCATAGATTTTTTTGGTGGCGGAATCAGGGAAAAAACATTTTTCCCCTGCAGATAAGTAACGCGTTCAATGAAGGTCTGTTTAATAAGGAGTGCGGCGAGAAATTTCCTGGCTTCCCGCAAACCTTTTTCGAAATCCTTATAATCCTGTTCAATTTTAGGTCCAGATTGTCCTTTGCCCGGCTGAAGAATTTCTTTGATGTCCCGCTCAAACATTTTAACTATTTTTGCGACATAAAGGACGAAAGCCTCAGCCTGGTCTTTATTTGATTTGCGGAGCTCATCTTCAAATTTGTCAGCTGCATCCGGCAAGTTATCAGTGAGACCATAAACGGCCACTCCATAAATTATTTCATCAGAAATATCCTTTTTTGCCCCCTCTGTATCTACACTAATAATTTTTTCAACTTTCTCGCTAAGTTTTTCCGCACCTTTTTCGCTAAGTTTGTCGAAGGCCTTTTTAATCATCCATCCCAATACTGGTATAGCGGTTATGGTTGTCAAAAAACGGTCAATTTTTTCAATCTTCCCTGTTGTACTCATTTTTTCCTCCTGTTTTTAATATATTTATGAAATTTTCAAAGGACCGAAGGCCCTTAAATTACGTTGTTACATTGCTAAATTGTTATATTGTTTTTCGGCATTGTCATCACTTTGATAACATCCTATTTTATCATACATTCGGAATAAAGTCAACAGCAAAAAATGGCTTAAATAAAAGATAATTGTTAAATGGTTATATTGTTAAATTGTTATTCTTCTTTTAAATAATGCGTCATTTGACACAATTTTATTAATCTGCTAATATGAAAATGTTTGATGAGGTTCGCGGAAAGCGAATCTTTTTCATTAAATGGCTAAATTATTCAATTGCTCAATGGCTAAAAACTATTTAACCCTGAATGAGATAAATGCGTATAAAGCTTCTTTTAATTTGTCGAATTATGTTTGGAATATTATTGATGGTTGGGATAAATTTTCAAAATTTACCGTCGGAAATCAATTTGTAAGAGCGATTGATTTAATTCCGGCTAATATTTTGGAGGGATTCGGAAGGTACGGCAAGAAAGACAAAATATCATTTTACAGGATAGCCAGAGCTTCGACGTATGAGTCATTGGATTGGCTTGAAAAATCCAAGAACAGAAAACCAATAAACAAAAAAGAATATGATTATATTTTTAAAATACTAAAAGATTTACCAAGGGAAATAAATTCACTGATAAAATACACAAATAACCATTTAACAATAAAAATTTATGGCGAAACAAAAAAATAAGAAGAAAACCGAGGAAAGTTCCTCAATAAGGCCAAACGAGTTCGTGAGCGCTATCCAGCAGATCGCCGAGGAAAAAGGGATTTCAGACGGCAAGGTCATTGAGACCATTGAGGCGTCTTTAGCCGCGGCTTACAAGAAGGACTATGGAAAAAAAGGACAAAACATCCGTTCGGAATTCAACCGGAAAGACGGAACTGCCAAGTTTTTTCTAGTGAAGGAAGTTGTTGATGAAACGACAAGGGAGTTTGTTGATAAGGAAGAAAGTATTAAGAATCAAGAAGAAAGCAAGAAGGCGGAGGGAAAAAAAGAGGAAAAAAAGAAAAAAGAAATTAAAGTTACGGAAGTTTCTGAAAGCGAAGTTGAGAAGCTATCACGGTTTAATCCTGAACGGGATATCATGCTGAACGAAGCGAAAAAAATAAAAAAAGGCGCGAAAGTCGGAAACATAATTGAAACGGAACTGGAACCGAAGATGAATTTCGGACGCGTCGCGGCGCAGACCGCGAAGCAAGTGATAATCCAGCGAATCAGGGAAGCAGAAAGGGACTCCATGTTTAAAGAATACAAGGAGAAAGAAGGGCAAGTTATTGGAGGGTCGGTGCAAAGGATTGAGGGACGGACGGTTTTTATTGATTTGGGAAAGTCCATCGGTGTCCTGTTTCCTTCGGAACAAATCAGGGGGGAAAATTACCGCATTGGACAAAGGTTTAAGGTATATGTTATGAAAGTGGAATCCGATCCCAAAGGGCCGGGAATAACATTGAGCCGGACGCACCCGGAAATGGTAAAAAAATTATTTGAACTGGAAGTTCCGGAAATTTTTTCCGGAACTGTTGAAGTTAAATCAATCGCCAGAGAAGCGGGCTTCCGCACTAAAATAGCGGTTACTTCAAAAGAAAAAGGAGTTGATCCCATCGGTTCATGTGTCGGACAAAAAGGCACAAGAGTCCAGGCAGTGATTGACGAGCTGGGCGGAGAAAAGATCGACATTATTGAATGGAACGAATATCCGGGAAAATTCATAGCCGCATCCTTGAGCCCGGCCAAGGTCCTTTCGGCGGAAGTCAATGAGGAAACCAGGGAAGCCGAAGTCATTGTTCCGGATGAGCAGCTCTCACTGGCTATCGGAAAACAGGGACAAAATGTGCGCCTGGCGGCCAAACTCACCGGATGGAAAATAAATGTTTCCGGTTTACCCCGTGAAATTTCTGTGGAAGCGGAGAATAGCGAAGGCGCTATTTCACCGGGTGAGGAAAATAAAGAAGAGAAAAAAGAAAATAAATCCAAAGAGAAATCGGAAGATGCTAAAAAAGACAAAAAAGAAAAGGAGGAAAAAGAGCCCGTCGACGCTAAAGCGATGGCGGGTGAAGAAGAAAAGAAGGAGGAAAATAAAACTGAAGCAATTGAATAATTTTAAATTCTAAATTTTAAATTTCAAATCAATTTTAAATTACTAAATGTTTAATTTTTTAAAAATTTATTCATTTAGATTTCATTTAAAATTGAAAATTGAGAATTAAAATATGTCCGCAGAATCCTATGCCATTATTACGTCGCTTGTAGCAATCGCATTCGCGCTGTATCTTAGCCGGAAAATAAAAAATTTTCCGGAAGGCGAAGGGAAAATGGTTGAAATCGCCAGCGCTATCCGGGAGGGAGCTAAGGCCTATCTCAACCGCCAGTACAAGGCCGTCGCCTATGTCGCTTTTTTCACGGCGGCCATAATTTATTTCACGCTCGGGCTGACCACCGCTATCGGTTTTTTAATCGGCGCGGCGGCTTCGGCGCTGGCCGGATATATCGGGATGAATGTCGCGGTGAGAGCCAATGTCAGAACGGCTGAAGCGGCAAAATCCGGACTGGAAAAAGCCATGGAAGTCGCTTTCAGGGGCGGGGCAGTCACTGGACTTTTGGTGGTAGGTCTTGGCCTTTTAGTGGTTGCGGGATTTTTCGCGCTTACCGGAGACATTAAAGCGCTGATCGGAGTGGGTTTTGGCGGATCGCTGATTTCAATTTTCGCGCGGCTTGGCGGAGGAATCTTCACTAAAGCGGCGGATGTCGGAGCGGACCTGGTTGGTAAAGTGGAAGCGGGAATTCCCGAAGACGACCCGAGAAATCCGGCGGTGATCGCCGATAATGTCGGAGACAACGTCGGGGACTGCGCCGGGATGGCAGCCGATCTTTTTGAGACCTACGCGGTGACGGCCATCGCGGCGATGATTCTGGGATCGTTCACTTTTGTTTCTTTCGGAAACGCGGTTCTCTACCCATTGGCGCTCGGAGCGGCTTCAATAGTCGCTTCAATTTTAGGAATATATTTTGTGCGGCTGGGCTCTTCCAGAAATATAATGGGAGCTTTGTATAAAGGCCTTATCGCTTCTTCAATTATCGCGCTTCTTTTATTTTATCCTATTACCAAGTCAATGATGGCAGACAATGGTAATTACGATTTTCTTAATATTTATTACTCCGCCGTGGTGGGAATTATCATTACGGCTCTGATGGTGATAATCACCGAATATTACACTTCAAAAAAATTCCGGCCGGTCAAAGCCATTGCCAAGGCGTCGGAAACCGGGCACGGAACCAATATCATAATGGGACTGGCGATGAGCATGGAAGCGACCGCCCTTCCGGTAATCGTGATTGTGGCCGGAATCCTGGCATCCTACGGATTTGCCGGACTTTATGGAGTGGCCGTCGCGGTGATGAGCATGCTTTCAATGGCGGGAATAATCGTGGCCATTGACTCGTTCGGACCGATTACGGACAACGCCGGCGGAATCGCGGAAATGGCAAAAATGGATTCATCCGTTCGCGAAGTGACGGACGCGCTGGACGCGGTGGGAAATACCACCAAAGCGGTAACTAAGGGATACGCTATCGCTTCGGCGGGACTGGCGGCGATAGTGCTTTTCTCCGCGTATTTTCAGGAGCTGGTTGAGCGGGGAAAAGAAATCGCGGGCTTTAAATTGGATTTTGAACTTAATAATGTTAATGTGCTTATCGGTTTGTTTATCGGCGGGATGATTCCTTATCTTTTCAGTTCCATAAGCATGCGGGCGGTTTCCAAGGCGGCTGGTTCGGTCGTGGAAGAAGTGCGGAGGCAATTTCGGGAAATCAAAGGTATAATGGAAGGAACGGCCAAGCCCGATTACGCTCGATGCGTTGATATCGTGACGAAATCCGCCATAAAAGAGATGGTTATCCCGGCGCTTATTCCGGTTCTTGTTCCGGTAATTGTCGGGAAATTTCTCGGGCCGGAAGCATTGGGCGGGCTTTTGGTCGGCGCCATTATTACCGGCCTTTTTGTGGCCATTTCAATGACTTCGGGCGGAGGCGCCTGGGATAACGCGAAAAAATATATCGAAGAGGGAAACTTCGGAGGAAAAGGATCTTTTGCCCATAAGGCGGCGGTGACCGGCGATACGGTCGGCGACCCGTACAAAGACACGGCCGGTCCGGCCATTAACCCAATGATTAAGATAATTAATATCGTCGCGCTTCTTATCGCAGGATTGATAATTTAACTTTACGAATTACTAATCTTTTACGAATATACTAATGCCCGACATAGTTTTAAGAGTGAAAAAAAACTGTAATATAAATTCGTATATTCGTAAAAGATTAGTAATTAGTAAAATAAATGATTATTGACATTAAAAAACTTCAACATTCGGAAATTGAAATAAAATTTTCCATTCCCTGGGACGAGTGGAAAATTTTTTTGGACGAGGCCGCGGCGAGCTTTTCCAAAGAACTGAAAATAAAGGGATTCCGCCCTGGAAAAGCTCCGCGGGATATGGTTGAACAGCGAGTCGGGAAAAAGGCACTTCTCGATTCAGCCGCGGAAAAAGCCGTCAGGAAAAAATATGCCGATTTTTTGAAAAATGAAAAAATAAGCGCGCTGGGATCACCGCGGGCGGAAATTCTGAAACTGGCGGAGGGCAATAACTTGGAATTTAAAATCACAACGGCCGTAATGCCGGAAATTGAAATAGAATCGTGGGAAAAAGAAATAAAGAAACTCAACGTTGATTTCAAAAAAAAGGAAGTAAAAATAGCGGAAGACGAAGTAGAAAAAGAAATCGGGAAAATCGCGGAAAGCCGGGCGAAACTTATTACGGTCAGTCGCGAAGCGAAAAAAGGCGACGCGGTTTTTCTTGATTTTAAGGCCTTGCAAGGCGGGGTTCCGATCGAAAACGGTTCTGGAAAAAATCATCCACTGATTTTGGGGAGCGGTGTTTTTATTCCCGGCTTTGAAGAAAATATCATCGGCCTGAAGGAAAAAGAAGAAAAGAACTTTGAACTGGATTTCCCCGGAAATTATCACGAAAAAAATTTAGCCGGAAAAAAGGCCGCCTTTAACGTTAAAATAAATCTGGTGCAAGAACGGCAAATTCCCCCAATTAACGACGAATTCGCGAAATCACTCGGAGATTTTGAGAACTTAGAAAAATTAAGGGCAAGCGTCAGGGAAGGAATAAAAGAAGAAAAAACAAATGAGAGAAAAGAAAAAAGGAGAAGTGATATTATAGGGAAAATTATTGAAAAATCCAAAGCGGACTTGCCTGAGATTCTAGTTTCTTCCGAAATATTGAAAATGGCGGAGGAGTTAGAAATGCAAATAGAAAAAACCGGAATGAAATTAGATGATTATCTTAATAAAATTAAAAAGAAAAAGGAAGATCTGGAAAAAGAATGGCAGCCCGAGGCGGTTCGAAGGGTAAAGGCGGCTTTTATTCTGGAAAAACTGGCCAAGGAAAATAATATTGAAGTTCCCAACAAGGAAATCGAGAAAGAAATGAACGAAGTAATCCAGCGCTACAAGAAAATAAAAGACGCCGAGAAGAATATTGATTTGGGAAGGTTGTATAATTATGTGAGAGGAGTATTATTGAATGAGAAAGTTTTTGAGTATTTGGAGAGATTATAATCTTTACTAATTACGAATTTAGTACGAATATACTAATAACCAGGAAATAAAACTTTATTTAGAGAAAATTTTCACAACACAAATTCGTATATTAGTAAGAGATTAGTAATTAGTAAAGGTTACAATTAGTAAAAAAAATTATGAAAAACCAATATTTAATCCCCACCGTCATTGAAAAAACCAACTACGGCGAGCGGGCCTATGACATTTATTCGCGGCTTCTCAAAGACCGGATAATTTTTATCGGCGGACCGATTGAAGATATGATGGCCAATTCGGTCATTGCCCAGCTTCTTTTTTTGGAGTCGCAAAATTCCAAGGAAGACATTAAGATCTATATCAATTCCCCAGGCGGAGTGGTGACTTCGGCTTTGGCCATCTATGACACGATGCAGTATGTGAAGCCCGATGTCCAGACGATTTGCGTGGGTTTGGCCGCTTCCGGCGCGGCACTGCTTCTGGCAGCCGGAAAAAAAGGGAAAAGAATGATTCTTCCCAACGGGGAAGTGCTGATCCATCAGGTAATGGGCGGCGCGCAAGGGCAAGCCACTGACGTGGATATTCACGCCAGGCATATTCTTTTGGTAAAAGAGCGCCTCAATAAAATACTTTCCCAGCATACCGGAAAGCCGATGGATAAAGTGGAGCACGACACCGAGCGCGACTACTTTATGAGCGCGGAAGAAGCCAAGGACTACGGAATTGTGGATAAAATTATTAAGTAACTTAAGATTCTTAAGAATCTTAAGTTACTTAAGAAGTGGCAGCAAGCTTTCCCCATTCATTTCCGGGGGTTTTTTTATTTTCAGAATATCCAGAATCGTCGGCGCGACGTCGGAAAGCAGGCCGCTCACCTGGCTTTCTTCCCTTATTATTTCTTCCGTCGGTCTTTCCCGGCCGTTATCAGGAGTCACGAACCAAAGCGGAACAGGATTTTTTGAATGTTCCGTATCTTTCTCGCCGCTGTATTTATTAATTATCTCTTCGATGTTTCCGTGGTCGGCGGTAATCAAAGCGCATCCTCCCGCGTTCAAAATTTCCGGCACTAAAATTGACAAGCTTTTATCAATCGATTCGGCCGCGGCAATGCAGGCCTTTTCATTGCCAGTGTGGCCGACAATATCCGCGTTAGCGTAATTAATCAGAATAAAATCGTATTTGCCTGATTTTATCGCCTCTATTGATTTTTCGGTTACTTTATAAGCGCTCATTTCCGGGGATTCGTCGAATTTTGACACGGAAGGAGACGGAATTAAAACTCTTTCCTCTCCCAGCCATGGATCCTCCTTTCCGCCGTTGAAAAAATATGTCACATGGGCGTATTTTTCAGTCTCGGCGACACGGAATTGTTTTAAATTATTCTTGCTTAATATTTCTCCCAAGCCGTTTGCTATTTTGGTTGGCGGAAAAGCGGCGGCCACTGGGAGATCTTTTTCATATTCCGTCATTGTGACAAAATTAAGGTCTAGCATTTTCGGCCGCCTGAATTTTTCAAAACCGGGAAGGATGAATGCTTTAGTAAGCTCTCTTGAACGGTCTTCCCGGAAATTAAAGAATATCACCGAGTCCTTATCTTTAATCAGTCCTAAGGTGCGGCCATTTTCAACGACAACCGCCGGCTCGATATATTCATCCGTAGTTTCCTTGGCATACGAGTCCTGGAGATATTTAACCGGGTCGCTTATTATTTCACCTTTTCCTTCAGCCAGCAGCCGATATGCCTTTTCAACCCTATCCCAATTATTATTCCTGTCCATAGCCCAATATCTTCCGCAAACCGAAGCTATTTTTCCAATCCCGTAATTTTTCAGCTTCTCCCCGAGGTCTCTTATGACTTTTGTTCCGGCCGTAGGGGAAGAATCTCTTCCATCCGTAAAAACATGGACAAAAACATTTTCTATCTTATGGTTCTTTGCCATTTCCAAAAGAGCGTAAAGATGAAGGGTATATGAATGAACCGTGCCGTCGCCCAAAAGGCCCAAAAAATGAAGAGAACTCTTATTTTTTTTCGCGCTGTTCATCGCTGAAAGCAAAGAGCCGTTCTTAAAAAAAGATCTGTCTTGGATGGCCAGCGTGATTCGGGGCAAGCTCTGATAAATTATTCTTCCCGCCCCCATGGTCATATGGCCCACTTCGCTGTTTCCAGATTCTCCCCATGGTATTCCGACGGAGATTCCCGATGCCTGGATGGCCGTCAACGGATAAAATTTGTTTAATTTATCAATCGCAGGCAAGTTTGCTTTTTTCAGAACGTTTCCCTGGAGGCTGTCGCTTAGTCCCCAGCCGTCCAAAATGACAAGAGTTATTGGTTTGTATTTTTTTTCCTCCATGATGACCATTTTATCATTAATCCGCTTCTTTTGACAAAAATTTTTTTCTGGTATATTATTTTAATCGGATTAATCAGATTAATAATTGTTGTAAAACTTTCATTTGGTAGCTTGATTCCCCACTCCGCTTCAACCTTAAGGGCAGGGGCGAGAGTTGGAAAAAATACGGTTAAAACATAATAAATAACCTCAAAATTCATCAATGTTTCCGGGGTTTGAAAAAATTATGGCCTATCAACTGAATAGTTCAAAAATATATGGAAGTAAGTTTAACTTATCTGGCTTTTTTGTTTTTATCCTTGGCGGCTGGTTCCCTTCTTGGCTACTTTGCCAGGCAAACAATCGCTAAAAAGCAACTCGGCACGGCGGAAGGGAAAATTGCCAAAATGATGGAGGAGGCCGAAAAAAAATCTGAAGAGACAAAATTAGAAGCGGAGAAAAAAGCGGTGGCTATAATAGAAGAAGCCAGAACTAAAGAAAAAGAGAGGGAAAATCAGCTGATTCGCATGGAAGAGCGTTTGGAAAAAAGAGAGGAGATGCTTGACAAACGGCTGAATGATCTGGAGAGAGGAAGAAAAATTCTGGAACAGAAAGCGGAAGAAATAAGAAATATCCGCAAAGAAGCGGAAGAAACGAGAAAAAAGGAATTAAACCGGCTGGAAAAAATCGCCGGACTTTCAAAGGACCAAGCAAAGAAAATACTCCTTCAGCTTACCGAGGAGGAAAACAGGGAAATTATCGCTCAAAGAATCGCAAAACTGGAAAAGGAAGGCAAAGAGGAGCTGGAAAAAAGATCACTGGATTTAATGACTCAGGTCATCCAGAAATACGCGGGGTCGCACGCCAGCGAAGTCACTACCTCCACCATTTCCATTCCTTCGGATGAAGTGAAAGGAAGAATAATCGGGCGGGAAGGGCGAAATATTAAAACACTGGAGAAACTGACCGGAGTGGAAATAATAGTTGACGATACTCCGGAAGCGGTGGTTATTTCCGGATTTGATCCGGTACGCCGCGAAATTGCCAAAATTTCATTGGAAAAATTGATAAGCGACGGAAGAATACATCCGGGAAGAATAGAGGAAGCGGTTGAATTCGCCAAAAAGGAAATTGAAAATAAAATAAAGGAAGCCGGCGAGGCGGCGACTTATGATGTGGGGATAGTGGGCCTTGACCCCAAATTAATTTATATACTGGGGCGTTTAAGATACCGGACAAGCTACGGGCAGAATGTGCTCCTCCATTCTTTGGAAGTAGCTCACCTGGCGGGGGCGCTAGCCGCGGAACTGGGAGCTGACGTAAACGTGGCGAAGAAAGCGGGACTCCTGCATGATATCGGAAAAGCAGTCGATCACGAGATTCAGGGAAGCCATGTTGAAATCGGAGTCAGAATTCTGGATAAATTCGGAATAGCGAAAGAGGTGATAGACGCTATCAAACCGCATCACGAAGAATATCCTTTTGAATCAAAAGAATCGTTTCTTGTCGCCGCGGCTGACGCGATTTCTGCCAGCCGGCCGGGAGCCAGAAAAGACACTCTGGAAAATTATCTCAAACGGCTGGAAGAGCTTGAAGCGGCAGCGAACTCATTTCCCGAGGTGGAAAAATCATATGCCATTCAAGCAGGAAGGGAAATCAGGGTATTCGTGAAGCCCGAAAAAATTGATGATTTAGGAGCGCTGAAGCTCGCCCGCCAGATTGCCGACAAAATTGAACAAGAACTGAAATATCCGGGAGAGATTAAGGTTAATGTTTTAAGGGAAGTAAGGGCAGTGGAATTCGCGAGATAACCTTTACGAATTACTAATCAAATACTAATATACTAATGATACTAAATTGGCTATTATTGAATATATTGCCATAAATATTAGTATATTCGTATCCAATTCGTAATTAGTAAACATTTTCTAGAGAGGCAGGTGTATTATGGCAAATATTAATAAAGATTCATTAGTGGATTACATCGCGACAAAATTGGAACTTTCCAAGAAGGACGTGGAAAGTGTCATTGATAATCTTGCGGAAAAAATCACGGAAGAAATCAGAGGCGGGAATAAAGTGACAATTACCGGCTTTGGAACTTTCCGGGTTTCCAAGAGAGCGGCGCGCGCAGGCATCAATCCCCAGACAAAAGAAAGGATTCAAATCCCGGCGATGAACGTTCCCAAATTCACTGCCGGAAAAACGCTTAAAGAAGCGGTTAAATAAAATTATTTTAAACCTTCAAAATATATAAACAGAATCCCCTTTTTTGAAACGCGGGGATTTTGTTGTTTTTAGAACTTTTAAAAAATTGACCAGTGAAAAATTTAAAGTTATGATTTTAAGTAGCAATAAACAGGGCATAGTGCAGTGACTAGCACGAGTGGTTCTTGCCCCGCATTAAAATTTACGGAGTGTCGTATACCGGTAGTACGCATGCTTTGGGAGCATGTTGACTGGGTTCGATTCCCAGCACTCCGACCAATCTAAACTTTTTTCAAAATCAGAAGCGTTTTGTTGCTCGCTCGCCCCGCTTTCGCTCGGACTGCCCTTTTTTTCGGCGGAATTGGAGGCCGTATTTCGCAAAGCGAAATGCGCCGCCAAAAGAGATGTTGCCCTTGCCCCACCCTTCCCGTGCGCGGGCAACGACATGGAACTCCCTTTATTTTTGTTGATTGATTTTAATTTATTTGGTATCATTATATTGAAAGGATAACATAACACTTTAATACTATCAAATTAGTGATAATATGGCAACAGAAATAAACATAGGCGAGAATATAAAGAAGTACCGAAATAAACTAGGATTATCCCA
>Ga0209542_10002459_pt1 | contig 41374 bp, 48 predicted proteins | sample RifCSPhighO2_01_FD_184028 | JGI IMG/M metagenome (GOLD analysis project Ga0209542, IMG submission 184028) | Soil microbial communities from Rifle, Colorado - Rifle CSP2_plank highO2_0.1 (SPAdes) (version 2) | ecosystem: Environmental > Terrestrial > Deep subsurface > Rock core/Sediment ... | reverse complement strand
TTAATGGCAGAAAGTTAGAAATAGTTTATGAAGATGGAAAATGCAATGGGAAAGATGCAGTTGCCGCAATGCAAAAATTAGTTGATTTAGATAAAGTAGAAGTCGTTTTAAATGCTCTAGTTAAGCAGGAAATTTGCGGAAAAAAAAAAAAAAGAGATGGTTGGAAGTATTATTTAAATATAAAGAGAATTGATAAAATAAGGGAAATAATAAAGGAAAAAGGAGATAGATCGATAATTCCAATTTTATTAATGTTATAAAAGAGGCAATATGGAAATTTTAGACAGATCCTCATTAAAAGGAAGATTATTCATATTAGTTGTTATAATAATTTTGCTGCTTATAGCTGGCTCTTTTGTTTATCATTTTGTTGAGGGATGGAGTTATGTAGATTCATTCTATTTTTCATCTATCTCACTTGCGACAAGAGGCTATGGAGAGCTTCATCCGACTAAAACCATAACCAAATTGTTTACTGTATTCTATCTTTTTTTAGGAGTTGCCTTTATTTTATATACCTTATCCAGCTTCATTGGATACTTTCTGCAGTATCATCAGCCTAAGATACAGAAAAGGATGGATAAGCTCTTCAATTCCATAAAGCCAAAAAAAGAAGAAAAGTGGATAACAATTAAGCCTCCAAAAAGCCTATAATCTCTATAAAAACAGACATTTATAATAAATAATGATTTATTAGCTATTGGAAATTCTTTTTTTCTTTTTCTTTTTCCGAATGATTTTTAAAATGATTCATATTCCCTATAACAAGAGGTGTTCGTACCTCAGAAGCGAATTCTGAGAAATGAGAAAATGAAAGAAGAGATTACAGAACAAAAACTAGGAGCAGTATTGTGGGATATAGTAGAATCATTTAAACCGAATGATGAGGACTGCCCATATTCATTTTTAGATATTACTAAGAATCTGAAAAGAACAGAACTAATAGATTTAACGCAGTTGCCTCCAAATAGTTTTCTTTATGTGCATGGCAGCCATACACGAGCATCCTATTGGCTGTTAAGGCTGAATGAAGAGAAAGGCCAAAGAGTTGTAGATGTTTGGAGAGATTTAGACACAAATGGACTTCGCGCCCCGATTGATAAAATAATTTCAGTAGAAATCAAAGGAAGCGATGAAAAAACTCTGTGGATTGTCGAGGGGGGTATTATTCGACAAGGATTCAACATGGCTTTTCCATATTTTTCATATGAAGATTCTCCAGAAAGAGGAGGAAAAAAATCTGTAATTCTTCCTGAAACATATTGGATGGATAGCTATAGAAGTATTTTTAGAGTGGATAGACAGTTTATTAGCCGCGCATAAGCATGAAGCAGAGGAATTTATGTTTAAAAAAAAAAAAAAAAAAAAAACGAGAAAATGATTTATCTTTCAGTGAACCGAAATGTTTATATATATCATATATATACATAGTATAGGTGATATATATGGTACAAGCAATGATTAATATTTCAGATAATACAAATCAAGTTTTGAATATTGTAAAGGCTAGATTTAATCTAAAAGACAAGTCTAAAGCTATAGAGAAAGTAGTATTGGAGTATGGTGAAGATATTCTAGAACCTGAATTAAGACCTGAGTTTATACAGAAAATTAATAGGATAGAGAAAGAAGGTAAGTTTAAGAGTTTTAAAAGCATAAGAGAATTAAAGAAAGATATTGAAAATGCGTAAGTTTTCAGTAGAAGAGAAACTTAGAAAGATCATGAGCAAATTATCGAAGAAGGATCCCTCTATGTTCAAAGATCTTCTTGAAAAAATTGATGAAATATCAAAATGCGAAAATGTTAATCATTATAAAAATTTAAGGAAGCCTTTACAGCACTTAAAAAGAGTCCATATTAAAGGTTCTTTTATTTTAACTTTTAGATATATTGAAAGCGAGGATAAAGTTTTATTCTATGATTTTGATCATCACGACAAGATTTACACAAAACCCAAGCAGACTATCGACTAACAAAGCTAATCGGCATAAAATCAAAAAAAAAAAAAAAAAAAAAAAAAAAAAATAACAATCAAACCTTCTTAAAAATACAAAAGTTATTTAAATTGTTTAACTATTTTTAGGTAAATAAATGACTACTACAGAACTTGAAAATATTGCAAGAGATGGCGCTAATCTGTTAATTAAGCCAAGGCCTTATCCAAGTAGACCTTCTCCTGTTAAAGAAAAAGCAAAGAATAGAAAAGATTTGGAAGAAAATCTGGCTAAATCAAAACCAGAAGACGAGTTTGTTGAAGTTTTCAATAATAACTATAATTACCGCATAGATTACACTCTTAAGAAAATTCTTAATGAATTCAAAATTTCACCAGTTGTTATTTACGATTATTTTTGCGAAAAATACAGTAATATAAATGATTTCGATCATGAAGAATTCAAAAAAGTAATTGAGCATTTTAAAAGCATTTATGAAGAAAGGAATAAGATAAGTTCCTTGAAGCAGATTATAGATAAGGAAAAGCCAGAAGGAGAGTTTGTTGAAGTTTTTCATAGCAATGGTAATTATCGTTTAGATTATATCGGTAAGAAAGTTAATCGGACTCCTACATCTGTTTATAGTATTATTAATCGCAGATTAATCAAACTTCCTAAGCATGAAGATGGAAAAAAGCATAATGGTTATAATCTTGAAGAATTTAAGAGAATAGTTGAGCACTTTAAAAATATTTATGAAAAAAATAATAAAAAAAAATTTTTTAAACAAATATTAGCTGAAGCAAAACCAGAAGGAGAATTCGTCAAGGTTTTCTATTCCAATGGCAAATATCGCGGAGGGTATATTGCTAAAAAGGTTGATCAGCCTATATGGATCATTTCATCATATGTTTCTCAGGGCTTGATAAAGCTGCCTGAGCATGATAAAAGACGTACTGGATATAATTTTGATGAGTTTAGGATTATTGTTGATTATTTCAGAAAGATTAATGAAGAAAAAAAACATAAAAGCTGGAAACAAATATTAGCTGAAACAAAGCCAGAAGGAGAGTTTGTCAAGGCTTTCCATAGCAAAGGAAATTATCGCTTAGATTATATTGCCAAGAAAGTTAACCGCAAGCTTCATAGCATAAGAAATGCTATTTTTCAAGGAAAAATTAAATTACCTGAGATAGAACAAAACAATAATTACAGAGGATATGTTTTTGAAGAGTTTAAGGCTATTGTTGATTATTACAATAAAATAGGAGAATCAAAGCTTGTTGGAATTGTTAAATCTGCTGAACAAGAAACAAACTATCATGTGATGAATATTCACGAGGCAGAACAAAGATTAAGGTCTTTGGCTGCCGAAGCCTTTGGCAACGAATTTTTAAAAAAAGTTTTTTTAGAAGGGCTTGATAATTTAATGGCTTCTTATAAACTGAAAAGAAACGGAAGAAATATTTTTGAGGATATATCTGACTTAACAGCAAAGGCTTATTTCAGTGGCTCAAGAAACAACAGAGAACAATTATTTACAAAAGAAGTAAATAAGATAAGAGGAAAAATTGGAAATCTTCAGCTGCATACTGGCTTTCTCTTATGGGGTGATTATCAGAAGCCTCCTGAAAATGTAAGTCCATACCTCCCTTTGAAAGGAATAAATACCAAAGGTGAAAAATTAAACGATATTATAAAGGATTATTTGCATGAGATAAGCAAGATTCCTCCCTGGTCAGAAAGAGACTATGAACAATTAGAAATTGAAAGAAAAGAATGCGGCAGAAAACTGGGAGAAACAAGAAAGGAAATTTATAAAATAATTTTTGACAATAATTATCCTTATACGCTGCTTATAAATTTGATAGAGAAGCGACTAAAAACAAGAGATTTAGGAAATGATAAATCCCTGTTAAATGTTATTTTAAGGTATTATGATGGCATAAAAAATGATAATTTTGAAGCAAAACTCAATAGATTAAAAGCGATTAAGAGGAAAGTAAGCTGGTTCCATACAAAAGCAAAACAAAGCATAAATTATGACAAACAGCAGCAGGCGCTTAACTTATTGTCAAGATATATAAGTAATAAACTCGCTCCTGGTTCGCTAAATGGAATTACAAGGATGACAAAAACAAAGCTAGATGAATTATTCCAATTGCAGCAAGAAAAAGAAAAATATCTGAAATCAGGAAAGGATATTCCCAGAGAATTGAGCTTCAGAATTCGGGAGATTGCTTATGAAATAAGTCCTGATAAGCGCGCAGAGAAATTATTGGATGAGAGAGATGAAATTAATATCAACCTAGATACAATAATCACTGAAGGAAACAAGCTTGCTGTAACTGTTCTTAAGTATGTTGTAGGCATTGCAAGGAAGATATATTATAAAAATCCTGCCTGCCATTATAGGTTAAGGGAAGATGGCATGCTTTTTGAGGATGTCATTCAGCATGGCAATCTTGGAGCATTGATAAGTGCTGAATATTATGATTCCCGCAAATACACTTTTACCACATACGCATCTTATTGGATACTTGCTCAAATTTTTAGAGGAATAGCTAATGAAGCAAATACAATAAGGATTCCGTTGCATATTACAGAAAAATTAATCGCTTATAGGAAAGCTTCTGAAAAAGCGCCTTATCATACAGACAGAGATTCTAGGAAAAAAATAATTGCGGATAATATGGGAATAAGCGCTGAGAAATTAGAAGATCTCAGAAGATATAAGAAAAAACCTCTTTCCCTTGATGAGCCGATAAATGAGAATGGAGAGCCTTTGCATTCAGTAATATTGGATTTATTTGAGCCAAGCCCTCTTGAAAAAACAATAACATATGAAAGAAAAGAAAGATTAAGGGAAGCGGCAAATGAAGCATTAAAAAAAAGAGCCAAAGATATGGTTATATTATACTATGGCCTTGATGACAGAAAATCAATGACTCTTGAAGAAGTGGGCGAGATTTATAATGTAACTAGAGAAAGAGTAAGGCAGATTATAGAAAAATCATTGCCAAAAATGAAAAGATATCTTGAGTTTAATAAGATTCATAGTGATGCAGATATTTAAACTTCTTTAAACATCTTCTTTACTTTTTCCTTTCCAATGATTAAGATCAACCCGGCTAACTTTGGGCCTTTTGTCTTATTCAGCAAAACTTTATATCCTGCTTCAAACAATTCTTTAGATTCTATACCTTTTCTTTTGCATATGCTGTAGAACTCTTCATACAATGTATTTTCATCCCATTTCTTATCCAAGATAGAAGCGATTTCATGCAGCGCTTCTCTCTGTTTTTCTGTTAATTGAATTTCTTTTGGAATCTCTTCATGCAGCTCAAATTTAAAATCCTCTGGAGCGTATTTTTCAAGCCAGTTCTTTGCGCAGTTATACCTTAATTTTAATCTTTCAATATCTGCCTTATTTTTTAACTTATAATATTCCTTAACTTTATTAAAATCCTTATAGAGCTGGATTATAGTTGTTAAATGCCTTAAGCTGGGCTGAAATATCATTTTCTTGCTTAAATTAATAGAAGACAGCTCATATATCCTTTTCTGCTGCTCTAGTTCTTTTTTATTATCGCTTTTTTCTTTTCCATAATATATTCTTTCGCATTTATCAAAATCTTCATAGAGCTTCAAAACATCAAGGTCGAATGATATAGCAAACTCTGTATTCGGCCTTGAGCCGGCAAATAAATAACGAATTATAGCAGGCTCATAAATCTCTAACACCTCATTTAATGTTGTTGCAACGCCTGTTGATGAATGGAATTGCTTTCCTCCTTTGATTTTAATCCACTCATAAATCAAATCAGTCGGCGCTTCATAATTATAAACCAATTTTGCAATTTCCCTTCCAGTGACTCTTGCTCCTCCTGCTGCATAATGGTCTTTTCCAGCTGGCTCAAAATCAACTTTTTCATAATTCCAGCGCATTGGCCAGTCTATTCTCCACTTTAACTTTACTATTCCCTTTTTCCTGAAATCAAATTCATCTTCAAATCCGCAACTGCATTTATACCTTAATTTATACTCTCCTAAATATTCAATTTTATTTATTGTGTCTTTATTGCACTTCTCGCAAAATATTGAAATAGGAAGCCATTTCTCATCCAAGGGCTGTTTTCTATACTGATTTAAGATTTGTTTTATCAATTTTGTCTCTTCCAATGCTTTTTTAATTCCCCCTGCATACCTGCAATTTTTATACATCTTTACCTGGGAAATAAACTCTGGCTCAATGCCAAGCAAAGGAATTGTTTTTTCAAAAATATTTTTGTTATGCTCTGCATAATTTTTATGGCATTCAAATACATCTGGAACAAGTGTTATAGGCTCTCTTAGATGCTTATTCAGAATGTCTTTTTTCGGCATATTTGCAGGAACTTTCCTGAAAACATCATAATCATCCCAGGAATAGATAAACCTTACTTCTTTCCCTAATTTCTTTAACGCCCTTCCAACAAGGTCTGTTGTTATTACTTCTCTGAAATTTCCAATATGAATTACTCCAGAAGGAGTTATGCCAGAAGCTATAACATATTTCTTTTTATTACCTTTCTCCTGTATTATTTTTCTTGAAGCTTGGTCTGCCCAGAACAGCGATTCTTCTTTTTTACTCATATGTTTTTATATTTTAAATTTATATTTAAAGTTATTGAAATTATCTTATTTAGAACTGGTTTTAATATATTTCGCGTATTCCTGATCCATTCTTTTAATATGGTTAATAAGCCAATCACCAAGATATTTTTTAACTTTTGTCAATAATTCTTTTATTTCTATTGAAGAGAAATCCTTGGAAGTAATTTTTTCCTTAAGCTCCTTCTGAAAATCTTCATAAAACCGAACAAATCCTTTATGCACCTTTTTATGTTTTTCAAAGTCAGGAAACTTATTCTTTGCCATATAAGCTTCTTCATAATTGAAGTGATTATTAAAGTAAGTGTATAAAAAGTGAATTGTTTCCCTCAATGAAGCCATGTTAACCTCTTCTAAAGAAGAAAGTATTTGCACTATCTTATTTATCTGGTCTAATAATGTTTTATGCTGCCCGTCAATAGTTTTCTCTCCTACTGACATTGAAGGAATCCATTTAAGCTCCATTTAAACTCGCTTCTTACCATCCAGATTGATAATATTTAAATCTTTCTTAATATGAACCTTAAATCATATATGCTGGCTTTTCTTCAAGAAAAAGATTTTTAAAGCCATTTAGAATAATAAGAGTAATGAGCATAGATGTTTTATTAAAAAGATTAAGGAAATATGTTCCTAAAATTGAAATAAAGATTTATGAGGATCCTAATCAAATTAATAACTTTTTTAATAGCTTGGATTCTGATAAAAGGGAAAAAAGAAGGAGATGGTGGGAGAAGAAAAAAGGAGTAAAATATCCCAGATTAAAAGATTATCTTTCAAGTCAATTTGAAAAAAGGAATATTAAAGCAAGTGAATTGGCTAAAGAACTGCATGTATCAAAAACCGCAATAAGTGCATACTGCAAAGGAGACAATTTCCCAAGAAGAGAGTATATTATAGATAACTTTTGCGCATATTTTGAAATATCCAAAACATATTTTAATTCATTAGTTAAAAGAAGTATAAAAAGAAGATCAACTTAACATCTCAGCTAATTTCTCTCCAAATTCTTTTGCTGCATCAGGCCCGTTTGCTGTTAAAATATTTCCATCTTCCACAACTGATTTTTCTATGTATTTAGCTCCTTTTTCAATTAATTCATCTTTTCCAGATGGAAATACAGTTGCCCTCTTTCCTGTTAAAATTCCTGCTTTTGCCAGTATCACAGGAGCAATGCAGATCGCAGCAACAATCTTGTTCTTTTTATGCGCCCTGTATGCTAACTCATGAGCTTTTGCATTTTCAAAATAAATTTTTGTTCCCGGGCCTCCAATAAAAATAATTGCATCATAATTAATATCTGCAGAATCCAATAAGATGTCTATTTTCTGTTTTTTTCCCTTGACGCTGACTGCTTCACTCTTTAAAGAAGCAGTTACAACTTCTATATTATTCTCTTCTAAAATTCCTTTTGGTATATAATACTCCTCATCCTTAAATCCATTTGGAGCAATAACAAACATAGCTTTCTTCTTGCTTTCTTCTTCCTTTTCCATTAATAGCTCTTCTTCCATTTTATTGCCTTGAATACCTTCCTATTAATTCTGTTTTTTCAATTATATGCTCTTTTATTTCTTTTTCAACTTCAGCTTTTGTCGAGCCTTCTGGAAGGTCTAAAGTTATATCAATGGCATATAGCTTAAAGAAGTAGCGGTGCTCTGCATCAGGCGGGCATGGTCCGCGATAATTAAGATTGTTGCCTGTTCCTTTCCCATACATGCCTTCTGGCTCTTCTCCTTCTTTGATTTCAGCTGTATCTGAAGGAATATTCCATACAATCCAATGGTCCCATACTTTTCCAGCTGGCTTTACAGCATCTGGATCATCCATTATTAACACTAAGCTTTTTGCTTTTGCCGGAACACCTGATATTTTTAACGGCGGATTTATATTATCTCCGTCACAAGTATACTTGCTTGGAATGCTTCCATTATTCTGAAATGCTGAGCTTGTTAGCTTCATATTTTCTACCCCTATTATGCTTTGCTCTTTTTCCTTGGAGCAACTAATTAAAAATAATAATATAAAAATTAAAAATAGCCATTTCCACCCCATTTTTATAGTTAAAATATTTTATAGTATAAATATTTTTTTCTTTTTAAATATATTTTTTTATTAGTAAATTATATAAAAGAAAATAATTAATTGATTAAAAATGGCAGAAAAATATTATTTTGATACTTCTATTTGGCTAGATTTCTTCGAAGATAGAGATGAACCAAATTTTCCTAAAAGCCAATTGGTCCATGATTTACTAAAAAAAGTAGTAAATAATAATGATAAGATAATTTATTCAGATAACAATATCATTGAGTTAAATCAAGCAGGATATTCCGAATTTGAAATTAATAACATGTTTAATCCTTTAAAACCTTTTCTTATTTTTGTGGAAGCTACAGAAAAACAAGTAAGCAGGGCTAAAGACCTTTCATTAAAAAGAAAAATACCAAAAAGAGATGCGCTTCACGCATTAATAGCCCGGAACAATAAAGCGATTATGGTAACTTTTGACAAGCATTTCCAAAAAATTTTAGATATTATAAAGCCTAAAAAACCTAGCGAACTAATTTAAATTTCCTTTCAAGCATTGCAAATGCTTTCTCACCAGAGCTATGCAATTCCTCATCAGATGTTTTCCTTTTTGAAGAGCCTTTTAGTTTTGCTAAGTTTTTTAAAATCTCTTCTTTCTCCAATTCAGAAAGTTTTTCCCTTATAGCATCCCTGATAAATTCTGTGCGAGTAGTGTATCTGTTCTTCCTAAGTTTTTGATCTATCTCGCTTAATATATCATTGTCTAATTTTAAACTGATAGCTTCCATGGTATTACCAAGTATATACAAAGAATATATAAATTTTTCTATTCAAATTAAGATTTTTTTCAGATATTCCTTGATTGTTCTTCCATCTCCAAGGAAGGTTGTTTCATCCCACTGCTTTCCAAATTCTTCGCTAATTGAATAAGCTCCCTTTCTGCACCTTTTCAAGTACAGCTCAATTGGAAGATAATCATTGCTTGCCATTTCTGTTCCTTCATGAACCTTATTTCCAACAAACATTACAGCTTCTGCTTTTTCCATGTTTTTTAATTCAGCTGTTACTTTTTTTGTATGGCATGCCTTCTCTCTTATCATTAATTTTTCAAATTCGTAATCATCCACCTCAAACATTACAGCATTAAAATAGCTGTTTTCCTGGGGAACAGCATTGGCTATAGCAACCTTATTCTGCTTTGGATCTGCATTATACTGACGAAGCCTGTATGCCCTTTGGTTGAATATTCGCTTATATCCTTTTATTAGAACTTCTTTGAATTCTCTTGGCTTAATAGTTTTGGCTAACGATTCTTCATTAATCATTGAGGCATAACCAATTATATTAACCATTGTCTATTGCATTATTTTATAGTTATTTAAGATTTATTATGTTAAAGAATATAATGGCGGGCCCAACGAGACTTTCTTGCGAGCAACATTTTCAATGTTGCAACAGCGTTCGAACTCGCGACCTATTGCTTTCTTATTTCTAAGAGGCAATCGCTCTAATTACCCGATTATAAAACTGCGAGCGAATACTTCGTATTCGCAGCTACCTCCAGGCTGAGCTATGGGCCCTTAAGAAAGCGTATTAATTAACACATTATAAATTTTATTATTAGAGGTTATTAAAAATTCAATGCAGCAAAATAATCTTTCATTGTTTCTGCTCTTCTTATCATTCTAAAATTCCCATCAAATAAAAATTCTGCGCTCCTTAATTTTCCATTATACTGAAAACCCATTGCATGTCCGTGGGCACCGGCATCATGTATAGCTAATAAATCTCCTGGCTTTATTTTAGGCAAATTTCTTTGGATAGCGAACTTATCATTATTCTCGCATAAGCTTCCAGTAACATCATAAACATGATCTAATGGCCAGCCTTCTTTGCCTATAGCAGTAATATGATGATAAGCGCCGTATAATGCAGGCCTCATCAAATTAGCCATGCAAGCGTCTAATCCAATGTAATCTCTATATTTTCTTGCAACATGCCTTACTCTTGAAATTAAATACCCATGCGGGCCAGTTATTGCCCTGCCAGACTCCATAACAATGTTAAGCTGATTTTTTTTTTTCCCCCTTCCCCCGTATGCCTTTCTAACACCCTCAGAAAATTCTTGAAGGTCTACTGCCCTATCTTCCAACTTATAAGGAATGCCTATCCCTCCTCCTAAATTTACAAATTCGAATTTAATACCAATTTTATCAGAAATTTTTTCAACTAAGTCAAACAACATTCTCCCTGTTTCTATTAGATAATTTACATCCAGCATATTAGAAACAATCATTGTATGCAAGCCAAATCTCTTAACACCCTTATCTCTAGCAATTCTATAAGCCTCAAAAATTTGTTCTGTTGTCAATCCATATTTTGCTTCTACAGGATTCCCTATAATTTTATTTCCTTCTCTTAATGGTCCTGGATTATATCTAAAGCAAAGAATCTCAGGCATGCCTGCTTCTTTTTCCAAAAAATCTATATGGGTTATATCATCCAAGTTAATTATTGCTCCTAATTCTCTGGCTTTTCTAAACTCTTCTCCAGGCGTGTCATTAGAAGTAAACATAATATTCTCTCCAGTAATGCCAGCCATCTCAGATAAAATTAATTCTGGCAATGAGCTGCAATCAGCGCCCATTCCTTCTTCTTTAAGCAATCTTAAAATCTCTGGATTTGGCAATGCTTTAACAGCAAAATAATTCTTGAAATCAGGAACCCAAGAAAAAGCGTTATAAAGCTGCCTTGCAGTGTTCCTTATTCCAATTTCATCATAAATATAAAAGGGAGTTGGATATTCTCTTGTTAATTCTTCTATCTGCTCTTTTGTAAAAGGCAAGGTTTTTTCAGTCATCTTCATAATTTCAAATTCCTCTTCATGCTGTCTAGTGCTTTTTCAATATCTTCTCTATGGCCGAAAGCGCTCAATCTGAAATAGCCTTCTCCGCTTGGCCCAAAACCAGAGCCAGGCGTTCCAACAACATGCGCTTCATTTAATAACTTATCAAAAAATTCCCATGATCTCATGCTGTTTGGTGTTTTCATCCAAATGTAAGGGGCGTTTATTCCTCCAAATGCTTTTAATCCGATAGATTCAACGCCATCTCTGATTATTCGCGCATTCTTCATATAATAATCAACTAATCGTTGGCATTCTTTTTGTCCTTGCTCTGTTAAAGCAAATAATCCTCCTTCTTGAGCAATGTTTGAAGCCCCGTTGAAGAAGGTGCATTGTCTTCTGTTCCACAATGAATTTACTTTTCCTGGCTCAGCGCCTTCAACTACTAAATTTTTAGGGACAACTGTCCATCCCAACCTGACTCCTGTGAATCCAGCGTATTTTGAAAAACTATTTATCTCAATCGCGCATTCTTTGGCATTCTCTACTTCATAGATGCTCCTTGGCAAACCAGGATCCCAAATAAATGCAGAATAAGCTGCATCAAAAATAATAACTGCTTTTTTCTCTCTTGCATAATCAACAAACTTCCTTAATTGATGTTTTGTCGCAACAGCGCCTGTTGGATTATTTGGGCTGCATAAATAAATTAAATCGACTTTTTTTGAAGGAACATCTGGAAAAAAATCATTATTTTCAGCGCATGGCATATAAACAATACCCCTGTATGTCTTTTTTTCTTCATCAAATTTCCCGGATCTTCCAGCAATGACATTGGTATCAAGATAAACAGGATAAGCTGGATCTTGCACAGCTATAATATTTTCTAAGCCAAATATTGACTGGATATTTGCTGAATCTGGCTTTGCGCCATCGCTTACAAATACTTCTGAGGGGTCTAAATTAACAAACATCCCCTTATAATATTCAACTAAAGCTTCTCTTAATCTTTTATCTCCCTGCTCATCTCCATAACCTGTATATGTCTCAACAAAACCTAGTTTTCTAACTCCTTCGTGAAGCCCTTCAATAACTATTTGGGGTAAAGGTTCTGTTGTATTTCCGATACCTAGCTTCATAACTTTCACATTGGTTTTTTTTTCTTGAAATATTTTTGTTCTTCTAGCAATCTCAGGAAAAAGGTATCCTGCGGCTAATTTATCATAATTTTTGTTTATTGTTGCCGTTTTACCCTCCTTAAATCCTCAAGAAATAACTTGAGGCACGCCCCTAACTCTTAAGGAAAGATAAGTGTTTTATAAAGTTTTTTATTATTAACCAAAAAATATATATACCTTGAATTTTAAGAATAAATTGGTGGTGCAAATGAAAGCAAATCTTCTTGTAACGCATGAGCCAAGCCATCTAGGAAGCGCTGAAAAAGAAGTTCTGGATTTATTAAATGAAATAAAATATCCTGGGAAAATTGTTAAAAGCAATATCTCTGGATTAATGTCCGTAAGGGTTAAAAACGCAAAAAACGCAGTGAAAAAACTATTGTTAATAGCAAAAAAGAAGCCAAATAAATTTATGCAGACATATAAATGGATACCAGTTGACAAGTGGAGTAAAACCAATATCAAAGCAATGCAAAGAACAGTTAAAAATCTAGCCAGGAATATAAAGAAAAATGAGAAATGGAAAATGGACTTAGGCAAGAGAAAAACAAATCTGCATGAGAGAGATTTAATAGTTAAGCTGACAGATTTAATTGACAGGCCTAATATTGACTTGAATAATCCGGAGAAAATAGTCAAGGTAGAAATTATTGGAAGCAATGCAGCATTATCTTTATTGAAGAAAGATGAATACCTTAATGTTACAAGGTTTAAGAAAGATTAAGTTTTTTTTTTTTTTATAAGGAATTATTATGCCTTCTTGGCAGAATTAGTGGATTATATTATGATAACCACTTATAAGTACTAATAAAACGAAAGATTTATATAACGAATGAGATTTCTTTTTTTAAATAAATAATATGGGGTCACTTAATCTAAAACTTGAAAAATTAGAATTTGGAAAATTGGGAGTTTATAATACTGGAACCCTTAAAATGAGATTATTTAATCTAAAATTTGGAAAATTAGGAGTTTATGATATTGGCACACTTGTAGCTGGGTTCTATATAGGTTACAATGAAGGAAAAGGAGTTAATACAAGTTCGACAGTTGAATATTTAGCAAAATATGGGCCAACAGCACTTGCAATAATTCTAACTCCTTTAATGATTAAATCAACAAATCCTTTGTGGGAATGGGCAGTTAATTTAGCATCTTATAACTTAGAGAACGATTTAGGAAATGAAGATATGAGGGTTACTTTGAAAGACGGCACTAAAAAAAGATACTGGGATTTAAGTGAAGACGAAAAACAAAAGATTACCCCACAAATAATTGAGAGGATTAAAACTATTAAATCTAAATTAGATGATCCAAAATATTTAAACCAACTTTTATTGTTGGAAGTAGAACTGCGATTGAAACTATGATTGGATATGTAGCTGGAAGAATATATAGCCAGATGAATTAACAATTCTTGCCTTTTATTCTTTTCTTTATTGAACTACATTCTTGATGGAAAATTTCTAAGAAATTCCAAATAACTTAATAAAGAACTCTTTTATGTCTCTTACAACATTTGTAGTAATCTGGCTTTTGCTGCAGTCAGCAACTGCTTTTTCATTATGCCCTGGATAAGTTACAGCTATCTCAACTTTTTTCCTGAATTTTATCCCCCCATCGAGATTTTGGCAGAAAGTGCTTTCTCCTGGATTGAGTTGTTTCAAATCGCAATCAGGATTTCTATTTGGCTTTCCAGCAATCAAAAAGGTAAAATCGCTTATTTTTTTTTTGTCTCTTAAGATGTTGGTAAAAGTCATCATAATATTGCTGTTAACGCATTTCAAGTCAGAAATAAACTTTGTTGGCTTTTGCTTTTCTATTGTTGTTGTTATCGGAATGCCTGGAGTCGCTGCAGGCTCTTCAACAGGAATTATTTCAGAAGGAAGCTCTGTCTCTAGCTTTGTTTCTTTTCCTGAATAATAATATATCAAATAAAAACATAAAGCAATAACAAAAATTGTTAAAGAAATTCTTACTTTATTCTTTTTCTCAAATTTAATTTTAACCATCTTTTATAGTATTTTCATTATATTTGGCTTATTTAAACTTTATTATATTAGAGATTTAAAAAATCTTTAATATCCTAAAAATTCTCTTTAGCGGATTTTTATGATAGCATCTTTAATTTTCCTGTTATCTTGTCTATTTTTTTTTTTTTCCTTTCTTTCATCTTCCGCAATCTATATTCACGCTTTGGCTGTTTCCAGGATAAGCAATTGTAAATTTAATGAGCTTATTAAGCTTAATCCTAAGGCTTAATTTGCAGTTTGCTGATTCTTCCGGATTAAGCCATGGTTTATCGCAAACAGGATTTCTTAATGTGTAGCCTGCAGCATAAAAGGTTAATTTAGATGTTTCAATTTTTTTTTTTAATATGTTGTTTAGCGTGAATGTTATTTCTTTACCATTAATACACATTGCCTCTGTAAGAAATGTTTTTGGAAATTTCTCTTCAATTACCGGCTCTTTTTCTTCAATTATCTCTTTAATTATTGGAGATTCTTCTGTTTTTTCTGTTTCTTTTTCTATTTCTTTTATAACAGAGCCTGTTGCCTTTATGGTAGATGAAGTTATCTTTTCTTTAGTCAAAGAGCCCTGATAATAAATCAAGATTCCTAATATTACAACAATTAAAATAATGAATAAATTAGATTTCTTCATAATAAATATATATATTATAGATAATATTTAAATCTTATGTCATAACATCTTTAGCTTTCCACTTACTTTATCTATCTTTTCTTCTTTATCCGGGCCTATTCCCAAACAAGTTATCTCTGGCTGCTTAAAGAAAGTCTTTCCAGCATCCTCAATCAAAGCTGTAACTAATCCTGAATCCTCTGCTTTTTCCTTATATTCTAACAATTCGTCTTTATCCTTAACCTTGAGAATAACCTTTTTCATTCCTTCTTTTTTCCATTTTTCAATATCGTCTTTATGGGATTTAAGTAGAGAGCTGACAGAAGCGTGACTGCATTGCGCAGCCATCTTTCCTTTAGGCATCTTTAAGTCTGTCCTAACCAGTATGACCTGCTTCATAACAATTCAAGAATTAAGTCTTTATTTAAAATTTTCTAATCTTTATAGTCTAACACTAATTTTTCTATCGATTCAACTAAATCCAATACCTCATCAGGCAGTGTTTGTTTATATTCTTTCCAAGAAACGGGTTTTTCTGTTTGTTGACCTTCTAACATCTTATTAATCCCTTCAGCATGAAAATTTCCTATAATAATGCCAATTTTCCCATTAATTCTCTTTCTGAAATCCAATATATCCGGCTGCATTATTTCATATTCTAATATTTGCCCATGGTATGGAAGATATGCCTTTAAAAAATGAATAATCTTTTCAGCTATCATATTTTCCATTATTTTAAAATAATTTTTTACTGCTCTGTCAGCATTTAAATCAGGGTATCTCTTCTTTGCGCTTTCAAATAAGGATTGCATTGAATCAACCATCTCCTCTATACTATCAATTTGTTTCATGCCGCTTACCATCAAAGGTATAAAAGAAGTATGAAATTCTACCACTTCTATTGGCAAGCCATAATCTTTAGTTATATTGCCTAATGTAGTTCCATCTCTTTTTTTTTCATTAGCAATATACTCAAACGGCTTTCCATTCATTGCTGCTTTAGCCAGAACTTCAACACAATTATAAGGTACATCTGGAGGAAAATCCCTTGATTCTATTTTCATGCCTTTTAAAGGATTAAGTTTTTCTATAAACTCCATTATTTTTGATTCTGGAATCTTATGCAGATGATTGACTCCAATAACTAAATGGTTTTTTCTGTCTATATAAGTTACATCACCGTACATATAGTTTATTCCATTCATTATCCTTATTATTGACTGGTCTTTTTTAAAGATATTGTTTTTGAAATATTTTAAATTAAATTTATTAAAGAATTAGAATTTCCTAATTAAAAAAAAAAAAAAAAAAAAAAAAAAAAAAAATAAAGAAGAAATGTATAAATTATACCTTAATCCCAGTCCTCATCCCACTTGCCCTTGTCGTCTTTCTCTTCTTTCTTTTCCTCTTCTTCGTCATCATCTTCATCATCATCGTCATCATCTTTATCTTTATCATCATCGTCATCATCTTTATCTTTATCATCATCGTCATCTTCATCATCTTTGTCTTCGTCTTCCTCATCTTCGTCTTCATCTACTTTCTTCTTCTTTTTGGTGTCGCTTTCCTCTTCTTCATCATCATCTTCATCGTCTTTGTCTTCATCTTCCTCATCTTCGTCATCTTCATCTTCATCTTTCTTTTCTTCTTCGTCTTCCTCTTTGTCTTCATCTTCTTCGTCTTCATCATCCAATTCATCTTCATCCTTGCTTTTTTTAGCCATAAACATAACCTCCTCTAGTTTATTTATTTATTTTTAATTTAGTTTTTTTTTTGGACAATCATTTAAATAGTTATCGGTTTTTAAGGCTATGAATAACAAAATATAAATATCTTATGAAAGTAAAATAAAAATCAATGAAATTGCTTTATGAAGAAAAATATGTTGTGCGTGATAAGGTTTTTGAAATAATACTTGAGTTAAAGTATTCCGATAACCCTATGGATGAATACCTTGGAACTATGTTTGACGAATTTCTTGGTTATGGATCTGAATTTATGGAAACAAAATTTTCAGAATTTATGCCTTATATTAAAGGAGACAAATTTGAAGAATTTATAAAAGATATTATAATGCCCCACTTAATAATATCAGTCAAGCAGCTAATCAATAAAAATTTTGATGAATTTCAAGTGTGCTCTTTTCCTTTAAGGTTAGAATTCCTTATTGTTGATATATACCAAGCTAACTCACTTACTAACAAGAATAGAGCTGATTATTGCTCAATTTCTTTAAAAGCTACAGATATTTTTGTTGATTATATAGTAAACAAATATAAAAATGATCGTGAAAGAAGAATATTTATTAATAATTATATTGTCAAAAGACATTTTTTCTTTAGAACGCTTGAAGGATGGAGGGGCCAAGATTTATATGAAACTTTAGCGCACGAGATTACTCATTTTTTTCATTATTGTATTGACATAAAAAAAAGTCCTGAGTATAGATTAAAACACCCAGATCCTTTTAGTCTTCTAGCTGAAGCAGTAGCTGGGTTAAAAGACTACAAAAAAAAAAAAATAATTGTTTATCCTCCATCAATAAAATTTAGCAAATATATAGAGAAAACTAAAAATCATGATACAAAAAGTTTACATGATTATGGCCATTTTATGGCTTTTTTTATTGGATTATCTTTTATGAAGAACAATGACCCGGATAAATTTAGAAAGCAGCATGTTTATACAAAAGATAAAGAAAAATTTTCACTATCTAATATCGCTCTTAAAGAGCTTTTAAAAGATGAGTATAGGCCTTTATTCTTTCAAAACTTACCTTTAGATGTCACTGATTCTTTAATAAAATATATCATGAATATGACACCCATAGATTTTATATTATTATACCAGAAATCTGCGCGTCAACTTGGAATTCCAAATAAACATTTTTTAATTGGGTTAAAGCCATTTGGAAGAATAATGAAAAAAAAGATTGAAGAGTACTTGATTTTTTCAAGTTAATTTGTTAAAAATAAATAATAAAATATAAATATATTAACAAAATTCAGATAATAAAATGAAGATACTGGCATTGCATTCAGATTATATCAAGTTTGAATCAAGGAAAAAAGCAATTAAGGATGCAGAAGCAGTTAAAAAAGCTAAAGAAACTGTTAAAGAATGCTTAGTTGTATTTTCCTCTGTTGAAAAAAGAGATGAAACTAATCCAGAAAATGTTGCAAGAAGATATGTTCAGGAAGTTAAGGATATTGCAAAGCAGGTTAAGGCAAAGAAGATAGTTATCTATCCATATGTTCACTTAAGCAATGATCCAGGCAATCCAAAAACAGCATTAAACATTTTAAAAGAAGCAGAGGACATTCTAAAAAAAGAATATGATGTTACAAGAGCTCCATTTGGATGGTATAAGTCATTTGAAATAAAATGCAAAGGCCATCCATTATCTGAATTAAGCAGAGAATTTAGCTCAACAGAAGGTGAAAAAAAAGGAGAAATTCTGGAAGCTGTAAAAGCAGAGGAAAAACTAAAATCCTATTGGTATATAATGAATGTTAATGGCGACCTTAATGAAATTAAGATATTAAATGATGATGTTGCTGGATTTAATTTCTCTAAATATCCTAACCTGTTGAAATTTGCAAAATATGAGATGGCAAAGGTAAGAGCTGTTAAGGAAGAACCAGCTCATGTTAAATTAATGAAAAAGCTTGAATTAGTTGATTATGAGCCAGGCTCTGACTCTGGAAATTTAAGATATTATCCAAAGGGAAGGTTAATTAAAAAATTATTAGAAACATATGTAACAGATAAAACAGTTGAATATGGCGGAGTAGAAGTAGAAACTCCTGTTATGTACAACATAGAGCATCCCAGCATAGCAAGATATTTAGCTAAATTTCCAGCAAGGCAGTATATAATTGAGTCAGACAAAAACAGATATTTCCTGAGGTTTAGCGCCTGCTTTGGACAGTTTTTAATGGCGCACAACACCCAGATTTCTTATAAAAACCTTCCATTTAGATTGTATGAATTGACAAGATACAGCTTTAGAAGAGAGAAATCAGGAGAATTAACAGGATTAAGAAGATTAAGGGCATTTACAATGCCAGATGTCCATGCCCTATGCGGAAATTTAAAGCAAGCTATAGAAGAATTTAAAATAAGATTTGAGCTTTGTAAAAATGTAATTTCAGGAATAGGCATATCTTTAGATGATATTGAATTAGCAGTCAGGACAACAAAAGATTTTTATGAAGAGCATAAGGAATTAATAAAATATTTAGTTAAAACATATAACAAGCCAGCCTTAATTGAGATGTGGGATTCAAGGCAGTTTTACTTTATCTTAAAATATGAGCTTAATTTTATAGATTCTATGGATAAAGCTTCTGCCTTATCTACTGATCAGATTGATGTTGAAAACGGAGAAAGATATGAGCTAAACTTTGTGGATAATGATGGAAAGAAGAAAATTATTCCCTATATACTCCACTGCTCTCCTTCAGGAGCTATTGAAAGAGATATCTATGCCTTATTGGAAAAAGCAGATATGGATAATAAAAAAGGAAAAACAGCTATCCTTCCCTTATGGCTTTCTCCAACACAGATAAGAATAATTCCTGTTTCTAATGACAAGCATCTGGATTTTGCAGTTAAATTAGCAGAAGAATTGATAAAAAAAGAAATAAGAACAGATGTAGATGACAATGACGAAACTATAAATAAGAGAATAAGAAGGGCAGAAGAAGAATGGATTAGTTATATATTGGTTGTCGGAGATAAGGAAATAAATGAAAAGCAGTTAATGGTTAGAATAAGGGAAACAGGAAAACAAGAAAAATATACCAAAGAAGATCTGGTTAAAGAGATTAAGAATAAAACAAAAGACAAGCCATGGAAACCCTTGCCATTGCCTTTATTGCTTTCTAAAAGGCCTATTTTTGTTGGTTGATTATATTTTTATTATCATTAAATAGCAAAACCAAAAACACGCTTAAAATCAATAAAGTTTATATATAACTTGCATTAATTCTTTATAAAATCTAAAATAAATTGATATGAGGTGGAAATAATGGCTGAAACATTATCATTTTATGATGTTAAGGGCAAAAAGAAGTTTAAGGCAAGCGAATACAAGATAGTAACAAAGAAAGGAAGAAGATTTGCTGTTGCAAAAGCTCCTTCTGGAATAGATGCTTATAGAATATTAGGAAAAGCAATAGTAAAAGCAAAGTGAGGTAAAAAATGGCAGAAGGAAGATGTATGAAGTGCAAAAAAACAGTAGAAATAAAGAATGGCAAGGAAGTAGTTATGAAGAATAAGATGAGAGCTGTAAAAGGAGAATGCCCTGCTTGCGGCACAAAAGTATTTAGAATCTTAGGAAAAGCAAAATAATTTTTTTTTTTTTTTTTTTTTAAATTTTAAATTTCTTTAACTCTTTAATAAATTGCCTGTGCTTTCTATACCATATTGTTTTAATTCCCAGCTTATTTGCTGCTGTTATATTTGCTCTTTTGTTATCAATAAACAAGCATTCTTCTGGCCTTAATTTGAGCTTTTTTAGAGTATATCTGTAGATATTTTTATCTGGCTTTGCCATTTTTATTTTAAATGATAGTACTTTATTTTTAATAAAGTTATAAATTGGAAATTTCTTCTTTAGATAAGCATAATGAACAGAATTAGAATTTGTCAGCATCCATATCTTTATTTTATTATAGTTTTTCCTGACAAAATTTTCCATTTCTTTATTTCGGTAGAAGATTTTAGGCCAGTCTTTTCTGAATTGCCCATAACTGTAATCCTTAACCTTAAACTTCCTGCATATACCATTGAACCATTCCCTAGCGCTGATTTTTCCTGTTTCCATTATATGAAAATCCCTGTCTTCAATATATCTTGTTATATGCTGTAAAGAATAAGGACAATGCTTTACTAGTTTCTTGTAAAAAGAGATGCAGTCTGTATTTATCAATACGCCAGCATTATCGATTAATATTACTTTAATCATGAAATTTTTCTATAAGAAGTCTTATTTAAAATGTTCGATTTTAATTATTTGTTTATTTAATTATTTTTTATTAATTTTATTATAATTTAAGCATTTACCAGCAATGCTTCATTCAAAAGGTCTTTTCTTACGTAAGTTTCAGTTCCTTTTTTTCTGGCATAAAACTTATAGATATCTTGTCTTCTTACTAAAATTTCTAAATCTTGTCCTGGAACATTTACTACATAACTTCCTATTCCTTTTTCAAATCTGAAGTTAGTTACTGTTCCCGCTATTTTATCAGGTGTATCTGCAAGCAATAGTTCCATTTTGATTCCTTTTTCTTTTAATTAAAAATAGAAGCGCTTTGGGGGAATCTAAAGCACCTCTAGTAAAAATAAAAGATTTTAAACTTTTAAGTCAACTCTCTGGCCTTTTCCATTAGCGCCGTTTACAGTATTTCTGTAATTATCCATAAGGCTTCTATTTTCAACTGCTTTAAGTACATTAGGTTGTTCTCTTTCACTAGCTGGACTTACAGCTAGAGTTACACAACCGTCAACACCCACAAATAGCGGTGCATAATTTTGTCTTAAAACATATGATGCTTCTGTTCCAGTTCTCATTTTTCTTTTCCTCCTTTATATTATAATTAATATGGATATTTGGTGATTAACAACTATATAAACTTTTCTATTTTTAACTACTAATAAGTAACAATATAACCTTTATATTGATAAAATTTAAAGAGCTGAAATACCAAAATTCTTGCTTTATAAGCTTTAATAACCCATTTCTTTTAGAAAAACATAATTAGCTGCTTCTACTTCGCTTCTTTCCCAGTTAGTTAATTTTATGATCTTATTAAAATATTCCCATACATCTTTTATAATTTTTTTTTTTATAAAAATATCAAGAAAAAAAGCAAAACCATTTATCTTAATTTTCTCTAAATCTTTATTTAAGTATCTTTGCCTTAAAAATTTTCTGTCATCGCAGATAATAAAATCTAATTTAAGCTTATTAGCTAAAATACAGCATTGAGCTTCTCCTTTTCCTATTCCGATATTTTCAAGAAATTTACTTTTTTTTAATGATTTTCCTCTTAAAGGTTCTATTTTAACTTTATTTAATATCCCTTTGCTATCTTTAACTATTTCTTCTTTAACAGAGCCCGGGATAATAATCTCATAACCTGTTTTATTTAAGAATTTAATTAAATCCGCTCTTTCTAAAGCAAATAAAGTAGAAGAATCAACTACCAGCCTTAACAATTTCAGCAGCCTCTTTGCCTGTTTTTGTTCCAATAATTATTGCTTCTGCGTCTTTTCTTGGCAAGAGTATGAATAACGAATCTTTATCTATAACATTATTCCTGTATAAATCAACAAAAAATAAAAAATTTTCTTTTGCCCTTTTTTCCTTTAAATAAAGATCATTAACTGCCTTCCTTATTAATTTTGATTTTGATGTTTTCTCTAGTTCTAATAATTCTTTTAATTCCTTTTCAGTGTTTTTATCCAAAACAATAGTTGCCTTCATAGTATGTAATAATGTTGTTTAACTATTTAAATGTTTCTGTTTTTAGTAGGTATCTTTCATAGTATTTAGGAATCTATGATAATTCCGATATTTATAAAATTTTACGTTATCACTACTAATTAATAATAATAATAACTTTTATAAATATGATAATACTTGCTTTTGATATGGTCTTGGACAAATTAAGCGAATCCTTAAAAAATACTTTGCAGAAGATAGCAAAGGCTGTTTTTGTAGATGAAAAATTAATCAATGAATTAGTTAAGGATATCCAAAGAGCTTTGCTGCAGGCAGATGTTAATGTCCAGTTGGTTTTTGACTTGACAAAGAAAATAAAAGAAAGAGCAAAAGAATCAAGCAGATTAACCAAAAGAGAGCAGCTGATTAATATTGTCTATGAAGAATTAACCAATTTTCTTGGAAAGGAAAAATCAGAAATTAAAATTACGCCAGGATTAAAGGTAATGTTTCTGGGATTATTTGGAAGCGGAAAAACAACAACAATAGGCAAATTAGCTTTTTACTACAGCAAAAGAGGATATAAAGTTTGTACATTAGGATTAGATGTTCACAGGCCAGCTGCTCCAGAGCAATTAGAGCAAGTCAGTAAGCAGGCAAATGTTCAATGTTTTGTTGATAAAAAAGAAAAAAATCCTTTAAAGATTTATAACAAATTCAAGGATGAATTAAAAAAATATGATATTGTATTGATTGATACTTCTGGGAGGGATGCTTTAAGCAAGGACTTAATTGAAGAAATAGAGGAATTGAATGAAGAAATAAAGCCAGAGGAAAGAATCTTAGTTATTTCCGGAGATATAGGCCAGGCTGCCCAGAAGCAGGCAGAGCAGTTCCATAAAAGCTGCAGTATTACAGGAATAATAGCCACAAAATTAGACGGAACAGCAAAAGCCGGAGGTGCATTAACCAGCTGCGCAGTAACTAAAGCTCCAATTAAATTTATTGGAGTTGGAGAAAAAATAGATGATATTGAAATATTTAATCCTCCTGGTTTTGTTGGAAGAATGCTAGGAATGGGAGATTTAGAAGCTTTATTGGAAAAGGCTAAGACAGTAATCAAAGAAGAGGAAGCAGAAGACCTTGGAAAGAGATTTTTAAAAGGAGAATTTAATCTAATTGATTTATATGAGCAGATGGAAGCAATGTCAAAGATGGGGCCGTTAGGAAAGATAATAGACATGGTTCCTGGATTTTCTCAATTAAAGCTGCCCAAAGACATGTTAAAAGTTCAGGAGGATAAATTAAAATGCTGGAGACATGCAATGGATTCAATGAATAAGGAAGAGTTAGAAGATCCAGAGCTCATTGACAGGCAAAGAATTGAAAGAATAAGTAAAGGCTCTGGAGTTAAAACATCAGAAATAAGAGACTTAATCAAGCATTACAAACAATCAAAGAAATTAATGAAAATGGTTAAGGGAGAAAAAGGAATGGAAAAGATGATGAAGAAATTCCAGCAGGGGCAGTTTAAGCTGAAGTAAATAAAATGTCATTAACAAATAAAATCAAAAAAGGAATTATTTATTCAACAATAGCTGGTATGCTATTAACCTCGCCTATAAAAATGTATGCCCAAATTAATAGTTTAGAAGATAAAATTAATCAAGAGCAAGTTGATGGAACTAAAAAAGAAAAAGAATCCATTCTAAAAAAAAGTATCTATAAAATAGGCTCTGGTACAAAAAGAGGGCTCAAAGCATTTAAGCATGGATTTTCCTTAGGAATATCATATTACTTAATACCAGAAACAATATTGCATGAAGCATCTCATGCTGTTGCATATAAATCCTTTGGGGTTGGTATTGAGGAATTTAAGATTCTGCCTAAAATAGATGATGAAGATAATATAATTCAAGGTTACGTTATACCTGACGATTCTTATTGGAGTAATGTAGGTTATTCTCCACTAAAGAAATCTATTGTTGATATTGCGCCGTATGCGTTTGATATATTAATCAAACATCGGGTGTACGAATTGGTATTCAACCGCAATAATCAATTCGGTATATTTGATGGGTACCTTCAAACTAAATTAATGTTTGATTTTACTGTAGTAATGGAAGGCACTGGTGAGGGTGGAGACATAGCAAAATTTGCAGAAAATATAGGAATCAATAAATATATTGTTTCGGCTGCATTAACTGGGTTGTATTGTTATTCGATAACGAGGGTTTTCAAAAAATAAAAAATAAATAAATCATAACAACAGTGAAATAAGAGACTTAATCAAGCATTACAAACAGAGCAAAAAATTAATGAAAATGGTCAAGGGAGAAAAAGGAATGGAAAAGATGATGAAGAAGTTCCAGCAGGGGCAGTTTAAGTTAAAATGACAGACTTAATAATCTTAGATGTATACGGAACAATTGTAAAAGCAGATGAAATAGATGGTATAGTAAGACCTGGGTTAATTGAATTTTTAGAGCATTATAAAAATAAGAAAATTGTTGTTTTTACTGATGCTACTCCTGGTTATGCAGAAGAAACTTTAAGTCATGCTGGTATATTGAATAAGTTCGATAAAATATATGATGGCAGAGATTTAGTATATGTAGATGAATTTATGATAAAAAATCTAGAGAAAGTATGCAATGAATTTTCTATTCCTAAATCAAGAGCTGTGTTTATAGGAGATAATTTCTTTGCCAGAGATGAAAAATCTGCAAAACAATATGGTATAAAATTCATTAAAATACCACATTTTAGATCTAAACCTCTTGAATGGGCAGAAAAGGATTACCATAAAGAGTGGGTGGATTTTGAAAATTCTGAAGAACCATTTAATTTCAAAGATTTAATAGGAAAATTATAACAATATTTAAAAATAATATAAAAAACCTAGATTTATGAAAATAATAGCTGATTTGCACATTCATTCTAAGTACAGCAGAGCTACTTCTAAAACCTTAGACTTTGATAATCTGGAAAAATATGCTAAAATCAAAGGAGTTAATCTTCTCGGCACAGGCGATTTTACCCATCCAAAATGGATTGAGGAAATAAAAAAATTAAAAGAAGAAGAGGGAAATGGAATTTTAAGGACAAAAACAGGATTTCCTTTTGTTTTGCAGACAGAAATTTCACTAATTTATACCCAAGATAATAAAGGAAGAAGAGTCCATCATATTATTCTTGCTCCTAGTGTAGATGTTGTCAGGCAAATTACAGAATATTTATTAAAAAAAGGAAGAATTGATTATGATGGAAGGCCTATCTTCAAGATTCCTTCTAATGATTTTGTCTATGAATTAAATAAAATTTCAGATAAGATTGAGGTAATACCGGCTCATGCATGGACTCCCTGGTTTGGTGTATTCGGCTCTAAATCTGGTTTTAATTCATTAAAAGAATGCTTTAAAGATCAAATAAGTAAGATTCACGCAATTGAAACAGGTTTAAGTTCAGATCCTGGAATGAACTGGCGCATTAAAGAGCTTGATAATATATCTATATTATCTTTTTCTGATTTGCACAGCTATTGGCCATGGAGATTAGGAAGAGAAGCTACAATATTTGACTTGAAAAAATTAACATATGATTCTTTGATTAAATCAATAAGGAATAATGAGATTGATTCTACACTTGAGTTTTGGCCAGAAGAAGGTAAGTATCATTATGACGGCCATAGAAACTGCAGTGTTGTTATGCATCCTAAGGAAGCGATAAAAAACAATAACTTATGCCCTGTTTGCAAGAAAGAGCTAACAATTGGAGTTCTGCATAGAGTAGAAGAGCTTGCAGACAGCAATAGAAAAGGAAAGCCATATGTTAATCTAATTCCATTATCTGAATTAATTGCCGGAATAAATAAATGCCCGGTTAGTTCTCCAAAGATGTGGAATATCTACAATACTTTAATTAAGAATTTTAATAATGAGATAAATATACTGCTTAATGTTTCAAGATTGGATTTATTAAATGTTACAGATGAGAAAACAGCAGATATAATAATTAAAAACAGGCAGCAGAAGATTCCTTTCCAGCCAGGCTATGACGGAGAGTATGGAAAGCCTATATTCAGAGAAGAAGATAAAATAGAGATAAAGCCAAAGGTGCTGCAGAAAGGATTAGGTGATTTCTAAATGGTTATATCAACTAAATAGTAGTAAAAATAGTAAAATTTATAAAGAAAGAGCTCATCTTATTTATAAAATGACAATAGACCTATACATAGGATTTGAAAAAGAGCCAGAAGGATTAGCAGATTTTCTATTTAAGGAAGGATATACCCAATTTGATAGGCACACAGAAGGATGCGTTGTTTATAGCAGGGAAGATGACCATTGGCCTCAACTATTCTACTATCCTCTTTCAACAAAAGTAAAAGAAAGGGAAGTCCCGAATTGGGAGAAAGCTGGTTTCAAAGTTGTTTCAGAATTAAATATAAATTTCCCTAAAGAAATGAATGCTATGGATGAAGCAGAGAGATTATCTGAAGAGATAGTACGAAGATTAGATGGTATTCTTTATGATGATGAGCTTGATGAATACTTTACAAAAGAAGATATTTAGTTCTCAGAAGAGATTAAGGATTTAGGATTAATAGATTTTCTCCAAAACTTATAAATATAGAAACTCCTTTTGACAGCTTATGAATGCGAATAAAGTGATATGTAAATTTATTTCTTTATTTTATATTTTTATGATATTAGATATATTGCTGATTATAATATTATTTTTTAAATTAAATAAATAAATAAAAAGCATTTCAAGACTTAACTTTTAGTTGCCAAAATTTCTATCAAATGAATACAGTAAGCAATCAAGAACAAATATAAAATGGACAATTTTAGCCGTCGTTTGATGATGACGCGCAAGATTTAAGGAGTTAAAAATAATACCATATGCTTTTATACTCTTCAACATCTTCTCCATCATTTTCAAGTCTTTTTAAATAGGTATATATCGGAACATCAGTATATAAATAATCTTCAACTAAAAGCAGCATATATTCCCAAGGATAGAATCTGTAAACTCTGCTTCCATCTTGAAGTATCATAATTATTTCATGCTCCTGCCATGATTGTAAATTGGATTTTCCTAGTTTTGGCACATTAAACACAGGCTCATCTGTTCTTACAATGCCTGGAAGAAGCCTAGCTTCTTCTTTTCGTTCTTGTTCGATCCTCGCAATAGGAACTCTAAAATCTCTAGTTTCTTCTTTACCCTTTGTATTAAATGAATAGTAGGGGTCTATTCCAGATAGTTTTAAGATTTTTCTTAAAAAACAAGTTTTATATTTGAAACTATTAAAATAGGTGAATACTTGTTGATTATATATATTAATTCCAGCTCTCTTTATCTTTTTAACAGCATCTAAGACGTCAGGTGTTATTTCTGAGGCATCTTCAAAATGAGTTATAACGCAAATCTCTTTCTTTCCTATCTTATTAAACCTTCTTAAAATTTTTATGAATTCAGTGTCTATTCTAAATGGCAGCGTCGCCAAAACTCTTGTGCCAATTCTTATTCTCTCGATATGTTTTATATTGTGTAATTTTTTTAATAGTGAAAATATATACTCATTGTCCAACGTTAATGGATCTCCTCCAGTAACAAGAACTTCTGTAATATATTTATTTTTTTTAATCCAATTGATAGCATCTTCTATTTTATCAGATGATGTAACTGTATCTTGAATAGATTTTATTTCCCAATTCCTCTGGCAATATACGCAAATTTGAGGGCAAGAATCAAAAGGTTTTAATATGACGATATTCGGATACCTTCTAGTGACCCCGGGTACGGGGCTTGTTGATTTCTCCCCCATAAAATCCATATCTATATTTTGCGTTCTATTCGTAACAACATTAACGCAATATTCTTTGCTCGGAATTACTTGCGCCCTGACTAGACGATCATTTTTATCCCGGCTATTCTCATTGAACAATGTAAGATAGTATGGTGTTATCTGGAAAGGAATTCCGTTCTTTTCTGCTTCTTTTATTCCTTGGATTTCATCCTCTTCAAGTTTTATTAATTCTGATAGAGTCTTATAATCTCTTATTATATGATTTAGATGCCATTTGTAATTTTTCCAATCATCATCTGTTGCAGAAAAATATCTTAAGATTTTATTTTTGACACTTTTCTGATTTTTGATACTCTCCTCATCTGTTCCCTTCGTAAAATTTTTAAAATGATTTAACATTTGCCGGGAGTATCCATCAAGAATCCTACATCTTATTTCTGCAGTGATTTCATTCGAGGATAAACCTTCTGTGCCATTTAGATGGACTTTTCCATTCATCCCCTTTATTAAAAATAAAAATTCTAATATAAATCCGTTTCCAACTTCATTAATTAATTGCTCATCTTTATTATAAATTTTAAATAAATTGTCCAACGCTGAAAAACCAATAAGCTCTTCGTTTTCAGTTCTTATTATATTTTTGAAAACTCTTATGCACTCTTTAGCAATATCCCTTTTTATTATATGCATTTTACCAGAATACTTGTGAGAATAAATATTAAAATAGCTTCGCTCTAAGTCATTTAAATAATTAAATAAATTCTCTCTTAATTCATTTAAATCGGAAGCGTTGTTAAATATGTTCTTTATATTTGCATCTTCAAGAAATAAAAGGCCAATAATTTCTTGTTTTGATAAATTAATTTCTTCTTTCATAAAATGATAAGAAAACTAATCTTATATATAGTTTTTTTGCTTCGTCAGCCTTATCCTGGCTGTATTTTATTATATTTTTTTTTTTTTTTTATAAATTATACACTACCTCTTCGTGCAACTAAAATTTAATTGCGTATAACATCGGAATTCCTGTTAGTTTCCTTCGATAGAGGTTGAATTTTAGCGCAACGTTCGGCTAAGTCGAAAAATCCAAAGTTTGCCATCATCCGTTAAGATTTCAGAAACATTTATTACCTAACAAATTTAGTTAATTAATTATGGACAGAAAAACTGCAGGATTATCCCTTGTAGCTCTAATTGCGGGTATCTTAAGCGCTATGTTAGGCATTGGCGGGGGTTTCATCATAATACCAACCCTCATCATATTTTTCCATTACAAAATAAGAGAAGCTATTGTTCTCTCTTTAGGAACAGTAATCTTCACAGTTATCATTGGCGCTTCATTAAATTATTTTTTTAATGGAGAATTCATTAACTGGTATATCATCTCACTTGTTATTTTAGGGTCTATTCCGGGAGTTTTTATTGGAGAGTTTCTTACTCGAAAACTCAATCATAATTATTTAGTTCTTATTTTTTCTCTAGTTTTGTTCTTTATGGGATTGCAGATAGTAGGGCTATTTAATCTAAGCCAAATAGGGGGGTTTAATTTAAATTCTACACTATGGCCATTATTGCTCATTGGTTCATTTACCGGTTTTATGTCCGGATTCTTAGGCATTTCAGGAGGAGTAGTGCTTGTACCAGCTCTTACATCTTTGATTGGTATTCCCGTTACTCAAGCAATACCTCTATCGCTTATGGCAACGATTCCAATAATTGGCATGAGCCTATATAAGCACGCAAGAAACGTGAAGATTGATTATAAAGAACTTAAAACCATGGTGGTGGCAGCCATATTTGGCTCGATTTTTGGAGTGATTTTGTCTTTTTACTTGAATGGCCCTGCTATTTCTTTGATATTCAGCTTTATTCTTATCATATATTCGGTAAGGCTGGCCTATCAATCGATAAGAGAACTTTTAAGGTTGGGGGCAAATTGAAACTAACAGTTATAAATCTGCATGTTGCTTCTCCAAAACTTATAAATATAGAAACTCCTTTTGACAGCTTATGAATGCGAATAAAGTGATATTAGTAATATTGACTATAACAATTCCTTATTTAATTTTAATCGGAAATCTCTATTTTTATCTTTACAATGAAACTTTTTATTATAAAGAATTTAATAAGAATAATGTAAATGTTAAGGATAAAGAGTTAATTTTAGATAACTTATTAAATTTTTTTAAAGATAAAGAAAGCCTAAAATACTTCAATGAAAAAGAGAGCTCGCATCTAGCTGATGTTAAAAATCTGATTGATAAGTTTATTTCTTTATTTTATTTTTTAATTATATTAGATATGTTATTATTTACAATATTATTCATAAAATATAAAAAAATATTAATTAAAAATATAAAAAAAACATTGCTTTATTCAGGGATTCTGACAATAGCTGTTATGTTGGTTTTTATCTTATTATCCTTGAATTTTGATTTTCTGTTTGACAATTTTCATATATTATTTTTTGCTGGAAACTGGCTCTTTCCAGAGGATTCTTTATTGATACAGTTATTTCCCTTTAATTTTTTTTATGATTATTTTCTGAAAATTTTAATTAATTCATTTATAATTTCCTTTATTTTAATTTTAATTAGCTTATTATTAAAAAAAAAAAAAAAAATCTTATAAAATCGTAGGGCGAATACCCACCAATTCAGCAAAAATCAATGATTTCTGAGCACACTAAAAAATTCTTTCTGAATTTTTGGTGTCCCAGAAATTGCTTAGCAATTTCTCAGGATATCTTTAGGATGAAACCCGTCGTCTCTTTCCAGTATTTGCGCGAGAGAAAGATTAAATTTTTCTTTGGTTCGTGAAAAAAAAAAAATCCAATTGGTTAGTTAATCATCCAATGGACTCTTAATGTTTCGTATATCTTTGTTTGAAACTTTCGTATAAATCAAGGTTGTGCTTATATCAGAATGCCCGAGTAAATCCCGGATGTACCTTATATCTGTGCCATTTTCTAAAAGATGCGTTGCAAAAGAGTGCCTTAATGTGTGAGGAGTTATCTTCTTCCTTATGCCTGCTTTCTTGGCAGCGTTCTCTAGAATTTTCTGTATTGTTCTTTGCGTGTATTTTCCATTTCTATTAGTTAAGAAAACATAGCCTTGCTTGTTTGAGGTTAAATTAATTAAATTTTCTTTAACTTTCAAAGAGAGCATAACAATCCTGTCTTTTTTGCCCTTTGCTCTTTTCAAATGAATCACGTTTCTGTCAAAATCAATATCCTGCCATTTAAGGTTAATTATCTCGCTGATTCTTAATCCAGCCGAATATCCTACCTGAATAATCAGCCTATGATTCATATTCTTTGTAGATGAGATAAGCCTTTCAATTTCTTCTTTTGAGAGTATTACTGGAAGTTTCTTCTCTCTTTTGACATTTGGCAAATTGTCCAAAACTTCTTGAATTCCGAGAAATGCTCCTTGCATTTCTGGAACCAGAAATCCTATGGATTTCTTTGTTTCTAAGCTATCCTTTTTTATTGTATTAAGATAAAATTTAATTGCAAAACATGCAGATCTTATAGTCTCGTCAGAATTGCCTTTTTCAATAAGCGCAAGCAGAAAGTCTCTTGGAGATTTCCCAGATAATGCAAATCTTTTGATATGATATAGATAATTATCTATTGTTTTTTGCGAATAACCCTTAAGTTTGCATTCTTGAACAACAATCGCTTCTATTTCTGAGATATTAGATGTGTTTGCGTTCATTTCAGAATTAAAAAACACCCAGATATATAAAATTTCGCATTTTATGGCATATTCCAGTATTAAGCGTAATAAAACTACGCTTAATACATGTTAGTTTCAATTAAATTTAAGTTTCTTAACGGGAATTCTCTTTTTTATCAAAGGGGCAAGAAAACAAAAGATTTATTAAATATAGCTCCAATATATGCTATCAATGGCGATTATAATGAAAAAAAATATTTCAATAATGCTTATTTTACTAGTGGGTGTATTAATTTTAGGAGGTTGTTCTTCAACTAATGTCCAAAAACAACCAAGCCAAGATCAAGTTCAACAAAAAACAGATGTTAAGACTCAAGAAGAGAAATCTGCTTTAAAATTAGATAACAAAAAATATGATGAACTCATTAAATTACATTGTGAAGATTATCTAAGTTTGAAAGGAAAATATTTAGGAAAACAAGCCGAAAATCAATGTTATCAAGCTATTGCTTTAGCAACTGATGATATAAGTTTATGTAATTTAATGATTGATGCTGAAATGGCCTCTAAAGAAGAAGATACAAATGACTGCATTTATGCTTTTGCAGATAAGAAGAATGATGAGAAAATTTGTGAGCAAATTCAATATAAAGATTCTAAAAAACAATTTGAAGAAAGACAACATTGTTTAGCTGCAATTTGGTCTAAATTAGGCGATGTTGAAAAATGTGAAGATTTAGAATATTCTGTTGCTAAACAGAGATGTATTGCTGACGCAAGTTGATTAATATGGACTTACCTAAAATCACAAGAATAATTATCTTAATTGGAGGCATAATACAGTTGATAACATCATTTAGACTATTCTTTGTTAAATATCCAATTTTTAAGATAAGATCACCAGAATTTGCTTTTGTTTTTATTATAGCAGGTGTAGGTTGGTTAATCATTGGAATCTTACTGTTATACTTTTCATATTTAATGAAGAACAAAAAAAGATTTAAATTAGCTACAATATCCTCTCTGATTATTAGTATTTTAGGATTAAATATAGTTTCTTTTATTGGATCCATATTTGGATTGGTACATATATTTAAAAATAAAAGTTAGTTCAAAAATAGTATTGTTTTCTTGCCATTTATATATTTCCTTGAAGGCTCACTTTGTTCGCAGGATTGGAGAGAATTCCCTAAACTTTAGTCTGCTTCGCAGAGATTAATTGGAAACTTAAATTTAACTTTGCGGACGCAATTCGACCTCACGTTGTAAGGTTGAAGAAACTAACAGCCGTTTACCGACTCCGAAAATTGAGCCTCTACTCTAAAGGTCTCCTTCTCAATTTTCTCCGTCCAAATTTTTTGCCATCTCTCAAAAATCCTCCAGCCATATGGGTCGGATTTTTGGAGGGCAAAAAACTTCGGTAAACGGCATTTATATTCAATATTACTCGGAATTTTCTGGAAGGCACAATAACTAAGGTTTAGAAAAATAAACTGATAGCCCTTCGGGCTTCCTTCTTGTGCTTTAAGGAAAATTCCTGCGTCATACTCTTCGGTTTAATCTCCTTCGGAGTTAAACCTCGTCCTTCGCCACTTCGTAGCTCGGAGAATATAACAGGCATGCCGATGTTAAATACAATTGAGTTCTCGCTACGAATACTAAGAAACGGGAAGGGGGCGTCGTCCTATGGACATATTGCCTTTTTCTGCGGAAAAAGAAATTTATAGGGAAGGGGCGTACGAAACGAAAAACTTATTAAACCATAGCGTTATTTATTATATAGGGGGAGATATGGAAGCAGAATTATTGAAAAAAGAGCCTGAAATGATGCAAGATATTATTAGACAAAATAATAGTGGGGCTATAATAAAATTACTTGATAGATTGGGAAGATTAAATGAAAATTTTGATACCCAACCTTTGATGACACTTCTTAAACACGACAATGAAAGAATAAGAGGTTTAGCAATAAAAAATCTAGCAAAAATAGGAGATTCTAATTTAGTTAATGTTTTTATAAATGCTGTTGAGAATGATGATAGTTCAAGTGTAAGACGCGAAGCAGTTTCTGGAATAGGTAGATTAAGGAATGATTCAAACAAACCGATTTTATTCAAGTATTTGAATGACTCAGACCCAGAAGTTGTTTTACAAGCCATGAGAGGATTGTTAGTTTTCAAAGAAGATAAAGATGTTCAAGAAAAACTAAAAAAATTAAACAATCATCCCAATGAAATGATTCAAGAGGTAATAAAAAAAGAGTTTTATAGTAATTCTTCAAACGGATTTGACCCTAATCATACAGCCTCTCCTGATTTTATGAAGAATACGGTTGTTTATGGAGAGGTTAGAGAAATTCTAAAATCTGTGAAAGATGAGTCTGTGCATTTAACTTTTACTTCTCCCCCTTACTATAATGCAAGGGATTATTCTACATATTCAAGTTACAAAGAATATTTAGAATTTCTTGAACAGGTATTCAAAGAGGTTCATAGAATTACAAAAGAAGGCCGTTTTTTCTTATTAAATACTTCTCCAATCATTATTCCACGTGTTGGCAGACAATATTCAAGTAAGAGATACCCTATTCCTTATGATATTCATCCACTACTGGTTAAAATGGGTTGGGAATTTATTGATGATATTGTTTGGGAAAAACCTGAAGCAAGTGCTAAAAATAGAAATGCGGGCTTTTTACAACATAGAAAACCATTAGGATATAAACCAAATGCCTGTACAGAGTGTGTGATGGTTTATAGGAAAAAAACGGATAAATTAATTGATTGGAATATTAAACAGTATGACAAGAAAATAGTCGAAGAAAGTAAAATCAATGGTGATTTTGAATCTTCAAATGTTTGGAAAATATGCCCCTCATTTGATAAAACTCACAGTGCAGTATTCCCATTAGAATTATGTAATAAAGTAATTAAATTCTATTCTTTTAAAGGGGATTTAGTTTTTGACCCTTTTGCAGGAAGCGGAACATTCGGTAAATCTGCCCTAAATTTAGATAGGTTTTTCTTTTTAACAGAAAAAGAAAAGAAGTATGTTGAGAGAATAAAAGAGAATCTGACACAAACAAAGATTTTTGCGGATAATAAATTTAGGCCAAAGTTTTTAAAAATAGATACTTTTGAGAGGTTGGCAAAATGACAATGACGTTAACGGAACAAGTAGCGAAGAATATAATAAAGAAACTGATGGATGGTGAAGATTATAGAATTGAAATAGTTACGCTAATAAATGCAGAATTTTTGCAATATACTATCGACTTCTTTAAGAAAATAATTGATGCAAAATTGAAGAATAAAGGTATAGACCTCGATTGGTACAAAAAAGAATTCTTGAACAAAAATCTTCCTGCTGAAGATATAGCTATTAATTCTGGCCTTAATAAGAAAACAATCTCGAATATGTACAATTCTGCAACAAAAGAGATAGTCATTGAAGCCTCAAATGAACATTATGATACCCTGTACCAAACAATACAATCCTTAGTAGATGGTGAAGAAGGATTAAACATTACACTTACCTTAAAATTTAAAGGAGTAAGTGTAGACTTAAATGTTGCTGAAAGTTTAATAGTCATAAATACATTAGCGGTCAAACGAGCAGCACTTAGAGGCGGACTTTGGAGTACAGCTGGTAAAAGAGTTGAAAAACCACTTATGCTAACATTATGTGAATTATATGGAGTAAGCGAGAAAAATTACAAAATAAAAGTAAAAAGCAAAATACAAACTGATGAAGATTTTGAAAGAGAAATTGATTTTTACTTGACCGATAAAGGTAAAGATTTTCTTTGTGAAGTGAAATTAATGGGAAAAGGAAATCCTGAAAGCGCAGATGCAGTTATTGCAAGAGATAGTTCTGTTTTTGTTGCTGACAAATTGTCCGATACCAATAAAAAACAATTGAATAGTCTTAAAGTTGGTTGGGTTGAATTAAGAGATAAAGAGGGTTACAAACGCTTCAATAAAGTCTTAGATGATTTGAATATTCCTCATAAAGAATTTAAAGGAGATGCGAATAAAGAATTAGAAAAAATATTTACAAAGATTTTTAATGATTAGACGCCCCTTCCTATTTTCTTTTTTAGAAAAAAAGAAACAAAAAACGGACGCCCTCTTCCCTAACGAATTCTAGTCTGCTTCGCAGGATTGATAAGCGAGAACTCAACTTTGCGGACGCAACTTTACCCCACTTCGCAGGGTAAAGGCATTTAACAGGAATCGCGATGTTCTATTCAATAATTTTGAGAGGCTAAAAGTAGAAAGGGGACAATTTTAAAACAAAAAGGGAGTTCAAAAATAAAAAAAAAATAAAAAAAAATTAAACTTTGACTACAAAAGTTTTTGCGATTTTATCATGCAATCCTTGTTTTTTATCTGTAAATGCTATCATTAAATACCCCATCCCTAATATAACCCCTGATAATAGTTTTCCAATGTATCTTAATATCGCCATTGGTATGCCTATGTAATTTCCTTCTTCATTAACAATTCTCATGCCTAATATCAATTTGCCTGGAGTTCCTCCTTTAATACCGTCTAAATACACTATTAAAATAAGAGAAGCCAATTGCGCAACATACATCAGTGTAGATATGCCTGTTGCAAAGGCTAAACCCCATCCAATTATTCCTACTGGCAGCCCAATTATTAGTCCATCTAGGATGGCTGCTAAAAATCTTATCCAAAAGCCGCAGTAATACGGATTTTTCATATCAATCATTTTACCCCCTCCATTTTGTTTTTTAATATTTTGATTATAAGCATAGTTAATAGAATCATTTACTATGTCTTGCGTCCATCCTTCCTGGATTAATGCTTTTTTAATATTATTGATATCTTCTCCATTTCTTAATTGCTGATTTATATAGCTAACAATCTTTTGGTCAATCATTTTACGATTCCCTCCAATTTTTTAAAATCCATATATGTATAAAAAAAAAAGAGATGTTGAAATGTAAATACAAAAGATTCCAATGCTAAAAATAGCGCGACTAGAATAAAATTTATTGCTACTTTGATCCAGCTGGATTCAAATAAAAAATTTTGATATGAGCTATATAGCGGCTGTCCTGCAAATAAATTAGTAAAAATTGTAATGCCCCATATTACAAAAAAGATAATTAAAACTTGTTTAAGATGATTTTTTGTTAAATGCCAGCTGTGCTTTATTGATTTTACTGCGCCTTGCTCTTCTATAAACATTGAAGGGGTTGTAAAAAATAGTCTTAACCACACTAATACTAAATAAACAACAAATAATATTACAAAGATAAATATCGATAATATGCCTAATATTTTGTTTAAGAAAAACAATGAAACAATAAGGCCAATAATAATTATTAACGGAGCAATTATAATAAAACCAATTAAAACTTTTAATGAGAGCAATCTTAAAAGAAACCTGTTTGTTATTCTGATCAGATTGCTTATTCCTATTTCTTTTTTTTTTAGAACCAAGGCTATTATTGCATATGACATGCAAGAAAAATAAAATGAGCCAATTATACCGATAAGAAGGAAAATAATTAACATGGTAATGTTTTTTGTGTTTAATAATTGCTTGTATCTGTCCCAATTATAATTTTTTTGTTCAAGATATAATGCAAGCTCATTCTCATAAGTTGAACTACTTGAATCTTTACCCAGATAGTTAATTAATTCTTTTGTGTAATTTTTTTCTCCAATGTTTTCCCTGTTTAACAAATAATCCTGTTTTTGTTTGTCAAATTCAGCGCTAACTGCTGTAAGTTCTTTCAATAATGGACCAAGACCAGACAAATGAAGGAATAAAAAAACCAATATTATTGGAACCAGTATTGAGAAAAATACAGGGATTATAATTTTCTTGTGAAGCCTCAATAAGCTAAAACTATTGGCAAAATCTTTTCTTATATCAACCATTACTTTAATTCTTTATGAAACTCATATTTATATTTAACGAATTTTGACGATCCTTTTAAGAATTAATACAGTTATATTAAAAATAGAAAAAATAAAATAGTAAAGATAATAAAAATAAAAAGAAACAATGGATGATTACAGCAAAATCCTGAAATTATTGAAGAAAAAGTATAAGCACATCAAGAATATCAAGAATATAAAATCATTTGATATTTCTCTGATTGGAAATAGATTAGGGATAAAGGTTGATGATAAAGATAAATATTATTTTTTTAGGTATATTAACGATATCTGCCATTTAAAAAATCCAGATTGTTCAAACTGCGCTTTAATAGAGTTCTGCAATGCCCTGGGAGATAAATTCTCCTATCACAAGAAATTAAAATGCAATAAATGCGGCCATTGCTGCACCTTACTATTAAACTTAACAGAAAGGGATATTGAAAGAATTAAGCAAGCAGGATATAAAGAAGAAGAGTTTATTGAAGCGCAGCTTGGAAGAAAATATATGAAATTAATAGACCATAAATGCTTTTTTCTCAGAAAGAATAAAAAAGGATATTATTGCGAGATATATAAGCATCGCCCTCAAATCTGCAGAATCTATCCTAGTTATGACCGGGAAATAAGCGAATGCAGAGAGCACATGAGATTAAAGATACTTCATCAGCTGCCTTAAAATGCTTAAGAAAAAAGTTTTTTAAACAAATTCATGATTTTTTGTATTAAGCCAGAGCTCATGCACTTTCCATCTATGCAAATATTTGTTGTGCATTCAAAATTATTGTCGCATAATACATTTTCTTTTGATTGCTCTTTAAACATTCCCTGATCAGAGCAAAATTGTCCTAATTTCCTATAGCCGAAAGGATAGCATTTTCCGTCTGATGGGCAGGAATCCTTGCAGATTAAGATTTCCTCCTTTTTCTCTGATTCTTTTTCTTTTTTTTGTTCTGTTTCTTTTTTTACTTCTTTTTCTTCTTTTACTTCCTCTGTAGCAGCAAAAATAGAAGGAATAACAGTTTCTCTTCCAGGCTCAGGATAGCATTCTTCTGAAACGCTAAATGAATTTACTCCGCACTTGCTTCCATCTTCATAACATTTATCTTTACAAGCTTCTTTGGCCCGCTCCTGCCAAACTTCTGAAGATTCGCAAATAATGCTTACTCCTTTGCTTTCTGTTTTATCATAACACTGCCAATACGCATATTTAAATCCTTTTCCGATGATTTGCTCTTCCCTTACTTCAGATGAAGGTACGCACTTAAATTGTACAGCTTCATTATTTCCATCAATAACTGTATTAGCATATCCTCCGCAAGTGCTCTTCCATAAAAGTTTTGCTCCTTTTTCTCCGGAAACTCCTGCTATGCAATATGCATATCTAAATATATTCCCATTAATGTTTTTTTCAGTCACCTCTCCTGTCCATTTGCACCCAAACCTACCATCATCTGTATTGCAGCTTTCTGGCCTTGCAGTATGGGGATTTTTAAGCACATCTGACTCCAGAAATATGCACTCTATTTGCTCATTAACTACGTTCTCTCTAGATATTGGCTCTGCTTGAGTTGCTATCTGGGTTTGAGTTGCTATTTTAGGAGCGATTGTGCCCATAGATGGCGCAGATGAGGGAATTGCCGGGGTTAAGCTGCATCCTCTTTCAAGGCACGATTTTATCTTATTTTCTATTTCTGAAGCAATATTATCATTATAGCCAGTCCATATTTTATCATCTAAGAATATTGTTGGCAATCCTTGTTTTAAATTTGATAGAACAAACTGCGTATAAGCTTGTCCAGGAGCATTGCCAATGCTATAAGAATCATATTCTACTTGAGGATATTTTGATTTAAGCTGCTCTAAGAAAAGTTTTTCAGATTCGCATAAAGGGCATTCATCCCAGTAAAAATAATGCAGCTTAACCTTATCTATTCTGCAGGTTGAAGCAGATCCAGTTCCGCAATTAAATTCTGCATTTTCATTATTTCCGTCCATTAAAGTATAGGCATATCCTCCGCAAGAAGCCCCCCACGTAATTTGCGCTCCTTTTTGCCCGGAAATATCAACAGAGCAGCTTCCTATTCCTGAGCAGCTGAACCTGCTGTCTCCAGAATGACATTCCTGCTGACAATTTGAATCTGCAAAGATGCATTTTACCTGCTCTTTAATGGGCTCCTGAACAGGGGTAGATTCTATAGGTTTTGGTATAGCTTGCTGTTGAACTTCTGCTGTTTGCTGGCAATTAAACCAAACATTCTGATAGACACCATCAATTAAAATTTCGTTGTATCCTTCTTTGCATGTGCCTTTGAATATTATTCTTTCTCCTTTCTTTCCATAAATTTTAGCAAGGCATCTGTCTTTTCCGCTGCAGCTGAATTTTCTATCTTCGCTGTAGCACTGCTGAATTGCATTTGAATATGCAAAATCGCATGTGACTTCTTCGTAAATATATCCTGTAGGCGCTTCTACTGTTTCTGTGGAAGTTGGCTGAGGAATTGCTACTGGCTCGCATTTGAATCCTACGCTCTCATCAATGCTGTCCATTTTTGTATAAGCTTCGCTTCCGCAAGAGCTTTTCCAATACAATTGCTGTTCATTTTGCCCTGAGACTTCAACTGCGCAAGAATTGATTCCTAAACATGAAAACTTTCCATCATCAGTGTAGCATTTTTGCTCTGTAGACGAAGCTGAAAAAACACATGTAACCTTTTCTTTGATAATTTCAGCAGGAGTTTCTATAGTTGCAGCAACAGGTATAGGGCAGTTAAATTGCAGCTCTTCATTATTTTCATCAATTATTGTTTCTCCATATCCTCCGCAAGTGCTCTTCCATAAAAGTTTTGCTCCTTTTTCTCCAGAAACCTCTATGATACAGCTTCCTGCTCCAACGCATGAAAACTTACCATCACTATTATAGCATTTTTGCTCTGAATTAGAATCTAAAAATACGCATTTTACCTGCTCTTTAACAGCAACGACAGCAACAGGAGCAGGAACTTCTTCAGTAACTCTCCATGTTATCCAATCTAAAACTGATGCAGAAGCAAAAGGAATAGCTAAAATCATTAAGAATAATAATATCTCTCTTTTTTTCATTTTAGGCGAGCCTTGTGAAAGAACCCTTTGCGGACTTTAGTCCGCAGTTGAATTTCACAGCTAGAAAGGCGAGCCAGAAGTAAACTATTTCTATAATACAAAATAAAGAAATGAATGCGTGACG